>OFGQ01000082.1_pt1 | contig 83854 bp, 67 predicted proteins | sample 1521791 | NCBI WGS metagenome assembly OFGQ01 (sample SAMEA3504116, study PRJEB24116) | mouse gut metagenome | biome: mouse gut; feature: mouse-associated habitat; material: faeces | place: Denmark | collected 2011 | reverse complement strand
GCTCCCGGGGCAGATCGTCCAGGGCCACCTCCAGGGTTTCCGCCTCGTTGTAACATGGTATCTGTATGATCAGTTTCATCTGTGTCCGTTCCTTTCTTTCCACCCTTTTTTGTCAGCCAGTGCACTGTCCATGCAGAAATTCACGATTCTGTCAAGATTCTGTATTGGATCCATCACGGCGTTCTTTCAGCACCTGAAACACTGCATATGCTGCAATCACTGCCCCTGTCAGCACAAGAATCAAGACATTGGAAACACCGGATTTTCCGCCCTCCTTCTCCCCTTCTGCACCGGTGTCCTTCCCGTCAGAGGATCCTTCCACAGCTTCTCCTTCAGCCTCGCCTGCGCCAGAAGACTCTCCCGCATTCTCCTTCTGTTCCCCAGGCCGAACCTGCGGGATGGTATCCTCTCCTATGGTCTCATCCCAGCCTTCTTCCGCCGTATACATCTCCAGAAAATCCTTCCGCACATAACCTGTCTCTCCGTTGTACGCCACCCGGTACCATCCCTCTTCTGTCAATTCCACAGCGAAAATCCTCTCCCCGGCCAAAAGCTGTCCCAGGACTTCCGCTGACGTGTCAGGCTCCCGGCGCACATTGACTTTGGACAGGGCCTCCATCATGGCAGGGCTGCTTATCCCCTCCCCGGCCGCCAGAATCCTCTTTTCAGGCATACAGACTGCCAGCATGACAAACAGCAAAGCCGTCCATACTCCGGCAAAAATCTTTTTTCCATCCTTCACAGTATGATTCATGTATCCGCCCTCCGCTGTTTTTACTCTCCTCACCCCGTCCCGAAGCCTGCGCTCAAACATCGCCCCATACCCGGTTTGGCTCCCGGAAATAGAGCACCCTGGCAGCGGCAGCCGCGTACAAAGGCGCTGCCGCCGCCTGCTGGCTGAAAAAGACAGCCTGTGCCAGACACACCGCCAAAATCAGTGTATCTCCGCCAAAAATATCCCCGGACCTGTGCCTCCGCCCCCTGCGCCCCATCTGCTGTACGGCCGCAAGTATGATACAGATCACCCAGACGCCTCCTATCAGGCCGAACTTTTCCACTCCATCGTAGAAGCTGCCATTGTGACCGGCGCAGTACTCCCTGGCAGCGGCCGAAAAATGCCCCAGCAGGTTTATGCCCGTGCCCTCCCCCATGCCTTCCAGGCGCTCCCCCATGATCAGAAGCAGGAACAGGATCAGGCCTGTCCCTGCCAGGGCCCATGACAGCCCCTTCTGGAAACCATGCAGAAGCACACCTCTGCCCTCTGGCAGTCTGTCCCACCAGGAAAAAAAGAGCACGCCTGCCAGCGCCAGAGCCAAGTTCAGACATACACCGTCCTCCAGACTCCAGGCGCCCCCTGTCTTTACCAGGGGCGCATATCTGACAAGCAGCGGCATGTTCGACAACAGGAAGAAAAAGGCAGAGGCCATCTGCATGGTCCTTCGCACAAATTCCTTCTCCGGTCGGTGCAGCAGAATGGAAACGGGAAAAGCCAGACAGCCCAGCAAAATCCCTATGACATTTCCGTCCAAAAACAGAAGGAGCCACCCGGCCAGAGCCATACCCAGGCAGAACAGGCGCTTTCCGCCCTCCTCCCTGCAGTATCCCTCCATGGCCCCGGTATTTACAAGCAGCAGAAAAGGCGCCAGCGCCCCTTCCTCCAACAGGGGGCGCAGATTAAATACATAAGAAGAATCCACCAGAAAGTGCCGCAGAAGCCCCAGATATACCAAAGCAACACAGAGCAAAAAGATTCCCGGCACCTCCTGCGAAAAACCCCTTCCCGGCGCATCACTTTCAGACAGCCCGCCATTCAGAAAACTTTCCCTCACCGGACTTCTGGCAGAGCGCTGTTCCTTCCAGGAAATCAGGAAAAAAAGCAGGGCAAGAGCTATTCCCAGAAGACTGTCGCTGCTGTCCCCTCCTTCAGCCGCCTCCGCCACAAGCCTGAGAACATTCCACAGAAAAAATCCCCCAGCCAGACAGTCCAGAGCAGTCCATCTGCGCCTGAGCTTCCCGCCGCCCTCTGCCAGAAATGCCGCCCCCTCCAGTACCGCCGACAGCCACACCACCCAGATCCGCCCTTCGATCCCCGCCAGTTTCCATCCGGGCATCACAGCCGACAGGAGCACCACCGCGCATATCCGAAATATATGTATCATGTCTTTCCGCACCATCCTGCCCGCCCCTCTTTTATGGCTGTTTTCCGCCTTCCCTGAAAGCAGCCTTAAGAAACTTTCTTCCCCCGGTTCCAGAAGGCCCCATCCGAAGCCTGACCCTATCCCCGGACTCATCCCAGCAGACCCGGAAGCTGTGGGATTCCATGAGAATTCTGTACTCGCCAGACAGCGCTTCTCCCTCTCCAATCTGCACAAGAAATATCTCCCCCGGAGGCAGTGCCCCCTTCTCCCCAACAGGGCACAGAGAAATATCCTGCAGCATATACTGTGCCAGACAGGCCCGGGTTCCCCTGTCCCCATACAGACAGAATACTTCCTTCTTTCCCACAGCGTGCAGCATTTCCCTGGCTCCGGCAAGCAGCTCCACATCACTCCGCTGCCATTCATGGGCAGGCAGGATATAGGTCACGGTATTGTACCCCGAAAGCGCCAACTGCATCAGACAGGGAACCAGTAAAAAGAGCCGTATCCATCCCCTGCTCCGTCCTGCCGGGAATGCCCCCGCAAGAACCGCTCCCCCTAACATTCCGCCGGCATAAGCATACAAAATTGTCCTTGTGTCATACCTTTGAGCAAGGTCAAAGGCATACAGTATTCCTGTCACAGAATGCCGGTTTGCATACAGCATCTCCCCTGTGCCAAGCAGAAAATACACTGCCAGAAACCCAACTCCTAAAAGCCCTGTCAGCCACAGCATTCGTCTGCGCACTCCCGGACTCTGCAGCAGCTCCAGCACCCCAAAAGCCAGTATGGGCGGCACCGTATTCTCATGGTACCTTCCATACAAAAGCGCATCCATTCTGTCAGATTTTAAACAGTATATGGTTGTGATCAGCAATGCCGCACCATGGGTCAGCAGAAGCCAAAGACAGAGCCATCTCTCAACCGAACCCCCTTCCGCGCCGCCTTTACTTTCCGCCCTCTGTGCCAGCAGTTTCCCTGTCTCCCGGAATAAAAAAGCCATACCCCAGAAATACAGCCCAAAACTGGCGCATCCAAGATAAAAAATCTTTCCTGCCAGTCCCGCCAAAAAGCGGAAAAGTCCCTCCAGACTGCACAGATAGGCAAGTTTTCCCCACTGTCCTGTGTAATCATTGGCGCCCGTGAGCTCCCGATAGTCCGCAGACTCTACCCCGGTCACAAGCATGTTTTTGATTCCTCCTGCCAGCGCTGCCATACAGACCAAAACCGCCAGGAAAAACAGCACCCGCTTCCACCTGCCGGAACTTTTGTCCCGAAGTGCTGCCCCCAGAACCATGCACACTGCCGTTCCCAGGACAATCCCCACCGTCCGCAGATGCACCATGTACATAAAGCTCACTGTCAGCACCGGAACCATCCCTCTCCAAAGACCAGGATGTTTCAGCCACCCCGCCATTCCCCAGGCAAGAAGGAGATACAGAAAAGTGAGAAAAACTTCCGCCAGAGTGGTCTGTGCATAAGTGGCACAGGACACATACAGCAGACCTGTTCCGGCAGCCAGAGCCGCCGCCCTTCTGTCCATGCCGCGGAAAATTTCTTTTAAAATTCCATAGAGCAGCAGCACACCTGCTGCCAGCATAACAAAATTCAGCCCGGTCATAAGCCGGTACAGAATCAATGGATCCCGGACCACAGCCATAAAAGGATATATCAGCAGACCATATCCAAAAGAATACCAGGAATGCTGCGCCACCACCTGGGACCAGTCCATTCCGGCCATGGAAGCTGCATGAGCCCAGTAGCCGAATTCATCCGGAAAAATGACCGGGGCGTCCAGTCTGGAACCTGCAGCCCAGGCAGCGCCTGTCCATACTGCCATAAATCCAAACAGTATCCCTGCGGCACTCCTGTGCCCTGCCCCCTGCTCCATGTCCGCCCCCGTCTCCTTCCGGAAAACAGGGATTCCCCTGTTTCCGGAAAATGCAAGCCTTTTTTTACCTGAAAATATCAAAGCTTCCCGCAGGAGCCTTGATCAATGCAAAAACGCCGAACCCATCGGTCTTCACGGAAAGAATGGAAGGGTCTTCCGAAGTGTTGGGCAGAATGCTCACTCTGCCGCCTTCCTGTACACGGATGACAGCATACTCATATCCCGCCTGACGGAACGATGCCGGGAGCCCCAGAGTGATCGTGATGGGATTGTTGATATCCACCACTTTTTGGCCGTTTAAGTACGCCATCATATCGAGAACGGCCCCTCTCTCAGCCTGAATCCCGTTTGACATTAAAATGCCCATTCCGTCGTTGATACTGGCCAGTGCCAGTTCCCCGCACCTGGTATCCAGACAGACCATTTCCACATAGTCGCCCTTCCCTGCACCAAACGCTGCATTCACTGCCGCAAGCGGCGTGGTGATGGCAATGCCCTCCACCACTGTCACCCTGTAAGTGCCGGGGATTGTGGACTTGAGAACTGTTCCGCCGGCAGTAGTCACCACATCTGCCACCAAGTCCTGGCCATCTTCAGATGAATCTTCAGGTGTCTCTGCAGGTGCTGTTGTGGGCACTGTCTCCGGCGGCGCTGTGGGCGGTGTCGTAGGCACTGTGCCAGGCGGCGTTGTGGGTACTGTGCCAGGCGGCGTCGTAGGCTCCGTGCTGGCTCCCGGATCCTGGGTTCCTGGATCATTTGTCCCCGCCTTAGTGCTTAAGAGCTGCACCCCGCCATTTGCGTTTACTGCCAGTACCGGTGATACCGCCACCACAGCTGCAACAGCGAAGACGCCGATCCTTTTTAGTACTTCCTTGCTAACCATCTCTCTTACCTCCTTGTTTAGATTTATATATTCGGGGAGAGCATTCCCGGATATATCTTTTATGCTGTCCGCCTCTTATATCCGATAGAGCCAAAATATAGTCCTCCGGATACAGCTCACTCCTCCCGGCATATTGTTTTCATAAAACCGGCACTTCTGCGAAAAAAGTCCGTACACCACAAAAAAAGCGGCCTGCAGATATCTGCTGACCACTTTTTTTGACGGCTTATTTTCTATCGCTCCTGACAATTCCTAAGCCGGCTCCGCTCCCAGGCTGACCGCTGCAAAAGGAGGAATTTTCCCACGTCAAATACCGCAGCGCCACTGTGGCGGCTGCGTTCCCATTTTCCTCTCCCCTAATAGTCTACCCCTGCTTTTTCTTCCCTCCAGTTCTTTTTTCCGCAGCTTCCTTCCTCAGACCTTCTCCCCCTCAGACCTTCTCCCCCTCAGGCTTCCTCCCCCTTCAGGCTTCCGCCGCCCCAAACACTCCGTTTATCAGCTCCTTCTTATGTTCCATGGTGGAATGCACATACAGGCCCAAGGTCACTTTCACACTGGCATGCCCCAAAATCTCGCTGAGGCTCTTTACATCAAATCCCTTCCTGACACACCTGCTGGCAAAGTAGTGCCGGAGTGTGTGGAATTTAAAGCCCTCTATGCCGCAGGCCTTCAGCAGCGCCGCAAAACGGTACTGCACCGTCCGGGCCTCCGCCCAGGCTTTCCGCTTCCCTGCCACCAGATAGGCATCCTCCCCTCCCCGGTGCTCCTCCAGAAGCTGCAGCACCGGCGCAGGAATGGGGATATTCCTCACAGAAGAAGCTGTCTTGGGCGTCTGGACCTGCACATGGGTGCCGCAGGCTCCCTGTCCGCACTGCTTTATCCTCTGCATGTTCCTTCGCACCCGCAGCACTCCTGCCTCCAGGTCAATGTCCCCCCACCTCAGGGCGCACAGCTCCCCAATGCGGATCCCCGTGCAGCAGGCCAGAAGCACCCCCAGGCAGGTGCCGTCCCCTGCGTGTTCCGACAGATGCCCCATCAGCTTCTCCATGGTATGGTCAGAAGGCACCTCCACAGGCTTTCCACGCCCGGCCTTTCCGGTTTTCAGCACCGGCAGCGCCCGGCCGTGCTCCAGGGACATATGTCGAAAGGCCTGGCGCAGCACCGTCCCGATACTCCTTGCGTAGGAGGAAGAAATCTTTGCGCCGTCACGTTTCCTGCGCAGCCCCTCCAGAAACACACTGCAGGAGGCGCTGTCAAAATCCTGCCCTTTTTTCTCCCCGATGCTTCTCCGGATATGCCGCTCTACGATCTGAAAGTAACAGGCATAAGTGGACTCCTTCCAGTCCCCCTTTTTATCCTCCATCCACCGGTCCACAATCTCTCCCACTGTCAGGCCGCACCCGTCTGTGCCCTGCTCTTTTACAGATCCTTTCTGCCCAATCTCCTCCCGGGCCAGTTCCTTTACTAACGCCATCACCTTCTCCCTGGCTTCCTTATAGCTTCGACCGTACACAGATCGGTATCCCGCCTTTCCGTCCCTGGAACGCCGGATTCTCACCCGGCCCTCCCACCTGCCGTCCTTTCTCCTGTAAATGTTCAGTCCCTTCTTTGCCATGGCTTTCTCCTTCCGTACTGACCATCTTTCTGACGGCTCGCAGCGTTGCCCCGCCGCCCTTTCCTGGTCTTTCTAAGCAGATTTTACAATATCTGACAGGCTGTTTGGAAGAAAAATGTATATTTTACAGTTGAAATATAGGCTGCAGCGTGGTATGATAACGGTAAATGCAAGTGTCCACGCACTCTCTTCCGCATATACATAGATGTTTTCTTTTCGTAAATGTGCCGGATTTATGAAATTTTTTGTCCGGATGTTTCAGAATTCCGCAAAAAAATCCTGGTATAAAGCATCTGCAGCAGGCTGAATCCCGCTGCATGCTTTATACCAGGATTTTTCAGATTGACCTTTGGCAAAAAACTTCTCCTGCCAGTCAAACTTTTTTATCCCCCTTCTCCTTTACCTCTGCTCCTCCAGATACAGCTGTATCCGCTTCTGAATAATCTCCGCCGCCTCATCCGCCGTCTTATCCCCCCGGAAGTATGCCTCCGCCTCCTCCAGGATAATTCCTCCCATATCCGCATCCCATCCCGGCAGCGCAGTACCCTTCTCCAGTATGTCAAGGTATTCCGGCAGGAAAGAACTTCCGTCCGGCTTCCCCGCCAGCTCTATAAAATTGCCGTTTCCCTGCCAGAATATGGGCCCTTTGCCCAGTTCCGTGTGCTCCCTTACGCCGCCGCTTAAGATATCCCTTCTGACGGACAAAATCCCCAGCTCACCCTGCTTCCTGTCGCTGAAAACAAACTTCAGAAAGTCCCGGATAATCTCTTCCTGTTCCGTTTTGGCATTCACGGCAATACAAAAAGAACACTCCACAAATCCGCCGAATCCACTGTCCACCGGATAGCCTACACAGTGGTATCCCTCCCCCAGTCCTGCCATAGTCTCACTAAAACTACGAAGCTGTCCTCCACCGTTCCATACTGCAGCGCCCCCTTGCACAGGCAAAGCGCCGCCGCGATTAACCCTCTGTCACTTGATCATTTGGCCTCATACCAGTTTTCCCCGGTGTGCAGATCCACCTCCAGAGCCACCGCCAGATCCGCCGCCGCCTGCATGTTCTCCAACAGAATCCGGCGCACGGCCTCCTCCTCTTCCCGCACTGTCTCAATCACAAGTTCATCGTGCACCTGCAGAATCAGCCTGGACTTAAATTCTCCTTCCCGAAGAGCCTTCCACACACGGATCATGGCGATCTTGATGATATCCGCCGCCGTGCCCTGGATGGGAGAATTCATGGCTACCCGCTCCCCAAAGGAACGCTGCATGAAATTGGACGAGGACAGCTCTGGAATGGGCCGCCGCCTGCCGTAAATGGTGGTGGTATACCCCTGCTCCTTTGCCTCCTTCACCTGCCGGTCCAGAAATTCCTTCACTCCGGGATAAGTGGCAAAGTACTGGTCGATATAGTTTTCCGCCTCCTTCTTGCTGATACTCAGATCCTGGCTCAGTCCAAAGGAACTGATACCGTAGACAATGCCGAAGTTCACCGCCTTGGCATTCCTGCGCTGCAGATCCGTCACCTCCTCAAAAGGAGTATGAAACACTTTGGAGGCAGTGATCCGGTGGATATCCTGATCCATGTGGTAGGCCTCAATCAGCTGCTGATCCCCGGACATATGGGCCAGAACCCGCAGCTCAATCTGAGAGTAGTCCGCGTCCATAAAGACACAGCCCTCCCTGGGCACGAACACCTTCCGGATCCGCCGCCCAAGCTCCATGCGCATGGGAATGTTCTGCAAATTGGGCTCAGTGGAGCTGATCCGCCCGGTGGCCGTGATGGTCTGGTTAAAGCTGGTGTGGATCCTCCTGTCCTCCCTGATATAGACTGCCAGCCCGTCCGCATAGGTTGACTTCAGCTTTGTCAGCCCTCTGTACTCCAGAATATCCTTCACAATAGGATGGTCTTCGGAGAGCTTTTCCAGCACATCCGCCGCCGTGGAATAACCTGTCTTCGTCTTCTTTCCTCCCGGAAGCTTCATGGTGTCAAAGAGAACCTCTCCCAGCTGCTTAGGGGAATTGATGTTAAAATTCTGGCCCGCCTGCCTGTGGATGGAGGCCTCCAGCTCCTGAATCCTGGACACCAGGGCATCCCCGTAGGCTTTCAGCTCCTCCCGCCGGACTTCCACGCCCTCCCGCTCCATGTCATACAGAACCAGGGACAGAGGCATCTCTATCCCGCGCATAAGCTCTTCCATGCCTGTCCGGCGCAGTTTCTCCCCCAGAACCTGGGCTCCCCGCAGGGACACCCAGGCCCCGTAGCAGCAGTACTCCGCAAATTTTTCCGGAGCGGACAGCGCGGCCTCCCTGAAAGAATGCCGCTTTATCTTCCCAAAACTCTCCTTCCAGCCGGGGATCGCAACCCCCAGGTGCTCTGAGGCAATGGTCTCCAGATCATAGTCGCTTTTCAGAGGATTCAGCAGATAGGCCCCGATGAGAATGTCAAAATATCTGTCCGTGCCGTCCTTGGCCAGACAGCCGTACTGCCCCTTGATGTCGAAGGCTGCAATCTCTGCCCTGGCCGAGAATTCCGTCAGAGCTGCCTGAAGGGAAGCCCTCTCCCCGCCCTCTCCCGCGCCTGGCAATTCCGTAAACAGAGACAGCTGCACATTCTCCTCCACGGGCAGGGCATACATAAAGACATCATCCCCCAGAGCCAGAGCCGCACCGTAGAGCTCCTCCCCTTCCACCGCCAGAAAAAGCCCCGCACGCTGTCCCTGTCTGACCTTTTTCAGCTTTCCCAGGAACTCCTTTTCTCCCTTCAGCACCTGAAAATTTCTGTCGGAACCTGCCTCTTTCTCCCCCTTCCCCTCCAGGTCGAAACGTCCCAGAAGATTCCGGAATTCCAGCTTTTTAAACAGGTTGTAAGCCTCCTGGGTGTAGTATCCTTCCGCCCTGGCCGCCTCGTAATCCAGCTTTACATCCCCGTCGGTCTTAATGGTGGCCAGGGCCTTGCTCAGATCCGCCAGCTCACGGTTAGCCTTCAGGGATTCCCTGATACTCTTCTTGGAGATCTCCTCCACATGGGCATAGATATTTTCCAGGGAACCGAACTGCACCATAAGTTCCGTGGCAGTCTTCTCCCCCACCTTGGGCACGCCGGGAATATTGTCGGAGGTATCCCCCATAAGCGCCTTCAGGTCGATAAACTGTTGGGGTGTCACATGGTAGGCCGCCTCCACATCCTCCGGATAGTAGTCCTCTATCTGTGTCCTGCCTGACTTGGTCTTGGGAATCCTGATCTTGATCCTGGTGTCTGCGATCTGCAGCAGATCCCTGTCCCCGGAGATCAGGGAAACCTGGATCCCTTCCGCCGCAGCAGCCTTGGCCAGGGTGCCCAGAATATCGTCCGCCTCCAGGCCCTCCCGCTCCACCATAACCACGTTCATGGCCTTCAGCACTTCCTTCATCACCGGCACCTGCTCCACCAGTTCCTCCGGCATGGGCTTCCTGGTTCCCTTGTAGGCCTCGTACATTTGGTGCCGGAATGTGGGCGCATGGACGTCAAAAGCCACCGCAAGAAAATCCGGCTTCTCCTCCTCCAGAATCTTAAACAGAATATTCAGAAATCCGTAAATCCCATTGGTGTGCAGCCCCTGGGCATTGGTCAGATTCGGCACGCCGTAATATGCCCTGTTTAATATGCTGTGACCGTCTATGAGCACCAATTTCCTGTTTTCAACCATAACCCCACCACCTCTGCGCAATATTTCTTAATGCATCTCTCCCGTCAAGTCTTACAGCAGCATCCACACGACAATGGCCAGGAGAATGCCCACCGCCGCAATCTCCATGGCAACGCCCAGATTCATAAAGATCCCATGGAACCGAATCTGCTGCCGCATCTCCTGAAGCCTTTCCTCCAGATCCGCCTGCAGGTCAAAGGTACTTCCGTTCTCCAGGCGCTGAATTCCTTCCGTCACAAAGAACTGGACCAGAAGCTCCTCCCTGCAGTCCCCGCACCGGTCCATATGTTCACTGAATTTCTTCAAGGTAGGATAATCCAGCTTCTGCGCAATAAAATCCGGAATGAGCCTCTCAAATTCCTTACAGTCCATCTCCGCCTTTCTGCCCCACCAGTCCAAGCTCCCACCTCCAAACTCCAAACCATTCTCTGTAGACCCCTGCCGGAAAACTCACCCAAGAGCCTGGGCCAGATCCGCAATCAAATCCTCACTGTCCTCAATACCGCAGCTGATACGGATCAGCTCCGCAGGCACCCCGGCCTCCTTAAGCTGTTCATCGGTCATCTGACGATGGGTGCTGGTGGCAGGATTCAGGCAGCAGGTGCGGGCATCCGCCACATGGGTCTCAATGGCCGCCACTCTCAGCTTCCTCATAAAAGTTTCCGCAGCCTCCCTGCCGCCTTCCAGACCGAAGGAAACCACCCCGCAGCTGCCCTGAGGCAGATATTTCTGCGCCAGAGGATAATACTTGTCCCCCGGAAGACTGCAGTAATTCACATAGGCCACCCTGGGATGCTCGGACAGGAACCGGGCCACCGCAAGACCATTCTCACAGTGCCGCTTCACCCTCACATGCAGGCTCTCCAGGCCCAGGTTCAGAATAAAGGCGTTCTGCGGACTCTGGATGGAACCCAGATCCCTCATAAGCTGTGCCGTACACTTTGTGATAAAAGCCCCTTCTTTTCCAAATTTTTCCGCGTAAGTGACGCCGTGATAGCTCTCGTCCGGCGTACACAGACCCGGAAACTTGTCCTTGTGGGCCATCCAGTCAAATTTTCCGCTGTCCACAATGGCGCCCCCCACAGCCGCCCCATGGCCGTCCATATATTTTGTGGTGGAATGGGTCACAATATCCGCTCCCCACTCAAAAGGCCGGCAGTTGATGGGGGTGGCAAAAGTATTGTCCACAATCAAAGGCACCCCGTGGGCATGGGCGCACTGGGCAAATTTTTCAATGTCAAGCACCGTCAGGGCAGGATTGGCAATGGTCTCCCCGAACATAACCCTGGTGTTCTCCCGGAAAGCCCCATCCAGCTCCTCCCTGGAGGCATCGGGACTCACAAAAGTCACATCCACCCCCATTCTTTTCATGGTGACGGAGATCAGGTTGTAGGTTCCCCCGTAAATGGTGCTGGAGGCAACAATGTGGTCCCCGCAGCCGCAGATGTTGAACAGGGCGTAAAAATTGGCGGCCTGGCCGCTGCTGGTGAGCATGCCCGCCGTTCCTCCCTCCAGCTGTGCGATTTTGGCTGCCACATAATCATTGGTGGGATTCTGGAGACGGGTGTAGAAATAGCCGCTGGCCTCCAGGTCAAAAAGTTTTCCCATGTCCTCGCTGGTATCATATTTAAACGTGGTGCTCTGAATGATAGGAATCTGACGGGGCTCTCCGTTTCCCGGTGTATACCCGCCCTGTACGCATATGCTGTTAATCTTCATTTTTATACCCCCCTTTTTTTCTTTTTTCCAGTATACACGCTCCAGGGGTAAAATTCAACTGTTTCTCATCTCTTGTATTCCGCATATTTCCCACCGTAGATACATAGGATGATGAAAAGGTAATTCAGGACAAAGAATGCCATGAAGCAAAAAAACGATACCATCCTGATCATCTCCATCCTCATCCCCATCAGCACAGGAGTGCTGTCCGCTTTTTTCAGCGGAGACATGTCGGTCTATTCCAGACTCTGCAAGCCGGCCTTCAGCCCGCCTGCAATTCTATTTCCTCTGGTGTGGATCATCCTTTACGCACTGATGGGGCTCTCCTCCTACATAGTCTACCTGTCAGACAGCCCCCATAAAAAGAAAGCTCTCCAGGTCTATCTGCTGCAGCTGCTCTTCAACTTTTTCTGGAGCATCATCTTTTTTGGGTTTTCTCTGTACTTTATTGCCTTTATCTGGCTGCTGGCACTCCTTGTGCTGGTGGCGGCCATGATCTGGCAGTTCTATATGGTGGGCCCTCCGGCGGCATACCTGCAGCTTCCCTACCTGGTCTGGTGCCTGTACTCAGCCTATCTCAACTTCTGCATGTTCCGCCTGAACTGAAAAAAACAGCGGCGGATCCAGAGAGGCCCTGCCTGAAATCATACGCAGATCACCTGGCAGGGCCTCACATCCAAGGGGGAAGAGGGCAGCTCCGCCCTCATCTGGCACCGAAACCCTACCCCGATGGTGCGCTGCAGCAGCAGAGGTTTGTCCGCCAGAAACCGGTCATAAAATCCCTTGCCGTAACCCAGCCTGTTCCGGTATCTGTCAAAGGCAGCGCCGGGCATCAGCATTAGGGTCCGCTCCTCCCTGCCCTGGCCGCCGAAGTACTCCTCCCCGTCCCCGGAAGGTTCCAAAATGCCCCGGTAGCCCGGCTGAAGATCCTCCAGAGAACTTATCCTGTAAAAGCCCATTTCAGGCGTTACACTCTCCTGCAGCACCCTGGGCAGGTATACCTTTTTTCCCTGTCTCAGAGCTTCCTCCATAATCTCCCAGGTACTGATCTCGCCGCCGTAACTGGCGTAACACAGCAGATATTCCCCAAGATAAAACCACTGGTGTCCAAGAATCCGTTCGGTCAACAGCACCGCTCCCCTTTGACGCTCCCAGTCATCCAGGGCGGCTCTGGCCTGCAGCGCCTCTCTCCGGATCTCTCCCTTATCTGTCCCCATATTTTTCTCCAAGATTCTCCCTGGAACCGTCAGGATGCTCCACCGTAATGCTGTCCAGCTGCCCCCTGAGGTTAGATCTGACATTTGCCACATATTCTTTCCGCAGACGGGCCTGTTCCTCCCTTTCCACCGGGTTCAGTCCCTCCTTCTGAGCTTTGTGGTACAGCGCGTTAATGCGCGCGATCCTCTCCTCCATATTCATAAAATGTCCACCCCCTTTTGGTTCCTGCCTTAAACGGCACCTCTTATCCATATTTTAAGGCGCGTATTCCGCCCCAATGGCCTCCGCCACCCGCATCCCGTCCATGGCGGCAGAGAGTATTCCTCCCGCGTAGCCTGCTCCTTCCCCGCAGGGATACAGACCCCGCACCCGGGACTGAAAGCTCTCATCCCGGGGAATTCTCACCGGGGAAGAAGTGCGGGATTCCACCCCGGACAGACAGACATCCTCCCTGTCAAAGCCCTCGATCTGTCTGCCGAAAGCAGTCATTCCCTCCACAAAAGCGCTGCTGCACTCCCGGGGCAGGATTCCGCTTAAGTCCGCCCACACGTAACTTCCCTTGCACTGAGGCTCCACCTGCCCACAGGCCGCTTCTTCCGCTGTTTGACCCGGGCAGTCAACGAAGTTCTGCCCGGAGGAGGCTGCGGCTTCCACCTGCCGCCTGAAGTCCCCATAGCGCTGTACCGGGATCTTTCCTTCCCCCAGAGCAAAGGCCTTCTCCTCCAGCTGTCTCTGGAAAGCCACCCCCGCCAGAGGGTGATCCGATCCAAAATCTTCCGGCGTCACAGTCACAATCACCGCGCTGTTGGCATTCTCACCGTCTCTCCCGCTGTAGCTCATGCCGTTCACCGCCAGACACCCCTCCTGGGAAGAGGCGTTTACCACATATCCTCCGGGACACATGCAGAAAGAATACACGCCCCTGCCAGAGGATGTTTTGGCCGCCAGACGGTAGGAGGCCGCTCCCAGCCCGCCCGGGTCCTCCATGCCGTACTGACTTTTATTGATCAGAGACTGGGGATGTTCCACCCTAAGCCCCACAGCGAAAGCCTTGGCCTCCATGGGAACTCCCTTCTCCCACAACATGGAAAAGGTATCCCTGGCGCTGTGGCCCACTGCCAGCACCAGCTGCCCACATGCCAGATACTCCCCTCCGTCCACAGCCACTCCCTTCACCTGTCCCTGCTGGACAACTATCTCCGAGACCCGGCACCCGAAACGCACCTCTCCCCCAAGACGCCTGATTTCCTCCCGCATCCTTTTCACCACCCCGCAGAGCACATCCGTGCCCAGATGAGGCCTGGCCTCATACAGTATGCTCTCCTTTGCGCCAAACCGCACCAGAGTTTCCAGCACCGCGTTGTTCCTGCCCTCCCTGTCCTTCACCAGAGTGTTCAGCTTGCCGTCGGAGAAAGTTCCCGCCCCGCCCTCGCCAAACTGCACATTTGACGCCGGATCCAGCCTGCCCGTCTCCCAGAAAATCTCCACATCTTTCTGCCGAGCCTCCACACATTTCCCCCGCTCCAGAAGCAGAGGGCGGTACCCGTGAAGCGCCAGAAAATAACAGCAAAACAGCCCGGCAGGCCCGGCTCCCACAATGATTATGGGAGCCTTTCTCTCCCGTGTTCCAGGAGCGGGAAAATGGTACGGCACGCTCTCCGCCCTGCCCACCAGGTTTTCCTTTCCCCGGAACCGCCGCAGCACCCTCTCTTCCTCCTGCACCTCCGCCTCCAGAGTATAGCTGTAGAATAGATCCGGCTTTTTCCTGGCGTCCACGGAACGGCGCAGAATCTTAAATGATTTGATATCATTCTCCGGCACCTGCAGCACCTTTGCCGCCTTTTTCCTAAGCTCTGTCTCCGTATGCCCCAGCCGTACTTTCACCTGATTTATCCTGATCATAACCCCCTGTCTCCCTCTATCTTCCCGGGCGCTTCCTGCCGTTTCCGCCCTCTGCAAAAGGCTTTCCTGCCCTGCCCCCTGCCGCTGCCCTGCCCGCTATACTGCCGCTGCACCAGGCCCAGTGAAGGTTGTACCCCCCGCATTTGCCGTCCACATCCAGGATCTCTCCCGCAAAATATATCCCCGGCTGCTTTTTTGACTCCAGTTCCAGAGTCACCTCGTCCAGGGGCACTCCTCCCGCGCAGGCCTGGGCGCTGTCATAGGATCCGCTGCCGGTCACATGGACCACCCAGTTTCTGCACAGCTCCCAGACCCGCCCCAGCTTCTCCCTGTCCGCCGAGCCTGCGTCCTGAGAAGGCTTCAGCCCCGCCAGACGGATAAACAAAAGCATCAGCTTCTTGTGGAGCACTCCGGTAAAGAACTCTTCCACCGTGCGACCGACGCCCAGGATTTTCCTCCCTGCGGCCAGGCGCACAAACTCTTCCTCTGTATAGTCCGGCAGGAAATTCACCGCCACCTCCACCTGCCGCTTCCCGGCGGGAACCCCCTTCTCTTCCAGATCTTTCAATATGTAGTTCACCACACGGCTGAACTGGAACACCGGAATGCCCGAGATTCCCCGATCCGTAAGCTGCAGCTCACCCCTCTCCCGGGCAGCCGTTCTGCCCCGGTGAAGGACTCTCAGCTCCGCATCCGCCCTGACGCCGGACACAGCCTTAAAATAATCCTCCCCGCACTGAAGCTGTACCAGTGCAGGGACCGTGTCCACAAGGGAATGCCCCAGCCTTTCCGCCAGAACATACCCGCTGCCGTCGGAACCCGTTTTGGGCGCCGCCCGTCCCCCGCAGGCCAGAATCACCCGGTCAAAGCGGAACTCCTGCCCTGCTCCCAGGACTCGTATGCCCCCAGTCCGCCTGGCTTTCTCCACCTGTTCCACTCTGCAGCCGGCCACAGTCTCCACCCCCTGTGCTGCCGCCTCACACCGCAGCACATCAAGCACAGCCGCCGCCTGGTCACAGACAGGGTAGAGCCCGCCCCTTCTGCTCTTCACCATCAGACCCATGCTCTGGAAAAAAGCCCTCGTCTCCTCCCTGCCGAAATGCCCCAGAAAATGCCCCAGCATCTCCGGCCTTTTGGTGTAATAGTTCTCCAGAGCCAGATTTTCATTGCCCAGGTTGCACCTGCCGTTTCCGGTGGCCAGCAGCTTTCTGCCCGGACGGTCATTTCCCTCCAGAACCGTCACCTGGGCTCCCAGCCTGGCCGCCGTCACTGCCGCCGCCAGACCGGCAGCTCCGCCGCCTACGATCCCCACTCTGTCTCCCATGTCATGACCTCCCGATCCGGCCGCTGCCCTTTCCTCACCTGCATACACGGATATCTTCCATCCCGCAGCAGCTTTTCCCGTTGCCTCGCCTTAGAAACTGTCAAGATGCATTCTTTCACAGTTCAGCTGGAGTAGTTTTCCAGAAAATTATACAGCTTCTCCTGGTTCTCAATCCACATCATCTGCATAATGCTGTGCTGAAGCTGTCCCGGCAGGGAATCCAGTCTGATATCCGTCTCAATATACACGGTCTCCCGGTCTTCCAGGTATACCACCACTTTATTGTCGTGTACTCCCAGATAAAAGCTGGCGCTGGGCTGGACGAATCTGTAATTCATCCGGATCACCACCTTCTCCCTGGAAAAAGAGAGCACTTCCAGCCCTGCAAATCCCCTCTCCATCTCCGACAGAGGCGGAAATGCCTCATACACCTCCATGGCCTCCAGAAACTGCTCCCGGTTCATGCCCACATACTTGTCCGGCAGCCGCCATACTGTCTCCACCACAGAGTGGGTGAACATATCCGTCTCCTCCAGGACATACTTGGTGTCCACGCAGAGGGTGTCTCCAGAGCCTGACACTTCCCTGGTCTCCTCCCCGTCCGTATCCCAGGCCGACCCATAGTCAAAGGAGTCGTCCTGCATCCTGGGATCCTCAATCTCCGGAGAACTGCCGCTCTCCTCAGAAGAGACCGCGTCCTCCGGAGATTTCTCCCGATCCCTGACAGGTTCCGACTCCCCCGTGTCCTCTTTTTCATACTCCTCAGGACTGTAAGTGGCTCTGAGCTGCTCCGCCGGCGCCGGACTGCGCTCCGTCTCCCGCTCCCCGGGATAAAAGAAACGGGAACTTTTCACACCCCCGTAAAATCCCAGCACCAAAAGCAACAGGGGAAATACAACAAATAAGCTGATACCTTTAACCAATTTCATAGTGATACCCACGCCTTTACTCTTCACACTATAACACTGGGATCAGTATCAGCTCTTCTGCCAATATTTATACATGTTTTTGATATTTTTTGGTAATTATGAGGCAAGTCCTCAGTAAACACGCAGCATCTGTCCAAGCATATGGATCAGCTTCCCACCGGGAATGGCCTCCAGTTCCTGCTCCCTGAAGTTCTTCAGCAGCAGAAGTATAACCCAGTACACCGCCCCTGAGACCAGCAGAGCCAGAATAAGCGTCACCGGAGTCCCCAGATGAGGAGAGAGCACGCCCCCAAACAGCAGGCACACCAGCGCGGCGGCCGCTCCCGCCCCCGCAGGCACCGCCAACACGTTAAGCCAGTCCAGGCGCATCCGCATCTGACTGCAGGAGAGCAGCCCCAGAAGAATGCACAGCACCGCCATTCCCGCCAGACTCCCGTACACCAGGCTGAGAGCGCCGCCCTCCGTCCCCCCGGTGAAAACCATGACGGCCAGGAAAAACAGATCTGAGATCCCCACCGCCCCCAGCACATGGTAGCGCTTTCCCGAGGAGAGCAGAAACCTGCCGAAATAGCTGCAAAGCGCTGCGGCCAGAATCAGAAACGAGCCTCCCCGCAGCATGGACAGCAGGGTATCCCTGCCCTCCGGATTCAAAAGTTCCGTCACCTGTTCCGCCATAAACGTCAAAAACAGTGAGCCAAAAACACCATGAACCACACAGATATGCACCCCGCTCTCAAAAGCGGTCCTGGCAAATCTGGTCTCCTCCCTGCGCAGGGAGGAAAACACCTTTGCGGACACAGGAAGGACGGAAACGGATGCCAGACACACCGCCATACCGCAGATCACCAGATACTGGCCTGCATATGCCCCATACTGGGCCGGAGCCCCTCCGTCCGCCCTGCCAAAGGCAGCAGCCCCCAGAGCCAGCGGCAGCAGCTCCAGAAAAAATGTCAGAGCCTGGGGCCATCTGCCCCCGCACAGATATCCCACACAATCCCAGAAAGAATCTGTGGAGTAGAGCCCATCCTGCCGGGAGCGCTTCTCCGACAGCCTGCTTCCCTTGTAGAGCAGAGCCAGGATCACCACAACAAGCAGCTCCGCAAGCACCACCCCCAGGGCAAACCCCATTCCCCCGTACATGGGCGCAAAATTCTTCTCCAGAAGCAGATTGCTGACTTTCTCCCCATAGTCCCCCATGAGCCTGGCGAACAGCAGTCCAAATCCCAGAATCATCACCTGCCGCAGCACCCCTGCGGCCGCTGTGGGAAACTCCATGCCCTCCCCCTGGAAATATCCAAGAATGCAGGAGGACAGCGCCCTCAGCAGAATAACCGGCGACAGAAACATAATGATATAGGTGCTGTAGCGCACCCCAAAGATCCCCTCCGCCGCCTGTCCGCCGAAAAGCAGCAGCAAAAGGCTGCCCACCAGTCCCAGAAATCCATGGAACACCAGGGCAGCGCTGCGCATTCTGGCAGCATTTTTATACTGTCCCTTGTTCCGCCTGCCCCGCAGCAGTTTTCCCAGAGTCTCCGAAAGACTTCCTCCCACGGCGCACCACAAAAGAGCGCAGACCTCCACCCCTACAACCATGTAAGCCACGCCGCTGTTCCCTGCTGCCTGTCCCGCCGCCCACAGGGCTGCCAGCAGCAGAATATTTGCAATTTCTCCCGCCTGTCTCCTCTTAACCTCTGCCCGATTCATCTTACGTCCCTTCGCCGTCTCCTGTTTGTCCCGTTACACCCTAATCCCTGGTGATACCCAGTTCCGCCAGTATCTCTTCCTGCCTGGCCTCCATAATCTCCCGCTCCGCTTCCTCCATGTGGTCATATCCGCACAGGTGCAGCATGCTGTGAGCCACCAGAAAGGCAAATTCCCTTCGCACGCTGTGGCCGTAGGCCTCCGCCTGGGACAGCACCCTGTCCACGCTGATCATAATATCCCCCAGAACCAGCTCCCCTGTATCCGGATCAAAATAGTCCGCCTCCCGGTGAGGGTCCATGTCAAACTCTCCCTCCCCGGCGAAATCCACATTGGGAAAAGACAGCACATCCGTCTCGCTGTCCATATTTCTGTACTGCCTGTTCAGTTCCCGGATGCCCGCGCCGTCCGTCAGGACCAGATTGACCTGGGCCTCATAGGGACAGCCCTCCCTCTCAAGCACGGCCCTGCACACCATTTCGGCAGTCTCCTCCGTGTCAAATGAGAATTCATGATCCGTCTCGTTTTCCAGATATAAAGTCATTCTTCCACCTATCTTCTCTGCTGGGTTTTTCTGCCCCTGTGCCTGTCCTTCCCGCTGTCCCTGGCATTTTCCCTTGCCTCATAGTCGTCATATGCCTTGACAATCTTCTGCACCAGAGGATGCCGCACCACGTCCTTGTTGGTCAGGGTCACAAAGGCGATGTCGTCAATCTTTCCCAGAACCTTTCCCGCCACGTCCAGGCCCGACCTGGTTCCCGGAGCCAGATCCTTCTGGGAGGCATCCCCGGTAACTACCACCTTGGAGCCAAACCCGATACGGGTCAGAAACATTTTCATCTGGGCCGGGGTAGTATTCTGGGCCTCGTCCAGGATAATGTAGGCATTGTCCAGGGTGCGCCCTCTCATATAGGCCAGGGGCGCCACCTCGATAAGCCCTTTTTCCATATTTTTTGCAAAACTCTCCGCCCCCATAATCTGGTAAAGCGCGTCATAGAGGGGGCGCAGATACGGATCTACCTTGCTCTGCAGATCCCCGGGCAGAAAGCCCAGTTTCTCCCCGGCCTCAATGGCAGGCCTGGTGAGTATGATCCTTCCCACCTCATCATTTTTAAATGCCGTCACCGCCATGGCCATGGCGAGATACGTCTTCCCCGTCCCCGCAGGCCCCACGCCGAACACCAGCATATTCTTCCTTATGGCGTCCACATAGGCTTTCTGCCCCAGTGTCTTGGGTTTAACCGGTTTTCCGTTGACTGTATGGCAGATACAGTCGGAATCCATCTCCGTCAGCGCACCCTCTTTATCTTCCATTCCTAAAGTAATCGCGTAATCCACACTCTGCTCCTCTATCTCATTTCCCCGGCCGGAGATAATGTCCAGCTGCTGCAGCACCTTGGCGGCTCTGCGCACCATCCCCTCTTCCCCGGAAATTGTCACCTGTCCGTTGCGGTTCACAACAGACACACCAAAATCCCTCTCCACCTTCTTTACATACGCATCCTGCATGCCGAAAATCTGCCGCATATGCTCCGCCGGCATATCCAGGCTTATCAAATAGTCACTCATACGCCCTTCGCCTCCCCATATCAATTCTGCTGCCCCGGATCCTGCCCCTGACCTTCCTCCAAATCCGGCCGCAGCGTGTCCTGGCCTGCGCTCACGGGCTCCCACACCAGAAAATCCCCCCGCAGCACCCACGAGCTGCCATCGTTTTCTATTTTAACATTTTTTTCAATAATTTGTACACCTTTTTCCTCTAAACTTGTAAGAAAAACCATTAATTTTTGATTAAGAAGCACCTTGACCTCCTCCTGGGTGTACACATATTCCACATTTTGGTACTCCCTGTGAGTTACGGTGCCCCAGTACAGAGGGATGGAGAGCTTTTCAAACAGCAGGGGACGGGTCTCCTTGATCACGCTGTCATAGACCAGAAAAGGACGGTCCCCGGGAATGGTCCATGAGTTGCCCCCTGCCTTCAGATAGCTGCGCGTCTCCTCCCGCCCAGTGTACACTTTCTCAATATGGTCATAGGGAAGGGTGGCGGTAAAGTTGGTCACATGCTCCAGCAGAATATCCCCGTCCGCGTCCACATAGCGGTACTCCCGCACTGTAGTATCCTCATTGTAGATGGGCACACGCCCCTCCACCAGCACCGTGCCCTTCTCCACCTGATCTCCTATAGATACCTTGGGGACGCCGCTCCTGACAATCATGGACACCACCCTGCCGTCAAATTCCGCCACCAGATCCCTGCCGTCGGAGGGCAGTTTCTCCTCTATGGAGATGGGGGCGTCATTTTCTTTGATGTCTATCTGCAGACGGGTGCCCATGAGCTTGGCAGAAGCCCAGGTGATCTGGGGAAACTCCCTGCGGATTTGTTTCTCCAGCTCCTCAATGTCAAGATTATCCTTGCGCATGCCCACAGTCACCTGGTTCTCCTTTAAAAAGCTCTGAAACACATCATCCGTAATCTGATAATTCCCGTCGATCTGAATGTTCCAGATAAAGGAAGAGGACACCAGCCAAAAAGCCACCGCCAGCACCAGGCCGCCCACAAACATCTTCCGTTTCAGAAGCTTGGGCACAAAAAAGGGCAGCCCGTATCTCTCCAGTATGGCTGCCCTTGTTCCAGTCTTTTTCACAATGGGCTTCAGCGCCCAGAACCCTCTCAGGTTGATATTCATATAGTAGACATCGCCCTCACGGACAATGTCCCAGAGCAGGATTCCCTTGTTGCTGCACAGGTTCATGAACCGCTCCGGCGAAAACCCCCATACCTTGATGCGCAGATAGCCTTTGATATATTTCAGCACTTCTACCATGGTTCATCCTCTTCCACATTTTTTCGACCTATATCAGAGATATCTGATACAGCTGATACAGCCGCTGATCTTCATATCCTCATTGGTATAGTAGTCAATGGAGAGGCAGCTGCCCTCAAAGCAGACCTGGCAGGTCTTGGCCTGCAGCAGAATCAGCCCCTCTGTGTACTCCAGAATGCCCCGGTAATTCTCGATCCACGCCTCCCTGTTGCCTGTCAGAGTCACCTTCAGGGCCCCCAGACAAATATCTTTCGGAAGCTTTAAACTCTCAATCAACGATTCTTTTCGGTCACTGTTTTTTCTCATACCAAAGTATATTGCCCAAATGGCAAAACTATGCCAACAGCTCCCTATTCCTTCAGGTTATCACTCCTTCTTCTCGTCCAGATACAGCTGCACCCTGTTTTGAATGATCTTCGCTGTATCCTCCACCGTTTTAGCCCCGTCAAAGAATGCGGCCGACTCCTCATGAATAATGTCCAGCACCGGCAAAAAATCAGGGTCCTTGGGTTCCGCAATCTCCACCAGCTTCCGGATCAGATCCACTTCTTCCTGCCTGGGAGTATGGTATTCTATGCTCCAGCCGTCAGGGAGTGTGGTTCGCGTGACCCCCATCACAATCTCCTTTTGATTCCCATTGGCGTCCGTCACATAGGTCACTTCCACAGCCTCTTCAGCCCTTTGATCGAAACAGCTCTTCAGAACAGGAAAGCCATAGCTGTCATCTCTCGGGTTCAGCAGCATATACTCCAGAAATGCCCAGGCCCCTTCCTTCTGCGCCGACTTTGAACTAATGGCGTATACAGACCCTGTCACCATTTCACAGCTCAGCCTCCCGTCAGCTGTAGGATAGCCCACAAGAGCCGGGCTTCCCTGGAAAATTTCATATTGAACCTGAATATCCTTAAAAGTATTCAGTACCATCTTGGACAGGAGGGCTTTTCCACTCTGTATGGCCTCCGGCTCATGCAGCTCGGAGCCACCGCCTTTTTTGTCAAATTTTTTTACAATCTTCAAAAATTCCCTGAATTCCTCGGTGTCAAAATTACATTTTCCGGTTTCTTCGTCTATGAAGCCATCCTTCATAAACCACAGGGCTGTGTAGAGAGTGCTCACCTGTGTCTCTCCGTGGAACAGCGCCTGGTCAGGATGTCCCTGGGCATATTCCGCCATCTCCTCCAGCGTCCACCCCTCCCCGTCAAACTCCTCTGAACTTCCATATATTGTGGCGAGAGAAAAATAGGGGTTGATGGACACCAGGGCATCATCGAAAGTGTTGGCCTGCACCACAGCGTCGATAATATCATCGCTGCTGATGTACCGGCTCTCCTCAAAGTAGGGGAAAAGGTTCTCTATGGCGCCCATGGAGGCAAAATTTTTCGCCTCCCACAAGTCAATAACCAGAATATCCTGTGAATTCCCTGAGACGATATCCAAATCCATGGCTGTTGCCGCCCCTTCGTAACCGTCCGGCTGCTGCCGCTCCTGTGGACCATAGTATACTTTTATTTCCGCCCTGTATTGGCCGCTTTCCTGATTAAAACTTTTCACAAGTTCTGTTAAGTTATAATCCTCCCTGAATGTTCCAATGGTTACTACTTCTCTCTGGTCCTCGCCGCCCGCAGAACCGGGTACCTCCGACGCTACCTCCGTCTCCAGGCTGTCTTCTGAAACCTGAGACCTTTCCTCCCTGCTCTCTTCCTCAACGGCATTTGCGCATCCCGCCAGTGTAAATCCCACTGCCAAAATCAGGCCGGCCCAGCCAGCCCTGCCCAACCTATTTTTCATACCTGTCTCCTGTCACATCACAGCCTTAATCAGAGATCGTTTTTCCGGCGCGGTTCCACCGATGGCGACAGCGGCCAGAAAACGCCTTTCTGCCTCTGCCGCCCTCTCCTCCCTGTTGGCGTGAATCAGGGCCAGAGGCTCTCCCGCTTCCACATAGTCCCCCACCTTTTTGTTCAGAACCAGTCCCACGGACAGATCAACCCTGCTCTCCTTGGTCTCCCTGCCTCCGCCCAGGATCAGGGAGCAGATGCCCACTTCATCACAGGCAATATGGCTCACATAGCCGCTCACAGGGGCGGGGACAGTCTTCACAATATCCGCCCGGGGGAGCAGTTCCGGACGGTACACCGCCTGGGGATTCCCCCCCTGTGCCTCCACAAACTGAGCAAGCTTTTCAAGGGCGCTGCCGTCCTGAATCACACCCTTCAGCATTTTCTCCGCCTCTTCCCGGCTCCGGGCCTTCTCCCCGGCCATAAGCATCTGACTCCCCAGAACCAGGCAAAGTTCCCTGAAATCTTCCGGCCCGCCCCCCTGAAGGGTCTCTATGGCCTCCCTCACTTCCAGGGCATTCCCCACGGCCCGGCCCAGAGGCTGATCCATGTCGGAGATAACCGCCGACATTCTGCGCCCGGCATTCCTGCCGATCCGCACCATCTCCTCCCCCAGGGCCCTGGCGTCCGCCTCCTGCTTCATAAAAGCGCCGCTTCCCGTCTTCACATCCAGAACAATCGCCTCCGCCCCCGCCGCCAGTTTTTTGCTCATTATGGAACTGGCGATCAGGGACATATTGTCCACCGTGGCAGTCACATCCCGGAGAGCGTAGAGCTTCTTGTCCGCAGGAGCCAAATCCGCCGTCTGCCCCATGATGGCAATGCCAATGCGGTTCACATTGTCCAGAAACTGCTGCCGGGTGAGCGATGTGGTAAAGCCGGGAAAGCTCTCCAGCTTGTCGATGGTGCCGCCGGTGTGTCCCAGCCCCCTTCCGCTCATCTTGGCCACAGGAAGACCGCAGGCCGCCACCATGGGAGCCAGGGCCAGAGAAGTCTTGTCCCCCACTCCCCCCGTGCTGTGCTTATCCACTTTGACACCCTGAATCTGCGACAGATCCAGCATGTCGCCGCTGCCCGCCATTGCCATGGTCAGAGCCAGAGTCTCCTGCTCATTCATCTTCTGAAAATAAATCGCCATCATCAGAGCGGATACCTGATAGTCAGGAATCTCCCCCTTCGTATAGCCTTCCACGAAAAATGCAATCTCCTCCCGGGAGAGTTCACCGCCGTTTCTTTTTTTCAAAATAAGATCATACATTCTCACAGCTCTTACGCCAGCCCTTCTCTGATTTCAAATCGATTCACCAGCCCCTTTAACACCTGAGCCTGGCTTGACAGCTCCTGACTTGCCGCCGCGCTCTCCTGGGAAGTAGCGGAATTGGTCTGCACCACAATGGAAATCTGGTCGATTCCCAGCGTCACCTGGGCAATGGCTGCCGCCTGCTCCTGAGACGCGTCGGAAATCTCATGTACCAGTTTCGCCGCCTCCTCGGAGGCAAGGACAATGCGTCCCATGGAGGAGGCTGTCTCGTTTGCAATGTCCGTTCCCTCCTGCACCGCGCGGACCGTGGACTCAATAAGGGCGGCTGTGTTCTTGGACGCTTCTGCCGATTTGCTTGCCAGGCTGCGGACTTCACCGGCCACCACGGCAAATCCCTGTCCCACTTCACCGGCTCTGGCGGCCTCAACAGCCGCGTTCAGGGCAAGAATATTGGTCTGAAAAGCGATGTCTTCTATGGTCTTGATAATCTTGCTGATCTCGGAGGCGGAATCATTGATTTGATTCATTGCCGCCGTCATCTGCTCCATCTGTCTCTTTCCCTGCTCCAGCTCCGCAGCCGTATTCATGGCCTGTTCGCTGGCCATCTTTGCGTTCTCCGCATTGCTTGCCACATGGCCATGTATGTCATTGATTGTGGCTGCCAGTTCCTCCACAGAAGCCGCCTGCTGCGTAGCCCCCTGCGCCAGCGAATGAGCGCTGCCGGCCACCTGATCCGAACCGCTGGCCACCTTAACGGCGCTGGTGTCTATTTTCCGCAGTGTATCATTCAGCGTGTTGATGGTATTCTGGAGAGACGCCTTGATGGGGGCAAAATCTCCAATATAGTCCATGTTCATATTCACTCTCAGATTACCTTTGTCCAGCTCAGACAAAGAGGAAGATATATCCACTATATAATCCCGCCAGGTCTGCACGGTCTTTGAAAGCGCCCTGGTCAGATCCCCGATCTCGTCCTCCGCTTTGAAAATATGTACCTCATCCTTCAGATTTCCCACGCTCAGCTCCTTCAGACGCTCGGAGGCCTCTTTGATGGGATCCGCCATCTGCTTGGCGATTCTGGAGATCACAAAAATGCCCAGGACAAAGATAATCAGACCCGAAGAGCACATGAACAGCAGGGACCTGCGGCTGGCTCTGTGGCACTCGTCCAGCTCATCCTGGATAATGGGCAGCATATCCTCCTCATAGTTCCCCGTCCCCACATACCATCCATAGGGCTCAAACTTCTGGATAAAGCCCCTTTTGGCGCTGGCTTCCGATTCCCCCGGCTTGGCAAAATAGAAATCAATAAATCCTCCCCCCGGCTTGTCACCGGCGGCAATGGTGTCCTGCACAAAATAGTTCCCCATCTCATCTGTGAAATTATAGCGGTTGGTCCCTTCCACCTCCGGCTTGATATGTACAGCGTTGGTTCCGTCGGCCATATCAGCCCAAAAATATCCGGTCCCATTGTTGTACCTGGTGGTGCGGACGATATACCTGGCATTTTCCAGGGCTTCCTCCTCCGAGATCAAACCCTCCTGATATTTTTCATACTCCGCCTGAAGCACCCCGATCATGCACTCCACCTGGCTCTGAATCATCTGATCCAGTTTGTCCTTCTGTGCAGTAATTAATTTGTCATATGCATCCTGCAGAGATACATAGGAAAGCGCAGAAAGCAAAAATACGGCTAAAAAGGTGAGAATGCCAATGCTTAATATTAATTTTCCACGCAGTTTCAGTTTCATGTTAAAGCCTCCTCTCTCGTTCTGGTACTCTATAGTTGCTGTTTTTATGTAAACTTCCTGGGATATTTTGAAAGGTTCAATGGGAAAAATAGACCAGGATATTTGCATCGGAAATATGGATTTTCAGTAAACAGGTTTTCATTAGAAATGTTCGCACATAAGCAGGGACGTGAAACAATGGAAACGAATTGGCACTGTTTTTTTCATTATAATACATAATGTCCAAAAAGTCCATAACGCATTCTGTAAAAATCACGAAAACACATGATTTGAGATCTATACCTTGAAAAAAATATGCCAAATTATATCAAATAACTGACATTCTTCACGCAATTATGTACAATGTTATCCGGCAGGGCTGTGCAGAAAAAGAGCGGACAAACCCGGACAAAAAGGCGGATGGATTTATTTTTTCTCATCCATCCGCCTTTTTGGCAAACAGCGCCAAAATTTCCACACTCTCTGAAAGGTCAGTCCTTGTTCCTATGTATCCAGCTCCAGACTGACCATCAGAGCCCTGTTGACCTTCCTCATGATCTCCCCGTCCAGGTGACATACCTTATCCTTCAGCCTCTTCTTGTCAATGGTCCGGAGCTGTTCCAGTAAAACCACCGAGTCCTTATCCATATCGTACAGCGATGCGTTCAATTCAATATGCGTGGGAAGTTTCGCCTTGTTCATCTTGGAAGTGATGGCTGCACAGATCACCGTGGGGCTGTGCCTGTTGCCCACATCATTCTGTATGATCAGCACCGGTCTGATACCCCCCTGCTCGGAACCGATTACCGGCCTCAAATCCGCATAATATACATCTCCTCGTCTCATTCCGCCTCCAAGTCCATGCCACCCTGTCCCGCCCCATGGCACAGGTTCCGGGCCGGGAATGCACAGTGCCGCTTCTGGACCTTCATTCCTTTTTTTCTGTACCTGAAGGATAGTATTGCCAGGTTCCGGAGAGTTATTCACGCTTCCAAATGTCTCTATTCTGAATTTTTCCATCCATTGTATGGATCCTGGGAACCCGCCCGCTGATCCCGCAGACTATCTCATAGTGAAAGCGTCCCGACATTTCCGCCAGCATTTCCACGCTGATCTGCTCCCCCCCGTCCCGGCCCAGGAGTACCGCCCGGTCCCCTTCCGCCGCCTGGGGGATATCCGTCACATCCACCATGAAATGGTCCATACATACCCGTCCCAGGATCGGCGCCCGCTTTCCGTGGATCAGCACAAAACCTCTGTTTGACAGCTCTCTGGGATATCCGTCCCCGTAGCCTGCCGCCACCGTCGCCACACGCAGATTTCTCTGCGCCGTAAAAGTGCCGCCGTAGCTGACAGATTCCCCCGCCCCCACTGTCTTCACATACACAATGCTGCTGTAGAGGGAGAGAGCCTGTTCCAGGGAAAGGCCGCTCCCCTCCCTTCTGCCGGAAGGGCATATGCCGTACATGGCGATTCCCGCCCGCACCGCGTCCATACCCACACCGTCCATCTCCAGAGCCCCTGCGCTGTTGGCGCAGTGTCTGATGGGAATCTTCAGGGAAAGCTCTCTCTCTATCCTATGAAGAAACTCCTGAAAAGTTCCCAACTGTTTTTCTGCATTTGACTTATCCGCCTCATCAGCCCGGGCAAAGTGGGTGAAAATCCCTTCTATCTCTATCCCCTCCCGCCCTGCCAGATCTGCGATAAACGCAAGTCCCTCCCTGTCAGGCCGGATTCCTATGCGGTTCATGCCCGTGTCCACTTTCACATGGACCTTTATGGGCTTCCCCGCCCTCCTGGCGGCAGAGGCCAGGGCTTCGATGCTGTCCGGACGGAACACCGCAGGACGGATCTCTCTCCGCGCCATCTGCTCATAGCAGCAGGGAAATGTATACCCCAGCACCAGCACCGGTTTGAGGATTCCGTAATCCCTCAGCGCACAGGCCTCCTCAAAGGCCGCCACCGCAAATCCCTTCACATAGTCCAGATTCTGCACAGCCGCCGCCACCTGCCTGCTGCCGTGCCCATAACCCTCCGCCTTCACCACCCCATAGATCCCGGTTTCAGGGGGCAGAAGCTGCCTGATATGGGCCAGATTTCTCACAACCGCATCCAGCCTCACTTCCGCCCACACCCGCATGCCCCCCGCCGGACCTCTCAGCACAGGCTCTCCCTCAAACCAATTCTCCTCTTCCATCCCTCTCCCCCTCCCTTATTTTGCACTTTAAAGTTCCACTCGCTGTCCCAGGCGCTCAAAAAGGGGATTTTCCGCCAGATCCCCTGCCATGCAGGCATGTTCTCCTACCCTGGCCGTCACTCTGTCCCCTGCCAGACCGTGGGCGTAGGCCCCCACCGCCGCTGCCTCAAACCCTTTCATCCCCTGGGCCATCAGAGCCGCCGTCATACCCGCCAGCACATCCCCGCTGCCGGCGGTGCCCATGCCGCTGTTGCCGGTAAGGTTCACACAGATGCTCCGTCCCTCCCTGCAGACAAAAGTCCTGGCGTCCTTTGCCGCCACCGTCCCCCAGACTGCCGCCGCCAGCTGACCTCCCCGCAGAGCCAGATTCCGCCGGCAGGATTCTATGCTCTCCCCCTTTCCCAGAAGCCTGGAAAGCTCCCCCACATGGGGGGTCAGCACAATGTCCCTGCCCTCTCTTCCCTGAGCCGCCAGCATCTCTTTCAGCTCCTGCCCCTCCGCCAGCAGGTTCAGGGCATCTGCGTCCAGCAAAAGGGGCTTTCTGCTCCCCCCAATGACCCGTTTCAGACAGTCAAAAGCCCAGTCACTCCTTCCCAGACCGCACCCTGCTGCAATGACATCCGCCCATTCCAGGTCCTTTTCCAGACTTTCCCCGTCCCCCAGAAGAGCCTCCGGCACCGCCTGCTGCAGAATGACCCGGTTCTCCCCAGGCGTCACCACCTTCACCATGCCCGCTCCGGTCCGGTACGCCGCCCTGGCAGCCAGCACCGCCGCCCCTGCCATATTATGGCTTCCCGCCAAAAGCAGCACTTTCCCAAAAGTCCCCTTGTGTCCGTCCCGAGGCCTGGGCGGAAGCAGTTCTTCCAGCTCCTCGTCATAGGCAAACATTCCAGGCTCCCTGCCGTAAAAGCTCCTGACGCCGACGCCAATGTCCGCGGTATACACCTCTCCCCCATACTCACAGCCGGGATACAGCACCAGCCCCCTTTTACAGAAGCCAAATGTCACCGTCGCATCCGCCCTGACGGCCTCCCCCCAGACCCTGCCTGTGTCGGAGTCAATGCCGCTGGGCAGGTCAAGGGCAAGCTTAACCCCTTCCAGGCTGTTAAAAATTTTCACCGCCTCCCGGTACCGGCCCTCCACCTCCCGGGAAAGCCCCACCCCAAAGAGAGCGTCCACCGCAGCCCTGTATTCCTGTCTTTTGGGCGCCTGGGTAAATTCCACAGGATAATTCTCCAGAATCTGCCTCTGCTGCCTCCACTGGGCAGAGGCCTTCTCCTGCTCTCCCACACACCACACCTCCACCTGCCATCCCCTCTCCCAGAGGATCCTGGCCACGGCCAGGCCGTCCCCTCCGTTGTTGCCCATTCCCGCCATAATCAAAACGCGCCCGGAACTTTTTTTGTCCCCCTGGCGCAGGCAGATCCTGTCCGCCGCCGCAAGGGCCGCCCGTTCCATCAGGACACAGGCGGGAATCCCTGTCTTTTCAATGGTATTTCTGTCATATTCCCGCATTTCAGCCGCCGTAACCAGATACCGCATTCCCAGATCCTCCCCTTACCATAAGTATATGCCTCACAGCGCAAAAAAATCGGGCGGCGGAAATCCCTCCCGTCTGCCCGCCCCGCTTTATACCCGGGGCCCCACAAAAAACGGACTGCCGCAGGCAAAATCCTGCAGACAGTCCCCCTGTCACACTTCTCCGGCATCATTCTTCCGGATTATAACGCATGTCAAAAAGTTCTATCACCTCGGCCCCGAACACATCGTGCATGTAGGAGTAGATATTGCGGTTCCTCTGCTCCATCTCCTGCTTTCTGATCAGACGCTTTTTCAGCTCGATCCGGATCTCCGCCACCCACTGGGCGATCTCCTGGATCCCCTCCGTATTCTCCTGCATGGTGCCGTAACAGCACTCCATGGTGGCAAGCATCAGCTGAAAATTCACCTCTTCGATCCGCTTGGGCAGATCCAGAAGCTCATCCTGGTACCCGTCCAGCTTCTCATTGCACTCCTCCACCAGCCGTTTATTCTGGTCGATCTTCTGCTCCGCCGCCGCATCCCCTTCCTGAACGGCCTCGTCCGCCAGGGAGACGATCTCCCCCATGAGTTTCTTCTTTACCCTCTTAATCTCCTTGATTTCCGTATTCAGCCTGCCCTGCTGCTTTAAAAGTCCGTTCAGTTCCTCCTCCAGGCCGGACACCGCCGCCCTGGACTCCTCCGTCAATAACTGATACCACTTATTGTCCAGGGTGAGTATTGGTATCCTCTTGCCCTTAAGAGCCTGGGAAAAAATCTCCTGGCGCTTCCCGTCCCCCATTTCACTCATATCCTCCGTACACCTCCTGCCTGACACTGCCCTTCCATCAGCTGCCTTCCTGTTCCTTTCTATATCGGTCAATATTGTAGGACAACCGCATGAGACTGTCGGAGAGATGTACATTTTCCACCTGTATCCTTTCCGGAAGATTCAAATCCACATGGGCAAAATTCCATATAGCCCGGATACTGGTGCGGGAAAGCCTTTCCGCCACCGGCACAGCGCCGGCTTTGGGAATGGCCAGCACCGCCATGTCAATCTCATTATCTCCGATGAATTCCTCCATTTCTTCCATGGGCCTCACCTGCACATTCCGCACCTTCCTGCCCACAAGTTCCGGATCCTGATCAAACATTCCCCGGAAATAAAATCCCCGCCTCTCAAAATTGGTATAGTTCCCCAGGGCGCGCCCCAGATTCCCGGCCCCCACAATGATAAAATTGTGCTGCACATCCAGGCCCAGGATCTTTCCAATCTCTTTGTACAGGTACTCCACATTGTAACCGTAGCCCTGCTGGCCGAAGCCCCCGAAATTGTTAAAGTCCTGACGTATCTGGGAAGCCGTCACTTTCATCAGTTCACTCAGATCCTGGGAGGAGATTCTCTCCACGCCTTCATCCTTCAGTTCCCCCAGATAGCGGAAGTACCTGGGCAGCCGCCCGATGACAGCCTGTGAAATTTCCTTCTCTTCCACGGTCAGTCCCTCCCCTGCCAGTGCGCAGTCACTGCGCCGCTGTATTCATCATAGCAAATTGTGAATTTTCTGTCAAATCATTTCTCACGGGAGCGGTCCGCCGCCAGAAGAGTTTTTGTCACAGCTGCGAGGTTTTTACCCACGGAGGAAATTCACTCTGCCAGATACATCTTCAGAGCCTCCTCCACCATCTGAATGGTGTCTTCTTTGGACTGGGTGCCCTCTAGATATCCCCCCAGGAATTCTATCAGCACCTCCCGGATCTTGCCGTCCTCCTTTATGGGACCTGACAGCCCCCGGCACTCCGCCGCCAGTTTCTCCGCCGCCTCCGGAGAAAAATCCTTGATCACAAAATTTATCTCGCCGCCGTCGACTTCAATGGAAGTCTCTGCCTCCGCCTGGGAGCGGTCCGCCGTCTTCTGTTTCTCCAGAGCCGCGCTGTTCACCGGAAATCCGCTGTATAAATCTGTGCCCTGTATCTCCTCCGACAGCACATAGCGCAGAAAATCCTTTGCCGTCTCCATATACTTGCTCTTGCTGCAAATCCCCATGAGGGAAATGGGGGTAAAGCAGTCCCCGAAGGCAGTAAATTCCCCCTGAATATACGCCGCAATGGCCAAGGGCGCCATACAGTTCTGGAATCCTTTTCCTTCGTCAAAAGCAAGCTTCGCGCCGGAGGCCAAATCCCACATATTGTAGCCCCTCTCGTTCTTTCCCCGAGAAGCCGCCAGACCACTGTTGTCCGCAACACACTTCAGATACTCCATGTTTCTGCCCAGCGCTTCCCGGTCCAGAGCTTTGTCCTTGACCAGTTCCCGGCAGAAGCTGGGATAAAATTTGTCCACCAGTTCCTCCACAGTCTGAGGCCCCAGGTAGCTGTACTCCTGCCCGGATAGAAACGCCGCCAGAGATGCCAGAGATTTCATGTCCTCCGCCCCAATGTCCCTTCCCAGGGCAAGGCTCATGCCAAATTCCATAGGCACCACATACCGTTTCCCGTCTTCCTGCTTATAGGCTCCGGTTACATTGGCCAGAAGTTCACCGCTCTCCTCCATGGGCCCCACCACGTCGCTGATGTCCGCCAGCAGTCCTTTTCCCCCATAGGAGTCCACATCCAGGTGATCCATAACCAGAATATCCGGCGCATTCTCCCCCATGAGCATAGTGTTCAGTTCCTGATAAACCGCATTATAGTCTGTCTCCTCATAATAATATTGGGGGTATACATAGTCTATGGTGATCACTGTCTCCGGATGCTCTTTGTGGTACATCACCGCCGCCTGCCGGAGTCTGGAACTCTCATAGACGGAATAGAGCTTCAGTTCCTGCGTCACCTCTATCACCGCCTCCGGATCGTACTCATATTTTTTCAGCTCCGTGCCTCCCTCCGACAGCTGGAACAGGGCATAGATTCTGCCGTCCGGGAAGGCTGTCAGCCCGGTACACCAGCGATCCGTAAGGGAAAAATCCGTCTCCTGCCCCGACAGCAGCTTCTCCCACTCATATTCCCCTTCCCTGCTGAGGCCCCGGAAGATTCCTTCCGTTCCTGCAGCCACCAGAGTCCTGTCCTTCATAATGCTGAAATACACACCGCCGGATCCCTCCAGAGGCAGAAGGGCCTTCACAGCCCCCTGACTGCGCCCCCCGGCCCGCAGCTCCAGTTCCGCTGCAAATCCTCTGGTATAGCTCAGACAGACCACATCCCCGGCCGTGTCCATCTTCTCACTGCCGGACGCCTCGCTGCTCTCCAGTATCCTTCCATCCTTTCCGTCCAAGAGGATCAGGGAAGTATAAGAGAGCGCTGCCAGAGTTCCGTCCTCCAGAACCCCAATCCCCTGTATCATCTCATAGCCTCCCCACTGTTCATCCTGGACCTTCCATTCCTCTGGGGTTATCTCCAACGCCTGGGTCCCTTCCTCCCTCCAGAGATGGCATTTATAGTTCTCCTCCCCTGTGACCGTGTATCCTGCAAGCAGATACTGGGTGCCGTCCCCCGCCTGGGCCATCTGCACCTCCAGCCAGGTTCCGCAGTCCAGTTCCAGGCTTTTAAGCCAGTCCCGGGTCACTTCCACAAATCCTCCCTCCTGCTGTTCCCACTGACCCAGCCTGACTTTTCCCTCCTTCTGCCCGGCGGCCAGAATGCAAAGCTTATCCTCCGCTGTAAAGAGCTGCCGGATATCCCAGTCCCCCAGTTCCTGGGGCAGTTCTGCCCTCTCCTCCACATACCTTCCCTTGACCGGCTCCTCCGGCTGAATATCCTGCCCCCCTTCTTTGGCGCATCCGCCCAGCAGTCCTATGGCCAGAGCCCCACAGAGCACCCCGGCAATACATTGTTTCAGCTGATTTACTTTCGATTTTTTCAACTTTTTCCCTCCTGACTCTGATTTATACCCTGTTTTCATCCCCAGAGGTACTGTGCAGAACAAAGTTCCGGCCTGCCCCCCGAAGGAATACAATACAAAAGCATGTACACACCTTACAGCCTCTCCGTATCCTGACAGCCTCCAAAACGTATCATAACCGTATCCGATCTGTATCCCGGGATAACGGTTCAGATAAGGCACGGAACTGTTGGAAACTTCTGCATTGACAGTTCTTTTCATCCACAGTAAAATGTATAAAAAAGAAAAATCTGATACGAGGTGCACAAAAATGATACTGTCCTGCCAGAACATATCCAAATCCTTTGTGGAAAATAAAGTGTTGGAAAATATCAGCTTTCATATAGAAGACAATGAAAAAGCAGCCATTGTTGGAATCAACGGCGCAGGCAAGACCACCCTGCTGCGCATCATTGTGGGAGAGTCCGTCCCTGACAGCGGGACGGTGACACTCTCCAGGGGAAAAACCATGGGCTACCTGGCCCAGGACGGCGCCCTGGACACGGAAAGCACCATCTATGAGGAACTTTTATCCGTAAAGCAGAACCTGATTGACCTGGAGCACCGCATCCGGCAGTGCGAGGCCGCCATGCAGTCTGCAGAGGGCAAAGATCTGGACTCACTTATGAAACAGTATGACCAGCTGACCCACTCTTTTGAGCGGGACGGCGGCTATGCCTACAAAAGCGAGATCACAGGCGTGCTGAAAGGTCTGGGATTTACAGAGACGGAATTTGAAAAACCTGTGTCCACCCTCTCCGGGGGACAGAAAACCAGAGTTGCCCTGAGCAAACTCCTGCTGCTGAAACCGGACCTGATCATCCTGGACGAGCCCACCAATCACCTGGACATGGGCTCCATCGCCTGGCTGGAGACCTACCTGCTCAATTACAAAGGCGCCGTGCTCATTGTCTCCCATGACCGCTATTTCCTCAACCGCATTGCGGGCAAAATCGTGGAACTGGATCAGACCAGAGCCACCACTTTCACAGGAAATTACTCCGACTATGCGGCAAAAAAAGAGCAGCTGCGCGCCGCCGCCATGCATGCCTACCTGAATCAGCAGCGGGAGATCCGGCACCAGGAGGAAGTCATTGAAAAACTGCGCTCCTTCAACCGGGAAAAATCCATCAAACGGGCCCAGAGCCGTGAAAAAATGCTGGAGAAAATGGAAGTTCTGGAGAAACCCACCCAGGTCAGGGCGGACATGCGCATAAAGCTCACCCCCAGAAAACAGAGCGGAGTGGACGTGCTCACGGTGTCGGATCTCGGAAAATCCTTTGGCAGCCTGACCCTCTTTGAACATGTGGATTTTGAGATAAAACGGGGAGAACATGTAGCTGTAATCGGGGACAACGGCACGGGCAAAACCACCCTGCTGAAAATCCTCAACGGCCTGCTTCCCCAGGACAGGGGAACTTTCCGGCTGGGGACAAATGTGGAGATTGGATACTACGACCAGGAACACCATGTGCTTCACGGGGAAAAGACATTGTTTGAGGAAATATCCGACGACTATCCCACCCTGAACAACACGGAGATCCGAAATCTCCTGGCGGCCTTCCTCTTTACGGGAGACGACGTCTTTAAGCGGATTGAAGACTTAAGCGGCGGAGAGCGGGGCCGGGTCTCCCTGGCCAAGCTTATGCTGGGCAACGCCAATTTCCTCATATTGGACGAGCCCACCAACCACCTGGACATAGTGTCCAAGGAAATCCTGGAGGACGCCGTCAACAGCTATGAGGGCACCGTCCTGTATGTCTCCCATGACCGCTATTTTATCAACAAAACGGCCCACAGAATTCTGGACCTGGCGGAACATAAATTTGTAAACTATATCGGAAATTACGACTATTACCTGGAAAAGCATGACACTGTCATGGCGGCTGTCAACGCCTCCCCGGCGGTTGAGGGTTCCGCTCCTGCCCCTTCCGGCGGCATGGATCCTTCTGCCTCCTCCACAGGAAACAAACAGGACTGGATGGCCAAAAAGGAGGAGCAGGCAAGGCAGCGCAAAAAAGAAAATGATCTGAAGAAATGCGAAGAAAAAATCGCCTCCCTGGAGACACGCATTGAGGAGGTCAACTCACAGATGTGCGATCCTGCCGTGGCCACCCAGGCCTTAAAGCTCCAGGATCTGGCGGTGGAACTGTCCTCTTTAAAATCGGAGCTGGAACAGCTCTATGAGCAGTGGGAAACTCTCGCAGAGTAAATCAGTCCCGCCTGCCGCAGGCGTCAAAGTCAATCCCCGGCGTCCGCCAGGATCATGGACCCCACAAATAAAATTCCCCCGGCTGCGCCTTCCAAATCCAAGGCGGCAGCCAGGGGAATTTTTTATCTCCAGGCCAGATTATGCCAGCAGCTCAGAAAGATGCTAAACTGCTGCAGATTATGCCAGCAGACTGTCCAGCGTGCTGCGAATGGCCTTGATAAAGTCAAGACTGTTGAGAATCACCGGGTTGGGGCAGGTGGAAATCAGAGAAAGGCTCTTTGTCATCTTCCCCTCCTCCACCGTCTTAACACAGGCCTGCTCCAGCTTTTCCGCAAAAGACACCAGTTCCTCTATGCCGTCCAGTTCCCCTCTTTTCTTCAGGGCGCCGGTCCAGGCGAAAATGGTGGCTATGGAGTTGGTGGAAGTCTCCTCCCCTTTCAGGTGCCTGTAGTAGTGCCGCTGCACCGTGCCGTGGGCGGCCTCATACTCATAGACCCCGCTGGGGGACACCAGCACGGAAGTCATCATGGAAAGATCCCCATAGGCCGTGGCCACCATATCGGACATGACATCCCCGTCGTAGTTTTTGCACGCCCAGATAAACCCGCCCTCCGAACGGATCACCCTGGCCACCGCATCGTCTATCAGCGTGTAGAAGTATTCAATGCCCAGCCTCTCAAACTCCGCCCTGTACTCTCTGTCATAGATCTCCTGGAAAATATCCTTAAAGGTATGGTCATACTTCTTGGAGATGGTATCCTTGGTGGAAAACCACAGATCCTGCTTTGTGTCTATGGCATAGGCGAAACAGGATCTGGCAAAACTGCCAATGGATTTCTCCGTGTTGTGAATGCCCTGGAGAATACCGGCCCCTGTAAACTCATGGATCAGTTCCCTTGTCTGGGTGCCGTCCTCCGCCGTAAACACAAGCTCCGCCCTGCCCGGGCCCGGCACCTTCATCTCCGCATTTTTATAGACATCCCCGTATGCATGGCGGGCAATGGTGATGGGCTTTGTCCAGTTCTTCACGTAGGGCACAATCCCCCTGACCAGAATGGGGGACCGGAATACAGTGCCGTCCAGAATGGCCCGGATGGTGCCGTTGGGGCTCTTCCACATTTCCTTCAGGCTGTACTCCTGCATCCTGGCGCCATTGGGAGTAATGGTGGCACATTTCACCGCCACCCCATGCTTCAGAGTGGCATTGGCAGAATCCACCGTCACCTGGTCGTCGGTGGCATTCCTGTTCTCAAGTCCCAGATCATAGTACTCCGTCCGCAGGTCTATGTAAGGGAGCAGCAGCTCCTCCTTGATCATCTGCCAGAGAATCCTGGTCATCTCGTCCCCGTCCATCTCCACAAGGGGCGTTGCCATTTTGATCTTTTCCATCTTCATCCTCCTGTTCCCGTCCTGAGTGGGTCTGTGCTAAGTATCTTCCTCTTCTGTGGTGTAGGCTTCATGGAGCCCGTTCTGCACCATATTGTCATATGCGTTTATCATATGCTGGTGGGCCAGCTGTTCCGCCAGATCCCCGTCCCCTGCCTTGATGGCCTCCATAATGGCCCTGTGCTCTTTGTTCGACTGTATTCCCCTGGCAGCCTTGGCCAGCGTCTTCCTTCTCACCCGCAGCACATACTGGTGAAAATCCCTCAGATGGTGCTCCAGAAGCTTGCTGTCACAGGCCTCATACATGATCTCATGAAACTGGTTGTCAAGCGCCGCCAGTTCTTCCATAAATCCCTTCTTTGCGTAAAACTGCGCACGAAATACATTTTCCTCCATCTCGTGCAGCTGCTCTTTGGTAATATGTTCCGTTGCCCACCTGGCGCAGAGCCCCTCCAGGAGGGAGCGTATCATATAGATATCCTTTACGTCCTTCTCCGTGATTCCGGTGACATATGCCCCTTTATTGGGCACGATCGTAATCAGGCCCTCCAGCTCCAACTGCCGGAAAGCTTCCCGCACCGGCGTGCGGCTGACTCCCATCTCATCCCCGATTGTCACTTCCCGCAGTTCCTCATGCTCTGCATACCGCCCGTTTAAAATATCCTCCCGCAGCCTGTTGAATACCCGGCTGCGCATGGAATAATTTTCCACAGGCTCATGCCTTCCATCGTAACGACTCATCTTATCTCCATTTCCAGGTCTCACAGCTTCTCCAATACCTGTATCATTGTATACATTTATACGGCATGTGTCAATCATTTTCTGAAATCTTAAGGATATCCGATCTGCCTGAAAACTTCCATAAACAGTGAAACAATCCGCCTCTGTTTAGTCAACCTTGATCTTAAATACAATGGGATCCTTTGATTTCATGCTGCTTGTGATATGCAGTCCCTCCTGATCCCTGCTCCACTGAGGCTCCTGGTCGCTGCCCAGAACCTCCACGCTCTGAATAATGCCGTGGAAATTGGCATGCTTGGAGGCATCCTGCACACCCAGGGAGCGGATACAGTACTTCCCGTCCTCACTGCACTTCAGCACAAAAGCGTACAGATATCCCTCCGCCGTGGTAAAGCGGAAGTCCTCGGAGGTAAAGTTCTTCTTGATGCCGTCCGAGAACTGCCCCTCCACAATCTGGGTGGGACCTTCCCCGAATTTTCTCCAGACCCTGGCCCCGTTGACTGCCTCGCCGTTTATCTTCAGCCAGCCGCCGATCCGCAGCAGTACCTCCCTCTCCTCCTCCGTGATGGTGCCGTCCGGCCTGGGGCCCACATTCAGCATCAGCCTGCCGTTCTTGCTCACAATGTCCACCAGGTCGCAGAGAATGTCCTCCGCCGGACGGAACACATTGTCCTTTGTGTACCCCCAGGAGCCCAGGCCTATGGCCGTATCCGTCTGCCACACATAGGGCTTCATCTCTGCAAACTGCCCTCTCTCCACATCGGGCACCGCACAGCCGAACAGATAGGCATCCTGCTTGTAATTGATCACCGCGCCGGTTCCCCACTCTGCCGCACGGTTGTAATAGTAGGCGGTAAATTTTCTCAGATAAGGTTTTACGGCGCTGTGCTGAATCCACCAGTCAAAATAAAGGATCCTGGGCCGGTACTTGTCCACCAGCTCACAGCAGCGCACCAGCCAGTCCTGAAGATATTCCTCCGTGGGAAAAGGCTCGCTGAACAGGTCAAAATGATCCTCCGGCTCCTTCATGGAAGGCCAGTAGAAATCTCCCCTCTCCATGGGGTCCTTGATGTCGCTGTCAAATTCCTTTCCGTGGCCCATGAAAAACCAGTGCTCCACCCGGTGGCTGGAACAGCCCACCAGCATTCCCTTCTTCTGGCAGCTCTCCTTCAGCTCTCCCAGCACGTCCCTTTTTGGGCCCATCTGCGCCGCATTCCACTGAGAAATCTCGCTGTCATACATCTGGAACCCGTCATGGTGCTCCGCAACCGGCACCACATAGGACGCCCCTGCCTGGGCAAACAGATCCGCCCACTCCTCCGGGTCGAACTTGTCCCCTGTGAACATGGGGATAAAATCCTTATAGCCGAATTTGGCATGCTCCCCATAGGTCTCAATATGATGCTGGTACTCCCTGGAATCCTTTATGTACATGTTCCGGGAATACCATTCGCTGGCAAACCCCGGCACACTGTAAATTCCCCAGTGGATAAAGATGCCGAACTTGGCATCCTGGTACCAGTCAGGCACCTGATACCGGGACAGAGACTCCCATGTATCCGTGAAAGGTCCCTGTGCCACCACCTTGTCAATTGTCTCCAGATAAGGTTTTAAATCATACATTTTCTTCTCTCCTCCGTTTCAACTTTTGCCGATACTTGGCTCCCTGCCGCTCTGAAAATCCTCCCTTTGCACACTAGCTCAGAAGCCTTCCTACATTCACCATCCCCCATCCCTGCTGGTTCCAGGGAAGTCCCATATCCACTGCAGAGTACTGCAGTCTCTGCTTGCACTCCTCGTTGGTCATGCCAGGTTCTTCCTGAAAGGCCAGGGCCGCGGCCCCTGACACCACAGGGGTAGCCATGGAAGTGCCGCTTTTGGGCACATAGGCATTCCAGAATCCACCTTTCCCGCTTCTGCAGTGGACATTGCAGGAAATGATATCCGTCCCCGGCGCCACCAGGTCTGGCTTGCGGACAAGGCTCCCCGGGACTCCCCTGCCAGAGTAGACCTCACATCTGCCCGGGTTATCCCTGGCATAGCTCCCGTCATGGCATCCCACCGTCACCACCTTGCTTCCTCCTATAGAAGAGATGGTTCCGTCCCCCGGCCCCTTATTTCCTGCCGCGCACACCACCAGAATGCCGCTGTCCCAGATCTCCTCTATTTTTCTGTGCAGCGCGTCCTGCTTCCGGACCTCCCCTAAAGTACCTATTCCCACAGAGATATTTAAGATCCTTATGCGGTAGCTCTCCCTGGCCCGGAGAATCCAATCCATGGCCTCAAGCATGATCTCCGTGGAGCCGTCCCCGCTCTCATCCAGAACCTTTCCCACCACCAGACCCGCCCCCGGAGCCAGTCCCCGGTATCTTCCCGCCGAAAGTCTGCCGCTGCCGCAGAGAATTCCGCACACATGAGTACCATGCCCATTATCGTCATACACTGCCCTTCTGTACTCCACAAAATCCCGGAAGCACAGAGCCCTGCCCTCCAGATCCGGGTGCCTGCCTATTCCCTCTGGTGTCATTCTGCTGTCACAGACACCAAAGTTTACTTTTCCAGTGTTTCCTCCTGCAGCCGATCCAGTTCCGCCATACACTCATCCACAGTGGTTCCTCCCAGGAGCATTCTCACCAGCTGGCAGACATTCCCCCACTGTTCCAGCTTCATCCCTGCATTTGACCCCAGAACGTACACATCCTCTTTTATTCTGTCATACAGAGGCTCCAGTGCAGGAATACACTCCACCTCCACATTCCGGGAAGGGGAGATCACCCTGTTGGCCTCCGCATAAACCTGCAGGGCCTCATCGGAAGTCATCACTTCCAGAACATCCAGAGCATCCTCCCTGTGCGCCGCCCCCACTCCCACGCCATACCCTGTCATGGGAATCACCGGCATCTGGCCCCGGCTGCTGGGAAAACCGATCACCTGCATCTTAAAATCCGGCGCCCCGTAGGCTGTCTCCGTGTTGGCCGCCCCCCAGTAGGCCATGACAATGGGGGTTTTCTGTGCCAGAAAATCCGCTCCTTCCCCCTCAATGGCCTCTCTCACCAGAGCTTCCTTTGGATCAATGTAGCCCTGGCGGATAAGTTCCTGCAGAAATTCAAATCCGGGCCGCATATAATCGCTGTACTTCCTCTCCCCGCTGTTCAGAGCCGCAATCTCCGCCTCCGTGTTCTCTCCGTTGTACAGATCAGCGTAAGCCTGGGCAAAGACAAAAGTCTCCAGCCACCAGCGGTTTGCGCCCACAGGGGTCTCTATCCCATTTTCCTGAAATATCCTGCAGCACTCCAGAAAATCCTCCGGTGTCTCAGGCAGCCTGATCCCGTACCGGTCAAACATATCCCTGTTGAGGAACAGGCCGTATGCCACCACCTCCTGAGGAATGGCCACCAGCTTTCCATCCACTACATTGGCTGTCTTTACCACCTCCCTCAGATTCTCCGCGCTTTCAAGCCCTGACAGGTCCACCAGCCGGCCTTCCTCCCCCATGGCCAGGATCACATCCGGATTTAACAGATAGATATCATCCATGTCACTGCGGATCCTGTCAATGGCAACCTGGTCGTAGGTTCTCTCCTGGTAATTCTCCGCCGTATAGGTGGTATACTTCACCTCCACTCCCAGCAGTTTTTCCGCCATGAGAACAGTCTTGTCCGTGGCGGATCTGGCAGCATTTTCCGCATTGGGATCCGTTTTCTCCATGGGACTGAACAGAACGACACTCCTTGCATTCTCTTCCCCGGCACCTATCAGGTTCATCCCCCCATTCTCCTGTGCCCCGCAGGCTGTCAGGGCAGCCAGGACGGCTCCGGCCAGGCATGCGGCAGCCGTCCCGATGATTCTTCTCTCTCTTTTCACATCCCTATCCTCTATTCAGATACTGCACAATAACCTCTTTTAACAGCTCAATATTGATGGGTTTCGCCAGATGGACATTCATGCCCGCCGCCAGAGCTTCCTTTTCATCCTCCGCAAAAGCATTTGCGGTCATGGCGATAATAGGAATCTGACCGGCATCCCTGCGCTCCAGGGCCCGAATGGCCCTTGTGGCGTCATAGCCGTTCATCACAGGCATCTGCACATCCATGAGAATAGCGTCAAATTCCCCTTCCCGGGCATCCCTGAACCGCTCCAAAGCCATCTGACCATTCTCCACCAGCACACAGTCCGCTCCCTCCACGGCCAGAATCTCCCTCAGAATCTCCGCATTGATCTCATTGTCCTCTGCCGCCAGAAAATGCAGCCCTTCCAGATTGCCGCTCTCCGCAGCCTGGGCCACCGTCTTCCCTCCTTCTCCCGCCTGCATCTCCAGGATCTTCTCCTGAAAAGCAGACACAAAGAAGGGCCTTGAGAGAACTCCCGCCCGTTCCATCCGGGCTGCCTCCTCCACTGCCTCCCCATTGCCGTCCTTTAAAAACAGCACCGGCACCATGGCTCCCATCTTTTCCCGCAGCAGTTCCGCCCCCTGGATCCCATTCATTCCCGGCAGTTCCCAGTCCATCAGAAGCACCTGATAATTCTCCTCTTTCCGGCCCTTCTCCTGCACCAGGGCCGCCGCCTCTTCCACGCTGGAAGCCGTGTCCACCACAACCCCCGCATCCATAAGGCGCACTTCAATATCTCTTCGCACACCTGCGTCCTGAGCCACCGCCAGAATCCGGGAAACACCGCATTTCATCCAGAACTGCCTGTCTGTCCGGCTCTCCGGTATGCGGCACTCCAGCTCCACTCTGAAAAGGCTTCCTTTGCCCACCTCGCTGAAGACATCTATGCTCCCGCCCATGAGCTCCACAATATTTTTCGTGATGGCCATTCCCAGGCCCGTGCCCTGAACCTTGTTGGTGGTACTGTTCTCCGCCCGGGTGAAAGCGTCAAAAATCACTTTCAGATACTCCGGCGTCATTCCATAGCCATTGTCCTCCACCTCAATCCGGAGCCGCTCAAACTGGCTGGAGCGCTGCTTCAAGCCAATGATCCGCAGCCAGATATCTCCGCCCTCCTGGGTATACTTCACCCCATTGGAGAGCAGATTGATCAGAATCCGGCTGAGCCTTGTCTCATCTCCCATCATGTACTCATGCCGGATGCCCGTGACTTCCACATGAAAATTCTGTCTCTTCCCCTCCGCCATAGGACGGATCATGGCGTCCACGGAGGAGACCAGGCCGCTGAGGGAAAACTCCTCCAGGGACAGCACCATTTTCCCGCTCTCAATCTTGGAGACATCCAGAATATCGTTGATGAGACCAAGAAGATGCTGACCGGAGGCCATGATTTTCCTGGTATAATCCCGCACCTTGTCCGGATTCTCCGCCTCCCTGGAAAGCAGCGCCGCAAACCCCAGAACCGCATTCATGGGAGTCCGGATATCATGGGACATATTTGAGAGAAAGGTTGTCTTGGAACTGCTGGCCACCTGAGCCGCCTGCAGCGCCTCCGCCAGATGTTGATTGTGGATCTCCCTTTCCGCCTCCCGCTCCCTGCGGCTCCTCTCCTGCTGTCTCTGATTCAGGAAATAGATCAGACAGCACAGAAAAAACGCCACCAGCATCACAAAGACCACGATATAAATATTGTGGTTTACTGTTCTGCCTTCCTGCTGTATCGCTTCCACCGGCACATAGCCGATCAGGTACACTGTGCCGCCGTTTACAGGCCACATATAGTTCAACGCGCTCTTGCCCCGGATGTCATGGTAAAACATAAGTTTCCGGCCCTGTTCCAGGCACTGGGCAACTTCCTCCTGCAGTCCGGGCTCCTGAATATTATTGGCCCGGTAAAAGTCTTTCAGATCCAGATGCCCTGCGCTCCGCTCTCCCATTCCTGTGGGTTTCAGCACCAGCCGCTCACTGTTGGAGTCCATAACATAGAGCATGGCCCTGCCATTATAAAATCCCTCCGGCAGGGACTGGTCCAGGGTGTCGTAGACATACTCCACATAGAGCGTCCCTCTCTCCCTGCCTTCCTTTTCCACCGGACACTTTATAGTATATGCCCAGGTTCCCATATGGTTCAGATAGGATTGGGAGATGGGCAGGCCGTCCACGGTTCCTCCTGCGGAGAAATCCAGCCCTTCTTCCGTGAAAACTTCCCCCTTATGGGAAATGCCCTCCTTTTCCCCGGAGGATATCAGAGATATCCTGGCCATGGTCTGACTGTCTTCAATGGAGAGGACGTACTCACGCGGATCCTTCGCCGCTGCGGCCTCCTGGGCCATCAGCTTCTGAAACTCAGCCTCTTTTTTCAGGATCGCCTCAATGGTACTCTTTATCAGATCCAGGCTTTCATTGAGATTCTGAACCGCCGACTCCGACATTTCCCTGGATATCTTCCGGGACACGGCAAATACAAATGCCCCAAGGATACAAAACACTATAATAATAGAAAGGAGCAGAGAAATTCCCTGATTCGTTCTGCTCCCCTTCCGCTTCTCTTTCACTTCACTGTCCCTTATGCCTTCACTGTCTGAATACTGTCAATACACAATTACAAGCCCATTATACCCCTTCCTGCAAATTTATGTCAACATGATTTGCAAATGACAGCCAAGTGACACAATCCCCCGTGTCGAGCACCGCCACAGTGACACCCCTGCCGTCCAGGCCCTCCCGGACATTTCCCGCTACCATTTCCCTCACACGCTGCATAATAAAAAATCCCGGCATACCTTTCTTTCTATAGTATGCCGGAATTTTATTCCTGTTCATCTGCGAATTTTTCTGTTCCTGGAGACATTTCCTGCCCACAGCACCGTTCCCGCCGTCAGCAGAATGCCGCAGGAGAGCAACTTCATCATGTCGGCAGCGGACCCCTGGCTCCTGACAGGCGCCCCGCTCTGGGCTTCCATCTTCACGTTCACCTCCAGAAGTTCCTCCTGGCTCTCTGCCGGTCCCACCCCAAGAACTCCGGTCACGGAAGGAGAAGTGGTCACAAACCGAACTGCCTCCGCTCCCTCCAGCAGGACACGCTCTGCCTCAAGGAGATCCAACTGTCCGTTCCTGTCAACAGCCAGAACTTTCACTTCCTGGCCTTTGAGAGCTTCAGGCAGAGGAAGCACCACGGTCAGCGGCTGATTTCCAAGCTTTGTCAAAGGAATCCCGCTCCCGTCTGACAGGGACAGACTGTATACTGCCATATCATCCGGCGGCTCCACCTGAAAAGTGCGCTGGCATGCCTCCTTCATTCCGGCGCCGTCCTCCGGCTGCCCTATGGTGAGAGTATAGCTCCTGTCCGCTCCCTCCAGGGAGGCCTCCGCACCTTCCAGTCCCTCCACCTTGACACCTGCCACCTGGGTCGCATCTTTCTCATATCCTCTGTAGGCCATATTGGAGAGCCTGGCGGCAGAAGTCTCATGAGTGTGTTCCGGCTCCTGCCCTTCATAGGCGAGCGCGATATTGCCAAAGGCGAAAAGTCCCAGTTTCTGCAGAGATGCCGGCAGCGTAATACTGCCCTGCAGGCCGGTGCCGAAAAACGCCCTGTCTTTTATTTCCTGCAGATTCTGCCCAAATTTCACCTGATTCAGCCGGGAACAGCCCTCAAAGGCGCCCTCCCCTGCCACCAGCAGGCTTTCAGGCAGGGAGACGCTTTCAATCTCCTCATGCCCCTGGAAGACTTCCGCCCCAATGACACGCACCCCTTCCGGGATCACCAGCTCACGGGCATTTCCCCGGTAAGCTACCAGCACGCCGCCGCTGATCAGAAAATCTCCCAAAGCGCCTTCCACAGCCTCTCCCTTCAGGAACCGCTCCACCCAGGGAGTATAGGTAAATGCCTTTGGTTCCACGCTCCTGACCGTGGCAGGAATCACCGCGCTCTCCAGAGCGTCGCAGTGGTAGAAGGCCCCATAGGCAATCTCCTCCACTCCCTCCGGCAGTACCACCGTCTTCAGAGCGCTCCTCGAAAAGGCGAACTGCCCGATCTGGCGGACTCCCTCCGGCAGGGCCAGGGAATCCAGGTCCGTTCTCTTATAGTAAGCCCAGTCGGCCACCGACGTCCCGTCAACTATGGTATACTTGGGCACACCACTGTTCCAGTCGAACTCTCTAAGATCAGTCAGTCCAGGATTCTCTCTCACAGCGGCGGATGTGTCTCCGTCATATACCCGTTCCTGCTTATTGTCCACAAAAACCACCGCATTGTTCCCCACCACATGGGTGCTTCCCAGGAGATTACCCGTCTCCTGGACAGGTTCCTGGGTGGGCGGCGCTTCCGTGACAGCGGGCTCCCCTGTGCCGGAAGGCTCCGGTATGGAAGGTTCTCCCTTGTCCGGGGCATCCTCCTTCTCCGGCATCTCTTTCTGACGCTCATAGAATGCCGCCGCAAAGGTATCTGCCGCGCTGCCCGGGTCGCAGTGTATGGTCAGCTGGTAACAGCCGTCAAAAGCCGTGTCATGAATGTTGGATGTCTCCGCCGGAATGCTGATATTTTTCATATTATAGCAGTCTCCGAAGGCCAGAATACCGATGGATTTGACATTGGACGGAATGGTCATCTGCTCCAGGCCTGTACAGCCTGCAAATGCATAATCTCCCACCTCCCGCAGCCCATTGCCCAGAACCACTGTGTCCAGGCTGTCGCATCCCCAGAAGGCATAGGACTCAATGGTCTTGACGGAGTTGGGAACCACCACCAGTTCGACGTTGTCATTCTCCTCAAAGGCCCCCTCGCGGATCACCTGAACCGTATCCGGAATAGAGACATTTTTCTCGTTTCCACGATACCTTACAAGCGCACTTCCCTCCATTTTAAAATCGGAAGCAGATGTTGCCGCATCTGCCTCCGATACAGGAAGCTGCATGATTATCAGTGCCGTGGCTATCATCAAGACACCCCAATTACGCTTTTTCCTCTTCATATTTTTGCCTTTACTCTAACTTTTTTGTCTCCTGCTCTGGCTTCCTGCCTCTCTGCATTTATGCCCTTGCTCCGGCTTTCTGCTCTCTGTGCATTTATGCCCTCGCTTTGACCTTCTGCTTCTTCCTGCTCTTTCCGCCATCCTTCTGCATAAAGAAGACAAAGGATAGACATGCCAGGCCGATAGACAGGAACCACTTAGGGTGAATGCCGTCGCCGGTCTTAGGTGTGGAGTCAACCGCTCCGCCTCCCTCTGACAGGCTGTTCAGGTTCGCATAGATCACATAAGGTGAAAAATGCTCTGCCGTAAAGGTAATACAGGACACACCGTTGATGGTGGTGAACTTCGGCGCCAGCTTATCCAGTTTGTCATTCACCACGCCGGCCACCTTATTATTCCCTGCGTAAGGAATCAGAGAATCCGGCAGCGGCAGGGTAATGGTGATAGACAGCCCTGTGGTATCCGTAATCTTTTTCTCTCCCGTGGCATCGTAAAGGGAAATGTCCATGGGGAAATACTTAATGTTGTCAATGCTTCCGTATTCGGTAAGCAGTGCCCTCAGCACAGCCTCCGCCGCAGCGCTGCTCTCGGTAATCTTAATGGTAAAGTTATCGGAAGATCCGTTTACCGTGGCCGAAACCACACCTGTATTGGAAAGTCCGTTCTTGTCTATAACCACCGTAGTACCGCCGTTTGTGGTACCGTCAGTTCCTGAGCCAGGACGGTTGCTGCCGCTTCCGCCGCCGGAGCTGGAACCGCCCCCTGTGCCGCTTCCACTTCCACTTCCGCTTCCCGTGCTTCCACCATTATTTCCATTTGACTTTGACCTGTAATTGGCAATTACTGCCACATCATGATCCGGCATGGTGATAATCGCCGCGGACATGGTAGTGTCCGTTATGGCTGTATTGGCGGGACTCACGGTCCATCCGCCGAACTCCTGGTCTGCCGGCGGATCATTGGCCACAATGATAATCTGGGAACCGGGAACATAACTTCCGGAGCCGCTTCCGTTGCGCACCGTCAGAGTGTGAGGCGTAGCCGTCCGGTTGCCTGAGCCGGTGTTGCCCGAACCTGTATTGCTGGAGCCGGTGCCCGGTGAAGGACTGGGCGAACCGGACTGGCCGGGTCCAGGGCTGGTTGACGGCGAGGGACTGGGAATCTCGCTGTACTGTGCGTAGGTATCCATATCCTCCAGCACGTTCACAGGAAGAGGTTTCCATCCTGTGAAGTTAAATCCGGTCCTGTTCTGCATGGACTGAGTCAGAGACGGCGGAATTACAGCATCCTTTCCGTCTTCCACCCGTAGAGTCAGAAGAACGGTATCATCATAGTCAATAAACCGCACGCTATGCTTTGTATCGGCAGAGTCAATCTTCTCATACTGTGCATAAAGATTATACGGATTTTCCGTCTCATCCGTGATATGCAGATCCTCGGGCCACCATCCGATGAAGCCGTATCCCTCCACCTCAGGGGGAATGGGAGGCACTGCATCCTCGCCCGGCGTCACGGACTGGGTGCTCAGCACAGTCTCCTTGTCAAAAGCATAGAACACAACTGTCTTCTGATATTCCGAAGGATCCAGGTTCTCGTACTTGGCATATACCTTCAGATCTCCGGTGACAATTGTCCCGGAAGGCGGTGTCCAGGTAAGCCTGGTATATCCTATCGTCGGCGGCAGATTCTCCAAGTCTTCCGGTGCTGTGAAAGGACTTCCCTCCTCAACATACTGTTCCGCCACCTTCTTCAGTTCCGTATCATAGAAGGTAACTGTGTAAACAGGAAGAATATAACGCACATTGATACCGTTTTCTTTGGCGTAAAGCTCCGCCACGCTGCCTTCCACACAGACAAAGGTTAATGCCGGTTTATCTGTCAGTCCGTCTCCGGTGGTATCATCAAATGCTTTCTCATGAATGACGCTCACACTGTTGGGTACGCGCAGCATTCTGATAGCACTGTCTGAAAAGGCATCTTTTGCAATAGTCCGGCAGCTGTCCGGCAGCGTCACGGTAAACAGCGCTGATGTATCCTGGAACGCACTTGCAGGCACTGTGGAAATCCGGGACCCACTCAGATCCGCCGACTCAATATTGCTGCCCATAAAGGCTTCTTCATAAATCTCCGTGACCCCTTCCAGATCAGAAGGTTCCACAATATGGGGCTTTCTTCCGCTGAGGTACTCCACAAGCTTTACATGGCTGCCGTTCCCGTCTGTCTCAAAAATCAAGGCATCCTCACAGACAAACTGCGGATTTCCATTAAAGTTCACATCCGCCAGGATATCACATCCCCGGAAAGGACTCTTGCCCATTTTGGTCACTGTAGCCGGTAAATTCACCTTTTCCAGCACGACGCAACCATCAAATGCATGATCTCCAATCGTCTGTGTCTTGTCGCTAAACGTAATCTCTTTCAGGTATTTGGCACCTTTGAAAGCATCAGCAGATACATCCTGAATCCCTTCAGCCACGATAGTTTTTCGCAGAAGAGTTCCACCTGTCAGGAGATCTGTTCCAAATTCTCTTTTGCTTTCACCATATTCGAACAAACCATAGTCAATCTTATTTCCAGCTTCATCTACAAGATCATTTCCGTTCTCATCTTTTGACACTCTTCCAATGGCTTGAATTCCCTCTGGAAGCACTATATTCAATGCGGCAGAAATAATGTTGCTTTCATCTTCCGTCAAGGTCTCGCTACCAGTAACATATTTATTGGCTGCAGTTCTGGCTGCCTGCTCGTATTCCGGAGTGATATACGCATAGTTTGCTGACGTATACTTGTTACCAGAATCCATATCTTTAAGGGTCGGATAGTCTACCAGCGTATTTTTACCTGTATCCTTGTTATACTGTACTACCAGGTTCGTGGGCCACCCGCTCTGATAAGTGATATAGGTCTCATCCTGACCACCTGCATTGATATTCTCACTTGGAGACATAGCGTATAAAAATGCCTGACAGTCCATGGAAATAGGTCCCACAAAATTTAAAACAGGATTCTTAACAGGTTCATAAGGTATGGATCCATCACCGGCAGAAACTCCGTTATTGTCCGCAGGGCATGTGGTATGGCTGGCACTCACAACCTGTGTCTTAAATGCCCCAGCCCCAATTACGCCTAACTTTTCAGGGTTGGCAAAAACCACATCTCTCAAGCGATGACATCCCTGAAATGCTCCGCTTGCAATTGACTCCATAGATGCAGGAATAGTAATCCGCTCCAGATAACAATTGTCCTTAAATGTATTTGCACCAATTGCCTTAACTGGATATGGACCAATAACCTCCGGCAGGGTCACAGTTGTCATACCCGGATCCATTCCACAATACACCAGACTTCCGTTCTCATCCACCCAGCAGACAGCTTTCTTTCCTTCATCATCCACAACAGTCAATTCATATACATATTGGCCTGACGCATCATCAAAGAAACTATAGGCAATTTGATTGTTAGTTGCTGTCGTATGCAGGTTTGAAGTTTTTAATCCTTTAAAATAAAATGTTTCAGGAACAGTGGTCTTAAAATCATCGAATTCCTGCTGCGAACCAGTAAAGTTTACCGTACTGTTGGCAGCCTCAATAAATTTTAAATTTGCACAACCCTGGAATGTGGAAATCGGAACTTCCTGGCTGAATGTAGGCGGGAAAGTAATACTTTCTAATTTTGCGCAATTCTTAAACACATTGGTGCCTATTAGTGACAATGCCGCATTCTTATCATTAGGCATAAAGTTAATATTTATCAAGTTATCGCATCCCTCAAAGACGGAATCACCTAATACCTTCACCCCAACTGGAACATTAAATCCGTTTAATGCTATACATCCGTAAAAAGCATAATCTCCAATCACAGACAAATTCGCATTCCAAGCAATATCAATATTTACTATATTGCGGCATTCTGCAAAAGCTCCTACTCCAATGGTATTTGTACCATTTCCGAGTTTTATACTATCTAGCGTACCACATTGATAAAAAGCATAATCCCCAATACCAACCATATTATCCCCAACTTCTAAATAAGTTAGGTTTGTATTTCCTGCAAAAATGCCTCTATCACGAGTAGAATAATCTACTGTTCCCTCCACTTTCCATTTTTTTTCTGCCGCATTCCATGTCAAATATTGATTGCCAATATACCAAACTTCAATATTCTGCATTCTTTGGCTAGCACTATCTATCGTGCGAATAATCTTAGGATGTAAGTTCAAATTCCCATTACCATCATATCTATATGTTATAATTCCATTTTCATATTTTAATTCCTTAGTTAGACTATCTTCGCCTCCTTCAATATAATAAAACTCACTTGGCAATTTTCCCCCCCAAATATCACGGTCCCTATAATCGCAAGGATGATACTGATATCCCACTACTATTTCTGTCGTTACACTTTCACCTGTATTAGGATCGGTCGTTGTTTGATTTTCTTTAATAGGCACATCATAATATAAATAATCCCCTTTTTTACTTACAGCCACATAACCTCGACCAGTTCCATCATTGTTGCGTAGTTGTAAGTAGACATCTTCCATTACATTAGGAATCTCCAAACGGCTTCCTTCAAGCTCCTGCTGGTTATATCCCAAAATAACAGCTACCAAATCCTGTGCACTATTATTTTTAGGAGACAGCGCAAATAAAAGCTTATTATCACCAGTCGAGTATATTGTATCATCTTTTGTTATAACAGGTATATTATCTGCTCCATTAACCCCCTGCATATTTTCCTTCAGCGTTCCCCAGTCATCTGGTTTTGTCCCCTGCGCCTTCAAGCCATCCACCGGTATCGCCGCCACCACCAACGCCGAAATCAGCAGCAGTGTTCCCAGGGTCTTGCGGACTGATCGCTTCAGCCGCCTCTTCTTTTTCTTGTTTTCCTTCACCGTAGTTGCCATCTCTTCATTACTCCTTTGCGATTTTCTTCGCTACTACCACAAAACGTCCATCCTTCTCCTGGTAGTCACAGGTAGAAAGCGTCAGAAGCTGATCCCCATACTCCGCAGTGACTCCCGTGTCATAAAAAGACATAGCCGCCATTTCCTGCATATTAGAGTTGAACTCCTGCTCCCCGTTTGCGTCAATAAACTGATAATACTTGAAAACAATTTCATCCTCTTTGTACACCCTGGACCGGAACACATACATAATCTGATAGGTTCCTTTCTCATAGATGGTGTCAAAGTTTATGTACTGATGCTCTTTATAGTAATCCTCCTCCTGATACAGCTCTAACTTTCCGAACATCTGGCCTGTCTTTGTGTGATGCCCGTAAAGGATGAAATTTGTACTAGGTTTCAACACATCACAATCCTTATCCATAAATATGGATCCATTCTTGTCGTACTGCTGATTCAGATTGTGGTGCAGATAATACTCATTGTCATCCGTCTGCATGACAGGGAAATCTATATTTGTATCGTCAATTTTAACCCATCCAATTAGCTTTTTGTGCTTTATTAATAAATTTTTATATTCATCCAGGACTTCCCTGGCCTCCGGCTTCTCATCCAGGGTATACAGAGGACCGGAAGGCTCCGCCACCGCCGCGATCACAGGCATCTCTTTCAGCTGGCCAAGCTGCTGATAACTGGCTTCCGTCCGGTAATTATAATAGGAATAAACTCCTACATAGCCCAGGCTGCATGCCGCCGTCACAGCACATATCCCAATCAGGAGCTTTCTTCTCTTCTCCCGCTTTCTCAGTTCCTCCTGCACAATTGCATCCAGCGCCTTATCCTCCCTGGTCTGTGCCGGACTCCTCTGTTTTGACTGAACCTGCTGTCCGGAAGATGCACGTCGGACGGCGCCGGGTTCCCTTGCAGCCTGCCCTTTCTGTTTCCTCTCCCGGGTTCTGCCCGAAGAGCCTGGGGATTTCAGCTGCTCCTCCACCTCCTCCAGGAAGTCCTGTCCCAGAAGTGTGAGGAATTTATGCTTTCCGGCCTTCAGCTCCGCCCGCAGATTCTGCAGGGCTTTCTTATCCTTGTAATCCGTACTGGCGCGCAACTTATCTATCTTTTCTTTATCGCGCTTTGCGCAGGCATAATCCTTCTCAGTGCGAAACTGCCTGCCCTCCACTACATAAACTTTCTGTGCCATATACCTTCCCTGATGCTGCTCTTATCCGCTCTCTGCCCGGCAAGACAAATTCTAAAGAACTAAGGAACTGTCTTTTCGGGACTTCCTCACTGAACGGCGGCAGCCATACCAAATATTTCTCCATCATCACCTTCTATTTTACTCGTTATTAAAATATTTTCAACCCCTTTTCCATATCTGGTAACATTTCCTGCAAAAAATATACCAAATGTCCCTCTAATACGCTAAAAACAGGCCTGATTTTGTTTATTTTTTTCTTGCATACAGCTCCAGAATATGTTATGTTAAAAACAGCGACAAACTCAATAAGCAGGATATTCTATCCACAGACATTAGTCTGTAGGTTTGTAGTCTCTCATTCTACCGTTCGGAAATCCCTGCTTAATACCACATACCACAATATGCAGGGAATATTCAGGGGACAGTATCCAGTAACTCTGTAGGCTTTTTGATCCTATATTGGGGCAAAAAACCCTGGAAAGAGCCTTTATCACTGGCAGACATGATGGCGGACATGGGAACACTGCCCAAAAAGATACAGCAGCTGGCAGGGGATTACAAGGTCCACCTGATCCAGATGCGTTTTATCCCAGATGAGGATCTGGCGAAAATGAACTCTGACTTGAAATATGTGCTTGGGATCATGAAATGCACCGGTTCCAGAAAAAGATATGAAGATTACATCTACAGGAACAGAGAATTTTTCAGCAGAATCTCCAAAAGCGCTGTGGACGTCATTGACACTTGCACAAGCATCAAGGATATTACAGGCAGTCTCACATACATATTTAACCCGGACACCGGAGAGGAGGAAACAGATATGTGCAAAGCATTAAGGGACATTAAAAAACACGCTGAAAGAAAAGGCAAAAGACAGGGTACACTGGACACCTTGATTTCCCTGGTAACAGACGGCCTTCTCCAACTGGAGGAAGCCGCAAAACGAGCCGGCCTGTCCAGCTCTGCCTTCTGCGACGAAATGAAGAAGGCTAACGGGAGCACAATTTTTCACACCACACCCAGGAAACATTGACATGCAGCCACGCATACAATAAAGCATAAATAAAGCTTTGGAGGCAAACAAAAAATGAGTGATCTGACTGCTACTAACTGTGGTTGCAATGATTCCTGTGGGTGCGCAAGCTCCCAGAACGATGGCTGTGGATGCAACAGCTGGATTTGGATTATCCTGTTACTGTTCCTTTGCAATGGCAACGGGTGTGGTTGCGGATGCGGCAGCTCCCGCGGCAACAGCTGCGGTTGCGGTTGCGGCGGCGGAATGTTCGGCGGCAACGGCGGCGGATGCGAGGCCCTGATCTGGATCCTGCTCCTGTCCTGCTTCTGCGGCGGCGGCAGCTTCTTTGGCGGCAATGGATGCGGATGCGGCTGTGGCAACAATAACTGCGGATGCGGGTGCGGCTGCAACTAAGCACTGACCTGGCTGCAGGTTCCCGGCGGAGATTTCCGCCGGGAGCCTGTCTCCCAATAGCTTCCCAATAGAAACACACATAACCTCCATACACACTACATAGAATAGAAAAGGATGAAACGAGCTGTTTTTGTCCGGAAAGGAGTGCGTAATGGAGGAACAGGGTTCAAAGGCAGTCTCCACATTTGACAACATCTTCACCAACAACCGAATCCAGATGCTGAAAATACTTCTCCCCTGGCTTGCGCCCGGGCAGCAAGGAGGCTTTGCAGTATACATAAAGCTGTTGGAGCTGCAGTATGCCATGACCTTCCTGCACCGCCATCCGGCGGAACGCCTGTTTGGAAACGGCAGACAGCTGTCCGCCAATTTTCTTCAGGGGGACAATGGGGACACCCTGGAACTTTTGGATGAACTTCTTCCTTTCTCCGGCATCAGGGAGCGGGAAAAGATAGAAAACATGAAGAACATGATAGCCAACTTTAAAAAAATGCAGGAAATGATGGAAATGATACAGATGATGCAGGAACTTTTCCCCGAGGGAATGGGCGGGGACAATCCCATGGACTTTTTCTCCGGCATGTCAGGCATGTCGGGGATGGGTGACATGCCCGACATGTCCTCTCTCTTCCAGATGTTCGGCGGAGGTGATAGCTGATATTGCATAGGCCGCCGCAGTTCCTCTCCTCCAGAGCTTCGACGGAGGTGATAACTGATATCAGAAAGGATCATATTTCATGGAAAATAAAGAAAACACTGCCAGTACAGAAGAAAACGCCAGGCCCGCATGGATGGAGGATCCCCTGGTAAAGGACATACCTGAAAAAAAGATGCGCTTCCTGGAGGAGCTCTTTACCAGCGGGCACGGCAAAAGCCAGAAAGAAATGATGGCTTTCCTGATGCCAATGATGAAAAAAGCAAAGCAGGAAGGCCTCAACTTTACTCCTCAGGAGATGAATGCCGCCATAGCCGCCATTCGGAAACACAGCAGCCGGGAAGAATTGCAGCAAATCGACAAAATCCTGGAAAAAAGCAGGCAGAACAATTCCCATTAAAAAAATCCAGCAGGAAAAATCTCTTCCTGCTGGATTTTTATGCGGACCAGGCCGGGGCCTGTTTCACACCTGCCCTTCCTGAACAGTTTTCTCAACACACCCAGGGCATATGAAAATTTTTCAAGGTTTCACCACAATATTTACAATTCTGCCAGGCACATAGATCTCCTTCACCACCGTCCCGGACAGTTTGTCCCCAAGAGCTTCTCTGGCGGCAGTGATCACCTCTTCCTTCGCCGCATCCTTGGGCATGGAGATATTGGCCCGGATCTTCCCATTGACCTGCACGCCGATCTCCACCGTGTTCTCCACAGTTTTGGCCTCCTCATAGGAAGGCCAGGAAGTCTGATAGACCCTGCCCTGGAACCCTGCAGTCTGCCACAGTTCCTCCGTGATATGGGGGGCCACCGGATTCAGCAGGGCCAGAAGCGTCCTGTACTCTCCCCTGGTGACGGCATTCTTCTTGTAGAACTCATTGATCAGGGCCATCATGGCCGCAATGGCCGTATTGTACTTCAGACTTTCATAATCGTTGGAGACCTTCTTTATGGTCTGGTGCATCTTTGTCTCCAGATCCGCGCTGTACTCCTGGCCGTCCACAAGCATATCCTGAAGCTTCCACACCCTCTCCAGGAAACGGCGGCAGCCTTTTACGCCGTCCTCGCTCCAGGCGGCGCTCAAATCGAAGGCGCCGATAAACATCTCATAAGTGCGCAGGGTATCCGCTCCATAGTCCCTGACAATATCATCAGGATTCACCACATTTCCCCTGGACTTGGACATCTTCTCCCCATTGGAGCCCAGAATCATACCATGGCTGGTTCTCTTCTGATAAGGCTCCTTACAGGGAACCTCTCCCTGGTCATAGAGGAACCTGTGCCAGAACCTGGAATACAGAAGGTGCAGGGTAGTGTGCTCCATCCCCCCGTTGTACCAGTCCACAGGCATCCAGTATTCCAGCGCCTCCCTGCTGGCCAGAGCCTCCTTGTTGTGAGGATCTGTGTAACGGAGAAAATACCAGGAAGACCCCGCCCACTGAGGCATGGTGTCCGTCTCCCTCCTGGCCGGGCCGCCGCAGCAGGGGCAGGTGGTATTCACCCAGTCCTCCATGGCCGCCAGAGGAGATTCCCCGTTGTCGGTAGGTTCATAGCTCTCCACCTCAGGAAGCATCAAGGGCAGTTCGCTGTCGTCCACAGGCACAAATCCGCACTTCTCACACTTTACAATGGGAATTGGCTCCCCCCAGTAGCGCTGCCGGGAAAATACCCAGTCCCTGAGCTTATAGTTGGTCTTGCTGTGACCGATTCCCTTCTCCTCCAGGAACGCGATAATCTTCTCCTTCGCCTCCGCCACGGAGAGTCCGTCCAAAAACTGAGAATTCACAAGAGTCCCCGTGGCCACATCTGTGTACACCGCCTCCTGGACGCTCACAGGGCTGCCCGCCACCACCTCAATAATGGGCAGGCCAAACTTTTTGGCAAATTCCCAGTCCCTCTCATCATGGGCAGGGACGGCCATAATGGCCCCTGTGCCGTAAGTCATCAGCACATAGTCGGACACCCAGATGGGGATCTCCCTGCCGTTTACAGGATTGGTGGCGGTAAGACCTTCGATCTGGACCCCCGTCTTCTCCTTTGCCAGCTCCGTGCGCTCGAAATCTGACTTTCTGGCAGCCTGTTCCCTGTAGGCGGACAGAGCCTCGTAATTCCCAATCTCCTCCCTGTACTTGTCAATGATGGGATGCTCCGGAGACAGCACCATATAGGTAGCGCCGAAGAGAGTGTCCGGCCTGGTGGTATAGATCCGAAGTTTTTCCTCTTTTCCTGTGAGGGAAAAGTCCACCTCCGCCCCCTGGGATTTTCCAATCCAGTTTTTCTGGGACACCTTCACCCGCTCAATGTAATCCACTGTGTCAAGTCCCTGGATCAGCTCTTCTGCATACTCCGTGATTTTCAGCATCCACTGGCTCTTAACCTTGCGGACCACCTCCGAACCGCAGCGCTCGCAGACACCTCCCACCACTTCCTCGTTGGCAAGGCCCACCTTGCAGGAGGTGCACCAGTTGATGGGCATCTCCGTCTTGTAAGCCAGCCCCGCCTTAAAGAGCTTCAGGAAGATCCACTGAGTCCATTTGTAATAGTCCGGATCGGTGGTGTTTACTTCCCTGTTCCAGTCAAAGGAATAGCCAAGGGCGTGAAGCTGCCCCTTAAACCGCTCCACATTGTTCTTCGTCACAATCCTGGGATGGATGTGGTTCTGAATCGCGTAATTCTCCGTGGGAAGCCCAAAAGCGTCCCATCCCATGGGATACAGCACATTGTACCCCTGCATCCGCCTTTTCCTTGCCACTATGTCCAACGCGGTGTAAGGCCTGGGATGCCCCACATGCAGCCCCTGTCCTGAAGGATAGGGAAATTCAACCAGTGCATAATACTTGGGTTTGGAATAATCGTCAGAGGTCTTAAAAGCCCCCTCCTCATCCCAGACCCCCTGCCATTTTTTCTCCACCTCATGGTGGTTGTAAGGTACTGCCATCTCTTCCACTCCTATTCCCTGCAGACGCAGACAAGCCCTTTCGTCATTTAGAGACGAAAGGGCTTCATTCCGTGGTACCACTCTAATTCACAGATCCGGGACACAGGCCCTGATCCATGCACTTTTCCTATTGATAACGGAATAACCCGCTCCACCCTACCCACTCCGGGGAGCTTCAGGCGAGAACTCCAGGGCCAGTTGGGGATGCCTCGCTGCCGCCTCACACCCTGGGAACTGTCCACGGGCAACTCCTCTCCATGCACAAATCCTCCCGGCGGCTCTCTGAAAGTCCGGTATCCTTAATATTCCCCTTCAGCGTCAGTTCATGGTTCAATTGATTTGATCATTATATCCCTTTTCCAGGACTCTGTCAACGAAAATTTTGATCAATCCTCTCCGGAATTCTCTGCCACCTTGGCCGCCCTTGCCGCAACTTCCTTCTCCTGCACATCAGAGGGCGCCTGCTCATAGCGGACAAACTGGTAAGCGTAGTCCCCCCTGCCGCCGGTCATGGAACGCAGATCCGTGCAGTATCCATGAAGGCTGCTCTGAGGAATCTCCGCCTCCACCACCTGCTTTCCGCCCGGAAGAGGCGTCATCCCCAGCACGCGTCCCCGTCTCTTGTTCAGATCCCCCATTACATCCCCTGTGTAAGCGTCAGGCACAGTGACCTTGAGGGAAGCGATGGGCTCCAGAAGCACCGGGTGCGCCTCCATAAATCCTTTCTTGAAAGCCTGTATGGTGGCCATCTTGAAAGCCTGCTCGGAGGAGTCCACCGGATGATAGGAGCCGTCATACAGCACCGCTTTCACTCCCACCACCGGGTACGCCGCCATGGGACCTTTCACCACTGATTCCTGCAGGCCCTTTTCCACTGCCGGATAATAGTTTCTGGGCACGGCGCCGCCCACCACCTCCTGCTCGAACACAAAAGCCTGATCCAGATCGTCAGAGGGACTGAAACGCATTTTCACATGACCATACTGCCCGTGGCCCCCTGTCTGCTTCTTATACTTGTACTCCACATCGGACTGCTTCTTAATGGTCTCCCTGTAGGCAACCTTAGGCCTGTCAAGCTCAACTTCCACCTTGTACTCGTTCAGCAGCCTGCTCACCACCACATCCAGATGCTGGTCGCCCATGCCGTACAGCAGCGTCTGCCTGTTCTCTGCGTCGTTCACCGCCTTCAGGGTCAGATCCTCATTGGTGAGCTTCTGCAGGGCCTGGGAAATCTTATCCACATCCGCCTTGTTCCTGGGCTTATAGCGCATGCAGGTATAAGGGGTGGAAATCTCAAACCGGCCGAATTTCAGCGGTGTGGTCTTGGTAGAAAGACTGTCGCCCGTCTTAGCCCCTGTGAGCTTTGCCAGAGCCCCGATATCTCCGGCATGGAGCTCGGGCACTTCCATGGGCTTGTTCCCCTGCAGCACATAGAGCTTGCCTATCTTCTCCTCCACTTCCCCGTCCACGTTGTAGAGCAGATCATCCGTCTTCAGAACGCCGGAATTCACCTTGATCAGGGAATACTTGCCGATAAACGGATCCACAAGCGTCTTCCAGATGTAAGCGGACTTGGCCTTGGAGAAATCATAATCCGCATTATAGAGCTCGCTTGTCTTCATATTGATGCCTGCCACCTTGCGGTTCTCAGGGCTGGGCATATATTTAACAATATCGTCCAACAGTGTATAGACGCCCTGGCAAAGGATGTTAGAGCCCATGGTCATGGGGAAAATGCTGCAGTCGCACACATTGGTACGCAGCGCCGCCCTGATCTCCGCCTCGGAGAAGGTCTCTCCTCCAAAATACCGCTCCATCATCTCCTCGCTGGTCTCTGCCACAGCCTCCATCAGCGTGTCACGGCACAGCTCCAGATTGGCCTTGTTGTACTCCGGTACCTCGCAGTCAACCACTTCCTTGCCCTGCCAGCGGTGGCCTGTCTCGGACACCACATTCACGTAGCCGACAAATTTCTCGCTCTCACGGATGGGCAGGTTGAAGGGAGCCATCTTCTTGCCGTAGAGAGAAGTCATGTCCTCCACCACCTGCCGGAAGGAGGCATTGTCCACGTCCATGTTGGAGACATAGACAAATCTGGGCAGCTTGTATTTCTCGCACAGTTCCCACGCCCTCTGAGTTCCCACTTCAATGCCGGATTTACCGTTTACCACAATGATGGCCGCTCCCGCCGCACTCAGAGCCTCCTCGGCCTCGCCCACGAAATCAAAGTAGCCCGGTGCATCTATCACATTAATCTTGCAGCCTTCCCATTCAATAGGGATCACGGAGGCGCTGATGGAGAATTTGCGTTTCTGTTCTTCTTTGCTGTAGTCGCTTACGGTATTGCCGTCAGGCACCTTGCCCATTCTGGATGTGATGCCGGACAGGTACGCAAATGCTTCCGCCAGACTGGTCTTGCCGCTGCCGCCATGCCCCAGAAGAACCACATTGCGTATCTTGTCAGTTGTGTAGACTTTCATTTGACTTTCCTCCATTTATTATGTAATTTGGGTACTTTTGACACGATAATGACAAACGATTTTCATCCCATGTGACTATTTTACTAGAGAATGCTTCTTTTTACAAGATATTATTGTGAATTCCATAAAATTTGCTTCCTCAAAATTCCCTGGCCGCCGAAAGCGCCATGATCCTGTCCTTCTTCCTGCCTCTTTTCCAAGACATAAAACAAAAAAAGCACGAAAGATTACCATTGATTTTCTGGCTTTAACGTGATAATGTGAAAGGAAATCCTGCTCTCCCAAAAGGCAGGAACTGGTGCCGCGGAAAGCATTACTCCGAAAAGGCCCCAGAATAAGAAGAATCGAGGTATATCATATGTCCGGCATAACCTGTGGTTTTATCGGGCTTGGGCTTATCGGAGGATCCATCGCCCGGGCTTTGAAGCAGTCCCTTCCCCAAGTGCACATAGTGGCCCATGACACGGATCCGGGAACGCTGCGCCTGGCGCAAAAAGAAGGCATTGCCGACAGGACGGCCTCTGCCGTCAGCGAATGTTTCAGGGACTGCGACTATATATTTTTATGCGCACCGGTTCAGGGAAATGACAGCAGTCTGGAGACCGTCCGGCGGTACATGAAACCCGGCTGCCTGCTCACGGACGTGGGCAGCGTCAAAACCCCCATACATGAGGCCGTCCACAGGGCAGGACTGGACAGCTGTTTTGTGGGAGGGCATCCCATGGCGGGCAGCGAACGGACAGGGTTCGCCAATTCCAAAGCGTCCCTTCTGGAAAACGCCTACTACATCCTTACCCCCGCCCCCGGCGTCCCCGGGGAGAAACTGGAGAGCTTCCGGAAACTGGTGGAAAAAACAGGCGCCATCCCCCTGATTCTGGACTGTCACAGCCATGACTATGTGACCGCAGCCGTGAGCCATCTGCCCCATGTGGTGGCCGCCTCCCTGGTAAGTCTGGTGGAAGACAGTGACTCCGCTGACGGCATTATGAAGCTGGTGGCCGCAGGAGGCTTTAAGGACATTACCCGCATTGCCTCCTCCTCCGCCCTGATGTGGCAGCAGATCTGCCTGGCCAATGGGCACAATATCTCCTCCCTGCTGTCCGACTACATCACTGCCCTGGAAGCCTTTCGGGATCTGCTGGAAACCCGGAATGAGGAAGGACTCTACCAGGCCTTTGACCGCGCCCGGCTCTACCGCGACTCCTTCATCGGCGCCTCCAGCGGCCCCATCAAGCGATCCTACCGCATCAGCGTGGACATTGCCGACAAATCCGGCGCTCTGGCCAGGATCACCATGCTGCTGGCCACACAGGGCCTGAGCATCAAAAATATCGGCATCACCCACAACAGGGAGTCCGAGGACGGTGTTCTGAAAGTGGAATTTTATGACGAAGCCTCCCAGAAGACGGCGGCGCAGGTGCTGGGGGCAGAAGGTTATGAGATTCATGTGAGAACCATCGAATAGTCAGTTTCATATAGTTTCAGACTTACAAGTCTGAAACTATTTACTTTTCCGGATTTTCGAGTATACTATAGATAATATAGATAAAAAACAGGAGGTGCGTCATGGCTGAATTTGTCAATCGACCTGAGTATTTATACTGCACACCGGTTAAATATGCAGTAAAACTCGACTGCAGACCGCCAGACAGGTGCTTTCACGAGTACACCACTGTAAATCCTGGCGGTCTGCAGTATAAATCAGCTCACTCAAAATAGAGATGTAGATCTGGTCAAGATCGTCACCAGTATTCGCAGATACGGAAAATCATCCCTGCTGGATTTGTTCCATCAATACCTGCTCCCTAAAGTCTGCCCTTTTTTCTTCTCTTCCACAGTGCCAGAACACAGAGACAAAAACCCATGCCGCAGACACCGCCGCAGGTGTCAAGCAGCACGTCGGCCACACTGGCATACCGCCCCGGGACAAAATACTGGTGAAACTCGTCGGCAGCGGCGGACAAAAGCACCCAGACCGTCACCAGGATCCGCAGCACCCATCCCTGCCTTATCCACTGGCTCCACAGCAGAAACAGCAGCGCCCCCATACAGGCATACTCCGAAAAATGGGCCATTTTCCTCACCGGATGCTCCAAAAACAGCGCCAGCTCCTCCAGACTGTCGCCCCACCGTCCCCCCCAGATGCAGTTGACAATCTCCGCACCCTTGTAAGAGACCTTCAGGCTCAGAGAACCCGACTGCTCTGCGTCCTGGGCAGAAAAATGAAAGATCGTGTAGTACAGCATGCTCAGAAGCAGAGCTGCCGCACATGTCACCAGAATCCTGCGGGGGAAGTTCCCATCGGAACTCCCCCTCCTGTGTAAAAATATATCTTCCATAGTCCCTGCTTCTAATCTCCCGACACCGTCTGATAAACCTCAATCCGTGTGGAGTCCATCTCCGGCATGCCGATAAAAATAGCCCCATACCCATAGCAGTCCGGCCGCAGCTCAATCCTTACGATCTGCAGAAACGCATGGATCACTTCCTTGGTCCAAATCGTCAGGTAAGCCTCATACACCTCTCCGATCTGCAGAGACTCCTTGCAGTTAAACCCCACTCCCGTCTTCGATATGTCCAGGATATCTATAGTTACTTCGTTTCCATTATTACCGTCCAGTCTTTTCACGACAAGCTTTGAGGTCATATCCGTCCTCTTTGATTTTCTTCTCTCCTGCTGCATAACCTTACCTCTCTTTTGCGGCGGACTTCTATTCCTCCAACCCGCCCTAGGGATAGTATACCATTTTTTGCACTATATCACAAGTCAAAACTCACAAATTCAGCCTGGAACACATCATTTTTATCTGCTTTATGCCATAAAAGCCAAAAATATTGTTGAAAAATCACAAAATCTCTTTCCACACCGAATCACTTTTAAACGCACCAAAAAAAGACCTGCCCAAAGCATGAACGCAACGGACAGGTCCTTAAACCGTCAGATAGAACTTCTCTTCACAAATGTAACATTCTGCATCAAAAGATAAACATGGCATCCCCAAAGCTGAAAAACCGATAGCGCTCTCTCACGGCTTCCTCATAGGCCGCCAGCACTTTTTCCCGCCCTGCCAGAGCGGACACCAGCATCAGAAGGGTGGATTCGGGCAGGTGAAAATTCGTCACCAGCGCGTCCACGGCCCGGAAGCGGTAGCCTGGATAGATAAAGATCTCCGTGCTGCCCCCTCCTGCGTGTACAATACCCTCCTGGTCCGCGGCGCTCTCCAGAGTCCTGCAGCTGGTGGTCCCCACACAGATAATCCGCCCTCCTGCTGCCCTGGCCCGGTTGATCTTTTCGGCCGCCTCCTCAGACACCTGGTAAAATTCCTGGTGCATATGGTGATCCAGCACCCGCTCCTCCTTTACCGGCCGGAAGGTGCCAAGACCTACATGAAGGGTCACGCAGGCCGTCTCCACGCCTTTTGTCCCAATCTCCTCCAGAAGTTCCCTGGTAAAGTGCAGCCCCGCCGTAGGCGCCGCCGCAGAGCCTTCGTGTTTGGCATAGACCGTCTGGTAACGGGAAGGATCCGCCAGACGATGGGTGATATAGGGGGGAAGGGGCATCTCGCCCAGGGCGTCCAGCACTTCCTCAAAGATCCCCTGGTATTCAAATTTCACCAGACGGCAGCCCTCCTGGACTGTCTCCAGAACCTGGGCTCTGAGACGACCGTCCCCGAAGACCAGCCGGGCCCCCGGACGGCACTTCTTCCCCGGCTTCACCAGAGTTTCCCACACATCCCCCTCCTGGCGCTTTAAGAGCAGCACCTCCACATGGCCCCCTGTCTCCTCCCGCTGTCCCAGAAGTCTGGCCGGGATAACTTTGGTGTCGTTGAGCACCAGACAGTCCCCCGGCTGCAGAAACTGCAGAATATCCCGGAACCCATGATGGGACACCTCTCCCCTGGATCTGTCCAGGACCAGGAGCCTGGAGGAAGAACGATCCTCCAGGGGATCCTGGGCAATCAGCTCCTGGGGCAGGTCAAAGAAAAAGTCTGACGTCCGCAGCTCCTCCGCTGCCATCAGAGGCATGCTCCCCTGGCAAATGCCTTGTAGCCGCGGTATGTCTCGTACACATCCGCCTTGCTGGTGGCCTCATAAGGCGCATGCATGTTCAGCACCGCCACGCCGCTGTCGATGACATTCATGCCATAGAGGGCAAGAATGTACGCGATGGTTCCGCCGCCGCCCACATCCACTTTTCCAAGCTCTGCGGTCTGGTACACAATGCCCTCCTTGTCCAGGATTCCCCGCAGATGCGCCATATACTCCGCATTGGCGTCGTTGGAGCCGGACTTGCCCCGGGAGCCGGTGAATTTATTGAACACCATTCCCTTGCCCAGGAAAGCGGCGTTTTTCTTCTCAAAGCAGGAAGCATAGGCAGGGTCAAAGCCTGCGCTCACATCGGAGGAAAGCATGCAGCTGCGGGACAGGCACCTTCTCAATTTCAGCTCGCTGTACTCACCGTTTAAGTTCATCAGCTCCGCCACCGCGTTCTCAAAGAAGCAGGAGCGCATGCCGGTGGCCCCCACAGAGCCCACCTCTTCCTTGTCCACCAGGATGCAGCACAGGGTTCTCTCCGTGTCCTCCACATCCAGCATGGCCTGCATGGACGTAAATGCACACACTCTGTCATCCTGCCCGTAAGCCAGAATCATGCTGCGGTCGAATCCCGCCTCCCTGGCTTTTCCCGCCGGAACTATCTCCAGTTCTGCAGAGAGAAAATCTTCCTCCTCCATGTCGTATGTCTTCTTCAGGATATCCAGAATGCCCGCCTTCACAGCCTCCTTGGCGGCGTCCTTCTTCTCGTCCCCGCCATCCTCCTGGCTGTTCTTGTCAATTACCAGAGGCCTGCTGCCAACAATCAGGTCAAGGGCTTCTCCCTCCACCACTTTCGCGCCTGACTTCTTCAGCTGTTCCTCCGCCAGATGGATCAGCAGATCGGACACGAAGAACACCGGATCATCCTCGCTCTCGCCTACGCTCAGCTCCACCGTGGTGCCGTCCTTTTTCACCACCACTCCGTGAAGAGCCAGAGGCTGTGCCACCCACTGATATTTCTTTACACCGCCGTAATAATGGGTGTCCAGGTATGCCAGGCTGCTGTCCTCATAGAGAGGATTCTGCTTTACGTCGATCCTGGGGCTGTCAATATGAGCTCCCAGAATGTTGATGCCCTCTTCCATGGGCTTCTCTCCCATCTGGAACATCACAATGGACTTATTCATCCACACGCTGTAGACTTTGTCCCCCTTCTTGAGCTTCTCTCCTCCCTGGATCAGGCTCTCCAGTTCCCTGTATCCACGGGCCTCGATGGTATTCACAATGGTGTCAATACACTCCCGCTCCGTCTTGCCGTTGTCCAGGAACTCCCTGTACGCCGTATTGAGTTTTTCCAGCTCTTCCAGCTGTCCCTCATCATAAGTCTCCCAAGTAATCTTTCTTTCCATTTTCTCTTCCTTTCTTTCCATAACTATTATTCCACCAATGGTGCATTTCCGCAACAGTCTTTTTACTTTCTCACTGCCGCAGCTCAATGCCCATCTGCTCCAGGCCATTTAAAATCTTCTTCATGACAGCGTTCACATCCCCCTCTTCCAGGGTTCTGTCCTGAGCCCGGAAGGTAACAGAGTAGGCCATGGACTTAAATCCCTGTCTGATCTGAGCCCCTTCATAGATATCAAACAGCCTGCAGGACTCCAGAAGCTTTCCGCCCCTCTGAAGAATCACCTGCTCAATGTCCCCCGCCAGAATATTTCCAGGCACCACCATGCTGATGTCCCGGCTCACCGCAGGGTACTTGGCAATACCACGGTACTTCCGGTCAAAGGTGGTGAAAGGAATCAGGGCGGGCAGATCCAGCACTGCCACATAGGCCTTCTCCCCGATGCCGTAGCTGTCCATAACTTCCGGATGGACTTCCCCCAGATACCCCACCGGGCAGTCGTTATAACGAATCAAAGCCTGGCGGCCCGGGTGCAGGAAGCTTTTCCCTGCCTGAGGATCATAGACCGCCCTGGCGCTCATGCCCGCAGCGGCAAAAAATTCTTCCACAACCCCCTTCATGGTATAGAAATCGCCCTCCCCGTAGAATCCCAGGGTAAACTGCATTCTCTCATCCGGCAGCTCTGTCAGGGGCAGCTCCCCGGGCAGATACACATTCCCCAGCTCATACAGACGCACGTTCTTGTTTCGGCGGCTGTAGTTCAGCCCAAGACTTGTGAGCATGCCGTTGAGGGTGGTGGTTCTCATAACCGAGTAGTCCTCCCCCAGAGGATTGGTGATATTTACCGTCCGGCGCAGCCCGTCCTCCCCCTCCAGAAGCAGTCTGTCGAACACCTTGGGACTCTCGAAGGAAAAGCTCATGGCCTGGGAAAATCCACAGTGTTCCGCAATGTCCCCGGCCAGACGCTCCAGGCGCAGCTTATAGGAAATCTTTCCGGGCATGGTCTCCCCTACGGGAAGGGTGGTGGGAATCCTGTCATAGCCGTAGAATCTGGCCACCTCCTCCGCAATGTCCGCGTCGCAGTTTAAATCCTGGCGGAAATAGGGAATTTCCAGCAGAGTCTCCCCCTGCTGCCCTTCCCGGACTGCGATCTCCAGACGCTCCAGCATCTCAAGCATATCCTCCGGGGAGATCTCCGTCCCCAGAAGGTTGTTGTATTTTTCAGGCCGGAAAGGAAGCGCCTTCCTCTCCCCCATGGGAGCGGCCACGTCCACCATGCCCCCCACGGCCTGGCCGCAGCCCAGCTCTTCAATGAGCTGGCAGGCTCTGTTCACAGCTTCCTCCGCGTTATGAGGCTCCAGGCCCTTCTCGAACTTGCCGGAAGAGTCCGTCCGAAGTCCCAGCCTCTTGGCCGAGCGCCGGATACTGGGCCCGTGGAAAGTGGCGGCCTCAAACAGCACCGTGTGCACCTGATCCGTGATCTTGGAGTTCTCCCCGCCCATAATGCCGGCGATGCCCACAGGCTTCTCCCCGTCGCAGATCATCAGCACATCCCCGTCCATACGGCGCATCTGCCCGTCCAGAGTCTGGAATTCCTCCCCCTCCTGCGCCCGGCGCACCACAATCCTGCGCCCGGCGATGGCGTCCAGGTCAAAGGCATGCATGGGCTGGCCGTACTCCTCCATGACATAGTTGGTGATATCCACCAGGTTGTTGATGGGCCGGATGCCGCTGGCGGCAAGCCTTCTGCGCATCCACTCAGGGGAAGGGCCAATCTTAATGTCTTTGCAGACCCTGGCACAGTACCTGGGGCAGAGCGCCGGATCCTGCACTTCCACGCTCACATAGTCGTGCACATCCTCCTGGTTTCCCACAGCTTTTACCTCAGGGGGCGCAAAGGGCTTCCGGAAAGTTGCCGCCGCCTCCCTGGCCAGGCCCAGCACACTGTAGCAGTCCACCCTGTTGCTGGTGATCTCATACTCGAACACCGTGTCGTGAAGCCCCAGCAGCTCCACCGCGTCCGCCCCCACGGGAACATCCTCCCCGAAAATGTAGATTCCCTCCTGGGGAGCCTCCGGGTACATGTTTCTGTCCGAGCCCAGCTCTTCAATGGAGCACATCATGCCGTTGGAGGGAACCCCCCTGAGCTTTCCGGCCTTAATCTTAATGCCATCCTGGGGCAGGGGGCCTCCGTCATGACCTCCCGCCACCTTTCCCCCGTCCAAAACCACGGGCACCTTGCAGCCCACAGTCACATTCTGCGCGCCTGTGACAATCTGAATGGTCTCCCCGCCAATGTCCACCTGGCACACAATGAGCTTATCCGCGTCCGGATGCCTCTCGATGGAGAGGACCTGGCCCACCAGGATCTTCTCCAGGTTCCTGTCCCTGCGCTCATAGCCTTCCACCTTGGTACCTGACAGGGTCATTGCGTCACAGTATTCCTGGTCCGTGCATTCCAGTTCCGGCACATAGGCCTTGATCCATGATAATGCTGTATTCATATCTGTGATTCCTTTCTCCCAATTTTTGTCCAAAACTTCCCGCCGTCAGAACTGCTTCAGGAACCTGATATCATTCTCATACAGCAGGCGCATATCGTCAATCTCATATTTCAGCAGCGTAATGCGCTCCAGTCCCACGCCGAAGGCAAAACCTGTGTACTCCTCCGGATCTATGCCGCTCATCTCCAGCACATGGGGGTGCACCATACCGCAGCCCAGGATCTCAATCCATCCGCTTCCCTTGCAGAAACGGCAGCCGCTTCCGCCGCATTTAAAACAGCTCACGTCCATCTCCGCGCTGGGCTCCGTGAAAGGGAAATGGTGGGGTCGGAACTTCACTCCTGTCTTCTCCCCGAAGAGTTCCCGGGCAAACTCTGCCAGAGTCCCCTTCAGGTCGGCAAAGGTGATATGCCTGTCAATCACCAGACCCTCAATCTGGTGGAAGCAGGGAGAATGGGTGGCGTCCACCTCATCGGAGCGGTACACCCGCCCGGGGGCGATCATCCGGATAGGAAGCCTGCCCTTCTCCATCTCGTGCACCTGGACACCGGAAGTCTGGGTGCGCAGAAGAAGGTCCCCCGCCCCAGGGGCACAGGCCACATAGAAGGTGTCCTGCTCATCCTTGGCAGGGTGATCCGCCGGAATGTTCAGAGCTTCAAAGTTGTAATAATCCTTCTCCACCTCCGGCCCTTCCACCACCTCATAGCCCATGCCCACGAAGATCCGCTCCACCTCCTCCTGGACAATGGTGTCCGGATGCCTGTGTCCACGCTCGCTCCTGCTGCCGGGCAGGGTCACGTCGATGACCTCCGCTTTCATTCTGGCCTCCCGCAGGGCCTTTTCCATCTTTGCCTTCGTCTCTTCCAATACCTTCTCAATCTCGGCCCTGGTGTCATTGACCATCTGGCCCACTTTGGGCCTCTCCTCAGGGGCCAGATCCCGCATGGACTTCAGCAGATCTGTCAGCTCCCCCTTCTTGCCCAGGACCGCCACCCGGATTTCATTTAATTTCTCAGCCGTCTCACAGCCCTTGATCTGTGAGAGCGCCTTTTCCCTGATCTGTTCCAGCCTGGCTTTCATAGTTCTACCTCCCTGTGTGTTCTAAAGTATACCTGAAACACAAAACGCCCCTGCAGTTTTGTGCTCCAAAACTGCAGGGGCGGAACTTCTCCGCGGTACCACCCTGCTTCCGGCCATAATCCCATAGGGCTGCAGCCGGCACTCCTCTGCGCATAACGCACGCCCGCGTCCCGGTGTACCTTCCTGTCCGGATCATATCTGAGAATTCCTTCCCACGGCATCCATGCCGTAAAAAATCAAATCCCCGCGTCTCCCCAGGTGCTCCACCAGGCGGCTCCGGCGGGAAATTCGCAGCTCTGTCTGAACTTGAGGAAGCTTTCAGCCGGCGGCTCCCCCTCTCTGCAAGAAAACAGACTGCTACTGTACGCCATCTCTGCCTTTATAGGTGTTTCTCTTATCTCTTACTGACTTCTTATGATACGTTCTTTTGTGCCCAATGTCAAGAAGAAAATCACTCAAAAGCCCCAATTTTTACGATTCCTTCACCACAATATTCTGCAGCCAGACCCCCTTTTTCACCAGCACAAAGCCTATGGCGCACTTCACCAGATCAGCAGCCTGAACCATGGCGAAGACGGCCACCACGGGAATCTGGGTCATGCGGCTCGCCATGTAGGCCACCGGGATGCTGACGCACCACACAAAGACGCTGTCAAACAGAAAAGTGACAATGGTTCTTCCGCCGGATCGGAGGGTAAAATAAGTGGCATGCATAAAGGCCGCCTGGGGCATAAAGACCGCCTGGGCCAGAATGAACTGAACCGCCAGAGCCTTGACGCCGTCGCTGGTATTGTAAATCCGGGGAAACAGCGGCGCAATCACAGCCATCAGCGCCGCCACCCCCAGACAGCTTGCCACGGAGAAGGCGATAATCTTGTTGTCCGTGTCCCGTGCCTCCTCCATTTTTCCCGCCCCCAGAAGCTGCCCGATGATAATGGCCACCGCATCCCCCATGGCCACAAACACCACGTTGAACACATTGTTGATGGTGTTGGCAATGTTCAAGCCCGCCACCACATTGAGCCCCCGGATGGAATAGCACTGGATCAGCACCGCCATGCCTGCGGACCACATGGTTTCATTGATGAGAAGGGGCGCGCCCTTCACAAAATATTTCCCCGCCAGGTGCAGGGGCACCTTCAGGGTGCGGTAAACCCCCTCTATATAAGGATTTTTCTCCCGGTGCCTGTGGGTCCAGAAGATCACAACAGCGGCTTCCACATACCTTGACACCACCGTGGCCACGGCGGCGCCCACCACCCCCAGGGCGGGCAGGCCCAGCTTTCCGTAGATCAGCACATAATTCAGGCACAAGTTCACCGCCACCGCGGCAATACCCGCCTTCATGGGCACAATGGTCTCCCCGCACTCCCGCAGGGTGCTCACATAGACCTGCAGCAGCATAAACGCAGGCAGGCCCAGAAGCATCACCCGCAGGTACTCTTTTCCATGGCGCAGGGCCGCCTCCAGATCGCCCCCGTCGCTGCTTCCGCTCAGATAAGTCTGGATCAGGCCCTCCCCTGCAAACAGCAGCACGGCCACCGCCGCCCCCGTCAGAATCAGCGCCATCCAAACCTTATAGCGAAAAGTATGCCGTATTCCCTCGTCAGACTTCTGTCCATAATACTGCGCCGTAAAAATCCCCGCCCCGGCAAGCCCGCCGAAAACGCAGAGATAGTATACCATCAGCAGCTGATTGACAATGGCCACTCCGGACATCTGCTCCGTGCCCACCTGGCCCACCATGATATTGTCAAGAAGCCCCACAAAATTGGTGATCCCATTTTGAACCATAATGGGGACCGCCACCGTCAGAACCATTTTGTAAAAAGCTCTGTCCCCGATAAATTTCTCTTTCAGTTTTCCCTGCATATGTCCTCCTCTCTGGGCAGAAGGCCCCCGGAAGCGCCGTCCGCCCCCAAAGCCCCATCTGCCACTTCTCTCCTGTACAATCCCTCTTCCAAAAAAACTGGCCTGGAACAAAACTCAGACTATTATACCCCATGCAGGGGTAAATGCAAGAAAAAAATCCACATCTGCCGCATATAAGTTAAAGAGAGTTTTTGGGAGAAATTGATGAAGATAGCTATCGTAGGAAAAGAAGCCGACACCTTGAATTATGTCAGATATGTACAGTCAGTGGGAGCCATGCCCCTGGTCACGCTGAACCCGGAGACCGCAGCCGCCTGCGACGCCCTGCTCCTGCCGGGGGGAGGGGACGTCACCCCCGCATTTTTCGGGGAGACAAATCACGGATCACGAAATATTGATACGGAGCTGGATATCCTCCAGCTGCAGTCCCTGGATATGGCAGTCAGAGCCAGACAGCCTGTGCTGGGCATCTGCAAAGGCTTCCAGATCATCAACGTCAAGTTCGGCGGCACCCTGATTCAGGATTTGGACCCGGAGCGGACGGCCCTGCACGGCTGGGAGGAAGGAGACCGGTACCATCCCAGCGCCATTCCCCGGGGCTCCTGGCTGCGGGGTCTCTACGGAGAAACCACTGTGGTCAACAGTGCCCACCACCAGGCCCTGGAGCGCCTGGGGGAGGATCTGGAGATATCCCAGCGGTGCCCCTTGGACAACTGTGTCGAAGCCCTGGCCCACCGCACCCTGCCTATTCTGGGGGTTCAGTGGCACCCGGAGCGGATAGACGAAAAACGCTCCGGCACTAACGGAGGGAAGGTTTTGGCTTATTTTGCCGCTCTGGCCCAGGGCTGACCTGCCTCTGAGGCCTGGGGGCGGACCGTCCCCAGACCGCCTTCACCCTGGCGGCCGCCTGCCTCCTTCTGTTGGTTCTGGAGATCTCAAGCAGCGACCGGACCATCTCCTTGAGTATCTCCACCGTCTCCTGATCCACCTCCTTCAGCGCCGCGATAACCCCGTTTATGCTCTTCTTCCATTGAGCGGTAAAGTCAATCAGGTTGTCGGCCTGGGATGCGGTGATCACCTGGTAGAGCGTGTCCACAAAAGTCCGCAGCTGCTCTCCATTCAGGGAAAGGATCCACTGGTTCAGGTCATTGTCCATAAGCCTGCGCCGTTCGTACAGATCGTTTGCTTTCACCAGATGGTTTGCCTTTACCTGCCAGGTAAAGGGATCGTGCTGCAGCAGCCCGAAAGCCCTGCTCTTCACCACCTGAAAGTGCATGTGGGACTCAAAAAGCATCCCCACCAGGGAGGAGGTGGGCAGGATTTTCACCACCTTCCCGGCGATCCGGTCATAGCCTCCCTCCTCCAGAACCTCCGGCCGGAACCCGGGGCCATCCATGCTGTACACCCGCAGGATTCTGTCCTGAAACGATACACCGCAGTTCATGGCGCTGTACACGGCCAGGTTCCCTCCCTTGGAATGCCCGCCCAGGAAGAAAGGCTCCTGAAACCTGCCCGCCGCCTCCTCCAGATACTTTACGCTGAAAGCCTGTCCCGGCACAGGGGACAAAAAGGCCATGTTAAAGTCCTCCTTCCAGCCCACAATGGTCTCATCCGTCCCCCGGAAAGCCACATAGGGCATTCCTCCCTCCAGCAAAAAAGTCACCGCTGAAAACTGGGTCTCAAATTCTTCCTCCACCAGATTCACATAATAGTTCAGTTTCATGCCGCCGAAACGCCTTCCCGCCAGCATTCCCTCAAAGAGCGCCCTGTTGGGCTTTTCAAAGCGCACATCCGCAAACAGTTTTTCACAATCCGGATGGGCTGCCAGGCTCTCCAAAGTCACCCCGGGGGCTCCCTCCTGCAGCCCCGGCACCATCCCGTCAAATTTCAGGTAGGAAAGCTGGCACAGGGCCAGACTGTCCACCTCCGTCATGGGCATCTGCTCAAATGTATACTTGCCGTATTTTTTCAGATAGTCAAGAACCGTTCCCATTTCGTCCCTCCCTTTCCACAGGCTCCCCCTGGCTACAACATATATAGTATCAGAAAAAACCTCATTTTCTATAAACAGAATCTGATTTTTTGGTAAAAAATTCCCTCCTTAAAGCCTCTGTAAAATATGCGCCCGGTTCTTTACATTCCATGGAAAAAGGGCTACAATGAGGAAAAACTTCAGGATAAGGAAAAAGGAGACAACAGATGGCTGAAAAAAGCGGAAGAAGACTGAACCTATTTGCAGAGAATTATGTCGTATTCGACCTGGAAACCACTGGACTGAGTCCGAATACAGAGGAAATCATTGAAATCTCCGGCATCAGAGTCCGGGGACACAAGATCCAGGAGGAATTTTCCACCCTGGTAAATCCGGGACGGCCCATCCCCCCTGCCGCAACAGCCATAAACGGCATCACGGATCAGATGGTCCAGGCAGCGCCCTCCCCTGCCGCCGCCCTGGAACAGTTCCTGGACTTCGCAGGGAAAGATATTCTGGTGGGCCATAACATACATACTTTCGACATGCTCTTCCTCACCCAGGGAGCTCTGAAAACCCTGAACAGGAAGGTTGACAACGATTATGTGGATACCCTCTACCTGGCCAGGGCGGGCCTGCCGCAGCTCTCCCACCATCGTCTGACAGATGTGGCAGCCTACTTTCACCTTGAAACCAAAGGAGCCCACCGGGCCCTGAAAGACTGCGCCATGAATCAGGAATGCTATGAAAAGCTGCGGGAGCTTGGGGAAAAGCAGGATGCCCCTGCCTGTCCCAAGTGCGGTTCCCTTCTGATGAAGAGAAAGGGCAGGTATGGGGAATTCTGGGGCTGCAGCGCCTTCCCCCAGTGCCGCTTTACCCAGAATATCTAAAAGAATCTCTGTCCAGGGACTTGGAACAGGCCCCTGGACTTTATCTCTGTTTCCATATGCAATTTCCATATGTACGTTCTATCTTGTTTTTTGCCTTAGCTTTTTACCTGGACTTTCCATACCTTCTGTCTGTTGCCCCCTGGTCAGAGCACGGATATCTCCTCGTAGATCTGCTGCATCTCCAGATCCGCGTGAAAGATTCCTTCTGCAATATTCGTCAGGCGCTGCCTTACGGCATCGGGCACATCCGCCGCGGCCTTATAGCGGAGCTGATGCTCCAGGCTCGCCCAGAAGTCCATGGCGATGGTCCGCATCTGTATCTCCACCGGAATGATATGCTTGTCCGAGGAGAGAAAAATGGGAATTGCTACAATCAAATGGTAACTTCTGTATCCGTTTGGCTTAGGATTGGCAATATAATCCTTTTCTCTTACTATCAATAAATCGTCCTGCTGTTTCAGCATATCCGCGATTGCATAAATATCCGTGATATAGGAGCAGATCACCCGGATTCCCCCAATGTCGGTGATTTCATCCCGCATGATTTCGTATTCCAGGGGCAGATTGCGCTGCAGCATTTTCTTGCGGATACTCTCCCTCTTCTTAAGCCGGTGCGTAATATGCTGTATGGGATTCCTGGATTTGTTTATCTCAAATTCCTGGCTGAGGTTTTCCAGTTTGGTACAGATCTCCCGCATGGCGCAGGAGTAAAGCATGGTCATCTCTTTTACCTGGCAGAAAGAAGCCGGAAAGCCCGCCGACAGATCCGTGATCTGCAGATCATCAGTTTCACTCATGGCTATATTTTCCTCCTTTATCTTCCCAGTATACCATAAAAAAACTCAAAAAAGGGACTCTGAATGAAAGTTAATACTTTTTTACACATTTTTCATAATGGCCCCTGGAGAAAGGGAACTCTGAATGAATGTATAAAATAATTATAAATAAAAATCGAAAATTGTCGAGAATAGTCTTGACAGATTGGTTAATACGCTATATAATAACAAATGAATTCCCCTTTAATAGATGAAGGCATCCGCAATTCGTTGTGGGTGCCTTTGTCATTTTTACTTACTTCTGCTAAAAAGGAGACCGGTATTGTCTCCTTTTTTCACAAAAATATCCTTTTAGGCAAAGTCTCACGCCTGCAGCCTGTCCTGACCTGTCTCACAGCGCATTTTCTCCAGAAACGGCCCCGGTTCCTTCTCCATCTCCAGCAGAGTGTCAAAGGCCGCCAGCAGCAGTCTCTGCTGCCTGTAGCGGTTCATCTCCCCGGGCCGGTCCATGTACAGCTTAAAGTGATCCACCTGCCACACAAGCACATCCGCAAGGGTATACCCCTCCACCTGATACCTGCACAGAAATCTTCCGTAGTCGTGATAGTAGGCCAGTTCCTGCAGCAGCCCTCCGGACTGCCGAATGCCCTGCCAGAGCCCCTCTCCATATGCTTCGCTCTCCCCTGCCTGTTTTGCCATGCCGCGCACATATTCATGCAGAATTCCCAAAGCCTTTTCCAGATTTTCTTTTTTCTCTTGTTCTTTTTTCTCTGATTCTGCTTCCACTCCCATTTCTACCCTCTACCCCCTTCTCTCCTAAAATAAAAATTGTTTAAAACTCTGATCCTGAGGTTTATCCGAAAACTATGTGAAACAGCCATACAGCAAACAGGCGGACCCTTTTCAGGATCCACCCGCATATTGATTATACCATTTTCAATGGCATACTTCAAGACTTCATTCTCATTCATTTTTTCCAGGGAGCCGGTACGTACCTCGCGCTGGCCAGCGGCTTGCCCACTCCTTTCGTAATTGCGTGTGCGTCATTTTTATGTTATTCTAAAATTGCCGAAACTGCATTGCATACCAAGGAGCAGTGGGTATACGCCCAAGGCTATATCTACCTAACGGATGGCATCGTAACCGCTATTCAAATATCAGAGTGGGTTTTGAATACAAATCACCCATCCGAATACAATAACCAAGAAAGGAAGTGTTACTATGAAGCCAGAATTGGCGCAAGAGAAATCCTATACCATCGACGATATCTATAGCCTGCCAGATGGCAGCAGGGCTGAACTGATTGACGGCCAGATATACTATATGGCACCCCCCAGCACCAAACACCAAAGAATCTTGTCTTTTCTGCATCTGGAGATAGGAAATCACATTCGATCAAAGATAGGAGCATGCGAAGTCTTTCCTGCCCCTTTTGCTGTTTTCCTTTTTGCAGATGAATCCAAATATCTGGAACCGGATATCTCCGTAGTCTGTGATAAGAATAAACTAAATGACCGCGGATGCATCGGCGCTCCTGACTGGATTATAGAAATCGTTTCTCCAGGCAGCAGGCGTATGGATTATTATACAAAATTATCCCTATACCGCTCTGCTAATGTGAGGGAATATTGGATTGTAGATCCTATGAAGCAGACCATTCTAGTTTACGACATGGAACATGATTCTGCTCCTGCTATCTACTCTTTTGCCGATAACATCAAAGTCAATATTTATGATGATTTATGGATTGATTTCCGGAAACTGGATTCATAGCCCGCAGCAGGCTTCTCCATTTCATTACCCGAAAAAAAGGCATGTGCTCTGCTGAACATGCCTTTCATTCTGCCTATGAGTTATGTGCCTGTTGCCAACTTAGAAAATACAGTGTTTATTCTTTCATCTTTTCATCCAGCCATCGTTCACTGATAAAATTTATTTTGGAATTTTTGACTACCTTTTGAATTTTCAAAAAAGAAAATCCTCAGAAACCTAATAAATGAAGGATTCTGAGGATTTTTCCCAACAGGGGAAGAGAGGATCGAACTCCCATCAACGGTTTTGGAGACCGCCGCACTACCATTGTACTATTCCCCTTTACTTTCAGTCCCATCAACGCTGTCATCGACGGCAACTCTCATCAACAGCAATCACTGCCAACAAAAGATATTATAGCACAGCCCATTCCATTAATCAAGTACATTTTACATTTTTTTCAGAAAAAAATTTGCCGTAATAAATTATAATCTATAGAAGAAAATATGTAGACTTCTGAAAATAAATGTGCTATACTAATTTTCGACGTCGTCATTGAGTCCTAATAACGATGTGCCTGTACCATCAGCGAGTACCACTAAAAGGAGGATTTATGTCTTATTTTGATGCAGACAACGAAGCAGACTTAAAACATCAATTTCGCCTCATTCTGATCAAGCACGGCAAAGACGGCCCTGACTACAATCCACAGATTCTGGAGGAGGCTTACGATGAATATCATATAAAGCTCCTGAAAATTATGCGCATGGAAAATTATGTGTCGCCTTTTGATTTTGTCGCCTACATGTTTGAGCAGGATGCCAAAGAACGAAACGCCATACGAAAAAAGCGCTTCAGGGACATATTCCGCAACAAAGACGAAAAGCTGCTTAAAAGAACCTTTCACGCCATCAAGTCACTGTTTGAACCTGTGGAGCATATGTGCTGGGTGGAGAAGGCAAAGCTTCATGGGGCGCGCCAAAAAGCTGCCGCGGAGGCGGCGGCAGCGGCACAGATTGCCGCAGAGGCGGAAGCGGCGGCGCAGACTGTCCCAGAGCCCGGGGCAAAAGCCCAAATCGCTCCAGAGACAGAAGGCCAGACCGCTCCGGCGCAGCCGGACAGGAACGAGCTATCCCCAGATAAGGATACGCTTCCTAGTATAACCCCCACCGATTAACCACATGTTTCACTTGTCTAAATTTCCATCTGCATCGTTGTCGTCAGTCATCGTAGCCCGCTACGACTCCTTCCTCCGCCTTGCAGACTGAAAATTTATCCTTCGCGAAACATAGTGGTAATTGTTGTGGATTATACTAGAATACAAGGTCAATCACATCCTGCACAGTCTTGACCCCCACCGTCCTGATTTTTCCGCCTCTGGAACATTCCTCCAGGCATACATAGGGCAGAATGCAGGTGTCAAAGCCCAGTTTTTCCACCTCTGCCACCCGCTGCTTTGCCATGCTCACGCCCCGGACCTCGCCGCTGAGTCCCACCTCCCCGAAGGCGGCCAGTTTCGGGCTCAGCACATGGTTTTTAAAGCTTGAGAGCACCGCTATAACCACTCCCAGGTCAATGGCGGGCTCCACCACCTTGATCCCCCCGGTGATATTCACATAGGCGTCACAGGCCGCCAGCTGCACCCCCGAGCGCTTTTCCAGCACCGCCATCAGCAGATTCACCCTGTTAAAATCCGTGCCCGTGGTCTGCCTGCGGGGAATTCCGAAATTGCTGTGGCACACCAGCGCCTGGATTTCCACCAGAAGGGGCCTGCTGCCCTCCATGGTGCAGGCCACCACGGAACCGCTGGCATTCTCCGGCCTGCCGCTGAGCATGTATTCCGACGCGTTCTGCACTTCCATCAGACCCCGCTCCCGCATCTCAAACACACCGATCTCATCCGTGGAGCCAAAACGATTCTTCACCCCCCGCAGAATCCTGTAGGAGGCATGCCTGTCCCCCTCAAAATAAAGCACCGAGTCCACCATATGCTCCAGCACCCTGGGGCCTGCCACCGTCCCCTCCTTTGTCACATGTCCCACAATGAGGACGGACACCCCCAGCCCCTTTGCCAGCTGCAGCAGCACCGAAGTGGACTCCCGCACCTGGGACACGCTTCCCGGAGCGGAGGAAGAATTCTCGCTGAACATAGTCTGTATGGAGTCAATCACCACCACCTCCGGGCGCCGGGAACGGATGGTATCGGATATGGCATCCAGACTGGTCTCACACAGCAGAAACATGGAAGAGGCAAACTCTCCAATCCTGTCCGCCCGCATTTTGATCTGCGCAGGGGATTCCTCCCCGGATATGTAGAGCACGCTGTGCCCCTCCCCCGAAATATTCCTGCAGACCTGAAGGAGCAGGGTGGACTTTCCTATGCCGGGATCTCCGCCTACCAGGGTAAGAGAGCCCTGCACAATGCCCCCGCCCAGAACCCGGTCCAGCTCTCCCATGCCTGTGGACAGCCGGTCTTCCTCCCGAACCGTAATCTCTGAAAGCACCGCTGGCTGCGCTCTTCCCGTCCCCTGAGCTGCACAAGCCCCTGATCCCTTCCCCGACGTCCTGCTCACCGTCTCTTCCACAAAGGAATTCCATTCCCTGCACCCTGGGCACTGCCCCATCCACTTGGACGACTCATACCCGCAGTTTTGGCAGAAAAAAATTGTCGCTGTCTTTCCTTTTGCCATTTTTCCTCCCATTCCCAAACAAATTTGCGCGGGGTATACTTTTTTGTACTCCCCGCGCAAATACCTGTAAACTCATCTCTCTCCGGCTGTGACGCTGGCTCTGCCGCCATCCCATCACTCCTGTGCCAAACAATCTGTCTTAAATCTGTACCACTTTCACCGGAACCTCTCCGTCAGCCTCCAGGGGAACGCTTACCGACAGTTTTCCGCCCAGTCCTGTCTTGATCACGCCAATGCTCTCTCCTGCCACAAACACCTCATACGCCTTGTCATCCGTAAGCCCGATGGTAATCTGTGCGTCCTTGTCCCCTTCCACGACAAACTCTACGCCCTTTTCCCCCTCCGCAAACCGGAGTACGCTGGTTCCCGGCACTGATTCATAGAGAAACATGCCGTTCTTCTCCAACTTGGTGATCTCCCCGCAGGTCTTTACCTTTAACAGGTCCCCTGCGTGCTGGTAATCCTCCACTTTTGCCTTCTTGGCCAGCTTATGGTTGCCAAAACTGATTGTTCCGTCTGTCTCGCTGCGAAGCAGCTCTTCTACCACTGCCATTTGTGTATCCTCCTCGGTGATAATATGGTATTTTAATCCTCAGGAACTTAACTCTTTCTCACAGTATAATACAAAATCCTATTCTTTTCCACCTAAATTTTCAGGATTCCGCCTTTTCTTCCGGCTTTCCCTTCACAGTAAAGCAAACCTTCCCGTTCTTAAACCCTGCAGAAACCGTATCCCCCGGCTGCACATTTTTCAAAAGGATCTCCTCCGCCAGGGCGTCCTCCACCACGGACTGTATGGCACGCTTCAGGGGCCTGGCTCCCATCTTCATGTCCGAATACTTCTCCACCAGATGCTCTTTCAGAGCCGCCGACAAGGTGAGCTTAATATCCATCTGGGATTCACACCGCCTGTAAAGACCCGCGGCCAGCAGACTCACAATGGCCTTCATATCATCCTTGTTCAGCTGATGGAATACAATTATATCGTCTATTCTGTTGATAAACTCCGGCTTAAAGCCCCGCTTTACCTCCTCCATAACCCCGGACTTCATCTTCTCATAGTCCTTTTTTTCATCGCTCACAGCGGCAAATCCCAGATTCTTGGGATCCACAATCCTGTGGGCTCCTGCGTTGGAGGTCATGATCAGAACGGTATTCTTAAAGCTGACTTTTCTGCCCTTGGAGTCCGTGATATGCCCGTCGTCCAAAATCTGCAGCAGAATATTAAACACATCCGGATGGGCCTTTTCAATCTCGTCAAAAAGCACCACGGAGTAGGGATTGCGCCTCACTTTCTCGCTCAGCTGCCCTCCCTCCTCAAATCCCACGTATCCAGGCGGAGAGCCGATCATCTTGGACACAGAATGCCCCTCCATGTACTCCGACATATCCACCCTGATAATGGCTTCTTCCGAGCCGAACATGGCTTCCGCCAGAGCCTTGGACAGCTCTGTCTTGCCCACGCCGGTGGGCCCCAGAAAGAGAAAAGAGCCAATGGGACGCTTTGGATCTTTTAAGCCCACACGCCCCCGGCGCATGGCCTTGGCCACCGCCGTCACCGCCTCCTCCTGGCCGATAACCCTCTTGTGCAGGATGTTCTCCAGTTTCAGCAGCCTCTCACTTTCCTTCTGGGCCAGTTTTGTCACAGGGATCTTGGTCCACATGGCCACCACTTCCGCGATCTCATTTTCCCCGATGCTGTATTTCCTCACATCCTCCTGGCCTTCCGCCCGCTTCTTCATGCGCTGATATTTTTTCACCAGCTCATCCTGGCTCTGCTTAATCTCCACCGCCTGGGCAAAAGCCTCCATACGAATGGAGCGCTCAATCTGAAGATCCATCTTCTTGATCTGCTCCAGAAGCCCTTTCTGCTTGTCCGGCAGATCTGCAGCCCCCAGCCTTACACTGGCCGCCGCCTCATCTATAAGGTCGATGGCCTTGTCGGGCAGGTTCCTGTCGTTGATATACCTGCTGGAAAGCCTTACCGCGGCTTCCACGGCCTCCGGAGTGATATTCACCTTGTGGTGCTCCTCGTATTTCTCCTTGATGCCCTCCAGAATCCGGACAGCCTCCTCCTGAGTGGGCTCCTCCACGTTCACCGGCTGGAAACGCCTCTCCAGGGCCGCGTCCTTCTCAATGTACTTCCGGTACTCCGCTATGGTGGTGGCGCCGATAAGCTGCATCTCCCCCCGGGCCAGGGATGGTTTTAAGATATTGGAGGCGTCAATAGCCCCCTCCGCGCCCCCTGCGCCGATGAGCGTGTGGAGTTCGTCCAAAAACAGCAGCACATTGCCGTCCTCCACCACCTCCCGGATGACTCTTTTTATTCTCTCCTCAAACTCTCCCCGGTACTTGCTGCCTGCCACCATGCCCGACAGATCCAGGGTAAGCACCCTTTTTTCCTTGATGGTAAAGGGCACATTTCCCTCCACAATGCGCTGTGCCAGCCCCTCCACCACTGCGGTTTTGCCCACGCCGGGCTCACCGATAAGGCAGGGATTGTTCTTGGTGCGGCGGCTCAGGATCTGAACCAGCCGGCGGATCTCCTCGTCTCTGCCGATGCAGGGATCCAGCCTGCCCTCCCTGGCCAGGGCCGTCAGATCCCGGCTGTACTGGGCCAGGGCGCCGGGCTTGCCCTTCCGCCTGCCCAGATCTTCTTTGTAGAGGTTGCCGTCCTGTCCAATGGCCACCAGGGTCTCCACATATACCTTCTGAAGGTTGATTCCCATGGTGTTCATCAGGCGCACCGCCACATTCTCCCCCTCCCGTATCATGGCCAGAAGAATGTGCTCCGTGCCCGTCTCTTTCTGCCCGAACCGGGCCGCCTGCCTGTGGGCCTCCTCCAGGATCTTTTTTGCCCTGGGAGAATATCCCTCCCTCTCCTTCAGGCCCGTACCGTTTTCAAAGGCGATCAGCTCCTGAATCATGTCTAAAATCTGCTGCAGCTGCAGGCCGTTGTCCGACAGGACTCTGTGTGCCACGCCCTCCTGCTCCTTCACCAGACCCGCCAGAATGTGTTCCGTGCCCACGTATCCCTGTTTCAGGCGGCCTGCGCACCTGGACGCATAGTTCAATGCTTCCTGGGCATTGTTGGTAAACCTTGACTGCATATGAAACTCCTCATTTCTGCGCGCCCCATACCCTCTGCAGCTTATCTGCAGACAGTTCCTAAACCCCGGCCCGGGGGCAGCGCGCCCAGGCCGCGGACTGTTATGAAAAATCCTGATATATCTCTTCGATCAGCTCATGGATCACCTCTTTGGAGATATTCCTGCAGCTGCTCTTGGCCAAAATGACCTGAAGCTCCCTTCTGAGCTCCTCCAGCGCCCTGATCCTGTCCACATCTATAGCCACCACCGCCCCTTTTCTCCGGTCAACCTTGACATAGCCCTCCTGTTTCAGCACAGTGTAGGCTTTGTTCACCGTGTGCATATTGATGCCTATGGTGTCAGCCAGCTGACGCACGCTGGGAAGGGAATCCCCTTCCTGGAAACGTGAAGAGGCTATCCCAAGGATAATCTGGTTGCACAGCTGAAGGTAAAGCGCCTCTTCGCTGTTAAAATCAATCTCTATCATCATGCTGCGCCTCTTCCCCCGGGCACGCCCGGAAATCATCCTATAAATCATAAATCACCCGGCCGGCACTGTCAACCTGTTTTTCAGCAGACGATCCCCGGCCCGTGAAGTGCCAAAACAGGGAGTATCCCCTTATGGAATATTCCCTGTTTTCTGAGGTTTATCACATGAACCTACCGGCTTCCGTCCCCGTCATAGTTCAGGTAATCATATTCAAACTCGTCATCATCCACCATGAAATT
>OFGQ01000065.1_pt1 | contig 92754 bp, 76 predicted proteins | sample 1521791 | NCBI WGS metagenome assembly OFGQ01 (sample SAMEA3504116, study PRJEB24116) | mouse gut metagenome | biome: mouse gut; feature: mouse-associated habitat; material: faeces | place: Denmark | collected 2011 | reverse complement strand
GTTCTCGCTGCGCTCTCCCGTCCTGCCGCTCCTGCGGCTTTCCACGGTGTCCGCGTCGATCTCAGGCCCCATGTCTCCCACCTGGTACTTCAGCATGGCCGCCGCCAGATCCAGCGCATCACATCCCTCCGCCTCTATCTTCTTCTGCAGATAGCTCTTCATCAGCTCTACATCCTCATGCTCATGAAGTTCCCAGGCCCGGTTCAGATATTTGTCCGCTTTCGCCTTCTGCACCTTTGCCGCGCCGGGCAGTTTCTTCTCCTCAATGGTGGTATTGCAGAAACGCTCTATCTGCCGAATGCGGTAGAGCTCTTTTGCCCCCACAAAAGTAAAGGAACGGCCTGTCTTGCCCGCGCGCCCTGTTCTTCCAATGCGGTGAACATAGTACTCTATATCCTGGGGAAGATCATAGTTGATGACCGCCTCCACGTTGTAGACGTCGATGCCCCTGGCGGCCACATCCGTGGCAATAAGGATATTGGTGCTCCCGTTCCGGAAACGATTCATGGCCACATCCCTCTGGTGCTGGGACATGTCGCCGTGAAGTCCTTCCGCCTGGAATCCTGCCTTTTTTATCACCTCCGCCAGCTCGTCCACCTTTATCTTGGTATTGCAGAAGATCAGGCAGAGTTTGGGCTGAAAATACTCCAGAAGCCGGATACAGGCGGCGTCTTTGTCCTTTGCCTTGATCCGATAGTACCTCTGCGACACTAAAGGAATGGTCAGCTCCTGGGAGGCCACCTTCACAATCTTCGCGTCCTTCTGGAACTGATTGGTAATGTCTAAAATGGGCTGGGGCATGGTGGCGGAAAACAGGGCTGTCTGATGCTCTCCCGGGATCTCTCCCAGAATCAGCTCCATATCCTCCCGAAATCCCATGTCCAGCATCTCATCCGCCTCGTCCAGAACCACCATGTTCACATGATCCAGCTTGATGGTATGCCGGCGCATATGGTCCATCACACGTCCGGGGGTTCCAACAATAATCTGGACTCCCCTGAGACCGCTGATCTGCCTGCTGATATCCTGGCCGCCGTAGACGGGAAGCACTTTAATGCCCTGCATGTATTTGGCAATCCTGCGGATCTCCTCCGCCGCCTGCATGGCCAGCTCCCGGGTGGGGCACAGGACAATGGTCTGCAGTTTCCGCAGATCCGGATCAATCTTCTGCAGGGCAGGAATGCCGAAAGCAGCCGTCTTGCCCGTGCCCGTCTGGGCCTGTCCGATAATGTCCTCCCCCTGGAGCAGACAGGGAATCGCCTGTTCCTGAATGGGGGTCAGCTTGTCAAATCCCATTTCTCTGATGGCCCGCACAATGCGCTCATCCAGAAGGGATTCAATATACGCCAGACTGTCCTGTCCGTCTGCCCCTTCTGCGCTTCCGCTGCCTTCCTGACCGGCCCCTTCCGAGTTCCCGCTGCCTTCCCGGCCAGCCCCTTCCAGGTTCCCGCTGCCTTCCTGACCGGCTCCTTCCGGGTTCCCGCCGCCTTCCTGACCGCCTCCTTCCGGATTCGCTGTTCCTCCCTGGCCTTCTTCCCTGCTCTCCGGAATCTGTCCAGTGTCCTCCGCTATCTCTATATTTCTATCCTGTTCCGTCATTCCCGCTCCACCTGTTCCTTTCCGTTTCCTTAGTCAATTATCTTCTCCAGTACAGTCTTCTGGGGAGTCAGCCCGCATTTTTCATAGAATCTTTTCGCACCAGGATTGCACTCCCATACATTTAAGGTAACATTGTAGCATCCCTGTTCCCTGGCGAAGGCCACCACATGTTCATAGAGCATCTTTCCTATGCGCTGGCCCCTTACACACTCGTCCACACACAGATCATCAATATACAATGTCTTCACAGCCGTCAAAATATTGCTGTCATGGTGCTGCTGCAGTACACAGAAAGCGTATCCTGCAACCGCTTCTCCGCCGTCCACTGCCACAAAAACCGGTTTCATGTCATTGTGGAGTATTGCCAAAAGCTCCCTGTCCGTATACTTTTTGACGCCGCTTTTAAACAAATCCGGCCTGCCGCTGTGGTGGACTTCCAACACCTGCTCAAGCAGCCTGTTGATTCCCGTTATGTCCTTTTCTTCCCCGCGTCTGATCTCCATTATGGCCCCCTCTGCCCCTGGAGGAGCATTCTCACGTAAAAAGAACCCCCTAAAATCAAAAACCTGAAAGCCTTATAATAAAGGCCTTCAGGATATCCATTCATCTTTCCTTTCGCCATTTACTGCCAGACTTTGTTCAGGCCTGCCATCAGGCGTTTACAGTTTACCGCCAAGACAGTTTCAAGCACAGTTGCCATTCTATCATCATCTTAGCATTATTTCAATATATTTTTACTCAAAATATAAAAATATTTTGTCTATCCCAGTTCATAAGGCGTCACCTGGTAGACGTAGTAATTCAGGAAATTGCTGTAGAGGTTGTTGCAGTGGGAACGCCACTGAAGCAGCGGCTTTCCGCAGGTATCATCCCCCGGGTAATAATTGTAGGGCACCTGGGCGGAAAGCCCCCTGTCAAGGTCCCTGTGGTACTCATTGTGCAGGGTATACCTGTCGTACTCAGGATGTCCTGTGACAAAAATTTTCTTTCCTCCCTGGGCCATGGCCAGATACACCCCTGCCTGGGGAGATTCCGCCAGCACCGTCAGCTCCCTGCAGGCGCGGATGGCCTCTGTGGGAGTCTCCGTGTGACGGCTGTGGGGAGCCAGAAAAATATCGTCAAATCCCCGCACCAGGGGTACTTTCCGGTTTTTCACCCTGTGCTCATAGACCCCTGACAATTTCCGGGGAAGAAGCTTTTTGTCAATTCCGTAGTAGTGATAAAACCCTGCCTGGGCGGCCCAGCAGATATGAAGGGTGGAAGTCACATGGGTCTCGGCCCAGTCAAAAATCTCGCAGATCTCCTGCCAGTAGTCCACTTCCTCAAAGGAAATGTCCTCCACCGGGGCCCCTGTCACAATCATCCCGTCATACTTTTTATCCCGCACCTCGTCAAGAGTGGTGTAAAACTTGTTCAGGTGGCTTGCAGGAGTGTTCACGGACACATGGCTCTTCACATTCATAAAGGTCACGTCCACCTGAAGGGGTGTGTTGGAGAGAGCCCGGAGCAGCTGCAGCTCCGTGTCCTGTTTTATGGGCATATTGTTCAGAATCAGCACCTGAAGGGGACGGATATCCTGGTGCATGGCCCTGTACTCATCCATGACAAATATATTCTCATTTTCCAGTATCTCTTTTGCCGGCAAACCGCTCTGCGTCCTAATTGGCATCTTCTACCTCCCCGCCTGCGCTTATCCCGTACTGGGACATGAAATCTTCCTCTGAGACAACGGGCACTCCCAGATCCCTGGCCTTCTTGTTCTTGGCGGAGGAAGATGTGACATCGTTGTTGATCAGACAGGTGGTTTTGCCCGTTACGCTCCCTGTGACCTTTCCCCCCTTCTGCTCAATGGCTTCCTTCAGGTCGCTCCTGCTGGCAAAATTCTTCAGGGAACCGGTGATCACAAAGGACAGCCCCGCCAGAGTCTGGCTGCCCTCCTCCACTTTAGGCACCTCCACCTGAAGCTCCGCCATCAGCGCCTCTATCTTCCGGATATTGTCCGGATCCTGCATATAGTTTACAAAGGCGGCGGCGATGACCTCTCCCACCCCCTCGATAGCGCTCAGGGACTCCTCATCCGCCTCCTGCATCTGCTTTAAATCATAGCCGAAATGTCTGCAGAGCATCTTGGCGTTGGCCACGCCGATATTGGCAATGCCAAGGGCATAGATTACCCTGGGAAGCGTGGTTTTCCTGGCCCGGTCCACACTGGCTGTAAGATTCTGATAGGACCTTTCCCCAAAGCCCTCCATTCCCACAATCTCTTCCCTGTGCCTGTCCAGGTGGAACAGGTCCGCAAACTCATGAAGAAATCCCAGATCCACAAATTTCTCCAGGGTGGCCTCTGAGAGGCCGTCAATGTTCATGGCGTCCCGGCTGACAAACAGGGTAAACGCCTTAATCTGCTTGGCGGCGCATTTCTCGTTGGTGCAGTAAAGGGACTGAACCTCATTCACCTGGCGGATCTGCGTGGCTCCCCCACAGACAGGACAGACCTGGGGGATCTCCACCATCTCCTCTTCCTCCGTCCTGTCCGCTCCCGTGAGATTCTCCGCAATCTGGGGTATAATCATGTTGGCCTTGTAGACGGTGATCCGGTCCCCCAGCCCCAGACGCAGTCCCCGGAGAATGCTGATATTGTGGACGGAAGCCCTGCTCACCGTGGTCCCTTCCAGTTCCACAGGCTCAAAGACCGCTATGGGATTGATAAGCCCTGTGCGGCTGGCGCTCCACTCAATCTCCTTCAGCGTGGTCTCCCGCAGCTCGTCGGCCCATTTAAAGGCGATAGAATGCCTGGGAAACTTTGCCGTCCTCCCCAGGGACTGGCCATAGGCAATGTCCTCATAAGTCAGCACCAGACCGTCAGAGGGAATGTCGTATGAGCCGATTTTCCCCTCAAAACCCTCCAGCGTCTCCAGGATATTCTCCTCCCCCACCAGATAGTGCTCCACCACCTGAAATCCCTGTTCCTGCAGGAAATCAAACTGGGCTTCTCTGGAATTGTGAAAATCCGCCCCCTCTGCACTCACCAGGGAGAAGGCGTACAGCCTCACATTCCTACCTGCCGTAATCTCATTGTTCAGCTGGCGCACAGAACCACTGCAGAGATTTCTGGGATTCTTATACCTGGCTTCCACATCCTCAATGCCGCTGTTGATCTTCTCAAAGTCGGCATAACTGATCACAGCCTCCCCCCGGAGCACCAGTTCTCCCTGGAAGGCAATTTTCAAAGGCAGGTTCACAAAGGTCCTGGCATTGTTGGTAATCACTTCCCCGATCTCCCCGTTTCCCCTGGTGACGGCTTTCACAAGTTCTCCCTCCCTGTAGGTGAGCACAATTGTCAGCCCGTCCAGTTTCCAGCTTATGATCCCTTTGTTTCCCTGAAGCCAGTCCCTGAGAGCCTCTCTGTCCTTGGTCTTGTCCAGGGACAACATGGGGCTGGCATGGCGCTCCTTGGGCAGTTCGTCCACAGCCTCATACCCCACACTCACCGTGGGACTGCCCGAGAGCACCACGCCCGTCCGGGTCTCCAGATCCTGCAGCTCTTCGTAGAGCCTGTCATACTCCAGGTTGCTCATAATCTCCCTGTCCTGGGCATAATATGCCCGGGAAGCCCTGTTCAAAAGATCCACCAGGTACTTGATTCTCTCTATGTTCTCGCTCTGCATTATACCACTCCGTCCTCACTTCTCAAATTTTCCCAAGACGACTTTTCTTTCAGCTATTTTGTGGGAATTCCGCACTCCCTGTAAAGACGCCGCACATCCTCCCTGTCCAGTTCCCGGTACTCTCCCGGCCTTAGATCTCCCAGTTCTATGTGCATCACCCTGACACGCTTCAGCTCCCGCACCCGGCAGCCGCAGGCCAGGCACATCCTCTTGATCTGGCGGTTTAACCCCTGGGTCAGCACCAGCCGGAAGGTAAACATTCCCGTCCGCTCCGCCCTGCACTTTTTCGTGGTCACGCCCAGTTCCTCCAGGTAGACCCCCCGGCGCATTTTCTCCAGAAACTCTTCCGTCACTTCTCTGTTTATCTTAACCACATACTCTTTTTCATGGCTGCCGGATCCCTTCATCATGGCCTGGATCAGATCCCCGTCATTTCCCAGAAGCAGCAGCCCTTCCGAATCTTTGTCCAGTCTCCCCGCATAAGTCACCCTGGAGGGATACTTCAGCAGGTCAAAAATGGTCTTCTCCGCATGGGAATCCCTCTCCGTACAGGTCACTCCCACAGGCTTGTAAAACGCCAGAACCACCTTTCTGTCCCCCGCCTGAATCCTTCTGCCCTCCAGGCTGACCACATCGGATCCGCTTACCGCGCAGCCCATCTGGGCAGTTGTCCCGTTGACCTCCACCCTGCCCTCTTCAATGAGCCTGTCCGCCTCCCTCCTGGAGCAGACTCCGCAGTGGGCCAGATATTTATTCAGCCTCATCCGTTCCATGGTATATACTCCTCCCTGCCCTCACAGTTTCTTACCACCGGGATATTTACTCCTCTTCCAGCATATGAACTTTGGGAATCCCATTTCCCTCCCTGAGACCGGTTTTAGCCATCTTGTCTGCAAGTTCATTGTAGTATACGTTGGAGTGGGCGGCCACTTTGGTAAAGGATATCATAATGCGCTTTCCCCACTCCCGCATGGAAGAGGCATATAAGCCTGTAAGTTCCGTCTTGGAACGCCATGCTCCCGTAACCCACTTCTCTATTCCCTCATAGTCATATCGAATTTCCACTTTGGTATAGCCATTTAACATTGCGGTTTTCACCGCATACATGGCCCCCAGCATTTCCCCCGTCACATTCCTGTGCCGCAGGGACTGTTCCTTGTCCCCATTGCCGTACTCCGTAAAAATTCTGCCGTCCGGCAGCAGAAACACACAGCCAAAGGCATATTTTTTCAGCGAATTGTCATAGCTGCCGTCCACATACACAAGCAGCGTCCCCGGCTCCGGACACTCCTGAGGCCGGGAATCGTCCTCCGCAGAAACTGTCTGACTCCCGGTTCCGCCCTTCCTGCCCCTTTTGAGAGAGTCCCCGGCCGAAATCTCTTCTGTCTCTTCCCCTGCCTCCATAGAGTCTGCCATACCCTTTCTCAAGACTGACAATGTCCCCAAGTATCCCTGGGCCTCCCCCAGATCCGCAAAACCTTTGTACTCCGCCCCGGAAAACCCTTCCACGCTGGCTCTGCACTCCTCCCAGCTGTCAAATATTCCCGTTTTCTTCCCTTTTTTCACCGCATAATATTTTTTTGCTGCCATCCCCGATCTCCTGCCTCATATCTTGGGTCACGCCTGCCGCCTATAGAACATCTGTTCTTTTATATTATAACACCCTTCCAGTTTTTTTCAAGTGCTTTTTATTATACATGGATCAGGCCAGGAAAACAAGCTTTCCCTCTGTGAGAAAAATTTTCTATGTTTTAACACAAAAAATGCTTGCAAAAAATAAAAAAATCCGTATGATAATTATGAACAATAATTTCTTAAAGAAAGAGGATAAGCGTATGGCTATGAAGAAAAATAAAGCCGAACTTATGCGGGCCGTATCAGAATTAAGACAGGCAGACTACTCCAAGGAGCCAGAACTGGAAAGTATTTACCAAAGGCTGACAAATGGCCGGCGGGAATTCGCAGAACTTTTTGATAAGAATATCAACGCCGTCATGCAGATCAGCTCTCTGGATCTGACCATGCAGCACCAGACAAGTAAAATCATGGGTATCTCACAGAAGGTAAGCAAGGCTGCAGAGGCTATCTTCGGAAATGCCCAGAACGCATCAGGCGGACAGCACGAAGAATTGACCAACAACATAATCGGCATCTCCGGTGAAACCCAGGATGTCTATCAGAAAATAGAAAGCGGCCAGTCCGAGCTGACAGCCATCAAGGAACTCTCAGGACACACCATCAGCATTTCCCGGGAAATGCAGCAGGACATGGATAAGCTGGTGGCGATCATCGGACACCTGAGCGATGTCATATCGGGCATCAACTCCATCTCCCTGCAGACCAACCTTCTGGCCCTGAACGCCTCCGTGGAAGCCGCCAGAGCCGGAGAAGCCGGAAAAGGCTTCTCCGTGGTGGCGAACGAGATCCGGGAACTGTCTGAGGAGACGCAGAAAATGACAGCCGACATGGACACCTTCGTCAGAAATATGAAGGAAGCCTCCCAGAAAAGTGTCCAGAGCTCCACTAACACAATCAACTCCCTGGCCTCCATGACGGAAAAAATCAAGCATGTGTGGCAGCTGAACAATGAGAGTCAGCAGGCTGTGTCAAGGATCAATGAAGCCGTCAGCTCCATCGCCGCCGTCAGCCAGGAGATCACCGCCACCATGGCCCAGATGCAGCAGCAGCTGAAGGAAAGCACCGAATTTATGTGTGAAGTGGGAGAAGACTTGCAGCAGGCCTCCAAGCCCGTGGCCGAGATAGAGCGGAGACTGGATGAGACGGTAAGGCAGATGGGCTCCATGACCCACGATCCCTTCTACCACCTGGAGAGCAGCGAATTTGCCCAGTATATAAGGAGCGCCATCTCCTCCCACCACGGCTGGCTGGAAAACCTGCAGAGAATGGTGGCGGCCCAGACGGTCATGCCCCTGCAGCTGGATTCCACAAAATGTGGTTTCGGCCATTTTTACAACGCCATTACACCGGACATTCCCAGTGTACTGCCCATCTGGAACGGCCTGCGGGCAAAGCATGAAAATCTTCACAAATACGGTGCTTCTGCCATAAATGCCATCCGCCGCGGCAATTTCAGTGAAGCGCAGCAGATCTACCATGAAGCGGAAAACTATTCCAAGGGCCTGATCTCCGATATGGAGACCATGATACGGATGGTAGACGCCTGAGAACATACATGTATAGAAAAAGCATCCCAATGGAGAAGACTTCCTCCATTGGGATGCTTTTTTACACCACTCCCTGGGCTGTCATGGCTTCCGCCACCTTCAGGAACCCTGCAATATTGGCTCCCGCCACATAGTTGCCCTCCATGCCGTACTTTTTGGCCGCAGCATCCAAGCTGTGGAAAATGTTGACCATGATGCTCTGAAGCTTGGCATCCACTTCCTCAAAGGTCCAGCTGAGGCGTTCGCTGTTCTGGCTCATCTCCAGTGCGGAGGTGGCCACACCGCCTGCGTTGGATGCCTTTCCGGGGCAGAACAGAACGCCGTTCTTCTGCAGGTACTCTGTGGCCTCCATGGTGGTGGGCATATTGGCCCCCTCCGCCACGGCAAAGCAGCCCCCTGCAACCAGATTCTTTGCGTCTTCCAGGTTCAGCTCGTTCTGGGTTGCACAGGGCAGAGCCACATCGCACTTCACCGTCCAGACATTGCTTCCCGGAGCACATTCATGGTACTGGGCGCTGGACCTTGCAGCAGCGTACTCTGTGAGCCTGGCCCTTTTCACTTCCTTCACTTCCTTCAGAAGCGCCACATCAATCCCCTCCGCGTCATAGATCCATCCGGTGGAATCGGAGCAGGTGACAGGCTTTCCGCCCAGCTGCCAGGCCTTCTGGATGGCGTATATGGCCACATTGCCCGCGCCGGAGACAACAATGGTCTTTCCCTTGATGTCCTTGCCGTTGCACTTGAGCATCTCCTCCGTCAGGTACAGCAGACCGTATCCTGTGGCCTCCGTCCTGGCCAGGGAACCCCCATAGGAAAGGCCCTTGCCCGTGAGAACCCCTTCATAAAGCCCTGTGAGCCTCTTGTACTGCCCGTACATATATCCGATCTCTCTGGCGCCGGTTCCGATATCTCCCGCAGGCACGTCCGTGTCCGCACCGATATATTTATACAGCTCCGTGATAAAGCTCTGGCAGAATGCCATCACTTCCCTGTCAGACTTGCCCTTGGGGTCAAAGTCGGAACCGCCCTTGCCGCCGCCGATGGGCAGGCCCGTGAGGGAATTCTTAAAAATCTGTTCAAAGCCCAGGAATTTAATGATTCCAAGATTTACGCTGGGGTGAAGCCTTAAGCCCCCCTTGTAAGGCCCGATGGCGGAGTTAAACTGCACGCGGAAACCGTTGTTCACCTGTACCTGCCCTTTGTCATCCACCCAGGGCACGCGGAAGAGAAGCTGCCTCTCCGGTGTCACAAGCCGCTCAAGCAGGGCATCCCTGCGAAACTTCTCCTCATTTGCCTCAATCACCACCCGCAGCGACTCCAGAACCTCCTTCACGGCCTGATGGAACTCCGGCTGTGCAGGATTCTTCTCCACTACCAGGTCAAATACCTCGTCTACATACGACATTATCTTGCCCTCCTTTTCTGAAATAAGTACATACAGCCGCCGGATCCTTCGCCCCCGCAGAAACCCTGTTTCAAAAGCAGTCCTGCGCCACAGGCCCCACCTGCCAAAGGGGGGCTGTCTTTTCCGACAGCAGGCATACGCACAAAGAAAGGCATAGGATGAGTATTACGTCCCGGCCTTTTTCAGGCTTCATACCTTGAATCATTATACCCCATACCATGCCGTTTTGCAATCCACTTTAATTCACTAAACTAAAAAACGCTTTCCTGGGTTTTTTTGACAATCTGCACAAGATTTAGAGATATTTCTTCAGACTTTGTATATTTTTCTCCTCAAAATCAATCAGCTGCTTTGCCAGAGCCATGGGTCTGTCCCCTGCCCTCTCATTGTGTCTGATGGCTTTCTCCATCTCCAGGATTCCGTTGTTGCTTCCCCTGATCAGCATCTCCGCCAGATGCCCCGTGCTGGTGTTTAAGATGGTATTATAATGAATTCCTGTCTTTAACAGCGCATCTGACAGCGCGCTTCCCTGATAGTTCTCCGCTCTGGCATCCATCAGACGCCTGGAAGCTTCATTGTGCAGTTCCGCATACATAATGGACTGTCTGGAAATCTGCAGCGCCAGATCATCGTCGTACACCTTTCCGGCAATGGTATCCATGGCCTTCATGGCCGTCTGCGTATTCTTCTGAATCTCCCTGTATACATTGGCCTCCTGTAACTTCATATGCCCTCCCATTTGTGTTCCTGTTTTATCCCCTGTTCTGGCCGCCTCTGTGCGCCTCCTCCCGGCCGTCCCCGGGTTCTGCCATACCCAGCCGCTGTCCACCATGGCGCCGCGCACAAAAAAGCCTTATACAGAAAATGCACATTTTCTGTATAAGGCTTCCCTAACCGCTATAATTTTATTCACTGCTGTGTGACATAATCCGCTTTCACATATGCGGCCTGACCGTTGTACTTAACCTTGCACCAGTCACCCTCAATGGCCAGAAGGTCAAGGGATTCTCCCCCTGCCAGAAGACCCAGACGCTCCGCATCCTCGGCAGCCGCAGCACGAATGTTAATGTTCTGAATTGCCGTCACCGTGCCAATCACCGCCAGGCTGTCCACGCTCTCCTCCGCCTTCAGATAGTCGGATTTGATATAGCCGTCCCTGCCCTCAAAAAAGACCTTCGTCCACCCATTGGCGCCTACTTCCTGTACCTGCAGTCTGGTTCCCTTCTCCACCTTGCCAAGTTTATCCGCCTGCTCGCTGTCAGAGCTCCGCACATTCACCGTGGTGGTGGCAGTTGCAAAGGCAGGCGCAGGCTGGACATCCTGACCTTCTGCAGGCTGCTCAGGGGCGACATCCTGGCCTTCTGCGGGCTGTTCAGGAGTACCCTCCTGACCCTCTGTGGGCTGCTCAGAAGTACCCTCCTGACCCTCTGCAGGCTGTTCAGGGGCAACATCCTGGCCCTCTGCAGGCTGCTCAGGGGTTTCTCCCCCTTCCGGGGAAACAGCAGGGTTCTGCTCTCCCCCTTCTGTGCCGTCGGAATTCTGTTCTGCCAGCGCCACACCGATGGCCGCATTCACCTGTCTGCCCAGTTCGCCCAGATACTTCAGCAGCTCCGGATGAGCCACCATCAGCTCGTTATACTCCTCATTGACCCGGTTGTTAAACTGCACCACATCATCCTGGGCGTTTACTTTCTTGATATACTCTTCTTCCTCGGTAGTAAAGTTCTTCTCATTCTTAATATAGTAACCACCCTGGCCGTCCTCGCAGACATACAGAGTCTGATATCCGGGAACCTCCTGCTCATGATTCAGAAAAATCACTTTATAATAGACATATGTCAGAAGAGTCCCTTCCTCCACCCCGGGCTTGGTATAAATCTGTATGTCAGAATACCGATCCAGGTATCCGGAAGTTTTCTCATAGCGCAGCAGATCGTTCTCGGAGACCTCGTCAAATACGGTCTTCAGCGTTTCCGTATCCCCTGTTCCCATGGCATTGTAATAAGTTGCCACAAGGGTGTATATGGTTCCATTTTCATTGGGAGTCAAAGGTGCATCCTCCCTGGCCGCCGTCAAAGGCTCCACTGTAAGTCCAACCACCCCTGACAAAGTCTCCAGTTCAGCCCCGGACTCCTTGTCCTCCTCCCTGGCATTTCCCGCCCCCATCAGTACAGGCACCATCACCGCCACCAGGGCTATTACAACTATGGGTATCACAACCTTAACATGCTTTACAATGTACTCACGCAAATCTGTCATTTCACACCTTCCTTTTGAAATGCAGGAAGCCAGGACGGCCCCAAGTTGACATGTTTCACAGATTAACGGCAAAAAATAAGACAGGGTGATGTAAAGTGCATCCGACAGGAATCGAACCTGCATTAAAGGCGTCGGAGGCCTTCGTTCTATCCATTAGACTACGGATGCAAATGTTACGGATTTGTTACATCACCCTGACTTATAATATCATAAAACATCGGATATGTCTACCCAAAATATATGGAATTTTCTAGAAATTTCTTAAATAATTTTAATCCTTTTTTCAGCGAAATTATAGTAGTACAGATTGTCAGAAAGAACCTCTTCGGGCGCCAGATGTGTATGGTTTATCTCCTCTATGATCTGCCTGAGCATCCGGGGCTCCTCCCCGCCGGTGTCCCCCAGCAGGAGCACCTCATGGACAGAACTGGGTATAATGTAAAAACCACGCCCTTCCTCCGCTCCCAAAGCCTCCAGAACTCCCGGATAAACCATGCATGCCGCCCCGTAAAGCCCTTTGCCATTGCTGAGCACGCTTATGGGCATATTCAGGGAATCCTCTCCCTGTCCCCCATCCTTACAGGCCGCTTCTGTCACCATACTGTCTATGGAACGCTTACTCCAAGGAAAGAGCTTCGGTGTATTGCGCTCCGCCAGTTTCAGCAGCTCCGCCGTGGCAGTTCCCCACATCTGTCTGTGGGACTCATGCACCAGAACTGCTCCCTCCCCCAGAACCTCGTCATGGTAGGCATAGAAGAAACACAGCGCCAGGTCAAGAAACTCAATGTGGGGCACATCTTCCAGCATCCCCTCGTTTCCCTTCCTGCCAATCAGACGGTAACAGATCCTGTCCCTGACTTTGTCGAAGAACCGGAAAAAATCCATGTCCACGTTTCCCCTGGCCGCGCTCTCCCCGATTGCCGCCAGCATCTTCCGCACCACTTCCTGAAAGGTCATCCCTGACCGGTAAGCCTCCAAGAAACTGTCCAGATAGATGGTGGGAGCCAGATTCTGATCCGGTGAAAACACAAGCAGTCCCTCCAGGACCACCCCGTTGTTCTTCCTGACCTGCCTGCGCTCCACATGGTATCCGTCACCAAGGTCTCTCTCTAATGCATCGCAGAGCCTTTCTGCAAATCTATCTATTTCCATACTTTCCTCTTTCTGCGCTGTGGATTTTGTGCGCAACAGCGCCTGCGCACAATATACGGGTTCTCCAGAAAAACCCGTGCATGCCCTGCCCTCTGATGCGCGTCCGCCGTTAAAACTCCGGCGAACCGCCCCGGCCCGTGCACAGAGACAGCATCCCCGGGACATGCATCCTGCGGCCCGCATCCCCTTGAGAGCACGGCCCGCGAGAGCTGTTGGATAATCTGCCTTACAAGCATTCGTTCAGTTCAGTATGGAAAGAAAAACAGCAGTCTCATCAGACACGGGAGAGATATTCGCCCGTCCTGGTATCAATCTTAATCTTGTCTCCCTGATTTACAAACAGAGGTACGTTGACCTGGGCCCCTGTCTCCACCGTTGCAGGCTTGGAAGCGCCTGTGGCGGTATCGCCCTTGAAACCGGGCTCTGTCTCCGTGATCTCCAGCTCCACGAACAGAGGAGGCTCCACAGAGAACACGCTGCCGTTGTGGGAACAGATCTTGCACATCTCGTTCTCTTTCACAAACTTCAGGGTGTCGCCCACGGATTCGGAATTCAGCGCAATCTGCTCGTAATTCTCTGTGTCCATAAAGTAGAATAAATCGCCGTCCGAATACAGATACTGCATATCTTTTCTATCAATACGAGCCTGAGGGCATTTCTCGGTAGGGCGGAATGTCTTCTCAACCACACCGCCGCTCTTGATATTCTTCAGCTTCGTCCTGACGAAAGCTGCGCCCTTACCAGGCTTTACATGCTGGAATTCAATGATCTGGTATACATTGTTGTCGTACTCAATAGTGATACCATTTCTGAAATCACCTGCAGAAATCATCTCATATTCCTCCTAATTTTTCACTCACAATCTAATTCCTGTCTAGTGTAATATAAACAGGCACTAATTTCAACAGTTTTTTCAAAAATATCCAAAAAAATTATTTGAAATACTCCACAGCCTGCAGATATCCCTGAAGGCCCTGCCCGTAGATCTGTTTGTCACAGACAGGCGCCGTGACGGAAACCTTCCGAAATTCCTCCCGGTTGGTTATGTCGGATATATGCACCTCCACCTTGGGCACGTCAATGCTTGCAAGGGCGTCCCGGATGGCATAGCTGTAATGGGTATAGGCCCCCGGGTTGATGATAATCCCCTGGGTGCCGTCAAAATAGGCCTCCTGGATCCTGTCTATGATGGCCCCTTCGTGGTTGCTCTGAAATACTTCGATCTCGTTTCCTGTCTCCCGGGCCTTCTCCTGGATCAGGTTCACCAGATACTGATAGTCCTGTGTTCCATACACGCTCTTCTCACGGATTCCCAAAAAATTCAGATTAGGTCCGTTAATCACCAATATTTTCATCTTTTCTCATCCCAGTTTTCGTCTTATCCATGGGCCCCGGGCAGGTATGTCTCAATGGCTTCTGCAATGGCTTCCGGGGCCATACGGTCCACCTCCAGTGTCAGGTGGGCGCAGGTCTCATAGGCTTCTCTCCGGCTCTCCATCAGCTCCCGAATCCTGCCCAGGGGATCCTCACACTGCAGCAGAGGTCTTGTGGTGTCCCCTTTCAGGCGTTCATAGACGGTCTCGGGCTGGGCGCGCAGGTACACCACCGTGCCCAGCTGCCTCAGCAGAGGGCGGTTGCAGGGCCGCACCGGAGTTCCGCCTCCCACAGAATAGATGCACTCATGTCCTGTGCGGACAAGATCTTCCAGCAGCTTCGTCTCCTGCTCCCGGAAATACGCCTCCCCCCTGCGGGCAAAGATCTCAGAGACACTGCAGCCCTCCCGGCGCTCAATCAGTTTGTCCGTGTCTTCCACCGGCCTGCGCAGCTTATAGGAAAGTTTCAGTCCCACCGAAGTTTTGCCGCTTCCCATAAAGCCGATGAGTATAATATTCTTGGATGTCTTTTCCATTTTTCCCGCCTTCCTTCAGGATTACAGGATACCCATGGCTCTTTTCATGGCCTGGAATGCCTCCTGGGCCTGGGCCTGTCCCACCTCCGCTCCCGTCCAGAGCTCATAGGCAATAATCCCCTGGTACAGCAGCATTTTCAGCCCGTTCCATGCCCTGCCCCCGCTCTCCTCCACCAGGGACATAAAGCGGGTCCGGGCAGGATTGAAGATCAAGTCATATCCCACCTGGATCTTTTCATAAAAAGATGGATCCTCAATAACCGCCTCCTGGGTGCGGGGGTACATTCCCACATTGGTAGCCTGGACGGCAAGATATTTTTCCCCCGCCGGCAGGAATGCATGTTCCTGGAGGGCAAGAGCCCGGGCAGCCGTTCTGCCTGTCAGGGCGTTCACTTCCTCCGCCACCGCCTGCGCTTTCTCCAGTGTGCGGTTCAGAAGAATCACCTCCCCCGCTCCTTTCCGGACGGCCAGAAGGGCCACCGCCCGGGCCACGCCGCCTGCCCCAAGGATCAGCACTTTCTGCCCCTCCAGCGCCACATTGTCCTGGCACATGGCCCGCCACAGTCCCGGCATGTCAGTATTATACCCTTTAAAGCCGCCCTCCACCCGAACCAGGGTGTTCACAGCCCCAATCTCCCGGGCAAGAGGATCCGTCTCTTTCAGAAAAGGGATCACCTGGCTCTTGTAAGGCACCGTCACGTTCAGCCCCAGAAAATTCAGGGCATAAGCTCCCTTCACCGCCTCCTCCAGCCCTCCGGCAGGCACATGAAAAGGAAGGTATGCCAGATCATGCCCGTAAATCCGCGCCAGGGTGTTATGTATGGCCGGGGACATGGTGTGCTCCACCGGATTTCCTATCAGTCCGCAGGTGCGGGTTCTGCCGTTTATCTCCATAATTCTCTCCTGTTCCAGCTCCGCTTCAGGCATGTCTCAACTCCTGGCAGCTTTTTTGTGATAAAAATGCAGGACAATTCGTTCCAGACGGCGTTTCAGCACAATCTGTATCTCCTCTTTGGGGTGGATGGGCCTTACCAGATAAGTGGGAATGCCCATCCGTTTTGCCCCCCATACATCGGTAAAGAGCTGGTCGCCTACAAAAAGGGTGTTCCGGGGAGTGGTGCCCATCTGTTCCATGGCTTTTTCGTAGCCCTTCCGCCCGGGCTTTCCGGCATTGAAAATATAGCCGGAGCCTATGTCCTGGTTGAACAGTTTCACCCTGGGCTCCTTGTTGTTGGACAGGAGCATGGTCTGAAAGCCCAAAGCCCAAAGCCTGGCAAAGAGCGCCTTCGCCCTCTGGTCCGCCGGAGCCCCGTGGGGCACCAGGGTATTGTCTATGTCAAAGATAATCCCCCGAAACCCCTGGGTATATAATTTCTCATAATCTATACTATAGGCGCTCTCCGCCTCGTTGTCAGGATAAAAGCTCTCCAGCATACGCCTCCCGTCCCCCGGAGACGCCGCTCCAGGACATTCTAATATCACATAAAATATTCCACGCCGGAGGCAAAGATTCCCATGTCTTTCTCTCCATAGATGTTCTTGGACACGGCCCTGCCCCGGCGCTCGCAGTGGGCCATCTTGCCCAGACAGCGGCCGTCAGGGGAAGTAATCCCCTCCACGGCCCGGTAGGATCCGTTGATATTGTACTCCTCGTCCATAGTCACCCTGCCCTCCTGGTCAGAATACTGGGTGACCACCTGGCCGTTTTGGAACAGCTGCTCCAGCACCTCCTTGGGAGCCACGAAACGGCCCTCCCCGTGGGAGGCAGGAATGCAGTACACCCCGCCCAGAGACGCCTTCTGCAGCCAGGGAGATTTCTGAGAGATCACTTTGGTGTATGCCATCTTGGAGATAAGCCGGCCTATGGTGTTATAAGTGAGGGTGGGAGACTCCATGGTCTGTCCCACAATCCTGCCCCAGGGCACCAGTCCCAGTTTGATCAGGGCCTGGAATCCGTTGCAGATACCCAGGGCAAGGCCGTCCCGGTTCTCCAGAAGATCCCTCACCGCCTCCTCCAGGTGAGCGTTACGGAAAGCGGTGGCAAAAAATTTCGCGCTGCCGTCGGGCTCGTCTCCTGCGGAGAAGCCTCCGGGGAACATAATAATCTGAGCCTGCCGGATGGCCTTCTCAAACTCACCCACAGATTCCCGGATATCCTGGGGGGAGAGATTGCGGAAAACTTTGGTCTCCACCAGAGCCCCTGCCTGCGCAAAAGCCCTGGCACTGTCGTACTCGCAGTTGGTGCCGGGGAATACAGGGATGAACACCCTGGGCCTGGCCACCTTGTGCCTGCACACATACACCTGGGAGGGTCCGGAACAGATCTCTTCCACGGGAGACTTATCCTGGCTGCTCCTGGTGGGATACACCTTCTCCAGCCGGGAAGTCCAGGCCTCCAGAGCCTCCTCCATGGTCAGCTTCACCGGGCCGCAGGTAAACACAGGTTCCCGGGTGATATCGCCCACAATCTGGTACTCCAGCCCTGTTTCGTCCAGGTTGGAAAGAACCGCCGGGGATACCTCCGCCAGGATATCTCCCAGCGCCGGGCGGAACAGCTCCTCCAGAGTCACATTCTCTCCCATGGCCACACCCAGACCGTTGCCGAAGGCCATCTTGGGCACAGCCGCCGCCAGTCCGTGGGCGTCCAGGGCATAGCAGGACACAATAACTCCCTTTAAAATCAGCTCATGGATGGCGTCGAATATTTTTGCCGCCCCGTCATACATGGGAATGTCATATTCATCTTTTTCCAGACGGAAATGCACCAGAAGATTCCCTGCCGTCTTCAGCTCCGGCGTGATAATATGGTCCTCCTGGGCAATGTCCACCGCAAAGGACACCAGGGTGGGGGGCACGTCAATGTCGTTGAAAGTGCCCGACATGCTGTCCTTTCCGCCGATGGAAGGCAGGCCGAATCCGATCTGAGCGTCATACGCCCCCAGAAGCGCCGCGAAAGGCTGGCTCCACCGGGCAGGATCCTCCGTCATCCTGCGAAAGTACTCCTGGAAGGTAAAGCGGATCCGGGAGGCATCTCCACCGGAGGCCACGATCTTTGCCATGGATTCCACCACCGCGTAGACTGCGCCGTGATAGGGACTCCAGGAGGAGAGCTGAGGGTCAAAGCCGCAGCTCATCATTGTCACCGTCCCGGTGCTTCCCTCCGTCACCGGCAGCTTCGCCACCATGGTCTGGATTTCCGTGAGCTGGTGCTTTCCGCCGTAGGGCATCAGCACGCTGCCGGCCCCGATGGAGGCGTCGAACCTTTCCACAAGGCCCTTCTGAGAGCACACGTTCAGATCGTTCAGAAGTGCCAGCCAGGCCCCCTTGCCGTCCTCTTTTTCCAGATACTCTCCCACTGCAGGCACAGCATAGCGGTCAAAATAGCAGGTCTCTCTGTCAGGGATCTCCACCTGCACTGCCGCCTCCTGGTGGGCGCCGTTGGTGTCCAGGAAGGCTCTCTTTATGTCCACAATCTTCCTCCCCCGCCAGTTCAGCACCAGCCTGGGCTCCTCCGTGACCAGAGCCACGGCCACGGCCTCCAGATTCTCCTGGGCCGCATATCCCATGAATTCTTCCACATCCCCAGGGGATACCACCACCGCCATGCGCTCCTGGGACTCGGAGATGGCCAGCTCCGTGCCGTCCAGCCCGGCGTACTTTTTGGGCACCTTGTCCAGGTCCACCGTCAGGCCGTCCGCCAGCTCCCCAATGGCCACGGACACACCGCCCGCGCCAAAATCATTGCATTTTTTAATCAGGCGGCTCACTTCTCCCCGGCGAAAAAGTCTCTGGATCTTCCGCTCTGTGGGCGCGTTGCCTTTCTGAACCTCCGCCCCGCAGGTCTCAATGGACTTCTCCGTATGGACTTTGGAGGATCCTGTGGCGCCGCCGCAGCCGTCCCTGCCGGTGCGTCCGCCCAGAAGAATAATCACGTCCCCAGGGTCGGAGGTGCCTCTTACCACGTTCTTCCGGGGAGCAGCCCCCATGACGGCCCCGATCTCCATTCTCTTGGCCACATAGTTGGGATGGTAGATCTCTTTCACAAAGCCGGTGGCAAGGCCGATCTGGTTGCCGTAGGAGGAATATCCTTCCGCGGCCCCCCGCACCAGTTTCTTCTGGGGAAGCTTGCCCTTTAAGGTGTCCGCCACGGGCACGGTGGGATCCGCCGCCCCCGTCACGCGCATGGCCTGGTACACATAACCCCGGCCGGAGAGGGGATCTCTGATGGCGCCTCCCAGGCAGGTTGCAGCGCCGCCAAAGGGCTCTATCTCGGTGGGGTGATTGTGGGTCTCGTTTTTGAAAAATACAAGCCACTCCTCCGTCTCCCTGCGGCCGTCCTCATACTCCATCTCCACAGGCACCACCACGGAGCAGGCGTTGATCTCCTCGGACTCCTCCAAATCCGCCAGCTTTCCCTCTTTTTTCAGCTTCTTCATGGCAGTCAGGGCCAGATCCATCAGGCACACATAGCGGTCCGTGTCCTTTCCGTAGAGTTCCTCCCTGGTGTCCAGGTAACTGCGGTAGGTGGTCTCAATGGGGGAGCGGTAATATCCCTCCCCAAACTCCACATCCTTTAACTCTGTGGAAAATGTAGTGTGGCGGCAGTGGTCGGACCAGTAAGTATCCAGCACACGGATCTCCGTCATGGAGGGGTCACGCTTTTCGTCCTGTCGGAAATAGGACTGGATGTGCAGAAAATCCTGGAAGGTCATGGCCAGGGAAAGGGAGTCGTAGAGCCTCCTCAGCTCTTCCTGTCCCATCTGGACAAATCCTTCCACTGTGGCCACATCCGCAGGCTCCTGGAACTGACTCACCAGGGTGGCCGGTTTCTCTCCCCCTGTCTCTCTGGAGTCCACAGGGTTGATGCAGTATGCCTTGATCCGGGCAAATTCTTCGTCGCTGATCCGGCCAAGGATCACATAGGTCACAGCCGTGCAGATCACAGGCTGCTCGTCCTCTTTTAAGAACTGCAGGCACTGCACCGCAGAATCCGCTCTCTGGTCAAACTGCCCCGGCAGAAATTCCACGGAAAACACTCTGGCATTCTCCGGAATCTCTATGGTCTCATAGTAAATATCGTCCACGGGCGGCTCCGAAAATACCGTCCGGCAGGCCTGCTCAAAGACCTCCTGGGACACGTTCTCCACATCGTAGCGGACAAGTACCCGCACTCCTTCCGCCTGGATCCCCAGAAAGCTCTCAATCTCTTCCCCAAGCTCCCTGGCTTTCACGGCAAAAGGTTCTTTTTTCTCCACATAAATACGCCTTACATTTTCCATGTCTTTTTCTCCATTCCAGTTCCGGGACTGTTTTTTATTCCAGTTCCGGGACTGTTTTTTTGTTTGGTTGCGTTTTTGTACCTATTTATTATGCTTCTGCCACTCCCAGGGATTTGAGGATGAAGCAGATTTCTCTGTCAACGGTCTCGGCTGTGATGCCGATGGTCTGGGCGGAAATTTTCAGTCCTTCCAGCACAAACATAATGTTCCGGGCTGTGCCTCTGCAGTCGTCGCAGAACAGCTCTCCGTTCTCAACCCCTGCCTCGATGAGTTTTTCTATGATTCTTACTGCGGAATCAAACTGTCGCTTCAATATATTGTCTTTCCTGCTGAGCTGGGCTTGGAAATAGAATTCGTAGACCGCCTGGGTCAGGGTGTCCTCCTTCTGCAGGAGCTCTTTCTTCTGTTCCTGCAGAAAAAAGAAGAGAATATCCGCATTGGTAGCCTCCTCCGTGATGCTGTCGGCAAACACATCGTCCGCTTCCTCGCTCTCCATTTTCATCACTTCCAAAAAAATCTGGCTGGTATTCTCAAAATACAGATAAAGTCCTCCCCGGCTGATTTTACAGGCCTCCACAATATCCTTCATGGTAACATTCTTGAAGCCCTTTTCCACAAACACTCTCCTGGCTGTCTCCAGTATGAATTTTCTCTTCTGTTCGGACTTCTCTCCCATGCTGCCCCTCCAACCACGGTACCGCCTGCTGCTTTTTTAGAACTGCGTGCCCCTGTCGCCGCTTTTATCCCAAAATTCTATGATACTGCGCATGCGCCCCAGCACCAGGGCAAAAATGTTCTCCTCCACAGCCTCGCTCCACAGAGTGGGCCTTGTACGTCCTCCCAGCACGTATTTTGACAGAATCCCGCATAGAACATCCCAGTCACGCAGCTCTGCTGCCGCGATAACCTTTCTCTCATCGTCGTGGCTTCTTATGCGGTGTCTGGTATAGACATAGCTGTAATTCCGGTTCATCAGCGCAGTTGTCTCAGCTTCCTTGATAAAGTTTATCAGGGTGGGGTCATACACCGGAAAAGCCACGGAATTCTTCCCGATACCCTGTCCCTGGTAAGTACGGCTCCCGGCCTTTCCTGAGTTCTTCTCAAACCATGCCTTGTATGCCATCAGCGGTTCCAGGATCTCTTTGTACTCCTGAATCTGCCTCTGCCGGCCTTCCATATAATTTTCCATAGAGTTTCCCACCTTTACAAAAAATGACACATACGTAATTTATTTTAGCACATTTTTTATGAAAATACAGCATAAAATTTGCACAAACTTTTTATTCATGTTATACTCAAGATTATACTGGAAATACAGGCATATCCTGGGCAGCGCATTCTCAGGCACGCCTGAAACAGAGAATCTCCGAAAGGGGGAAATCCGCCTTGAATGTAAATGAATCTGCTGAAAATTACCTGGAGACCATTCTGATGCTGGGGATGAAGCTTCCCGCGATCCGCTCCGTGGATATTGCCAACGAGCTTGGATTTTCCAAGCCCAGCGTCAGCGTCGCCATGAAAAATCTACGGGAGAAGGGCCATATCCAGGTGGACGGATCGGGCTTCATCACCCTCACCCCCTCCGGAAGGGAGATTGCAGAGATGATCTACGAGCGCCACAGGCTTCTCTCCTCCTGGCTGATGCGTCTGGGGGTTCCTGCGGAGACCGCCCAGCAGGATGCCTGCAGAATAGAGCATGTGATCAGCCGGGAAAGCTTTGAAGCCATCAAAAGACACACAGGATCCCTTCCCTAAAGCCCAAGGCATACGGTGCGCCCCTGCCGCCTGGACTCTCCCAGGTCAATAAGCCTCTGATTCTCAGACCCCCGAAAGGGCAGGCGCAGGTTCTTTTTTTCTTCCACAAACTCCCCGTCCACCAGCACATCCGTCAGAGCGAGAATCTCTCCCACCGGTGCAGCCCGGTTTCGGGGAAATTCCTTCTCCTCTTGCGCCCAGCGAAGCAGATCTTCCTCATAGCGAAACCCCGTATAGCACCAGATGTCCTTTCCCTGGCAGCGCCGCCGCACCTCCCGCAGAAGTTCCAGCACCGTCCCCCGGTTCTCCGGCTCCAGCGGTTCCCCTCCCAGAACGCTTAAGCCCCGGATATAGCCGGGGGCAAGGGCCTCCAAAATCTCTTCCTGAACCTGGGGCGTGTATGGTTTCCCATAGTGAAAGTCCCACGCCTCCCGGTTAAAACATCCTTTGCAGGCGTGGTTGCATCCGCTCACAAACAAAGACACCCTCACCCCGGGGCCGTTGGCCACATCTGTCTTTTTCAGCGCCGCATAATTCATAGATGCAGTACCCTCGCCTTGATCTCTTTGGTCTTTCCGGTATTCCAGAAATTCTCCCCCAGGTATCCGCAGGTGCGCCTGGTGACGTTCATCCTGGCGTGATCCTTGTTGTGACACTGGGGACACTCCCACTCATTGTCCTGGTTGATCTGTATCTCCCCGTCATATCCGCATACATGGCAGAAGTCCGACTTGGTGTTAAACTCCCCATACTGAATGTTGTCGTAGATAAACCCAATCAGCGCCTCCAGGGCCTCCACATTCCGGCACAGGTTGGGCACCTCCACATAGGAGATGGCGCCTCCCAGAGACTTGTTCTGGAAATCGCTCTCAAAAGCAAATTTTGCAAAGGCGTCCATGGGCTCCCGCACGTCCACATGGTAAGAGTTGGTGTAATAGCCCTTGTCGGTCACATTGGGAATGTCCCCAAATTTTTCCCGGTCTATTCTGGCAAAACGATAACAGAGGGTCTCCGCAGGAGTGCCGTAGAGGCTGAATCCAATCCCCGTCTCCTCCCGCCACCCGGCGGCGGCATCCTTCAGCCGGTCCATGACCCGAAGGGCAAATTCCTTTCCTTCCGGAGCGGTGTGGCTGCATCCTTTCATCAGCCAGGTCAGCTCATAGAGACCGATGTACCCCAGGGACATGGTGGAGTAGCCGCCTTTTAACAGGCTGTCAATCTTCTCCCCCTTTTTCAGCCGGGCAACGGCGCCGTACTGCCAGTGAATGGGACTCACATCGGAGACCGTGCCCAGAAGCGCCTTGTGTCTGCACATCAGGGCCTCGTAGCACAGCTCCAGACGCTCCTCCAGACGCTGCCAGAAGACTTCCTCGCTGCCCTGGGAGACAATGCCGATCTGGGGAAGGTTCAGGCTCACCACCCCCTGGTTAAAGCGTCCCTCCCATTTGTACTCTCCCTTCTCATCCTTCCAGGGAGAGAGGAAGGAACGGCAGCCCATACAGGAGAATATATTGCCCTCATAGTTCTCCCGCATCTTTTTGGCGGAGAGATAGTCCGGGTACATTCTCCTGGCGGAGCACTCCGCCGCCAGGCGGGTCACATAGTCGTAGCGGCCTCCCTTCAGACAGTTATTCTCGTCCAGCACATACACAAGCTTGGGAAAAGCCGGCGTCACGTAGACCCCTCGCTCATTCTTGGTGCCCTGGATCCTCTGCCTTAAGATTTCCTCAATAATGCGGGCTGTCTCCTCCACATACTCGTCGTTGTCATCAATGTGGAGAAAAAGGGTCACAAATGGTGACTGTCCGTTAGTGGTCATGAGGGTGTTGATCTGATACTGGATGGTCTGAACCCCCGAGCGCAGCTCATCCTGAAGGCGCATCTCCACTATTTTTTCCTTGGTCTCCCGGTCCAGCCTGCTGCCAAACTCCCTCTCCATCTGGGCGGCAAACTTTTCCCGGCTTCTGCGCAGATACCTGCTCAGATGTCTGACATTCACCGACTGGCCCCCGTACTGGTTGCTGGCCACCGCCGCAATGATCTGTGTGGTGACGGTGCAGGCCACCTGGAAACTTTTGGGGGACTCAATCATCTTGCCGTTGATGGAGGTGCCGTTGTCCAGCATGTCCTGGATGTTGATCAGGCAGCAGTTAAATATGGGCTGGATAAAGTAATCCGCATCGTGAAAATGAATGACGCCGTTGTCGTGTGCCAGGGAGATATGCTCTGGCAGAAGCATGCGGCGGGTCACATCCCGGGATACCTCCCCGGCAATGTAGTCCCTCTGTGTGGAGGCAAAGCGGGTGTTCTTGTTGGAATTTTCCTCCGCAAGCTCCTTGTTCTCGTTGCGGATCAATTTCAGAATGGACTCATCCGTGGTGTTGGACTTGCGCAGCAGGCTCCTCTGGTAGCGGTAGACCATGTATTTCTTGGAGAGGGCATACTTGTTGTCCCGGACCAGGTGCTGCTCTATCACATCCTGCACATGCTCCACGGCCTGCAGCTCCTTCCCCTCCTGCTGCACCGCCTCCAGGATCTCCTGCACCAGAGCCTCCCCCGCCCTGTCCTTCTCCTCCACCTCATGATTTGCCTTACTGATGGCCGCAATGATCTTCCCCTCCTCATAGGGTACTATCCGTCCATCTCTCTTTTGAATCCTCATTCCTGCCTTTTCTCCTTTTCACACACAGAAAGCCGCCCCTAAAGAACTGTCCATAAGAAAGTACATCAGGATACGGCCTCATATTTTTATGTCAGACTCTCCCGCCGAAAAAATCATGCCGCATCACAGTCCCCATGATAAATACCAGGTGCCGGCATTACCGCTCAGAATTTTCCGTCTTGATATACAGTATGCCGTCAATAACCCCCATGGAGTTGGCCCCGGGAAAACTGTCCATTGCAATGTATTCCTCCGAATAGTACATTTCTTCCATGGCATCCGCCGGAAGAATGTTCAGGGTGGCCCCCAGATAATTTTTGAGAAACTCCTGGTAATTTACGCCTGTGTACAGCAGGCTGTCGCCGTTCATGCCGATCATGCCGGAAGTCACAGGCAGGGTCAGATCCGTGGAGGGAAACTGTTCCTCCCCCACCACCCCCACCATGGCGATGGGAATACCTGGATAATACCCTTCTGTCTGCTCAATTCTGTCCAGGAGCCTCACACAGTAGGCATAGGTTTTCTCATACTTTTTCTGAAGATTGGAGTAGGCGATATTATCCGTGATGCCGTAACAGAGCACAAGGACAAAAGCGGCCAGAAGAGCCCCCCATTCCAGACAGACTCTCTTCCTTCCCTTCTCCCCGGATCCGCTCAGCAGCGCCACCGCCCCCACCGCGTACAGCACCCACTGATAGCGCATCAGCAGATGATAGTTGACCGAAGGCGAGATCAGCAGCACAATGTTGGTGAGCCCGGGCAGCACTGCCCCGGAGAGCAGAAGCACAGCCAGCGTTCCCGGGTTTTTCCAGAGTTTCAGCCTTCGGAAGGCGGAGAACGCCGCTTTCATCACAAGCCCGGTGAGAAGAATCCAGGCCAGCATGGAGAAAATATTCTGAAACAGCACATTTCCCTTTAAGGTGAAGGCGGCAAAATCCACATACATATCCTGGAGGGTCAGCAGAATCCCTCTCTCTGCCGCCGCGCCCGACGCCATCTCCCCTATCCCCTGATAGTCCCCCAGCTGTTTTCCCTGAAGCTTCAGGAGAATCTGCAGAATGCCATAGTAAAATGCGGCCCCCAGAACCCCCATATACACGTACCTCAGGGCAGACCGCATCTTCTCCATAAACCAGGCCCTTTCAGCCCCCTCCCCAGGGACATTCTTCAGAAAGAGCATCCATACCGCAAACACTGACAGAATCATGGTAAAGGGCAGATAGCTCTGATAAATTCCCATGCTGAAAGCCAGACAGAAGGCTCCCGGCACAAATCCGCGCCTGTATTTCTTCACAAACAGCACTGCCAGCACCGCCAGCAGCAGGGCCATCATATAACCGTCCAGAGTGTAGACATAGGCAAAGGTGGAGGCCAGAGCCGGAAAAGAAGCCAGCAGGGCGCCGCAGAGGGCCGCCGCCCATGTCCGCCGCACTTCAAGAAGCTCACACAGGGCTGTCGCCGCCAGGCTCAGATAGAACAGTCCCAGAAGACCTATCACCCAGGGGATGGTGTAATAGGAGGAGATCCCGCATGCCACCGTCAAAAACCATCTCCCTGAAGTTACCATATTCTGGTCAAAATACATGCTGGCCAGCCCGTCATGGTTGGGAATATCTGACAGAAGAATGGGCATATGAATCAACAGCCCAACAGAAAAACACGCAAAAAAAGCCGCTTTCCACTCCGGCTTTATTTTCTTTCCCAGGATCCGAAACACTCGTCCAGGCGACATTGTTCTACCTTCCTCTTTCTCTTCAGGATCCCCTTCCCCCGGGCATCCCATGCCACACAGCTACAGTTTCATTATATACACCCCTGCGCTCATGTCAAGAAAAATTGAAAGCGTCCCGGAACCTGTCTTTAATAGTAGTAAAAACCATGTCCGCCGCAGCATCCGCTTCCCAGACAGCAGAAATTACAGAGTAAGTTGGCCACACAGAATTTCATGCAGATGTCGCTCCCCATGGAGGCTGGATAACCATAGGCCGCCTGGCGTCTCTCATACCAGGTGCCTCCGCTCTCAAGCTGCTGTACCAGCAGACGATACTCCTTGCTGCCCGGCTCCAGGGCAGAGGCCCGTCTGGCGTGCTCCAGAGCCGCCACACTGTTTCCCAGGCACGAGTGTGCGATGGCGCTATAGTAATACCACCTTGCATTCCGCTCCTGCTCCCTCATGCCGTCCAGGGCTGTCCTGGCCTCCTTGTAGTATCCGTTGCGGAGATAGTTGCCTGCCGCACGCAGGTGTAGATTCTCCTCGTACCCCGCCTGGCCCTGGCCGAAACCGCCAAATCCAAAACCCCCATAGAACCCCCCCTGGCCGGATCCACCGGCATATCCGCTTCCCTGCCCCTGGCCTGCCCTTCCCTGGCTGCCTCCTGCCCCATAGCCGCCTCCGTAGCCGGAAGTCCTCTCTTTCATAATCTGCTGGTACGCCGCCTGAATCTCCTTAAACTTCTCCTCCGCCTGAACCCGGTTGGGGTTGTTCACATTTGCATCCGGATGATACCTGCGGCTCAGCGCCTTATATGCTTTTTTAATCTCCTCTTCGGAAGCATTCCTGTCCACTCCCAGCACACTGTATGGATCGTACATTTTTTGTCTCCAGCCCTGTCTCTCTACTCTCTTCCCAATGATGTCTTCCCTGGAATCCGTCCTGTACTCACAAAAACCTCCTGGAATTTATACTGACAAGCACTAAAACCTGCCGGGCACAAACCCACGAGCGAAATTTTATCGCCCGTGAGTTTAACCGCCGTCCAGGGGAACCTGCCCCTTTTTCCCGGACTGCCCTCTGCGCTTTTCACGCACCGCCTCGTATCTGTACCAGACACCGGAATAAAGGATGTTCCGCAGAATCTCCACATTATCCAAAATGGGAAGCTTCTCAAACTCCCTGCAGCAGTCCGACATCATCATCATCAATATGGTTCTGCACTCTTCCTCAAAATCCAGGCTCTCATACCTTTCCTTCAAAGGATTGGGCGTTCCCTTCCTTATGTCCGCCTCCACATCCTCATAGGCATCGCAGAGATAGATGAACTTTCCCAGATAGAATCCAAGCCCCCGCAGTCCCTCCTCCCACTCGTCCTCCCGAACGGCCATAATCTCTCCCATAACCCTGCCGAAACATCCCGACACTGCGTCAATGTCCATGGGCTGCGCCTGTTCCGCCTCCGTGAAATCCTGCATCAGCAGTCTCACCGCCTTTACCTTCTCCCTGTAAACCTCCTTCAGCCTCCCGGCTTTCCCCTCCAGAAGCCTGCCAAAGAGAAATTTCCACGCCTTTCTCTCGTCCTCCCAGTCGTCCCGGCACTTAAAACAGGCAAACAGCAGATTCATGTCCGCGGCATACTCGGTAAAAATATTGTTCCTGGTTCCATGGCTCTCAAAAGGGTGGGCCACGCACTTACAGCTTCCCAGACGGGTCTGGGGCTCATAGAGGCCAGTGAGCAGGATGGCAAGAAAGGTCATGTCATAGCTCAGGGACATCTGCCCCAGGAAACCGTACTTTTTCTTCAGCTCCCGGCAGATCCCGCAGTAGAAGGAATGATATACATCAAACTCCTTAAACTTCATCTCGGCTTTGTTCACAATGATATATCCGAACATTCCCACCCTCCCTGCTCCATCCCGGCAGTGCTCAATTTTTTGATCAAACTCTCTCAGCTCTTTTTGATAAATTCATTCCCGCACTTCCTGCAGTGGACGGCAATTCTGCCCTTTCCCCTGGGAACCCTCAGTTTCTGCCCGCACTTGGGACATTTATAGATATGGAACTCCTTTCTCTGCGCCCACGCCTTCTTCTTTCCGATAAAAAAACTCCTGATCTTCATCTCCTGCTTAAGATATTTCTGGTTCTCCATGCTGCGCCTGCTGATATTCCTGGAAAACATACGGAAATAGGCGTAGATCACCACCCCGGTTCCCAGTATGTAGAACAGGCTGCTCCCCACAAAGGATATTACCAGACACACCAGGGCACATAACAAAAGAAACTGATTAAACCTGTCGCTGCCATAACGCCCCCACATGAAACGCTGCAATTTTTCCCTCATAAATTGTATGCCTCCCCAAGCCTGTCAAAATGGTTTTCTTTACCCGCCCAGGGCCACGCGCCCGGGGCAATTTTCATTTTAAACTTTTTTCGGAGAAATACAATTAAATAAATATAAACAAATCTGAAAAAAGGGGCGCGTTACTCTTATAATTCCATTGGTTAATCATACCATAAAACTAACAGGAATAACAGATTATTACTAAATAAAATGTACAATGGGGTATCATAGTTGAATGTTAAAAAAGAGATAAAAACAGACAGCAACAGGGCAGAAACCGGCAAGCTTTCACTTCCGTCTCTGCCCTGCTTTAAATATGGTTTATTTTACAGCTCATTTCTGCAGCGCTTTCACATGCTCCTGTTCAGAGGACGCCTTACTCCCCTGCCACAGCCAGTGCCGGCACCAGCACCGAGGGGGATCCGAAATTGCTGCCGAGGAAATCCAGATCCGCTCCCACCCCCTGAATATCCTTCAGCAGGGTAAAGAAATTGCCGGAAACCGTAAAGTTTTTCACGGGAACTCCCTTCCTTCCCTCCTTGACCAAAAAACCCTTGGAAGAGAGGGAAAAATCCCCGGTGACAGAATTTGTCCCCGCGTGTAGTCCGGACACCTCCGTCACATAGATTCCCTCCCCTGCCTGTGCCAGGATATCCTCCAGGGTCCCCTCCACGGGCTGAATGTAGAAGAGGAAGGGACTGACTCCAACCACTGAGGAGTAGGAAGCCTTGCTGGCGTTTCCGGTGGATTTCACTCCTGCCGCTGCCGCCGTCTTCAAATTGTGCAGCAAAGTGACCAGGCGGCCCTGTTCCACCACATTTTTCTCATAGGCTGCCACGCCCTCCCCGTCAAAAGTCCTCTTAACCACGCCCCCTTCATACCTGGGATCGTCCGTGATTGTCACCATATCCGCCGCAATCTTCTCCCCTTCTCTGCCATTTAAAAGGGACATGCCTTGCTGGGCCGCCTCTGCGGAAAAAACCGGCGCATAAGCCGCCAGCAGAGTCGCCATGACACGGTTGGAGAACACCACATTGTAGCTGCCGCTGGAGACGCCTCCCGCCCCGATGGTGGACACCGCATCCTCCACCGCCTCTCCGGCAATGGCCTTTAAATCAAAATCTTCCAGGCGGCCCATCTTGTCCTTGAGGCCGTCATACATCTCGCCGCCCTCGGATACCAGGGGCATGGCATAGCAGATAGAATAGGAGACCCTGTCCTCCAGATCCAGACCCTTGGAATTGCAGATAGCATACTTTTCCTCTCCATAGGCCACAAAAGACTGGGTACCGTCGATCACACGGGCATCAGCCTGGTACAGCTCCCTCTGAAGCCCCAGAGCCGCCTCCACAAGCCGGGTCCCCTGGGGCGCCGCCCCTCCGTCCTGCTCCACAGCAGCGTAGGAATCCCCTGGCTCATGGATAAAACACTCCTCCTCGCTCTCAATGGAGACGGCATTGTCCCATGCCCGCAGCACCAGGGACTCTGCCTCCTCCGCCGTGAGGTTTTCCGTGGAGGCATAACCCGCCTTTCCGTCCGCGATGCAGCGGAAGCAGATACCCATACCGCTCTCTGTTTTGTAAGACTTTATCTCCTCCTTATAGATCTCCACTTTTGCACTGTCTCTCTCTGTAAAATACAGCTCATACTCCCCGATCTGCCGCTGCCCTGCATATCTGACCACGGCGTCCTTAAATTCCTGATATGTCATTTTAACCTCTCATTCTGCTGCCCTGGGGCTGCCTGCTCCACACAAACGACATTGTCTCTCAAGCACTAACGCCCTCCCACGGTAATAGAAGACACGCGGATCAGGGGCTGTCCCACATCCGTGGGGATGCTGCCTGAAGAGGCGCCGCACATGCCCTGGGCCCTTGCCACCTTGCTGCCCACCATGTCAATGTCCCGGATAATGTCGGATCCCTTGCCGATAAGGCTGGCGCCCCGGACAGGCTCGCAGATCTTGCCGTTGCGGATAATGTATCCCTCGTTGACCGCAAAGTTAAACTGTCCGGTGACGGGATTCACAGAGCCGCCCCCCATCTTTTTCGCATAAAGGCCGTACTCTATGGAGGCAATGATATCCTCGTCCCTGTCCTCCCCCGCCGCAATGTAGGTGTTTGTCATTCTGGAGGTGGGTTCATACTGATAACCCTGCCGTCTGGAGCTGCCTGTGGATTCCATTCCCATCCTGCGGCCGTTCAGCTTATCCACCATGTATGTCTTCAGCACTCCCTTCTCAATCAGCACATTTTTCCGGGAAGGTGTGCCTTCATCGTCGATGTTCACGGAGCCCCACCCGTTGGGGATGGTTCCGTCGTCTATTGCCGTGACCTTGGGGTTGGCAATCTGCTCTCCCAGCATGCCTGCAAACTGGGACTGGCCCAGAGCCACACAGGAAGCCTCCAGAGAGTGTCCGCAGGCCTCATGGAAGATGACGCCGCCAAAACCGTTCTCTATGGCCACGGGCATGGTGCCCCCGGTGATATAGCCCGCATGGAGCATGGTCACTGCCTGAGCGGACGCCTCTCTGCCAAGCTCTGCAGGATTTAAGTCTTCAAATAATTCCAGCCCTTTCCTGGCCCCGGGGCTCACAGTGCCGGTCTGGTTCTCGCCGCCCCCGCTGGCCACGGAGGAAACGGAAACCCTGGTGCGGATCTGCCTGTCCTGGGCCAGGAGCCCCTCGCTGGTGGCAATGAGAATCCGATGGTCCGCCTCCAGGAACGAGCCTGTCACCTGGCTGATCTCATCACTGTAACTCATCGCGGCCTGACACATCTGCCTCATAAAGTCTATCTTGTAGGAGTTCTCCACCCCTGCGGGCACAATCTTTATGGGATGCACATCCCCGAACAAACGCTCCCGCAGTACCACATGTTCCACCTGCGTAGCCTCCTGCAGAGCCTGGGCTACCCTGGACGCACAGTCCAGCACCGCCTGGGAATCCAGGGACGAAGCGCATCCGCACACACACCTGGTGCCCTTAAAAATGCGGATTCCCACCCCTGAGACCACTCCGTCCCCGATCTTGTCCGTCTTGCCCGCCACCAGATTGATGGTCTTGTTCCGGGTGTGCTCCGCATATACTTCCGCATAATCGGCCCCCGTGGATAAGGCCCGTCCCAGAGCCTCCGTCAACAACTGCCTTGATAACATATCTGTCCTCCATTCCAGTTCCGTCCCTGCACTTCAGCGCCCTTCCCGGGAGGAAAGTTTCATCTGCAAAGGCATGCAGCTTAAACTTCCCTCCGGGCGCTTTCGTTCCGGGACTGTTTTTTATTTCCCCAGTTCCGTTTCGGGACTGTTTTTTAAAAAGGGGGAACTGTTACACAGTTCCCCCTGCTGCTCAGCGCTTTTTCTGATACTGTCCCACATCTTTGATGGAAAAGCTGATTCTTCCCATTCTGTCCTTGCCCAGGCAGACCACTGTCACCACGTCGCCCAGTGAGAGCACGTCCTCCACGCGGTCTATTCTCTCCTTTGCGATCTTGGAGATGTGGACCATGCCCTCCTTGCCGGGGGCAAACTCCAGGAACGCACCAAACTCTTTGATACTGACCACCTTGCCCTGCAGGATCTGGCCTTCCGCGAAATCGGTAACGATGATCTTCACCATGTCCGACGCCTTGTCCATCATTTCCTTGTCCGTGCCGCAGATGGACACATTTCCGTCATCGCTGATGTCTATCTTCACCCCGGTGCGGGCAATGATCTCGTTGATGGTCTTGCCCCTCTGGCCCACCACATCCCCGATCTTCTCCGGGTCAATCTGGATGGAAATAATCTTGGGCGCATAAGGCCCCACCTCCGGCCTGGGAACAGATATGGCCGGTTCCATACAGCTTTCCATGATAAAGAGCCTGGCCTGGCGGCATCTTTCAATGGCCCCTTCCACAATGGGCCTGGTGAGGCCGTGGATTTTGATATCCATCTGAATGGCTGTGATGCCCTCTCTGGTGCCGGTAACTTTGAAGTCCATATCGCCGAAAAAGTCCTCCAGGCCCTGGATATCTGTCAGCAGCACATAGTCCTCATCCTTCTCCCCCGTCACCAGGCCGCAGGAGATGCCCGCCACCATCTTCTTGATGGGAACACCCGCCGCCATCAGGGACATGCAGGAGGCGCAGGTGGAAGCCATGGAAGTAGATCCGTTGGACTCAAAAGTCTCGGACACAGTGCGGATAGCGTAGGGGAACTCCTCCTCGCTGGGAAGCACCGGGATCAGTGCCCTCTCCGCCAGGGCGCCATGGCCGATCTCCCGCCTTCCCGGCCCTCTTGAAGGTTTGGTCTCCCCCACAGAGTAGGAAGGGAAATTATAGTGGTGCATATATCTCTTGCTGACTTCATTCTCATCAAGCCCGTCTATCCTCTGCTGCTCTGACAGGGGCGCCAGAGTACACACATTGCAGATCTGCGTCTGTCCCCTGGTGAACATGGCGGAACCGTGAACCCTGGGAATGATATCCACCTCCGCGGCAAGAGGACGGATCTGCGTGATCTCCCTGCCGTCGGGACGTTTGTGATCCTCCAGGATCATCTTGCGCACGGTCTTCTTCTCATACTGGTACACAGCCTCATCCAACAGGGACAGCCATTCTTCGTTCTCCGCAAAAGCCTCCTGCAGCTTTTCGGTGATGGCCCTGATATTTCCCTCCCTGGTCTGCTTGTCATCGGTAAACACGGCCTCCTCCATCTCCTGGGAAGGCACCAGTTCACGGATCCTCGCCGCCATATCCTCCGGGATGGCGCAGCTCTCATACTGGTGCTTGGGTTTGCCCACTTCCGCCACAATCCTGTCGATGAAAGCGATGATGGTCTGGTTGATCTCGTGAGCCTTATAGATGGCCTCGATCATCTTCTCCTCCGGAACCTCATTGGCGCCGGCCTCAATCATGATGACTTTCTCCCTGGTGGAAGCCACTGTCAGAGTCAGATCCCCGTTTTTCCACTGCTCCTGGGAAGGGTTTACCACGAACTCCCCATCCACAAGCCCCATCTGGGTCATGGCACAGGGACCGTCAAAAGGAATGTCCGAAATGCTGGCAGCCACCGCCGCCCCCAGCATTGCCACCAGTTCAGGACGGCAGGCAGGGTCCACGCTCATAACCATATTGTTCAGCGTGACATCATTGCGGTAATCCTTGGGAAAAAGAGGACGCATGGGCCTGTCAATGACGCGGCTTGTGAGCACTGCGTTCTCACTGGCCTTGCCCTCCCTTTTGTTAAAGCCACCGGGAATCTTGCCCACCGCGTACATCTTCTCTTCGTATTCCACGCTCAGAGGGAAAAAGTCGATCCCTTCCCTGGGCTTGTCCGACGCGGTGGCGGTGCTCAGAACCACCGTATCTCCATAGCGCATAAAAGCGCAGCCGTTGGCCTGCTTTCCCACCCTGTTGATATCAATCTTCAGGGTGCGCCCCGCCAATTCCATTTCATAGCTTTGGTACATAAATTTCCTCCAATTCCGCTGCCCTGGGCAGCCGTGTTCTGCACCCTCCGCCGGAGCGGGAACTGGAGATACCGAAACTACTGAAAAAGCCGTGCCCTGGAGCCATGGATTTTTCAGCGGTCTCGGGACTCTCCTCGTTTCCTGCCTTACACGGACAAGTGCGCAAAGAAGCAGACCAGAAACGCGCAATGCATTTCAAGTCTGCTTTACCCTCATGCTGCTTATTTTCTTAAGCCAAGTCGCTCAATAAGAGAACGGTATCTCTCGATATCCTTCTTCTTCAGATACTCCAGAAGGCCGCGCCTCTGTCCTACCATCTTCAACATACCCCTGCGTGAGTGGTGATCCTTGGGATTCACCTTCAGGTGGTCTGTGAGCTCCTGGATCCTTGCCGTCAGGATAGCCACCTGCACTTCAGGTGAGCCGGTGTCACCGGGCGTCCTGGCATACTTGCTGATTACATCTGTCTTTTTTTCCTTGGAAATCATTCCTTTTGTTCCTCCTGTCCTTTCTGTCTGCGCCTGATACCAAGGCCTGGTCGGAGTATCCGGGGCCTGAGCATCGGCTGAAGCAAAGCTATTGTACCACACCTGTCAGAAATTGTAAACTGTTATTTAAGAATTTAATCCTGCAGCACTCTCACGTACTTTACGGGTGTTGTATAATTGTACTTGCTGATCTTAATGCCTGTCCTGGGGTTGCTGGCGTGGATCACCTGGCCGTTGCCGATGTAGATGGCCACATGTCCGATCCTTCCCTTTCTATTATAGAACACCAGGTCCCCGGGCTGCAGATCCGATGCGGAAATCTTGGTTCCGCAGTTGGCCTGGGAGCCGGAATAATGGGGCAGCTTCACGCCGAATTTCTTGAACACGCTCAGGACAAACCCGGAACAGTCGGCTCCCTTGGTAAGGCTTGTGCCGCCCCACACATAAGGATTGCCCAAGAACTGCTTGGCGTATTCCACCAGTTCCACCCTCACATCGGACACTCCGGCGCCGTACAGAAGCTGCGTCATGGTGACGGCAGTGGAAAGTTTCTCCTCCACGGTCACATACTCTTCGGCCACGTAGGCCTCCTCATCGTCCACAGAAACCTTGATCCAGCCGTCCATTGACTCCAGATAATCAAGCTCCTCCTTCTCCAGAACCTGGGTCAGAATGGCGCTCTCCGTGTGGGGCTGCTCCCTTACATTCAGACCGTTCACATTCACCACCACCACGGTCTGCACCAGCTCCTCCGCCTTCAGCTTGGCATCTGGCCCGGTGAGAAGGAATTCCAGGCTCACATACCCTTCCACATCCCCCGACTTGATATGTGCCCATCCATCCGCTGTCTCCAGCACTTCACAGGCGGAATCCTTGGGCATTTTGCCCACCAGCTTTCCCTCCGTGGAAGGAGTCTCCCTCACATTCAGGTTTCCGCTCTCCACATTGGCAATGCCCAGATTTGTATATCCCCAGCAGGCTCCCTGGGCCTCCTGAGCCAATGCTATGTACTCCTCCGTGGAAAGCCTGCTCTCCAAAACGGTGGTCACTCCTGCTGCCTGAAGCACATTTCCCGCTGACACCTGCATTGTCTCCATCCCCAGACAAAGCACCAGCCCCAGAGCACTCACCGCCATTTTCCTGTTCTTCCAGTATTTCATATATTTTACCCTCTAAATAATTGAAAAAGTTTGACGAATTTGTTACGGAATTGTTACATCTAGGAGAGATTATACAGGTCCCGCCTGATTCTGTCAACAACTTTTTTCATTTTACAAATTATTCCTCCGCCTCCGCAGCCTCCCGTTCCGCCGCAACAATAGAAAATGCAATATTGGTGGCGTGATCCGCCACACGCTCCAGTCCGGAGGCAATATCCGAGAAAAGCATGCCCGCCGCCGGACTGCACTCCCCCTTGGTGAGCCTCTGAATGTGGGACTGCTGCAGCTCCTTCTCCTTGGCGTCCACCTTCTCCTCCAGCCTGACCACATCCTCCATATGGCTCTCATCGCTCCTGGCAAACATATCAATGGAATACCGGATCAGCCTGTTCACCATCTCCATCATCTCCGCCAGCTCCCTCTGGGCGTCCTGACTGATCTCAATCCCCTCCTCCCTGCGCTGCTTTGCCGCATCCGCCACATTCTCCGCATGGTCCCCGATACGCTCAATATCATTGACCACATGGAACAGAGCGCCGATACTCTTTAAATCCTCCACAGGCAGCGTGGTCTGGTTGATCTTCACCAAATAGTCCGTAATAGCATGATTTAAAAAGTTGATATTCTCCTCCACCGCATAGACCTCCCGAATGTCCTCCTCGTCCAGAGTGAGCAGGGCATTCATGGCGCGGTTTAAATTCTCACTGGCCAGAGTGGCCATCCTGTCAAGCTCCTTCACCACACCGATCACGGCGGTGGCCGGGTTGAACACCACCTTCTCCCCTATGTACTCCAGCTGATGGCTCTCCCGGTAGTTGACTTTCCTGTCCTCCCCCGGCACACAGGCGCAGGCCAGCCGCACAATCCACTTGGAAAAAGGAAACAGCAGGATCACCTGGAATACTTTGATCAATGTGTGGGCATTGGCCACAAATCTCCCCTTGTCCGTGGACAGAAGCCAGATCAGATCCATCACCTGATCCTGAGCCGCAAAAAGCACCCCGTACAGGATCACCGTGCCGATGACATTGAACCAGAAATGAATCAGAGCCGCTCTCTTGGCGTCCTTCTTGCCTGCCATGGAGGCCAGGAGCGCCGTGGAGCAGGCGCCGATATTGCACCCCAGTATAATGTAAAGCGCCACAGGCAGGCCCAGAAGATCCTGGTTTGCCAGCAGCAGCACAATGCTCACCGTCACCGAGGAGCTCTGGATGACGGTGGTCAAAAGCAGTCCTGTGAGGGTGGCCAGAAAGGGATTTGTCAGGGAGGCAAGCAGATCCACAATCTGCGGCACCTCCCTCATGCCCGCCATGGAGGAGGACATGGTGCTGAGGCCCAGAAAGAGCACGCCGAAGCCGATAATGATATCCGCGAACTTCTTCACCTGCTCCTTCCCGCAGAACATGGCTGTCAGCACCCCCGCCAGAAGGATCACGGGCGCATAGGCCGAAAGATTGAAAGATACCAGCTGTGAAGTGACCGTGGTGCCGATATTGGCCCCGAAAATGACGCCGGCCGCCTGGTACAGGTTCATCAGGCCGGCATTGACAAAGCTGACCACCATGGCCGTACAGGCCGATGACGACTGAATAATAGCAGTAAATGCAACACCCACAATCATACCGGAAAAGCGGTTCGTTGTAAAAATTTCCAGAATCCGCCGCAGCTTGGCGCCGGCAACCTTTTCTATGGAATCACTCATCACCCGCATGCCGAACAGAAAAAGTCCCAGGCCTCCGGCCATTGACAATACTATCTCCGCGCTCATTTTCACACCCCGTCTCAAGGCCCGGCTAAAACATCCGGTTCCGAAATTTCCAACATTTTTTGACACATACTTTACCATTTTACGGGAAAAAGGGAGAAATTACAAGGACTTTTATCTAAAAAGTCTGCCGGAATCCAAGATATTCTTGCATTCGGCAGACTTAGAAACAGTTAAAACTCCGGCGGCAGTGACATTTCTCCCAATCCCGGCGGATCAGGCCTCCCATTCTCCCAGGGCGGCTCCTGCGGCAATGTCTTTCTGCAGCTGCCTGCCCAGAGCTTCCACGCTCTCAAAGCGCATTTCCGGCCTGTGGAAGGCGTACAGGAAAATCTCAATCTCCTTCCCGTAGACATCTCCCCGGAAGTCGTACAGATAGGTCTCCACCCCCGTGACCCTCTCGTCGGTGACGGTGGGCTTGTATCCCACATTGCTGATGGCCCTGTAGGTTTTATCTTCCAGCCGGGCCCGGGAAAAATAGACCCCTCTGGGAGGCAGCAGCTTCCGTGCGTCCGGCAGCAGGTTCACCGTGGGGAATCCCAGGTTCCGGCCAAGCCGTTTTCCCCGGACCACCTTTCCCGCCACCAGGTAAGGCATGCCCAGCAGCCTGCGTACCTGCTCCATCTCCCCTGCCTCCACTTTCTCCCGCACCAGGGTGGAACTCACCTCCCGGCCCTCCAGACAGACCTTGTCTATGATCCTGGTCTCAAACCCCAGGGAAGGTCCCAGCTCCTCCAGAAGCGCCGCGTCCCCCGCTCCCCCGGCGCCGAAGGACAGATCCCTCCCCGCCGCCAGAAACCGGGTCTTCATCTTTCCCGCCAGGATCTGACGGGCGAACTGTTCCGGGGGCGTGGCGGCCGTCCGGGCATTCAGAGGAAACTCAATCAAAATATCCACCCCTATCCGGGCAAGCAGCAGACGCTTTTCCTCCCTGGTACACAGCATCCCCCTCTCCCCTCCTCCAAAAAACACGGCGGGGGAGGGCTCAAAAGTGAAGACACAGGAGGCCAGCCCCCTGTCCCTGCAGGAGCACACCTCCTGCAGAAGCCGCCTGTGGCCCATGTGTATGCCGTCAAATTTTCCCAGGGCCGCCGCCGTGGGCCTGTCCAGAACAAAGTCCAATGTATCCGCGATGATCTCCACTCTGTCACCACTCTTTCCCTATAAAAACATTTTCACCGGCCGGTACTTCCCACCGGCCCGGTCGTAGGCGTAGATTCCCGCAAAACTCTCATCGGGGCGGTACACCCGCACCCACCGGCCCGGGGCATAGCATTCCTTCTCCACCGTCTGCTCCGGCTGGATCACGTTGCCGTTCTCCAGAAAACGCAGAAACTCCTCCTGCACATGGAGCACAGGACTGTCCTGGAACATGCTGTCCACAGGCCGCACCGCCCCAGCCAGCTCCCCCCTGTCCCGCAGCTCCTGCAGCTGCCCCAGGGTGAGCGCTTCCTCCAGGCAGAAATTCCCCACCCGGGTGCGCACAAGGCTTGACATGACGCCGCCGCATCCCAGCTTCTCCCCCAGGTCAGCGCAGAGGGTCCGGATATAGGTTCCCTTGGAACAGGACACCCGCAGAACCGCCTCAGGGGGACTGCAGGAGCAGACCTCCAGGGCATGGATGGTCACAGGACGTGCTTTCCGCTCCACCTCACGGCCCGCTCTTGCCAGCTCATAGAGCTTCTTTCCGTCCACTTTCAGGGCAGAATACATGGGGGGTACCTGCAGGTACTCCCCCACGAAAGAAAGGGCCCCGGCGCAGACTTCCTCCCGGGAGACCTCCACCGGATGCTCCGCCAGAATCCGCCCGGTGGTATCCTGGGTGTCGGTCTCCACCCCCAGAAGCAGTCCGGCCACATATTCCTTGTCCCTGTCCGCCAGCATGTCGCAGAGCTTTGTGGCGCTGCCAAGGCACACCGGCAGCACCCCTGTGGCCTGGGGATCCAGGGTGCCTGTGTGGCCGATCTTCTTCTGCCCGCAGATCCCACGCATCTTTGCCACCACGTCGTGGGAGGTATAGCCCGCCTCTTTATGAACTACAATGATTCCGTTTATCATTCTCCGATTCCCATTTTTTTATCGACTTCTCTATATGTAAGGAAAGATTGTTCACACAGTCGTGGAAAGTGCCCGTCATGGTACAGCCTGCCGCCCGCTCGTGCCCGCCGCCGCCAAAATAGGAAGCCACCTCCGCCACATTCACCTTCTCGCTGGATCGCAGGCTCACCTTGTACTCCTGACCCCCGGTCTGGTGCATGAAAATAGCGCACTCCACCCCGGCAATATTGCGCAGCTGGTTCACGATGCCGTCCAGGTCCTTGGGCTCCACATTGTAGAATTCCATGGTCCGGGAGTCCACCGCGCTGACAATGCAGCGGCCGTCCATAAACCGGATGCTCTCCATCAGGGCCCGTCCCAGAATCTGTGCCTGCACATAGGTCCTCTGATAAAAAGTCTCCAGAATCAGCCTGTGAAAGTCAAAGCCGTATGAGATAAGTCTGGCACCCTTCTCCATGGTGGCGGGGGTGGTGCAGGAATACTGGAATACACCTGTGTCATGAATAATGCCCGTGTAGAGGGTTTTCGCCAGTTCCCTGTCCAGCATCTCCGGATCCAGAAGGTCGTACACCAGTTCACTGGTGGAACCTACCTGGGGCATAATGTAGTTGATCTGAGCGCTGCCGCGGTTGCTCACATGGTGGTCGATATTGATGGTCTTCCCTGCCGTCTCAAAATATTTTCCCGCGCCGCCGATTCTCTCGGCCGTGCTGTCCAGGACAAAAAACACGTCAAAGGGAGGTTCCTCGGGGAAATCGGAATTGATCTCCCCGAACCCTTTGATCTCCCTGAAAATATCTGCCGGCTTCTCCAGAAATACCTTCACACTGGCTTCCGGCAGGCATTTTGCAAGATACTGCCACAAGGCCAGGCAGGCGCACACGCAGTCGCCGTCCGGCCTTACGTGTCCGCTGATGCCAATGCGCCCGGCATCCCTGCATTCTTCCAACAAATCTAATCTCATGAAAACCTCATTCCTCTTCGTCGTTGTGCTCGTCCTCACTGTGGGCGGTTTCACCCCGCAGGCGGACATTTTCGTCGTCCTGTGAGATTACCTGGTCAATCTTATGAGACATGCTGACCCCGTATTCAATGGACTGGTCCATGCAGAATATGATCTCCGGCGTATTGCGCAGGTTCACCGTTTTCGCCAGCCGGCTGCGGATGAATCCTTCTGCGCTCCGCAGCCCTTCCAGGGTGGCATCCCTGGCCTCCTGGCTGCCCAGGACGCTGATCCAGGCCTTGCAGCTCTTCAGATCCGGCGCCACTTCCACAGCCACCACGCTTGTCCAGGGATCGATCCGGGGATCCTTGATCTCTCCCCGGATAACCTCGGCCATCACCCTGCGTATCTCCCCGTTGATACGGGTATTTTTCACACTGTTTTTTCTCATTCCTGTTCCCGTTCTCCAATCCGCTGCGCTTCTGCGTTGGGACTTTTTGTCCCTCCCGGCACTGCAATCGCCCCCTGCGGGGTTACCCCGCGCCAAAAAGGGGAGTTCTAGCGGGGCACTTCCACCATGACATAAGCCTCCACCATATCCATCTCCTGGATCTGGTCAAAGCCCTCGAACACAAGTCCGCACTCAAAGCCTTCTTTTACTTCCTTCACATCATCCTTAAACCGCTTCAGGGAGGCAAGCGCACCCTCGTAGATCTGGCTGCCCTCCCGGGTGATACGGATCTTGCACCCTCTCTGGAACACGCCGTCCAGCACATAGGATCCTGCAATATTTCCAATCTGGGAAGCCTTGAATATCTGCCTGATCTCCGCATGCCCCAGCACTTTCTCCTCGAACACCGGATCCAGCATGCCCTTCATGGCCGCTTCCACATCTTCGATGGCCTGATAGATGACCTTATACAGCCTCATATCCACGCCTTCCCGCTCCGCCGTGGCTTTCGCGGTGGTGTCAGGCCGCACGTTGAAACCGATGATAATGGCATTGGAGGCGCTGGCCAGGGTGACGTCGGACTCGTTGACGGCTCCCACGCCGCCGTGAATGCACTTCACCACCACTTCCTCGTTGGACAGCTTCACCAGAGACTGTTTCACCGCCTCCACGCTGCCCTGTACGTCCGCCTTTACAATCAGGTTCAGCTCCTTCAGACTGCCCTCCTTGATCTGGGAGAACAGGTCGTCCAGGGACATCTTGCTCTTGGTCTCCTCCAGCATTTTCTCCTTGTTCTGGGCAAGGTAGGTCTCCGCATAGGACTTGGCCGTCTTGTCATTCTCATGGGCCAGGAAAACTTCTCCTGCGGTGGGCACGTCTGACAGCCCCAGTATCTCCACGGGCATAGAAGGCGTTGCCTCCTTTACTCTTCTGCCCTTGTCGTCTATCATGGCTCTGACCTTGCCGTAGCAGGCGCCTGCGGAGATAAAATCTCCCACATGGAGGGTTCCCTTCTGCACCAGAACCGTTGCCACAGGTCCCCTGCCCTTATCCAGCTCGGCCTCGATAACCAGCCCCCTGGCCCTTCTGTTGGGATTGGCCTTCAGCTCCATAATGTCCGCTGTCAAAAGAATGGTCTCCAGCAGCTCCTCGATACCCTGTCCGGACTTGGCGGACACCGGCACAAACTCCGTGTTTCCGCCCCAGTCGGTGGCGATCAGCTCGTACTCCGTGAGCTCCTGCTTCACCCTCTCGATATTGGCGGACGGCTTGTCGATCTTGTTCACCGCCACCACAATCTCCGTGCCTGCAGCCTTGGCATGGCTGATGGCCTCAATGGTCTGAGGCATAACGCCGTCGTCCGCCGCCACCACCAGGATCGCAATGTCCGTGGAGTTGGCCCCGCGCATACGCATGGCGGTAAAAGCCTCATGGCCGGGGGTATCCAGGAAGGTAATCTTCCTTCCGCTCACATTCACAGTATACGCACCAATGTGCTGCGTAATACCCCCTGCCTCCCTGTCGGTAACATTTGTCTTTCTGATGGTGTCCAGAAGGGAGGTCTTGCCGTGGTCCACATGTCCCATGACGCAGATGACGGGAGGCCGCTCCACCAGGGAAGCCTCGTCCTCCTCCCCTTCCTTCAGCAGTTCCTCGATTACATCCACCTTGACTTCCTTCTCGCAGAGAATGTCGTGTTCCATGGCAATGTTCTCCGCGTCCTCGTAGGAAATCTCCTGGTTCACGGTGACAATCTTGCCCTCCAGGAAGAGCTTTTTCACCAGCATGGCAGGGGGCAGCTTCATCTTGTCTGCCAGATCCTTGATGGTGATGCGCTCCGGAAGTACGATCACCTTGATCACTTCTTCCGCCGCTTCTTCCTTCTTCTTCTCAGGCCGGATAAATCTGCCGGGCCTGTTCTTTACCGCTTCGTCCTCCTCGTAGATATGGTCTTTCTTGGAGCGCTTGCTCTTCTCCTGGCTGCTTGCGCGCCTCTTTTCTTCCTCGCGCTTCTTCTCCATATCCTTTGCAGGAGACTCTCCGCCGAAGCCTTTGCCCGGTTTATTGTCTCTAAATCCGCCTCCCGGTCCGCCATTGCCGCGGCCATCGCGCGGTGCACCGTTAAAGCCGCGGCTGCCCCCCGGACCACCGCCAGGACCGCGCCGCTCACCCGGAGCGCCTCCCATGCCAGGCCTGCCGCCTCTCTGATATCCATTCTGCCTGTCGCCCTGGGTTCTGGCATTCTGGCCGTCACCTCCTCTTGACTGGTACTGTCCGGTTCTGCCGCTGCCGCCCTGGTAGCTGCCCTGGCCTCTGCCGTCCCGTCCGTCCTGACCGCGGCCTCCCTGATAGCCGCCCTGGCCTCTGCCGTCCCGTCCGTCCTGGCCGCGGCCTCCCTGATAGCGTCCGTCCCTGGCAGGTCTGTCCTGACCGCCGCCCTGGTACCTGTCGTTCCTGGGCCTGTCACCCTGGGGCCTGTCGTTTCTGGATCTGTCGCCCCTGTCTTCTCTGGGTCTGTCGTTCCTGGGTCTGTCGCCCTGGTACCTGTCATCCCTGGGCCTGTCGCCCCTGTCTTCTCTGGGTCTGTCGCCCTGAGGCCTGTCATTCCTGGGCCTGTCATTCTGTGCCCTGTCGTTTGCAGGCCTGTCATTCTGTACCCTGTCACCCTGAGGCCTGTCGTTCGCGGGCATTTCCGCCCTGGCTACCTCAGTCTTCTTCACCTGCTGCTCTGCCTCACGCACAGCCTGGGTCTGGCGGTTCTCCGCCGGTTCAGGACGGGGAGCCTTGGTCTGGGGCTTAGGGGGCACCATCTGCACCGCGGGCGTGGGAGAAGGAGGAGTCAGGGGCCTGATGGGCTGGCGCACCGGCGCACTGGCCTGGGTTCTGCCGCGGCCTCCCTGTCCACGATTCTGCCCGCCCTGGGAGCGGTTCTGGCCGCCCTGAGAACGGTTCTGACCATTCTGATTTCCCTGGCCGCCCTGCCTCCTGTTCTGGTTATTCTGACTATTCTGGCCGCCCTGATTGCCCTGTCCCCCCTGGCGTCTGCCGTTTCCGCCCTGCCCGGAGCGCTGTTCCTTCATCTCCGAGTACTGGGGATTGCTCACAATGATAAGCTTTTTCTTCGGCGTGTCTGCTGCATTCTTTGCCTGCTTTACGGTTTCCTGCTTTACAGCTTCTTCCTTACCTGTTACTTTCTTCTCCAATTCTTTCTTTTCCAACTCTTTCTTATCAGATTTTATTTCAGATTTCATTTCGGGTTTTATGGTTTTTTTCTCCGTTCCTTCTCTGCCGGCCTCCGGCCCGCCGGGTCCTCTGCCCGAGGACGGCTGTCCGGGGGATTCCCTGGCCTCGCCCTCAGGTTTCCGGGATGGTTCTTTGGCTTTTGCTTCCGCTCCAGGCTTCCGGAGAGGTTCTTTTTCAGGTTCCCGCTTTGAGGGAGCTGCCGCCTTTGCATCGCCGCTTGGGGCGCCCCCGCCAAATGCCTTCCGCACCAGCCGGGCAGCATCCTCGTCCACAGAACTCTGTGCAGCCTTCGCCTCAACTCCCTTTCCCTGCAGGAAGCTCAGAATATCCTTGTTCTGCACATCCAATTCCTTTGCAAGCTCATGTACCCTTATCTTCGCCATGCTCTCCTCCATTTCTGCCATTGACGGCGCATTGCTTCTCTTCCAGTTGCTTTATAATGGCATCCGCTAATCCTGCGCTGCATATGCCCATGGAGGACCGCATGTCTTTCCCAATTGCCCTGCCCAGTTCTTCTTTCCTGCCGAAGACCGCGAAGGGCACCCCATAATAGGAACACTTATTGGTAAATAACTTTCTGGTATTCTCCGATGCATCTTCCGCTATGATCACCATCATGGCGGAGCCTTTCCTGACTGCCTCCAGGGTTTGAAATTCGCCGCTGACGAGATTATGCCCCCGCATGGCAATCCCTAAAAGCGATAGAACCTTACTCTGCTTCAAGCCTCTCAAACTCCCCCTCTAAACTGTCATATACTTCTCTTGGTATGCTCATCTTAAACGAACGCTCCAGGCCCCTGTTCTTCCGGGCCAGCTGCAGGCACTCCCTGCTCATACAAACATATGCGCCTCTTCCATTCTTCTTGCCTGTTGTATCCAGGCATATCTCATTTTCGGCTGTCTTCAGGACTCTCATCATATCCCGCTTTCCCTTCATCTGTCCACAGCCCGTACACTGCCTCATAGGAATTTTTTTCGCCATCTGCCCACTCACCTCGTTCCTCAGCCCGGAAGAGCCGCTGGTTGTCCCTGCCCTGGGTTCCTTTTACCGCATATCCGATTTACCCCTCCGCTGAAATCTCCCCGGTCTCATCGGAAACTGGCTGTTCATCTCCATCTCCTTCACCGGGTACACTCTCCTGCTCTGCGCCATGCTGGAGTTCCGCCGATTCTCCTGCCGCCGCATCCTCCTCATACTGGCTGTTTCCACTGTATTCGGACTCTTCGGCCTCTCCTGCTGCCTCCTCATATTCACCGGCGGCGCCGTACTGGAGCTCCCCGGGTTCTCCCGCCTCATTCTCCTCATACTGGCTGGCTGCGCCGTATGGGGATTCTACAGGTTCTCCTGCCGCATCTTCCTCCTGCTGGATGACTCCGCTGTATTCGGGCTCTCCTGCCGCCCCCTCCTCATATTCATTGGCGGCGCCGTATGTGCTCCCCTCATATTCCCTGGATGTACCATATCCGTTCTCCTGCTCCCCAAAGTCCTCGTATGACTCATAATCGTCATACTCTTCATAACCCTCATCCATATAATCCTCATACCGGAATCCGGGAGCATCTTTGGCCTGGGTCTCGGATTTGATATCTATCTTATAGCCAGTCAGCCTGGCGGCAAGCCTGGCGTTCTGCCCCTCCTTGCCGATGGCCAGCGACAGCTGTCCGTCAGGAACCACCACCTTGGCCGTCTTCTCGTCCGGGTCGGCAAACACAGTGACGATCTTGGCGGGTGAGAGCGCATTCTGAATCAGGTTTCCGGGATTGTCATTCCAGTTTACAATGTCTATCTTCTCCCCACGCAGCTCATCCACAATGGCATTCACCCTGGCTCCGTTCATGCCCACGCAGGCGCCCACCGCGTCCACATTGGGATTGTTGCTCCACACGGCGATCTTGGTACGGCTGCCGGCCTCCCGGGCGATACTTTTAATCTCCACAGTGCCGTCCCGAATCTCCGTCACCTCGGACTCAAACAGCCTTTTCACAAGCTCCGGATGGGTGCGGCTCACATTGATACGGGGACCCTTGGGCGTGTTCTTTACCTCCAGAATGTATACTTTGATACGTTCTGTTGGCCGGAACACCTCTCCCTTCACCTGCTCGCTCTCGCTGAGCATGGCATCGGCCTTGCCCAGGTTGATGCTGACGTTTTTCCCCAGATAACGCTGCACCACACCTGTCACAACCTCCCGTTCTTTTTCATAGTATTGATTAAATACAACGCTCCTCTCCTCCTCGCGGATTTTCTGGAGGATCACGTTCTTCGCATTCTGGGTGGCAATGCGGCCGAACTCCTTTGATTTAATCTCCACATGAATCATATCACCAACCCGGGCTCTGGAGGAAATCTCTTTCGCATCTTCCAGGGATATCTGCAGTACAGGGTCTTCCACGTCGTCAGCCGTGAGCACGACCTCTTTCTCCGCATATACCAGAAAATCACAAGTCTCCCTGTTAATCTCAACACGCATGTTGTCCGCCTTGCCAAAATGGTTCTTGCAGGCGGTCAGCAGCGAGTTCTCAATGGCCTCAAACAGGGTCTCCTTGCTGATCTCCTTCTCCCTTTCCAAAATGTCAAGCGCTTCCATCATTTCCTTGTTCATTATTTCCTCCATTCTGGCTGTCCGCCAAACCCAAGTGTCCACGGCATTTCTCCCGGCCGCGCTGCAGAATATGTCTCAAAAGTCAATTGCCAGACGGATCAGGGCTACCTCCGCCCGCCGGAAAGTCCTGGGGACGTCTCCCTCCAGGATGGTGATGCTGTCCGTGTCAAATCCCTCCAGGGTGCCGGAAAAATCTCTGCACTTCTCCACGGGCTTGTAAAGGCGGACTTCCACCTCCCGGCCCAGGCTCGCCTGCAGGTGCTTATCCTTTTTCAGGGTGCGTCCAAGTCCCGGGCTGCTGACCTCCAGGTTGTACGCATCCGGGATAAAATCCTCCCTGTCCAGCTGCTCGGAGAGAGCGCGGCTTACCGTCTCACAGTCCAGAATCCCCACTCCCTCCGGCTTGTCAATATAGACCCGGAGGCAGTAGGTCCCTCCCTCTTTCACATACTCCACATCGTATATGGTCACGCCGCCGGCCTCGGCAATGGGCCTCAACAGCTCCTCTGTCCTTGCTTCGTACTCTTCCCTCCGGGACATCTGCAACCTCCAAAAAATTTCTCTAACATGCAAGTAAGAGTGGCCTCCGGGCCACTCTTACTCTAATTATCATCGTTTACAGACAAAGTATAAACCCAAATCCAGGAAATGTCAACACTTTGGGCCAATAACTATATAAAAAATCCGGCGGAAACCTTGCAAAACAGGTCCCTCTGTTAACATACACACTATATAGAAATCGGTCTAAATGACAGTTAAATCCATTTTTTTAATGGATTTGTATGCGCATTTATGCTACAATCTAAAGAAGCCGCACCACGCGGCAAACAAAATGGGGAAGCAACTTAAATCCCTGACAGGAGGACAGCATATGGCACTTAAAAAAATGGTTCCGGGCGGAGGCGGGGAAAAATATATTCTCCGGGAACAGCGCACAGGGGATGAATCCATCGTTTACTTTACAAAGGATCTCTCCGCTGAGGGTCTGCAGAAAATTTTTCAGAAGGTCAAAAGCCGGCTCTCCGGCAAAATTGCCGTAAAACTTCACACCGGCGAGAAAAACGGCCCCAATATCATCCCGCGCCCCTGGGTCAGGGAACTGCTTGCAAAAGAAATGTCGGAAGCAGTCATTGTGGAAACCAACACCTACTACGAGGGAGACCGCTACACCACCCGACAGCACAGGGAAACCCTCCAGGTCAACGGATGGACCTTCTGCCCGGTGGATATCCTGGACGAGGACGGCACCGTCAGCCTGCCTGTGAAGAACGGCAAATGGTTCAGCGAGATGTCAATGGGGAAGAACATTGTAAACTATGACTCCATGCTGGTGCTGACCCATTTCAAAGGACACACCATGGGCGGCTTTGGAGGCTCCGGAAAAAACATCGGCATTGGCTGCGCGGACGGAAGAATCGGAAAGGCGATGATCCATACCACCCCTGGTTCCGATAACATGTGGGATATCTCCAAGGAAGAATTTATGGAGCGGATGACAGAATCCGCCAAGGCCGTGACAGACTATTTCGGCCAGAATATTGTCTACATCAATGTTCTTCGGAACATGTCCGTCTCCTGCGACTGCGAAGGCACCGCCGCAGAACCGGTGGCCACGCCCAATATCGGCATTGTGGCTTCCACGGACATCCTGGCTGCCGATCAGGCCAGCGTGGACCTGGTCTATGCCCTGAAAGAAAGCGACCATAAGTGTCTGGCAGAGCGCATGGAAAGCCGCCACGGATTCCGTCAGCTGACTTATATGAAGGAGCTTGGAATGGGAAACGACAGATACAGCCTTCTGGACATTGACCAGGAAGACCTCCCCATATCCCTTCAGGAGGCGGTGGCGGATGTGGTGCCCTTCTCCTAAGTATACTCCAATCTGCAGTATTTTGGGCCAAAGGACAGTCTCCTTTGGCCCGGATCTCTCACATCCTGCGCCCCCATGTTCAAGGTACCCGGCGCGGTCGGATTAGTAAAAATTCATTCTCTGCAGATAATGGCTCTCAAAGTCCGGCTCCAGCGCAAGGTTGATCACCTCTGTTCCCTCCGCAGTCTTCTCAAGCATCCTGCCCACTGTCAAACCTGCAAACAGTTCCCGCCCTGCCCGCAGAGCCCCTGCCAGAGCTGTATTTCCCCCCGGAAAAGCTTTTTCCGCCAGCAGACGCGGCAGAAGCCCAATCCTGGCGGCCGCCCGGGGGTTCAGATAATAGCCAAATCCCCCTGCCAGCACCACTCTGTCCACCTGCCGGGGCTCAATGCCATACTTCTGCAGCAGGACTTCCATACCCGCTGCAATGGCTCCTTTTGCCAGCTGCACACTCCGAATCGCCTGCTGCGTCACCAGAACATTGCCGATGCGGATACCCTCTTCAAAAAACTCCGGCGCCAGCAGGCCTGTCCCGTCCACAATCCCTTCCTCCAGAAGCACCGCCAGAAGCCCCACCATGTCCGCTCCCCATATTCCTCTGTTGGCACCGCCTTCAAAGGCAGGCCCTGCGGCAGTGGCACAGGCAATCCTCCTGCGGCAGTTCCCCAGCACCATCTCACCGTTGGTGCCCAGATCCACAAGCAGTGTGATCTCTTCCCTCTCCGCCATCCCGCAGGCATGCACCCCCGCCGTGATATCCCCACCCACAAAGGCGGACATCCCCGGAAATACAAAGCAGGGAACCCCTGCAGCCTCCGTCACCGCTGCAGACAGGTGCCCTGCCGTAAAAGGAGCACGGCCCAGCTCCACACTGTCCCATCCCATCAGAAGATAAGTCATGGCCGTGTTGGCCGCCAATACCATGTACAGGCTTTCTCCCTCCTGCAGAAGCCTTCCGAAGCGCCGCACACCCTTTTCCAGAATGCCCCGCACCTGCCTGTACATCTCCTCCCGGCATGTTTTGTCTTCCGCCGCCTGGATTCTGGACAGCACATCCGCCCCGTACACGGCCTGAGGATTGAGAGCCACATACCTGTCCGCCACACTGCCGTCCTCCCGGTACAGAAGCATTGCTATGGTGGTGGTGCCCACATCCACGGCCGCCAGTCGCCTGCCGCAGCCCCCCAGGGGACGGCTCTTTCCTCCCAGGGCATCCCCTGCCAGCACCTGCAGCACTCCTGCCTCCCTGCCTGATCCGGGCCTCCCTGCTGCCCACCGGGCACACCCGGCGTCCGCCGAACCGTCCACCGCTGAGCCAGATTCCCCCAGCCTGTCAGCCGTTCCCCCAGAGCCCGCCTCCCGGAACGCCGTCCCCGGTACCGCCATCCCCACAGAGGCTGCGCCGGACGGACGCACCCCCGGGCACAGGCCGCATCCTGTACAGATCTCACAGCGCAGGCCCCTCTTCCGGCTAGACAAACTGATTCCTCTCCGGGTCATAATGGTAGTCTATCCTGGCCAGCGTTTCCACAATCTGCTCCCTGTCCCCATCCAGGTCCTGGCAGAGAAGCTCCAGACTGCCGTATCTGTCCCTCAGTTTCGTATTGACAACACTCAAAAGCATAACCGGATCTTTTGGCAGCATGCCGCACCCCTTTCTCCCACATGAATACACCATTTTCTTCCTAAGACAGCGTTACTTGGAAAGATAAGGGGCCGTATCCGCCTTAATCTGCTCGCCGTACTTCTTCACACTGTCTGTCACCTTATAATCTTCATCGCCGAACAGGAACTGATGCAGCCACACCACATTGCTCTCCAGATCCACAGGGATAACACAGTCACCCTTGGCCCCCATTCTTGCAGTGGTTCTCATGCTGCTCTGAGGGAAGCCGTCCTCCTCTACAATCCTGTAGTTGGCAATATTGCCTATCAGAGCAAGAATGTCCTCCGAGTCAATGCTGGTGTAGACATCCCCGATGCAGTCGTTAAACACCTGGGTCAGCGTGGCAAGATCCGCCTTTTTCGCCTGCTCTTCAATGGCCATGATCACTTCCCTCTGCCGGGCCGCACGCTTAAAATCATCCCCCTTGGTCTGGCGGATACGGCAGTATGCCGTGGCCTGAAGACCATTCAGCAGCTGCAGACCTGTCTCCGTTACAGGAACATAATCGCACTTGAGCACTGCCGCAATACTGATCTGATAGTTGTTGATGTGCTTCAGCTCCTCACTGTCCACCTCAATATAGACGCCTCCCAGACCGTCGATCACATGGATCAGCCCCTTGTAGCCCACAGCTACAAAATCCGTAATATCCATGTCCAGATTCATGTTCAGCATCTTAATGGCCTGCTCCGCCCCGCCGTAAGAGTAAGCCGAGTTACACTTCCAGTAATAATCCGTGCCCAGATTCAGGTATGTATCCCGATACACACTGACAAGCTTGATATCCCCTGTGTCAAGATTGATGCTGGCGATCATGGTGGTGTCGCTGCGGCTGTTCATGAAAAGTTCATTGTCCGACTTTGCATCCAGGCCAAACAGCGCCACATTCATGTACCCCTGCATGGTGCCGCCCTCCTCCTTCAGCTGCTGCACCTCCTCATGGATTTCCAGCACCTTGGGATTCAGCGTCGCCACCTTGGGACCCTCGCTGGTCTTGTTCATCACCAGGAACAGCACCACCAGCATAGCCACAATAACCACAATCTCAACGGCAAACAATATATATTTTGCCTTCCTTCCTGCCCCCGCTTTTCTTTTCGTCTCCATAACCTTCTCCTTATTTCTATGAATTATACTTCAGAAAAACACCGTGTCCCCATTATACAGGAAGCTCCCCTGAAAAGATTGAAGGGTTTTTTGAAAATTTCTTAAATTTTTCTGTAGATTCTTTAAGATGTAATAAGAAAATATATGCGAAAGCGTGCGTTTGAATTGTCGAAACACAGCGGATATTTCTGCAAAAAATAAAAAAATCCGGCTGTCCTGTAAGAAACAGAACAGCCGGTCGAATCATCAAAGTCGGCGCCGCCACATGTTATATCGCCATCACTTTACGGAGGCCGCCAGCTCCCCCTGCTCCAGGGAGATCAGCACCGTATCCCCCGGCGCCGCGCCGTCCTCCAGGATCATCCTGGCCACCAGGGTCTCCACATGCTTCTGAATATAGCGTTTCAGAGGCCTGGCCCCATATACAGGATCGTAGGCATTTTCCACAATAAACGCCAGGGCCTCCTGGTTGATTTCCAGCTCCAGATCCCTGTCCTCCAGCCGCCGGTTCAGGTCGGCGGTGATCAGGGCAACAATGGCAGTGATATTCTCCCGGGTCAGGGGCTTGAACAGCACCGTCTCGTCCAGCCGGTTCAAAAACTCCGGCCGGAAATGGTTCCGCAGTTCCCCCATCACCCGTGCTTCCGCCTCAGGGGCAATCTCCCCGTCCGGCCGGATGCCCTCCAGCAGATGGCCTGCCCCGATATTGGAAGTCATAATCAGAATGGTGTTCTTAAAGTCCACCGTCCGGCCCTGGGAATCCGTGATCCGCCCATCGTCCAGAATCTGCAGGAAGACATTGAACACATCCGGGTGGGCCTTCTCTATCTCGTCAAACAGCACCACACTGTAGGGCTTCCTGCGCACCGCCTCTGTCAGCTGACCGCCCTCCTCATAACCCACATATCCGGGAGGCGCTCCTATGAGCCTGGACACAGAGTATTTCTCCATGTATTCGCTCATGTCAATGCGCACCATACTGTTCTCGTCGTCGAAGAGAGCCGCCGCCAGAGATTTTGCCAGCTCCGTCTTGCCCACACCGGTGGGCCCCAGGAACAGGAAGGAACCGATGGGCTTGTCGGGATCCTTGATGCCCGCCTTGGACCGAAGGATGGCCTCCGCCACCTTGGTGACTCCCTCGTCCTGGCCGATAACCCTTCTGTGAAGCTCCGCGTCCAGGTGCAGGGTCTTGTTCCTCTCGCTCTCGGTGAGCTTTGCCACAGGGATCCCCGTCCAGCGGGAGATGATCCTGGCAATCTCGTCCTCGGAGACCTTCTCCCGCACCAGACTGCGCTCTGCGGCCCCCTGCTCCTCCTGCTCCAGCTGTTTCTTCAGGGCCGGCAGCCTGCCATAGCGCAGCTCCGCCGCCTTCTCCAGATTGCCCTCCACCTGGGCGCTCTGAATCTCCCCGTTCACCCCGTCGATCTCCTCCCGCAGCCTGGAGAGCTTTTCCACGGAGGCCTTCTCATTGTCCCACTGAGCCTTCCCGGCCGCAAATTCCTCCTTCAGCTCCGCAAGCTCCTTCTGCAGACTGACCAGCCTCTCCTGGCTCATCCGGTCCTCTTCCTTCTTCAGGGCCGCCTCCTCAATCTCCATCTGCATAATCTTCCGCTGCATCTGGTCCAGTTCCGAGGGCATGCTGTCCAGCTCCGTCTTGATCAGGGCGCAGGCCTCGTCCACCAGGTCAATAGCCTTGTCAGGCAGAAAACGGTCGGAGATATAACGGTTGGAGAGCACCGCCGCGCTGATAAGGGCATTGTCCATAATTTTAACTCCATGGTACACCTCATAGCGCTCCTTCAGTCCCCGCAGAATGGACACCGTGTCCTCCACCGTGGGCTCCTCCACCAGAACCGGCTGGAAACGCCTTTCCAGGGCAGGATCCTTTTCAATATATTTCCTGTACTCGTCCAGAGTGGTGGCGCCGATGCAGTGCAGCTCCCCCCTGGCCAGCATGGGCTTGAGCATATTGCCCGCGTCCAGGGCGCCGTCCCCCTTCCCCGCCCCCACAATGGTGTGGAGCTCGTCGATAAAGAGAAGGATCTGGCCGTCGCTGTTCTTCACGTCCTCCAGCACCGCCTTCAGTCGCTCCTCAAATTCCCCCCTGTACTTGGCCCCCGCCACCAGGGAGCCCATATCCAGGGCAAAAATCTTCTTGTCCTTCAGCCCCTGGGGCACATCCCCCCGGACAATCCTCTGGGCCAGGCCTTCCACCACCGCCGTCTTTCCCACCCCCGGCTCCCCGATCAGCACAGGGTTGTTCTTGGTCTTCCGGGAGAGGATCCGGATAATGTTCCGGATCTCCCCGTCCCTGCCGATGACAGGGTCAAGCTTGTGGTTCCTGGCCTTCTCCACCAGCTCCTGGCCGTATTTTTCCAGGGTGTCATAGGTGGCCTCCGGGTTGTCGCTGGTGACTCTCTGATTGCCCCGGACTGTGGAGAGCGCCTGGAGAAAGCGCTCCCTGGTGATGCCGTACTCCTTCCAGATGGCCTCAATCTCCCGGTTGGGCTCCTTGAGCATGGCCAGGAAAAGATGCTCCACGGACACATACTCATCTCCCAGCTGCTTTGCCTCGTTCTCCGCCCCCAGAAGCACATTGTTCAGATCCTTGCCCACATAGGCCTTTCCCCCCTGAACCTTGGTGCGCTTTGCCACCGCCCTCTCTGCGCGGTTCACAAAATGCTCCTTCTGGATCTCCATCTTCTCTATCAGCTTCAGAATCAGACTGTCCTCCAGAGTCAGCAGGCTGTACAGCAGATGCTCCTGTTCAATCTCCTGATTTCCGTACTCATAGGCTGCCTTTTCGCACCCTTCCACAGCCTGGAGGGATTTCTGCGTAAATTTCTGTATGTTCATAATGACTCCATTCTGCCCGCCTGGGGCGTGTCTGAAAATTTTCTTGTTCTATAACCACTATAACACTATACACACAGAAATCAATTAACAAACTCTAAACTTTTTCTCAAAATCCGGAAAAATTACCGCTGTCCCAGCACTTCCGCGATCTTCTCGATCATCTCGTCCTCCTTCAGGCGGAACTTGATCTCCACCCGCCGGGAGGCCTCCATGTTGATCTCAGAGGTGGGCCGTCCCAGAGCGTCCGTGCCATAGACCGGGCGGCTGAAAGAACGACCGTTTACAGTGAGCAGTCCCCTGAGCTGTGCTATCTTCTCCTCGGTGAGCCCGTTCCGGGCATCCAGGCAGAAGTCCGCCACGGAAAACGCCCTTCGTGAAGACAGCTCCATATTCCACTCATAGCTTCCATTGGTATCCGTATGCCCTTCAATGATAATCTCCGCAATATACCCTTTGAAATTATCCTGCAGCAGCACATCCAGGTACATGGGGATAATCTCCTTTAAGGTCTTGCGGCTCTCCTCGGACAGTTCCGCGCTGTTGTTGGGAAAGAGCAGATCCGAGGAAAAAGTGATGGAACCCGTCTGGGCGTCCACACTCATGGTGGAATTGTTGAAAGCCGACTGGAGAGCCCCGATAATGTCCGTTCGGATGCCCACAATATTCTCCAGTTCCTGCCGGGTGGTGTTCAGCTCCTGCCTGGCACTGTCAATCTCCAGATAGGCCTTGTTCAGCTCATCCTGGGTCAGGGCAGCATTGGCGTAAGCCTGCTGCAGTTCCTCCAGGGAGGCTGCCAGCTCCCCGTTGGACTTCTCAATGGCCGCCCTGTACTCCTCCAGATCCGCCTGGGCGGCGCTCAGATCCTCCTGGGACAGGGCCAGGTCCGCCCGGGCCTGATCCAGATCTGTGGTCTTCTGCTTGTAGATGGCAAGAGTGATGGCGATGATAAGCACAAAGATCAAAAGCAGCGCCGCCATCATGTCCGAGTAGGACTGCCAGTAGCTGTGCTCCTCAAAAGCCTCCCTGTTTTTTCGTCTAATCCTCATAGGTTGTCCTCATCTGTTCAAAGGTGTAGAGCTGGCTGCTGACCTCGCTGCTGATCTCCTCGCAGGCCTGGGCCAGAAGCTTCCCCTGCTCGGAGATCTCCCCGGTAAGCTCTTCCTGGCGCCGCATCATTCTGTCCATGGTCTCCTGGAGATGTCTGGAAGACTCTGTCAGCGCAGCCGCCGCATCCATAACGCTCTTCTCGTTCTTCACGCTGGCCGCCTGGACATAGGAGGCATTTTTCAGGGCCTCCCCCAGCTCCTGGAACCGGGTCCCCGTAGCCGCCTGAAGCCGCTCCAGGAATCTGTCCGCCATCCGCTCCATGGCCTCCGTCTGCGCCGCCGACTCCCCTCTGGAGAGCTCCAGCAGCTGCTTCATGTAATTTGCCATATTGGCCTGGTACACCAGCATTGCGGCGGCGTTCTCGTCTCCACCTGCCCCGGAAGGCGCGGCGCACTGACGGAACGCGGTCAGAAACAGATCCAGTTTCCCATAGGCATCCGCCATAATAGAGCGGTAGACAAAGTTAAATATCAGTGAAAACAAAATACCGTACACCGACGTGTGAAAGGCCACCTTCATACCCGACAGCAGCGGACCCACATTGTCGGAGATGGTGTAGATATCCTCCCCCTGGAAAGAGCCAAGCCCCATGGAAAGCCCCAGGAAAGTTCCCAGGATCCCCAGGCCCGTGAGGGTGCCGGAGATGGCGGAGTTGAAATAGCTGCTGCCCACCCTCTCCAGAAGCTGTTCGTTGATAAACTCTTCAATGTCGCAGTTTGCCACATACTGCTTTCCCCTGCGGCCGCCCCGGATCCGGGCGCAGTACCTGCCGTAGGCCGTCTGCAGATTTCCCTCCTGGAAAAAGGTCTTCTGTTCCTGGAGAGCCCCCCAGAGATTCTTGTTCCCTGCCTTCTTGTACTCCTCCTGCAGGGTCAGGGCTGCCCGCTTCAGGTCATCGGTTAGCCTGTTGAGCCGGATAAAACTGGCGGCGGACACCAGAAACAGCACCCCAATGATTAACAGGAACCCGCCGTTGATCATCAGATTGCTGAAGGATGCCACCTGCCCGGTAAACACACCGTTGATATACAGGATAAATACCACCATGGCCGTGTAGGCCACAAAAAGTCCGTAAAATAATTTGTTCTTCATTCGTGCCCCCATGTGCATTCTTCAAAATACGGCCCCCCGGACGCCGCTCCCAGACTCCTCTTTCCCTCTCTGTCCCGAAGACGCGGCCGCCCGGTTCTCCAGGCCGGAAACAGATTCTCAGGAAATTCCCTTCACCTTGTAGCCGGCCTCTTCCACCGCAGCTTTCAGGGCTTCCCCGCCGGCGCCCTCCTCCAGCTCCACTGTGGCAGTGCCCTCCTCCAGGCTCATAACCACACTCTTCACGCCATCCAGGGCCTCCAGCGCCTTCTGCACTCTTCCGGTGCAGTGTCCGCACATCATCCCTTCAACAGATACTATTTTCGTCATTGTTTTCTTCCTTTCTGCATGCGCCTGGGGCATGCCGCCCATACTTTCCACACTCTCCCTGCTTCTGCCCGCGGACCCGCTCTTAAACCCCCGCAGCCGCAGGGCGTTTCCCACCACAAAAAGGCTGCTCAGGCTCATGGCCGCCGCCCCGAACATGGGGTTCAGCTTCACCCCAAATACAGGATACCACACTCCCGCCGCTAAGGGAATACCTATTGCATTGTAAAAAAATGCCCAGAACAGATTTTGCTTGATATTGCGGATCACCGCCCGGCTCAGTCTCACCGCTGTCACCGCGTCCCGCAGGTCGCTTTTCATCAGGACAATGTCCGCGCTCTCCATGGCCACATCCGTCCCGGCCCCGATGGCCATTCCCACATGGGCTGCCGCCAGGGCAGGTGCGTCGTTGATGCCGTCCCCGATCATGGCCACCCTGCGGCCTTCCTCTTTCAGACGGCGGATCTTTTTCTCCTTGTCCTGGGGCAGTACCTCCGCCACCACCTCCGGAATGTCCAGACTCTTCCTGACCGCCTCCGCCGTCCGGGCGTTATCCCCGGTGAGCATCACCACATGGATACCCATCTCCCGGAAGCTGCTGACCGCCTCCCGGGAGGAGGCTTTCACCTGATCCGCCACGCCTATGACGCCCAAAAACTCTCCCTCCCGGGCCGCCAGCAGGGGGGTCATGCCCTTGTCCGCCAGCCCGGCAATCCCCTCCAGGGCCGTGGTCTCAATAGAGATGCCCTGCTCCTCCAGGAAAGGACGGTTTCCCACAAAATATTTTTCCCCCGCCAGGACTCCTTCCACCCCCCTGCCGAATACCGCCCGGAAATCCTTTGCCTCCGGCACGGTCAGGCCCAGGGAAACCGCATGCTCCACCACCGCCTCCGCCAGTGGATGCTCGCTTTTTTTCTCCAGCGCCGCCGCCACCGCCACCAGCGTATCCGTCTGTATGCCCGGGGCATACACGCTCACCTCCGTCACTTTCAGCTTTCCTGCGGTGATGGTGCCGGTCTTATCCATAACCACCGTGTCCACGTCCCTTGCCTGCTGCAGGGCTTCGCCGGATTTGATCAAAATACCGCAGCCCGCACCCACACCGGTGCCCACCATAATCGCCACAGGAGTGGCCAGGCCCAGGGCGCAGGGACAGGAGATCACCAGCACCGCTATGGCGGTGGATATGGCAAACTCCGCCCCCGCCCCCGCCAGAAGCCATGCGCAGAGCGTCACCAGGGCGATCCCCATTACCACGGGCACGAAAACCCCCGCCACTTTGTCCGCCAGCTGGGCAATGGGGGCTTTGCTGGCCCCGGCCTCCTCCACCAGGCGGATAATCTGGGACAGAGTGGTGTCCTCCCCCACTTTGTCCGCCCTGCACTTTAAAAAACCTGCCTTGTTCATGGAGGCCGACACCACCCTGTCCCCTGCTCCTTTCTCCACAGGCACGCTCTCCCCGGTTATGGCCGCCTCGTCCACGCTGGAACTCCCCTCCAGCACGGTGCCGTCCACCGGGATCAGGCTGCCGGGCTTCACCAGAAACACATCTCCCTCCCGGAGTTCCTCCGTGGGCACCTCCACCTCCTGTCCCTCCACCAGCAGCACCGCCGTCTTTGGCGACAGGTCCATAAGCTTTGTGATAGCCTCACTGGTCTTTCCCTTGGAACGGCCCTCCAGATATTTTCCCACGGTGATCAGGGTCAGAATCATTCCCGCAGACTCAAAATACAGATCATGGGAGTAATTCATGACCACTTCCATATCCCCGTGCCCCAGGCCGAAACCAATGCGGTACAGGGCAAAAATCCCATAGGCGATGGCAGCCGAGGCCCCCAGGGCGATAAGGCTGTCCATGTTGGGAGCCAGATGCCCAAGGGTCTTAAAGCCCACCGCAAAAAATTTCCGATTTACATACACAATGGGCAGCAGCAGAAGCAGCTGGGTCAGCGCAAAGGCCACGGCATTCTCCCCGCCCTGAAGGTATTTCTGCACAAATTCCGGAATGGGCAGCCCCAGCCACTGGTTGTACATGTGATACATGGAGACATACATAAGAGGAAGCAGGAAAGCCACGGAAATTCCCAGGCGCCACTTCATGGCCCGGGCCTCCTCCTGCGCCTTCCTCCTCAGGGTTTCCCTGCCCTTTCCTTCCCGGGAACCCTGCCTGTCTCCCCCGTCTCTTCCATCCTTCCTGGCTTCCCCGAAGGGACAGGCCCCGTACCCAGCCCCTTCCACCGCCGCCACAATGCCGCCGCTGTCCAGCTGTCCCTGGTGATAGTCCACCTCCATGGTCTCCGTCAGAAGATTCACGGAGACGCTCTCCACCCCCTCCAGTTTCTTCACCGCCTTCTCCACATGGGAGGAGCAGGCCGAACAGGTCATGCCCGATACATGATACCGCTCTTTCATCTCACAGCCCTTCCTTTCTCTCAGACACTTTTCCCAAAGCAGTCCTGCATCCCGTGCCTGGAAATCTCATTTCAGCCTTTTTACCAGCTCCACCACTTCCTCCACCACCCCCAGGTTGCCTTTTTGGATCTCCTCCACAACACAGGTCTCCATATGTTCCTGCAGCACCATATATGCAAAAGACTGCAGCGCGCTCTCCACCGCCGCCACCTGTACCAGGATATCTCCACAGTAGCGGTTCTCATCCAGCATCTTTCCGATTCCGTTCAGCTGTCCAGCCATGCGGTTCAGCCGGTTTTTCAGCTGTTTTTTCTCCCCCTCCCCTCTGGGCGTCGCCTTCCGCCGGACGCAGCTCTCCTGCCCCTGGCATTCCTCAGCTCCTCTGTTCTTCTCTGTGTCTTCTCCCATGATCTTTCCTTTCCTATTTATATTTGTGAGTATATCTTGTAACTGCCACCATGCACATAATACCCGGCCGGGGTATCCTTCCAACTCTAAGGATATACCCCTGCCGGGTATCTGTCAAGTGATTTTCACTTTCTGTCTCTGTTTTCCAAAAATTCCATTCTGGAATTCTCTTCCTACCTGGACTCTGTCTGCAGAGCAGCCTCACGCATCTGCAGAATCTCCTCGCCGGTCTCCACCCACTCCGCATCTGTCATCTTTACATTGCCGCCGTAAAATCCATTTTCCACGCAGACAGAGACATCATATGAGGCTCCCGCTTCCTCCAGCCCTTTCCGGTCAAACTCCAGGAGCAGTTTGCCCTTTGTCACCACTTCATTCTGGATAATCCTGGGCCGGTAGTACCGCACCAGCATCTCGTCCTCAATATCCCCCGCCTGGATATACAGTTCCGCCCCAAAATCCGTGGTGAACAAAAACGCATTTCCCATGGGGAACAGCCGGGTGATCTTGCCCCCTGTGGGAGCATACAGACAGTCCTCATCAGGACAGATAACCACAGCCGCGTATTCTCCTTCCCTGTCCGCCACTATCTCTCCGGACACAGGACTTCCCACAGACCAGACTTTCTGGTCATCCTCAAACCGCCTGCCCCGCCTTTTGCCATTTCCTCTGGCGCCTGTGCCGGAAGACTGGTGTTCGGTGCGCAGCCTTCTGGCCTCTTCCCTCTTCAGTCCCATCACTCTTCCTGCCCGCCTTCTCTCCGTCTCCCAGAGCTGCCCTGCAATCCAGGTCTTTCTGTCCGCATGATGCTGTCCAGAACTTCTGAAGGCTCCGGCTTCGCCTGGACGGCCGAAATTCAGAATGTCTATGGCAGGCTCTCCTTTTGCGTCGGCCCTGGCAGGGGCCGTCTGCCAGGGAGTGTCCAAAGATGCAGAAGCGGGCGTCCTCCCCTCATGGCTTCCTGGGGCCTCCTGCCTGTGGGGAGCCTGAGAAACCGAAGTCTTTGTCCTCCCCCTGGATGCTGCAGAAGCTGCGGCTTCAAAGGAATCCAGCATTTCTGAGATGGAATTATTTCTTGTACCCTCTTTTTCGGCAGTCAACGCTCCCACTGTGCTCCCTTTTGTCCGGAACGTACTGTCCGCCGCTCCCCAAAGGTCCCCCTTCCGGGCCCCTTCCTCATAGTATGCTGACTGAGCCGCCTCATCCGCAGCTCCCCAAAGATCTCCTTCCTGGGATGTCTCCTGTAACTTTACAGCAAACACCCCTTCACAGGTCGTTGAAGCACCTATAGGGTCCAGAATATCCTGGACAGATATTGTTCCCGAAAACTTCTCGTTGTCCTGAAGATTTTCCTTCCCGCCTGACAGATTTTTTGAGTCCCGGCCTTTTTGGCTGAAAGCCAGAATTCCCGCAGGTTTGCCGGGGACGTCCCCCGTCTCTCCCACGCCTTCCGCAGGCTCCTCCTTCATCCCCCACACACCATACATATTGTACATGGAGATCCTGCCCAGCATAAATCCCACCACCGCCGCTGTCACCAGCCATACTGCTCCCAAAAACATAAAAACGCCTCCCGTAACAATTTTTAAGCCAAGTTTTCCCATTCCCCAAAAATAATATGCAAATTTTAAAAAAAGATATTGACATTTCTCCCTAAACGGGCTATACTACTATCGTATTCTAAATGAAAGTCATTGAACTCACATATTTTTGTAAGTCATTGTTACTTTTAATGATGGTTTACAAAAATATGTGATTTTCTTGTCCTATGGTTTAGAATTACACATTTATTTTAATTACTTTTATGAAGGAGGTACCAAAATGAATAACGGTACAGTAAAATGGTTTAATGCACAGAAAGGCTATGGCTTCATCACAAATGATGCCACCGGCGAGGAGGTATTTGTACACTTCTCCGCAATCAACGCTGACGGCTTCAAGTCCCTTGAGGAAGGCCAGAAGGTCACTTTCGACACCGAGTGTGATCCTCAGAACAGCAGCAAGATCCGCGCTACCAACGTAACTGTTGTAGCTTAACTGCCTGCGGCAGCGAATCGGCGGGGTGCGTTCAGCCCAAGTGTATACCATGTCAAAAAGCCCTGTGTCAACACAGGGCTTTTTATTTATCTATCGCGAGGACAGGAACTGATACTCTCTCCTGGCCTGCACATCGTCAGGATAATTCTTCAGATAATTTTCCATCAGGACAAAAGCCTGCTTAAAATCCCCCAGATGCTCATAGGCCACAATCTCATTAAAAGACAATGTCTGCATCATGGCAGAGTTTCCCACCTGCATTCCCGCCTGAAACGCCTCCAGAGCCTTCTGGTAGTCCCCCCTGGCAATCTCACACAGCCCCAGCTGGTTATACATCTCGGCGCTGCCCTCATTGCTGCCAAGGTAACTGTTGTAGACATTGGCTGCATAATTGTAATCACCGGTGGCTTCATAGGCCCTGCCAAGGTACAGATAGCTCTCCACGCCGCCTTTTTCCTTGGCCTCCTCCAGAGCAATACAGGCGCTCTGATACTCTCCCAGATAGTAGTAGATCCTGCCGCTGACAAATTTGTCCATCTGCTTGTCACCTGACTCCAGAACTGTCCTCAGATACTGCTGCCCTACATCTTTATAGCCATAGTATTCAAGCACCTCATAGATCTCTATCAGCCTGTCATAATCCTTTGGCGCCATCTCAACAGCCCTGTCAAAATCCTCCTTGGCTCCCACATAATTCCCCTGGGCCAGACGCGCATTCCCCCGCAGGTAATACGCATCCTTCTCCTGGGGGCGAAGCGCAAGCACCGCGTTGTAGACAGCCTCCGCCTCAGCATATTTTTCACTCTTGGAGTAAGCAGCCGCCAGATAGTAATTCAGATCAAAATCCAGGTTTTCCACCATACCGCTGCTGCCCCCCAGGGACGCCTCGAAAAAAAATGCCGCCTGCTCATACTCCGTCAGCCCCATATAGGCAATGCCCCTGGCCCTGTTCACAAGCCGGGCGTTCTCCCCCTCGTTTTCGGCGCTGTCCAGCTGTCCCAGAGCGCCCTGGTAATCCAGGTTCCGGATCAGTTCCAGGGCCGCCTGGGTCTTCTCCCCCTCCCCGCCGCAGCCTCCCAGAAGCAGCATTATCCCAATGCCCAGTGCAAATACCAGAACTCTCCCGGCGCACCTGGCTCCATGCACTGCCCCGCCAAAAGACTCTTTTATCTCTAATTGTCTCTCAATCCTTTTCACCCCGGCTCCTGTTCCTCTTAACTTTCTCTCTTTATCTTTTCCAGTTCCCTTAAATCCCGTCTGCTCCGCTCTCTTTAAAGCGGAAACCGCAGACTTTAAGTCACTCGTCCAAATGCGAAGTACAATGGGCACATCTGACCGCCTCTACAGGAATCTCGCTGAGGCAGTAAGGACACTTTTTTGTGGTTGGCGCCGCAGGAGCCGCCTCCTCTTTCCGCTTCACCCTGCCCCCAATGGCATTGATCCCCTTTACAAGGCAGAAAATCACCAGTGCCGTGATAAGAAAGTTAAGCACCGCCGTGATAAAATTACCGTAACAGAGCACCGGCGCGTTCTCCCCGCCGCCAAGAGTCACAGTGAGATAGCTAAAATCCGTCCCCCCGAAAATACCCAGCACAGGGGTCAGAATGTCCTGGTTCAGGCTTGTCACAATGGAAGTAAACGCTCCTCCCACAATCACGCCCACCGCCATATCCAATACATTTCCTCTGGTGATAAACTTCTTAAATTCCCCTATAAAACCCTTTCCTTTTCCGCTTTTCTTTTCCATAAAATCCTCCCTGCCCTTTCGGCTTCTTATGCTTTGTCCCATGCATGCACCACTAATAGTACCACAAGAAATTCCAGTCCACAAGTCATTTATGCTTGCCCCTCCCATGAATTTAGTATATACTGTAACAGTTCAGTGTCCTGTCTGAGCGGTTACTGTATACTCTACACAAAACGGGAGGCATCAATATGACAAAACAGGAAATTTCCGAGATCAAGAAGCTCTTCACCCCCAAAAACTGCTCCATCACCCGCATCTGCGGCTGTTATGTGGACGGAGAAAAAAATAAGAAAACCGAGTTAAAGCAAGCCTTTCTGTCCCTTCCCGAGGAAGAAATGTTCAAATATTTTGAGATCCTGCGCAAAACCCTGTCCGGATCCCCCGGCAGAAACCTGCTGACACTGGAATTCCAGGACACGGTCAAGGACACCCTCTCCCAGGACGAGAACCGGGAGGAAAACGCACAGGAATTTCTGCTGCGCCTGCGGGAGAGCAGGCTGAAAGACGACGCCCTGCTGGAAGAATATTATGATAAGATCATTGAAAGTTATGAATATGTGGGAAACTACCTGATCCTGGTGATCCACGATGTCTACGACGTGCCCGGAAAGACCTCCGACGGAATTCAAATGGATGACGCCTCCGACGAGGTGTACGAATACATACTGTCCTGCATCTGTCCCGTGGAACTGTCCAAGCCGGGCCTGAGCTACAATCCTGAGGAGAACACTTTTCAGAACCGGGTGCGGGACTGGGTGGTGTCCCTGCCGGAGACAGGCTTCCTCTTCCCGGCCTTCCACGACAGAAGCACGGATATCCACAGCCTGCTGTACTATTCCAAAAATCCGGAGGAGCTGAAAGAAGGCTTTGTGGAATCCCTCTTTCACTGCCCCCTTCCCCTGTCCGCAGGCAGTCAGAAAGAAACCTTTCACGCTCTTATCGAGGACACCCTTGGCGAGGACTGCGATATAGAAGTGGTAAAAAGTATCCACGAAAGATTCACAGAGCTGGCAGAGGAGCACAAAGAGTCGCCGGAGCCCCTGGTTCTGGGAAAAAACGAGGTCAAAACCATTCTGGCCGACAGCGGCGTGGCAAATGAACGGCTCTCGGAATTCGACAGGCATTACGACGAGACCGCTGGAGAAAGCACCCCTCTGCTAATGAACAATGTCATGGAGACCAGGGCTTTTGAGGTAAAGACCCCCGACGTTGTCATCAAAGTAAAGCCCGAGCGCACCGACCTTATCGAAACCCGCAGCATTGACGGCCGCACCTGCCTGGTCATCGCCCTGGGCGGAAGCGTGGAAGTCAACGGTATTGCAGTGAAGACCCCGGCGGAGCACCAGGAGAGCAGTGAGGAGATGCCCCGGCAGGAGGTCATTTAGCCGCCCGGAAAAATACACCTTCATAGTAAATCCACAGGCTGTTGTCATCTCCCAGAAAGAACTCTCTTCCAAAAAAGTTGTCCTCATAAGAAATGGTGCCGCAGACCACCGCCCCTTCCTCCGTCCACCAGTCAGTCAGGTCAACGTGATAGTCCCTCAGAATATCTTCTTTTGTGCAGATATCATATTCATATTCCCAGTCTTCCAGGCCCAGATCCTGACCGTTCTGGGCCACGGCATCCTCATAGTAAGTCACGGTATAAGTCAGATACCTCTCAATCTCCTCCTGGGACAGGGCATAGATATCCGAAGTCCTGTACTCCTGCACCCTCCAGGTGCCGAAATAGGGCTGTTCCCCCTGTCCGGGCCGGCTTCCCGCCGTCTTTCCCAGATCCTGCCAGAAATGGTCCAGGGCGGTAAAGTCCAGCTCCTCCGGTCTGTATGAGTCAATGATCTCATAGGCTTCTTCCTCCGAGATCCCCCGGGCCTCTTCCGCATTCTGGGAGTCCTCGCTTTCAAACCAGGGGGCCGTCTGGCTGTAAAAGGCGTCAAAGATCACATATTTCAGGGGCACAAGATCGGATCCCTCCAGCCTGTAATAGGCGTACAGACTCATGGCGGCACTGCCGGACCCCATATTGCAGATCACATTGTCCGCACTCAGGCCATAAGTGTTCCGTTCCCCTCCGGAGAAAACATGGGTCACAGAACCTGCCTCCAGGGTGTACATGTCATAAATAGCAGCTCCTTTCCCTATAAGCAATTCCTCCATGCCGTCCCCGTCCAGGTCCAGCAGCAGATATCCCAGCTGGTCAAGGGAAGTCTCATAGCCGCACATATAGCTCATGCCCGCATTTTCAAATTCCTGCTGTCCCCATCCGCTTTCTATTCCATTTATGTATTCCTGGATCCTGGAGCTGTATATGCCGAGACTTCCCGTTGATCCCCCGCCCAGGGCCCCGGCGTCCTTCTCAGGAGTACCGCTTTCCCCGGCGGAAGTCCCATCCGGGTCACTTTCACCAAAAACGCCGGCTCCCGGGGACTCTCCGCTGTCAGAACTTCCGCCAAAAGCATATTGACCGGTTCCGTCAACGGTATTTTCACCGGCACTGCTGTCGTCAACAGCTTCTCCAGTGGAGTCTTCCTCACCGAAGGCGCTCCCCTCCGCTTCCTGCGTCCCCGGCATCTGGATTCCCTCCACCGGCGCCACAGCACCGCCCTCTCCGGACGCCCCATCTCCTGCCCCGGCGCCGCAGGCACACAGGCACAGAACCGCCGCCGCGGACAGAATCCATAACACCCATCTTTTCATGATACACCTTCCTCCTGTTCTCTCCGCCGGGACCGAAAGCTGCCAGGGTCAGTTCTCCCCCTCTTTCCGGAGCGCCACAGCCGCCTTAAGCCTTGCCGCAATCTCCCGCATCACACCCGGATCCACCTTGCACACCTTCCTGTCATAGGTGTAGAAGCCATTGGTCTCATCCTCCACGTCGCTCAGCTGTGTGTAGACACAGCCACAGACTCCCCTGGACACTCCAGGCAGGATGGTTCCCTCATACAGTTCTTTGACCCTATTGGTCAATTCCTGTCTGTCCCTGCATTTTCCATAGCCGTACTTGGCGTATTTGGTGTAAAAATGCCCCGGCACAGCCCAGGTATATCCGCCGCACTCTGACACCAGCACAGGTTTTTCCAGCACTTCCGGCAGTTTCAGGCTGTGGAAGTATATGTGCTGACTGTCAAAGTCACTTCTGTTCTGCACAAACCAGCCCGAGGCAGAGTCATATAACCTGGTATCGTCCACACATTTTGCCCGCCAGTACATGGCGGCACTCTCAAACTGCCCCCACCCTTCGTTAAATATGGTATAGGCAATCACACTGGGATGATTCATCAGATGACTCTGTGTCTCCTTCATATGTTCCACAAAAAACTCCCTGCGCTTCCGGCTTCCCCAGAACCTTCCGTCCCATTTCTGGAAGACCCCCAGAGTGGGAAGGGCCGTGTCCCTGATCCAGGAGTAGACGCCGCTGTTTACCATATCCTGCATGACAAGCATCCCATGTTTGTCACAGTAATAGTAGAAACACTCCGGCTCCACCTTCATATGCTTCCGCAGCATATTGATCCCCAGATCTTTCATGCGCAGAATATCCTGCTCAAACTCTTCCTCCCTGGCGGGAAGGTAGATGCCGTCGCAGAAATACCCCTGGTCCAGAACCCCATTCAGAAAAATGGGCTCACCGTTCAGACACACCCGGGGCACTCCGTCCACCTCCATCACCTCCACAGTGCGCAGGCCAAAGTAGGAGGAAACCCTGTCCTTCCCCAGCGTAACCGTCATTTGATAGAGATAGGGATTCTCCGGCGTCCACAGCACAGGCTCGTAGAAACTGCCGTCCGCCAGACGCACCTGGGTCATGTCTATCTCCGCCCGGTTTCCCCTGCCCTGGAACGTACAGCTGCTGCCGTCGTGGAGGGCGATGGTGACAGAGATGGGATCCTCCTCACCGCAGAGATTCTCGCCCACGCTCAAATCACACCAGACACTGTTCTCCACCGTCACGGAAACCCGGTACCCATCGGTCTTTACCTCCAGTTTTTTCATATACACATTTGGCACACATTCCAGCCACACACTCTGCCAGATGCCGCTCACAGGGGTGTACCACATGCCGCCCCTGCGCCTGCGCTGCTTTCCATAGGGGTAGCGGGGGGAGAGCGTGTCCTTCACCTTCACCAGAAGACAGTTCTCACCTGGCTTCAGATACCGGGTCACGTCAAAACAAAAGGGAAGATATCCTCCCTCATGTTTTCCCACACAGCGCCCGTTTAAGAACACCTCTGCCACCTGATCCACAGCCCCGAAATGCAGCAGGATGCGCTCCCCTTTCCGGACGGCGGGCCTGACAAATGTCCTGCTGTAAGCAAGCCTTGTGCCCACACGGCCCCGGTATCCCGACAACAGAGCCTGGGGAGGAAAGGGCACCAGAATATCCTTACCGTTCAGTTTCCATTGCCCGTTCAGACTGATAAAACTCTCCCTGCGCATGTGGGGGCGGGGATAGCTGTCCCAGACATCCTCCCCTGGTTTTTTCCCCAACAGCTCCTCCCCTGACCGGCTGGTCAGATTGTGGTGGGCGTTTCGTATCTTCCGGTACGCCTGGTACGCAGCCCCTGCCGCCACAGCGGCCCCCAGTATCACGGCACACTTTTCCTTACAACCTTTTTTCATTTTAGCCCCCGATCGGCCGCTCCCCCAGACATTCAATACCCCTCCATGCCCGGGCGCCGGCTGAAACAGTGCCTCAAGTTCAGCACTTGATTTCCAGATACCCCAGAAGTTTGGACATGTCATACTCCTCTATGACACCAAGATTGGAATCATAGTATTTCCCGTCATAGTGAACCAGATAATGGCAGAAGCGCCCCATCTTCTCCATCATAATACAGCATTTGGGCAGCACCGCATCCCGCCCCTCCGTATAGTTAATTACATCACTATGGTCAATGCCGTAGTAGTTCAGTGCGGAGATCATACGCCCCATGGTGGCCTGCCACTCCCTGCAGTCCATAACGCTGATCACCTCCGCGATGGTGATCCCCGCCAGCATGGCCACACAGGCCTGTCCGCAGAGCCCGTCCTCCGGCTGGATAATGACCTTCATGCTGTCGATCCTGCGGATGGGGTTGTCAAAACTGTAAGGGCTGTTCTGATCCATGCGGATAAGGGACTTGGTGATATGGAGCAGAATCTTGTGGGGCACCCCCAGCTCCAGATTCTCCCCGTCCTTCTCCTCAATGTGGATCTCGTAATTGCCCTTTTCCTTGGGCAGCAGTTCACAGTCCACATGTCTGTTGTCAAGCACCACATCCCCCTGGATAATGTCCCTCTGCTTGCAGACCTCCCACACATTGAAGGGAATCTGAATCACATAGTCGTTTTCCTTCTTCTCAACACTTGACTCAAAGAAATACCTCATACTCTTTCCTCCCATAATATCTTCACACTGCCTTATGTTATTTTACCCGTTTTGAGCTCAAAAGTAAAACAAATTTTGAAAATCTTTTCCATAAAAAAGGGCCCCGCAGCCGGAAAAACAGGATTCTATCTCCCTGTTCTTCCCTGCGGCAGCCTCCCGGCCTTCCAAGCCTTACAACAGCCGTTATTTTTACAGATTATGGAGCTTCCGGGCAAGAGCCTCCCGGTCCCCGCACCCTGTTTTCTCCAGGATATGTGTCATATGTTTCTTCACCGTGGCCGTGGTGATGTACAGCTTCTGCCCCACCTCCCTGTTGCTCAGGCCCAGGTGCACAAGCCGGGCCACCTCCGCCTCCCGGTCCGTGAGGCCCATGCCCCGGAGACAGAAATAAGCTCTCTGACCTTCCTCCTCCTGGGGCTCCTCCTCCGGCTCCTCCATATAGGAGAGGATCATTCTCTGAAGCCGTATCCTTACCGGCAGCAGAAGCAGATAAAAAAGCGCCGTGTACAGCACAGTCACAGAGATCACAGCCAGAGCTATGGGCAGATAATACGGAAAATCAGGGTTAAAAGAGTACAGCACATCCACCAGTGCCGTGGCCACAGCCACAATCCCCTCCACCACCAGGATTTTTCCCGCAGATTCCACCGCCTTGGACGCCCTGCGCAGCTCTATCATGGACACGCTCCCAGGCCTGAATATAACAAGGCGGATACCCCGGACAAAATCCTTCTCCGCCCCTGCCAGGAACAGCACAAACCATCCCACAACCGCCATCCACAGCGCCGTAAGCCCATCCACGTACATTGTTATTATATTGCTGTCAAAATAAAATAACAGCTCTGAAACGTAAATCACAAGACCAAATCCGACCAGCGCCCAAAGCACCCTGCTCCTGAAAAAACCTCCTGCGCCGTCCAAAATTTTTTTCATTCTTATCCCCCGCCTTTCACTCGACACACCCTGTTGCACCATCTGCAGATGCCCCTGATTTTACAGGATTTCCCCCCTTTATGCAATACTTTTATATCAAAAAAGAGGTGGTATTTTTCTACCACCTCCCTTTTTCCCGCTGTCTCTACTGATCCGGAAGCCCCTGGGCGCACTCTTTCCCGGCCTCCGGCCTGTTCATCAGCTTCCAGGCCGTGCCAAAGAAAAGCGTCACCGTGGTGGCCACAGCCAGAAAGTCAGACACGGGTTCCGCCAGGAACACTGCAAACTCCTTGTTTTCAAAGAAATGAGGCAGCAGATAGATCAGCGGAATCAACAGGATCAACTTCCGCAGCACCGCCAGAAACAGGGACTGCACCGCCTTTCCCAGGGCCACAAAGGTCTGCTGGCAGGCGATCTGGGCCCCGAAAAAGCAGATGGAAGCCATATAGATCCGCATGGCCCAACGGGTATACTCCACCGTGGCCTCATCGGAGGAAAATATCCTGGCCAGCCCCCCGGGCACCAGCATGGTGAGCGCCCAGATAAACGCGGAATAGCCCAGACAGCAGGAAAGATTCAGCAGAAATGCCTTCCTCACCCTTCCCATATTCCCGGCTCCGTAGTTAAAACTCACAATGGGCTGCATTCCCTGTGAGAGCCCCTGCAGGGGCATCATGGCAAACTGCATCACACTGGCCAGTATGGTCATGGCCCCCACCGCAATGTCCCCGCCGTATTTCTGCAGGGAAGTGTTAAAGCTGATGGACAGCAGACTCTCGGTGGAAGCCATGATAAAAGGAGATACCCCCAGGGCCAGCACCGGCGCCATAACCCTGGGAGATATCTTCAGATTCTCTCTGCGGATGCGCAGGGTTGTCCTGTTTCCGCTCAGAAACCGAATCACCCACACCGCCGACACCGCCTGGGAGAGCACCGTGGCCAGTGCCGCCCCGGAGGCCCCCATGCGGAAGAGGAAGATAAACACCGGATCCAGAACAATGTTCAGACCCGCCCCGATCATCACCGTCTTCATGCCAATGTCCGCAAAGCCCTGGGAGGTGATGAATGCGTTGAGACCCGTGGTAAAAAGCACAAAAATACTCCCGCAGACATATATCCTCAGATAAGGCAGCGCATAGACAATGGTATCATCACTGGCCCCGAAGGCGTACAGCACCGCCTCTGCCGAGAGGAAAAACACCGCCGACAGCACCAGGCCCACACAGGCCAGGGTGGACACACAGCTGCCCAGGATCCGCTCCGCCTCCCCATACTCCCCCCGTCCCATGGCGATGGAAGCTCTGGGAGCGCCGCCGGCTCCGATCAGGGAGGCAAACGCCGCCACCAGGGTAATCACAGGCAGCGTCACCCCCAGGCCCGTCAGGGCCAGGGCGCCCACACCCTCAATATGGCCGATATAGATCCGATCCACCATATTGTAGAGCAGATTCACAATCTGGGCCGCTATGGCGGGCATTGCCAGGGAACGCAGCAGCTTCCCCACAGGCATCTCCGCCAGTTTGTTACCCATCTGTCCTGTCTCTTCTTTTCTGTTCTCCTCCATGACCTGCTCCTCCTTCCGCGCCGCTCCGTTTAGATTTTCAGGATAATGGTGGCAAATCTAAAGTACACCAGCAGCGACAGGGCGTCCACTATGGTTGTGATAAAAGGACTTGCCATCACCGCAGGATCAAACCCTATCTTCTTGGCTCCAATGGGCAGCAGGCAACCCACCAGCATGGCCATCAGCACCGCCGCCACCAGGGTCAGGCACACTGTCAGCGCCACCAGGATCCCCACCTGGTCAAAAAACAGCAGCTTGGCAAAATTTGCAGCCGCCAGAGTGCAGCCGCACAGCACCGCCACCCGGGCCTCCTTCCACACAATCCTGGGCACGTCCCTGTATTCTATCTCCCCCAGGGAGAGCCCGCGGATAATGGTCACACTGGCCTGTCCCCCTGCGTTTCCACCGGTATCCATCAGCATGGGGATAAAAGCGATCAGGGCCGCATACACACTCAGAGCATCCTCAAAGGAGGAGATGATTGCCCCTGTGAACGTGGCTGACACCATCAAAAGCAGCAGCCAGGGAATTCTCTTTTTATAAGTCTCCCCCACTGTCATCCTCATATAAGGTTTGTCACTGGGGACAATGGCAGCCATTTTCTCCATGTCCTCCGTGGTCTCCTCCTCCATAATGTCCACAATGTCGTCCACGGTGATAATACCCACCAGACGATTTTCATTGTCCACCACCGGCATGGCTGTAAAATCATATTTTTTAAACTGAGCGGCGGCCTGTTCCTGGTCCATAAGGGTATTGATGGCAATCACGTTCTCATGCATAATGTCCCCGATGATCTCCTCCCCCTGGCTCAGCAGAAGGTTCCGCAGCGTCACCGTCCCCAGAAGCTCCCTTCTGGCATCCAGCACATAACAGATGTTGATGGTCTCACTGTCCAGCCCCACCCGGCGGATCCGCTCAATGGCCTGGTCCACGGTCAGCGTCTCCTTCAGGGACACATATTCCACGGTCATAATACTCCCCGCAGAGTCCTCCGGATAACGCAGAAGCTGATTCAGAGCCTGACGCGTGTCCGGGTTGGCGTTGGCCAGAAGCTTCTCCACCACATTGGCGGGCATTTCCTCCAGAAAATCCACCGCGTCATCAGCCATCAGGTTGTCAATGATATTGCCCGCCTCCCTCTCGGAGAGGGAGTTAATGATGGAGTGCTGGCTGTCCACTTCCAGATAGGAAAATACTTCCGCCGCCAGATCTTTGGGAAGGATGCGGAACACCTTCAGCATTCCCTCCTCTTCCAGTTCCTCCATCAGGACAGCGATGTCCGCCACATTCAGCTCGGCAAGAAACTGACGGACATTGGTATACTGCTTAGCTTCAAGAAGCTTTAAAAGCTCCTCCAATTCGATTCTTGTTTCCATAGCATTTCTCCTTATGTGGTTTTCTGATTAAGGTGCAACTTCGACCGGGAAGAGGATTCTCACCGCTTTTTTGCTGACTCTTCATTAAAAAACCACCTCCTTTCAAAATGCCATGCCCTGAGAAACTCTTACAATACCATTTATTTTAGACCGATCAGCGGTTTTTGTCAACGAAATAAAGCTCCTTCTTTTTCTCAAAGACCGCCTTCCCGCCGGTGGCGTCGGCCAGTTCCCTGCCCAGGACGTCAAAATCCTCTCCGGGCACCTGCAGGCGCAGAAGGATTTTCTCCCCGTAATCCGCCTCCAGCGGTTCCAGCCCCCTGTTCCCAAGCAAGTACAGAATCTTTCCGATGCTGCCATAGTCCGCTGTGACCTCTGCCTCACATCCCCGGCGCATGGTTCCAGCCAGACAATTCTTCAGTCCCTCTTTCACCGCCTGAGTATAGGCCCTCACCAGTCCCCCCGTCCCCAGAAGCACACCTCCAAAGTACCTGGTGACAACCACGGCTGTGTCCCGCAGTCCCTCTCCTGTCAGCACCTCCAGCATAGGACGCCCGGCAGTTCCCCCGGGCTCCCCGTCGTCGCTGCAGCGTGTCAGTCCCTCCCTGCCGCCCACCACATAGGCATAGCAGTTATGCCTGGCATCCCAATATTTTTTCCTGATCTCCTCAATAAATTCCAGCGCTTCCTGCTCACTGCCGCACCTCCGCAGAGTGGCGATAAAGCGGGACTTTTTTTCCACATACTCCCCTTCCCCGCCCTCAAGCAGAACACGGTAGGAATCTCCCCTAGAATTCTTCTCTTCCATTCCGGCCAATCCTCTCCTCCCTGAACGGCCCCTTCCGGCCCATGAAAGAAATCATATCACAAATTACCCGAAATGTGAAACACTTCAGGCAGAGAAAGTGCAAAAAACAGAGCATGACCCATTTGCTTAGGGTTGCACAGAGACAGCGGAATATGCTATAATACCCTTAATATATTTTCAATATGTACGCAGGAGGCAGAACATGGAACAATCACTGTACACGAAAGTAAAAGTAAACAATGAGATTGAACTCTGTGAGATTTCCAACCCGGATTGCAGGCATATGATTGAAAAGGCACTGTTGCACCAGCGTATTTCCTATTACATCCGCTGGCCGAAACCCTCCCTGTTCCGCCGCAATAAAAACACCTGTATCATCTGCGTGAACGACTATTCAAAGGAAACGGCCGAAAACGTAGTGCGCAATGTGTGCGACGAAAAGGGATACCCGGTAAAATTTCTCATGCGGAAATCTCAGAATCAGTACCTGTAAACCCAAAATATTTCCCGCCCCGAAATTTTGTAAATTTTTTTAGATTTCTGTTGACAAAATACATAACGCCTGCTATAATAATCTATGTTGGCTGCGGGGAACAGAGACAGCCTCCAGGACTGTTGGCGAGAGGGAAATAGAGCAGTCCCAAATGGTTTAAGCTACCTTGGCGCAGTCGGTAGCGCGCATCCTTGGTAAGGATGAGGTCGGCGGTTCAAGTCCGCTAGGTAGCTCTGAAAGAAAGCGAAAATAAAGGCTTTTCGAGGTATAATGCTTCGGAAAGCTTTTATTTTATTATAAGACAATGTGAACGGATAAGCTACTCTCAGCCCCAGCCCATGCGATTGGGGCTGTTTTAATTTCTTTGAAATTCCTGGCACAAAATAATTTGACATACGCATAATAACCTATAATAAAAGTACGGAAAACCATACGAAATCATGAGGTGATACTATGTTGGCGGTAAAGAGCATGGATGTGCGTGAAAATTTTAAGGAGTGGTGTAATAAAGATGGAAAACATGTGGTTAATTGGTGGGGGTTATACTAGTATAATCTACAACAATTACTACACAAAAAGTATTAAAATTGATGAAAAGAATCGTTTAGTATACGATATTGATGAATTGCAGAATATCAAAATCATATCATGCAGAGGACATTACGACGATTAAAACGAAATATTCAGAAAAAGGAGCAGGATTCACACACCATGTGTGTCCTGCTCCTTTTTGTCTTTACTGATCGCTGTCAGCAGATTCCCTGTGGGATCCTCTCATCCGGGAGGCTGAGCTCCAGCCGCAGGATCTCCCGCCGGCTGCTGTGCTCCAGCTGCAGGATCTCCCGCCGGCTGCTGTGCCCCGGCGGCCGGGTCCCCTGCCGGCTGCTGCTGGCCTCCGGCGGCCGGATCTCCCCCAGGGGGCTGCGTCCCCGGATCCGTCCCAGGCGTCACCGCTCCCTCTCCCTCCGGAAGGATTCCCGCTGCGGCATTTCTCTGCTCAATCTCAAGTCTCTGTATATTCAGAGCGGCCTCGTAATCCGGATTTGCAAAGAAGGCATCATCATGCATACAATGGTTGGAAGTAGCCGCCTGCTGCACCTGGCCGTCCGCCCCCACCACACTGGATCCTCTCTGCAGTGCAGGATCCTCGATCAGAGGTACTTCCGCCGTCCCATACACAGGGAAAGGACAGTTGGGACTTACGGGCATAAGGTCATAGGCACAGATATATCCCTCATAGTGAACATTACAGCTCTCGGTGGGAACCGTTCCGTCCGCAAAATACTCTGTGTAAACCGTTCCCCGGACATCACAGACCCCAGGGATGGGAAGCAGGCCCGACCTGCTGCACACCGATGCCCTGACAATGCCGGCAGGGGTGGGAAAGGGTTCATTGGGCAGATTCTCGTGAATCCGCTTCATCACCGTCCTCCACAGGGTCTTGGCTATACCGATCTCATAGTCTGATCTCTTGGTGCTCATGCCGATATTGTTGTCATAGCCTCCCCAGACAGTACAGGTATAATAGGGGGTATAGCCTGAAAACCATACATCGTGGTAATCCGTAGATGTACCCGTCTTCCCGGCGATGGCCATATTGGGGAATCGGCAGCTTGTCCCCGTACCCGAGGCCACCACATCCACCATGGCACTGGTAAGCAGATAGGCAGTGGTCTCCTTGATGACCTGTTTACCTACAGGGGAGGTATTGTCCAGAATCACTTCTCCCTCCGAGTTGGTGATCCTGCTGTAAAGCTTGGGTTCAATATAGGAACCCATGTTGGCGATGGCCGCATAGGCGCCATTGACCTCGAATGGAGTGGCCCCCCAGGTAAGACCGCCGATGGCCAGGGACTGATTGATATCCGTGTATACCACACCATTCTTCTCAAAACCGTCCGTAAGGGTGGTAAATCCAAAGTTTAAAAGGTAGTTGTACCCCAGCTCAGGAGTGATTACCGTCAGTGTCTTCACCGCAATAATGTTCATGGACTCACGGATGGCTTCCCGGATGGGATTGACGCCTCTGTATCCAGTTTTATAATAGTTCCTTACCGGTTTTCCGTCATTGTAATTGAAAGGAGCATCCGCATACACGGTGGCAAGGGTCTGCCCGGCGCTGTCCAGGGCCGGTGCAAAAGCCGCCAGCACCTTGTAGGTGGAACCGGGGGAACGCATGGCTGAAGTAGCCCTGTTCAGAGTCCGGCGTCCTTCCTTTGTGCCGCGCCCGCCCACAATGGCCACCACATATCCTGTGGACTGATCCTCAATCACCATGGCGGCCTGGGGCTGTGGTGTCATGGTGACGGTCTCCACATAGTTGTCCTCACTGTCCGCTATGCCCAGATCCGCCAGCATGGCCGAGCGGTAGGTCTCGATGGCCTCATAGGCTGCGTCCTGGGAGGAGAAAATCAGGTTAAACTTCTTATCCTTGTTCTGTTTAAACCAGGTCATCATGTTTTCCATGCTGAAGTTGACTTTTTCCCCGTCCTCTTTGAATACCGTCAGGGCGTAGTTCAGATACCACTTCACATTGGCAGGGAAATTGTCCGGATTGGCAAATTCCTCATCCGCGATGGCCTGGATGGCAGGATCCAGGGTGGACTCAATGCGCAGTCCCCCGGAGGTGAGCAGGTTCTCCGCCATGGTCTCATTGTAACCGGCAATCTCCATCAGGTCTTTTTTCACCTGCTCATAGAGTGCATCCGAAAAATAGGTTCCCGATGTAACATTCTTGCTGCTCAGATACTCGGCATCGTGGGCCGCAATACGCTCGTATACGGCTTCCGTGTCCGCCATTGCCACATCATACTCTGCCTTGGAGATAAACTTCAGTTCCAGCATCTTGTCCAGGCAGCGCTGACGCCTCTTGACATTATTCTCAGGATGCCGGAGGGGATTGTATCCCGAAGGATTCTGCGTGGTGGAGGCGATAACCGCACACTCCGAGAGCGTCAGCTCACTGCAGGACTTTCCAAAATATCTCTGGGAGGCCGACTCCACCCCCAGGGTATTCTGCCCTAAGTTGATGGCATTCATATACCGCAGCAGAACTTCATCCTTTGAGAAATGCTTGGACACCTCCAGGGCCAGGTACTGCTCCTGCAGTTTACGCTTGATCATTTTGATCATATTCCCGCCCTCCTCCGTCCAGGAGGTAAAGACCGTGTTCTTCAGAAGCTGCTGGGTGATGGTGCTGGCTCCCTGCTTCTCCTTGCCCAGGGTGATGAGGAATTCCCACCCGGACCGGGCCATGCCCTGGATGTCAACGCCGTTGTGCTGATAAAACCGTTCGTCCTCAATGGCCACAAACGCATGGGCAAGATTCTCCGGAATCAGATCCATGCTGTTGATCTGGATTCTGTTGGAATTGGTGGCCACATACTGGTCAATCTCATTGCCCTCGCAGTCGTAGACAATGCTGGCCTCCCCCACCGCCACCACATCGCTCAGGCGGACATCGGGAGTTGTGGATAAGATTCCCTTCCAGATGCCGATACCTGCGGATACGCCGCAGATCACCAGCCCAAGAAGGGCAGCCAGGGACAACTCCACCATGGAAACCACAATCTTTCTCCAAATCTTTTTTGTCCTGGAGTTCAGCACCTTCTGTTTGGCGCGGACTCCTCTTTTTCCATAATTCATTTTCACACCTCATGCCCTTCCGGGGGCAGTTTCCTTGTGTATGTATCTCTGAAAAATAAAAAAATCTGTCCCTATTATAGCAAAAAACCCAGGGCAAATAAAGGCTTTCTTTCTCTTCTTTATAATTGTTTCACATTTTGGACAAATTTATACCCCGCACAGAGTTCTTTCACCCCGGATATCCTGCGCACGGACGCAAAAATGCCCGGGCACAGAATACCCAGGCATTTATTTTCTATAAGTTATATTTCTCAGGCGCCCTCTAAGGCTTGCACCGGCCGCAGGGTTCATATCCCTGGGAGAACAGTCCCTCCCGGCTGCCCCGGTACTCCTGCCGATTTTCCTCCTGGATATCGGCCACACTGGCGCAGGATGCGTCATGGAATTTATAAGACTTTGTATTCAAAATATAGCTCTGACGGCTGTCTTCCTCTCCCGGCTCCGGATCCGCCAGACGGCTGTCCCCAGTGGCATAGTCTATGACAATCTGAGGCTGTACATTATAACAGTACACATTAAAGCAAATTCCCTTTCCCTCATCCTCCACAGAAAAGGCCTCCATCTGCACTCCCGAGGCCACCAGGTTATCGCCCTGGAAGCAGGGCGTCACCCGGTAGAGCACATGGTTTCCTGTCTCCTTAATGTAGTCCGCCACCATGTTCTCAAAGGGCAGCATCCCCTGTACATTCATATACCTGGTGCCTGTGATCAGATTCTGCCAGTTGGCATCCTCCGCAGACAGCTGAAACCCGATCAGGTGGCAGCGGTTAAAGAGATATCTGCCGTCCACACAGTCATATTTCACCGCCTGCCACCCGGTGGGCTTCACCTGGCTGATGCTGCCCCGCTCCTGGGTGGGCATGGTGTCCGTGGAAAGGCTTGCATAAGCCCTGCCGCATCTGCCCAGTTCATCCAGTTCACTGTAATCCTCAAAAGAAACCGTTGTCAGGTCCTTGCTGTCAAAGTCCGGCCGGTTGTCGTTCAGCACCACATAAGGGCTTCCTGCATAGGGAGGCACCTCCTCCAGGGAGGCCGCTCCGGCAGGCACCTCCCCGGAGGACGCCTCTCCCCCCGGCATGTTAAAATAGGCCAGCACCAGCATGCACACCGCCGCCAGCGGGGCCAAAAATTTCTTCAGTTTGTTCATTCTTCCTCTTCCTTCCGCTTCTTCTCCCGGATGAACAGGTCATAAATGCAGGGAATCACCACCAGTGTCAGCAGGGTCCCGTAGGTCAGTCCTCCGATCGTCACCACCGCCATGGGCTTCGCCATCTCCGATCCCATGTCATCGCTGAACACCATGGTGGACAGAGCCAGTATGGTGGTCAGGGCCGTCATAAGCACCGGGCGGAGCCTGGTGCGGCCTGCCGTAAGGATGGCCTGGCGTTTCTCCATGCCCTCTCCCCGGAGTTGGTTCATATAGTCTATAAGCACAATACCATTGTTCACAATAATGCCTGCCAGCATGACGAAACCAATCATGGCAATGACGCTGACCTCGCTGCCGCTGATATAGAGCCCCAGAAATCCACCTGTAAAGGCAAGGGGGATGGTGAACATAATAATGAAGGGCGACAGCAGCGACTGGAACTGGGCAACCATGATCAAGTACATGAACAGCACCGCCAAAAGCAGCATCAGCACCATCTGCTCCATGGCATCCGTGATCATCTCGTTCTCCCCGGTAAATACCAGACGGCATCCCGCAGGCGCCTCATACCCGGCAAGCTTTTCCTCCACGGCGGCGGAGACCAGACCCACATTGTACCCTTCCGCAATGGCCGCGCTCACAGCCACATACCTGGTCTGATCCGTCCTGCTGATGGACCGCAGAGCCTGGGTGGTCTCAAAGGAGACAATCCGGGCCAGGGGCACCATCACCTTCTCCCCGTTTTCGTCAGTGCCCTCCACCTCCAGGCCTTTGACCAGCTCCCGGGTCAGCTCTATGTCCCCGCCGTTCATGATATATACATCATAGTCCTTCTCGTCCGCCGCAATGGTGGTGGCCACCGTGGCAGAGGCAAGCCTGGAATAGAGCTGGGCATACACCTGGGCAACCGTGAGGCCGTAGTGCACCGCCTCCTCCTTTTTCACCCGGATCCGCAGCTCCTCGTCTGCGTCCTCCAGGCCGTCGCTCACCTCCGCCGTGCCCTCCACGCTCTCCACTATGGCCGCAACCTCCTGGGCCGTGCGCCGGAGCGTGTCCAGATCCCTGCCCCGGATCTGGATGGAGATGCCGCTCCCTCCCAGGGCGGTCATGTCCATGCTGGAGGTGTCAATGGTAATCTCCGCCTCCAGTCCGGCGGTCTTCTCCAGAATCTCCCGGGCAATCTCATCGTTGCTGCGGGATTTGTCCTCCCTGGTGACAACATAGATGGTGGTGCGGTCGGTGCTTCCGTCTCCCATTCCTCCCCCCATCATCATGGACATGGAGGAAGAGCTGGCCATGGCTCCCACATTCTGTACATCTTCTATAGAGCGGATCTCCTCCACCACCCGGTCTGTCAGCTCCCCTGTCTCCGCCAGCGTGGCCCCCTGGGGCAGCACCACACTGACCGTCATCTGGGTGGAATCCATATCCGACATAAAGGCGGTGCCGTTCTGCATGGCCAGAAACACGCTGGCCCCCAGAAGTCCCAGCACAAGCAGAAACACTACAATTTTTCCCTTCAGGGCCAGCGTCAAAAACTTCTCGTACCCTCTGGCCATGCCGCCGAAAATTCTGCCTTCCTTCTGCTCTTTTGTCCTCCCCAGCATCTTGGAGGCCATGGCGGGCACCACAGTCAGGGCGATGAGCAGACTGGCAAGCAGGGAGTAGGCGATGGTCAGCCCCATGTCCACAAAGAGCTGTCTGGTGATCCCCTCCGTGAACACAATGGGCAGGAACACGCACACGGTGGTAAGGGTGGAGGCCATAATGGCCCCCGCCACCTCTCCCGCCCCTGCCATAGCGGCTTCCTTCACGGAATGCCCCTCTCCCCGCAGGCGGTAGATATTTTCAATCACCACAATGGAATTGTCCACCAGCATGCCGATTCCCAGGGCCAGGCCTGACAGGGAGATAATGTTCAGTGTGACGCCGCTGAAATACATGCACACAATGGCGGTGACAAGACTCACCGGGATGGAGAAAGCCACCACCAGAGTGGGCCGCAGATCCCGCAGGAACAGCAAAAGGATCACAATGGCGAGAAGCCCTCCAAAGAGGATATTATCCATAATGGAGTCCATCACCAGGTCAATGTAAATCCCCTGATCCATGAGAACAATCATGGAGAGGGCTGTGTCCTCCTCCATCATCCGGTCAAAGCGCTCCGCCAGAACATCCGACACTTCCCCGGTGGAATACCCTGTCTGCTTCTGAATGGTCAGCATGACGCCTGGGCTTCCGTCCACATTGGCGTAGATCTCCGCAGAATTGTCCGTGTAGAACACATCCGCCACATCCCCAAGGGTAATTACAGGCACCCCGTCCATGTGCAGATCCATCAGGGGCAGGGCCTTCAGCTCCTCCACTGTGGAGGGCTTGTCGCCCACCCGGACCATATAGCTGACCCCGTCCTCGGTCACATAGCCTGCGGGCATGGAGAAATTCTGGGCTGTCAGCAGGTTTTTCAACATATCCACTGTGAGAATGTCGGTCATATCCGCCTGTTCATAGGCACTCTCCCGGCCTTCCTCCAGCTGTTCCAACCCCTCCTCCAGCTGCGCCATACCGTCCTCCAGCTGCGCCCTGCCGTCTTTGAGCTGTTCTTCCCCGCTCAGAAGCTCTTTCCAGGCGCTGTCCAGCTGAGCATTGGCCAGCTCCATCTGAAGCTCTCCCAGGGATATCTGGAAACTGGCCTCCGCAAACCCCAGAGCCGCCTCCAGCTGCCCTTTTTCCACCTCCACCAGTCCCTCGTCCACAAGCTTGATCTGTTCCTCCAGGGTGGCGATGGTCTGCAGGGCAATATTCTGATAGGCCACGAAACCCAGTCCTCCGGTGATGGAATTCAGAGCTCCCTCCAGATTCTCCTTCTGAGCGTTGATCTGCCCCGCCCCGCCCTGAGAGATCATGGTGAGCATGGCCGCCACAGAGACAAAATTGCGGCTGTCCGTCCAGTCCATCTCCTCCAGATTCTTCAGGACCTCGTCCATCTGGGCATCCTTGCCCTTTATCTGGGAGATAATTTCGCTTTCCATGTACTCCTGCTTCAGCTGCTCTATGTCCTTCCTGGCCTGCTCCCCCAATGCCGGATCCCCGCCGGAGACGCTGGAGGAAAACAGCTGCCTGTAGGCTTTCAGGTATCTTTCCGGGGCGCTGGTGAGAATGTCCGTAAGGGAAGAGATCTGGTTAAGCCCCACATACAGCTTTTGGGCCATCTCCAGGTTTGTGGTCATATTTATCTTGGCAGCCTCCAGATCCGCCTTGGCCGTCAGCAGGTCCTTCTTGGTCTCCGCCAGAGTCTGGGCAGTCTCGGCCTTTTTCTCATCCAGTTCTATGCGGCCTGCCTCCAGCTCTTCCTTACCTGCCTCCAGCTCCTTCCGGCCATTTTGTATCTCTTTTTTGCCCTTCTGCAGTTCCCTCTGGCCTTTCTCCAGCTCCTTCAGGCCGTCCTCCAGCTCTTTCCGGCCATCCTCCAGCTCCAGTCTTGCCTCCTCCATCTTCTCGTCGATGGCGGCAAAAATCTTCTCGTTGATCTGATCCACCTTCTCCTGGCGGATAATCACATTGATGCTTTCCTCCAGAAGACCTGTGGCCTCCACGCTGGCCACGCCCTCAATGCTCTCCAGTTCCGGCATCACGGAGTCTTCCACATATGTACTGATCTGTGCGGTATCCATACCTTCCACGCCCACCGCTGCAATCATCACAGGGAGCATGTCAGGGTTCATTTTCATAATGATGGGATTGCCGATAGAATCATTCCAGTAACTCTTGATCTGATCCAGGCTCTCCCGGATCTCCAGGGACACCGCGTTCATGTCTGCGGTCTGAGCAAACTCCAGGATCACCATGGAATAGTTCTCGTTGGAAACGGAACTGATGCTCTCAATATTGCTCACCGTGGCCATGGCCGCCTCCACAGGCTGCGTCACCGCCGCCTCCACGGTCTCGGGGCTGGCCCCCACGTATGTGGTCATAACAAGCACATAAGGCAGACTGATGCTTGGCAGAAGATCCGCTGTCATCCTGGTAAAAGACACTATGCCCAGGGTAATCACAAGCACCACCCCCACCAGAACCGTATAGGGTTTCTTGACACTGAATTTAGAGATCATGTCCGCTCCTTCTTGTCTTTCGACCAGTGAGATTTGTGACGCGCTGAAAACTGCTCATGCACAACCCTGCATCCGGCGTGGCTTCCATGCCCAAATGCAGAAATTTATGTATAAACAGTTTCTAAGTATATTCTTCCGGAAAATGTATGTCAATAAAGGGAATCTTTCGATTTTATAAAATTTGTATAATTAGCTATATTACAGCAAAATGCGGATTGGAGTCGGTCAACATGTCCGGGAACCCTGCCGGGTGATCCTGCTCAGAGGATCCTGCGGATCTTGGCCTTCAGCCGCTGCAGAGCGTTGTCGGTGGCTTTCTCGTCCCTGCCCAGCACCTTTGCGATCTGGCTGTAAGTCATACCCGTCATATACAGATCCAGCACCTGTTTCTCAAAATCGCTCAGCTCCTCCTCAATGGTCTTCTCCAGATAGGCCACCCTCTCCTTGTCAAGAAACAGCTCCTCCGGACTCAGCTTGGTCCGATCCGCCAGCAGTTCCGCCAGGTTCAGTCCCTCCCTGTCGTCACCATCCGTCTCGCTGTCCAGGGACACATAGGTGTTCAGCGGAAAATGTTTTCTTCTCTTGGAAGCCTGCACGGCCGTATACATCTGACGGTTAATGCAGAGCTCGGCAAAAGTGCTGAAGCTGGCGTCTCTGCCGGTGTCGTAATCCCGCACCGCCTTAAACAGACCAATCATCCCCTCCTGGATCAAATCCTCGCTGTCCGCTCCCAGGATGAACATGGACTTCGCCTTGCTCCGAACCAGATTTTTATATTTGTCGCAGATATAGTCCATGATCGGGGTCTCTCCCCGCCTGAGGCGGTCGATCAGCTCCCCGTCGCTGCACTGCCTGTAACCCGCGTACCTCTCTCCCATGTGCTGCCCTTCCTCCGTAGAAATTATATCTCTCAGCCCTGTTTATCAAAAAATCCTGATGCGCCTCTTCTATAAGCATCACATCAGGATAAAATCTGAAATATGATTTCTTTTCTACTTTCTTCCAGCAAACAGTTTTCCCGCTTTCTTACAAGAGCCCGGGAATTCTTTTGATACTTTATTTCTAATGAAATTCGCACACAAATTTTGGGGAATCCTGCCCTTTGATTGGTTTTGCGAATAGCAATATTCTTTTCCCCATCGTTTCTTTTATGCAGATTATACCACCCCAACCATGAAAGAGCAACAGATTACTACCCCAATCTCTGGCGCACTATCTCATATGCAAGAATTCCCGCTGCAACAGAGGCGTTGAGGGAATCAATATCTCCTCTCATGGGAATAGCGGCTGTCATATCACATTTTTCCCTCACCAGCCTGCTCACACCCTGGCCCTCGCTTCCCACAACAAGCCCCATGGGACCTTTCAGGTCAAGTTTATACATGCTGGTTCCTCCCATATCGGCGCAGACGAACCACATTCCTTCTTTTTTCAGGTCTTCAATGGTCTTGGAAAGGTTGGTGACTTTTGCCACTGGGGTGTAGTTTACGGCTCCTGCCGAAGCTCTGGCCACCGCCGCCGTCAACCCCACTGCACGGTTTTTGGGAATGATCACCCCGTGTGCTCCCGCCAGGTTTGCGGTGCGGATGATTGCCCCCAGATTGTGGGGATCCTCAATGCCGTCCAGCAGCAAGATAAAAGGCTGCTCCTGCCGCTGCCTGGCCCTGTCAAGAATCTCCTCCACCGTGGCATAAGTGTAGGCCGCAGCCACCGCCACCACTCCCTGGTGTTTTCCTGTCTCCGACAGCTGCCCCAGCCGCTCCTTCGTGACATATTTTATGATAGTATCCTGCTTTTTGGCCTCCCGCTTGATGGTCAATATAGGGCCATCCTGACAGCCTTCCAGAATGTACAGCTTGTCTATGGTCCTGCCGGACCGGAACGCCTCCGTCACCCCATGACGCCCTTCTATAATATTTCCGCCGTCTCTCTCTTCGGAATTCTCCTCAAAACCACACTCCCTGTTCTTTCCGCCCTGTTTTTTGGTTTTTTCCACTAAATTATGCCCCCTTTCTTTCACCCGGCTGTTCTGCCGATATCATTCATGTCTCCTTCTTATCTGTGGGAGGAATCCACCATGCCAACCCCTTTTCTGATCAAAAAAAGGGCCCTGTCCATCCGGTCTGTGAGATAGAGATATCCCACCACAGCCTCAAAGCCAGTGGCCCGCAGATACTCTGCCGCACTGGCACTTTTCGCCATGGTCTTGGGCTTGGCGTTTCTTCCTCGACGGTAAACAGCCTGTTCCTCCTCCGTGAGGTCTTCCATGATCCCCTGGACAATCCGGGACTGTGCGCCGGCGCTCACATACCGCACCCCATACCGGTGCAAATCCCGCACAGGACGGTTTGCCTGCTCCAAAAGCATGGTACGGATGACCATTTCATATACGGCATCCCCCATATACGCCAGAGCCAGGGGGGAATAGGACCGGATGTCCTGTTCCCTGCCCGGAAATGCCTTTTTTATCTCAGACAACAGACTCTCAGGCTTTTCTATGGCCTTCTTTTCGTCTTCCTCTAAAGTTTCGTTTATATTTTCCCTTATGATTTCCTGGGTTGTTTCTTTTACGCCTTCTTCCATTTTACACCCTCTCGGGTATCCTCAAGAAGGATCCCTTTTTCCAGAAGTTCCCCCCGGATGGCATCGGCTTTGGCGAAATCTTTCTCTTTCTTTGCCTCTTTCCGCTCCTCAATCTTCTGGAGAATATATGCCTCCAGGGCCGCGTCCACTCCGCTGTCCGCCTCTCTCTCCGCATAAGCAGTGGTCAGACCCAGGGACAACACCTGGTCAAAGCTCTCCGCAAGGACATACTTGGTGGCATCGGACATATCTTCCTTGAGCATGTCATAGAGCACGGTGATTGCCATGGACGAGTTCAGATCATCGCACAGAGCCGCCTCGAATTTCTGCCTCCAGGTTTCAACTTTCAGGCTGTCCACCTGTCCCTCCCTGTGAAGTGTGCCAATTCGCTTTATCAGTTTGTCATAAGCCGCCCCCATGTTGTCCAGCACCTCATAGGAAAACTCCAAAGGCTTGCGGTAGTGGGACTGCAGGCAGAAAAGCCTGTAAACCCTGGGATCATACCCCTTGGATTTCAGCAGAGACAGAGTGAGGAATTCCCCCTTGGACTTGCTCATCTTGCCCGATCTGTCGTTTAAGTGATGTACGTGAAACCAGTAATTGCACCATTTGTGCCCCAGATAGCCCTCGCTCTGAGCAATCTCGTTAGTGTGATGGGGAAAAATATTGTCCACGCCCCCGCAGTGAATATCCATGTACTCGCCCAGGTGTTTCATGCTGATGCAGGAGCACTCAATATGCCATCCCGGATACCCTGTCCCCCAGGGGCTATCCCACTTCAACTCCTGGCTGTCAAACTTGGACTTGGTAAACCAAAGCACAAAATCGCTCTTGTTCCTCTTGTTCACATCCTCGTCCACATCATCCCTGACTCCCACAAGCAGCTCCTCCTGACTGTGGTTGGAAAGTACATAGTAATCCTTCAGTCTGGAAGTGTCAAAATAGACATTGCCGCCGCACTCATAGGCATACCCCTTCTCCATCAGCCCCTGGATGACATGGATAAAATCCTGAATGCAGTTGGTGGCAGGCTCCACCACATCAGGGGTTTTGATGTTCAGCTCTTTGCAGTCGCCAAAGAACGCATCCGTATAAAATTTGGCAATCTCCATAACGGACTTGTGCTCCCTCTTGGCGCCTTTGAGCATTTTGTCCTCCCCTGTGTCCGCATCACTGGACAGATGGCCCACATCCGTGATATTCATCACTCTTTTTACATCATATCCGATGTAGCGCAGGGTTTTCTCCAGAAGATCTTCCATAATATAGCTTCTCAGATTCCCGATGTGGGCAAAGTGGTATACCGTGGGACCGCAGGTATACATGGCCACTTTCCCCTCCTGGTTGGGGATAAACTGTTCCACCTTTCTGGTAAGCGTGTTGTAAATGTGTAATTTATTCTCCATTCCTGTGCCTTTCCGCGCAAACTGCGCCTTGTCAATTCTTCTGATTTACAGGCAATTTATAAGAGGGAGCCATCGCAGACACCGCCCTCTGCTCCTCCTGAATTTCCCTCCAGGACTCTGCCTCCCGCTCTTTTGGGGGTTCCTGCCGTCTACTCCTTCTGAATTCCCTTCAGAGCCCTCAGTTCCCGCTCCAACTCCTGAATCCGCTCCTCCATCCGGGTGCTGGCCTGCCGCAGTCCCGCGATATCCTCCTTCACCGGGTCCGGCAGATCGGTCTGATTCATGGTCTCCTGGGGCAGGGCCTTGCTTCCCCGCTTTACCACACGCCCCGGCACCCCTACCACTGTGGACCCCGGGGGCACCTCACTGAGCACCACACTGCCGGCGCCGATCTTGGAATTGTCCCCGATGGTAAAAGAACCCAGCACCTTGGCCCCGGCGCTGATCATCACATTATTTCCCACGGTGGGATGACGCTTTCCGTGCTCCTTCCCGGTGCCCCCCAGCGTCACCCCCTGGTAAAGGGTCACATTGTCCCCGATAATGGTGGTCTCTCCGATTATAACACCGTTTCCATGGTCGATAAAGAGCCCTTTTCCAATTTTTGCCCCAGGATGGATCTCGATCCCCGTCTTCCTCACCCCTCTCTGGGACACCCAGCGGGCCCAGAAAAAGTGCCCTTTTTCATACAGTCTGTGCGCTATTCTGTAATGCAGCATTACCTTAAAACTTGGATACAGAAATACCTCCATGGAGGAATGGATGGCCGGGTCACGCTCCCTGACAATCCGGATCTCCTCCCCAATACTGCCGATGATTCCCATTTATAAGATCCCTCCCTGCCATTTCACACAAAGATTCACACAAAAAACCACGCAAAAATTCACACAAAAAACGCGGACAAGACTCATCTCTGGAGACGAATTTATCCGCGGTTCCCTCTTCTCAGGAATTGCCGAAAAATGACTGATATCACTGCTTCAACTCTCCCTGATGGGCCAGGCTCCAGCTCTCCCCAAAGCCTCTGCCCACAATCAGCATATGCAAAAAAACAGAATTTGTCAACAGAATTTTCCTCCCCGCCCGAATAGCCATTTTTTCCTTCTCTATCCACACTCTTCCATCATTCCGCTATCGTCCTGTCATCACTCTTCCATCTCTTCAAACAACTGTGCCGCTATTTCAAGTTCAGGAAGACTGTCCCCCCTGCAGCACTGTTGCTCCAGTATGGACAATATAACATATTTTTCCCTATAGGGCAATATCCTTTTACTCTATGCCCGCGGATGAATGCCGTTGCCTGAGGACATGAACCTGCTCCCCTTTATGAGACCTGCGAAAGCGGTTTCACGGTCAGATCCAGCTTGACCTTGGGAAATATGCTCACCACGATCTGTTCCAGCACAGCCTCAAACTGCTCATATATCTTCTTCTATATATCCTGTTTTCAGTATCAACCTTTTCTTCCAGCGAAGTTGATATTTTCTATACTCAGAGGAACGAATCTCCTGAGTCTTGCATTTGTTAGCTACAATCCGATATTGTAGGCTGTAGCTGGAAATCTGTTGAGTCAAAGCCTTTTCTGTTGCTTCTAATTGCTTTGCAGCTTTTATCAAATCAGAACCTTTTAATTCGATCAGATATGCTGTTCGAGTTGCTTCATTCATTAACAGATAATCACACCTGTTCCCGCTTTTAATGACAATTCCATCTATTTTATAATGAGAAACATACACCCTTCCATTATTAATTCCTTTATGGTACTGCGGATTCCCTTTGTCTCTTGATACAATCTGCGCTGCGTCCCTGCTGCATATGGACTCAAACCCTATTAATGGCATTATAAATCTACACCTTCCTCATCTGTTTCCTGCAAGTTTAAGAGTTCATCAAATTCCATATTTATTACCTTTGAAATTTCATCAATCCTTTCATTTTGAATCATGTGCACTTCTGCATCCATACAATTTTCGGCTGTTCCATTTTTTACAAACCAAGAATCAAAACTCCTGTCATCCAGCCAAATTGACATCGGTATAATCTGATCAGCCATTTTTGAGTATTTTTCCGGAATGGTATGTGCATACAATAAATTGTTCAAAGTTCCAAGGACATACGGACTATGAGTTGTCAGAACCACAGAGTGTTTCCAATTACTTACTAAAACGATCAGTTCTGTAATATATTTTTGTGATTCTGGAAACAGATGCGATTCTGGCTCTTCAATAATAAATAAGATTGGATTCTGCTGTAGTAAATAATAGAACAATAAGTTTAAAATCCAAACACATTCCTGCTGGCCGGAAGATGAGAAATTGATTTTAACATATTTCCCATTCTTAAGAACAATCTGTTCTTCCCCATTGCTGTAACGGTATGTGCCGCGGAGTATTTTTTCAATCAGTTCTAATGCCTGCTGTACCAACTTGGGGGGTAAAATGGTCTTACCTCTGTAATATGCCGTTAACCCCTGAAGTCCTTCTGTAAATTCTGATTTTATCTTCAATATCCGTTCCAAATAATCCCTCGTACAATAGTCGAGAGACCGCTTCTGAACATCATCCATGGTTGCGTAAATATAACTAAACTGCTCTGATAACAAAGTTATCATGCTCCGCCCTGCAGGAATATACACAACAGAACAATTGTCATCAAATATTTCACACAATTCTGTCTTTAGCTTTTTTACCTCTTCTTCCGATACTTCTAATCGTGTAACTGTGAGGTAATTATTCTTTTCTCTCAGGAATATTAACAAATCCTCGCTGAGAGTTACCCATATATAATTAGGTGAAGAAAACCTGGCGTCCTCTTTAAGAGAAACCTTTACGGAACATGTACTTGTAAAATAATATTCTATGCACATTTCCTTTGACATTCCCCAGGAAGAACCGAACGTCCTCAAAAATTTTTCCCTTAAGTAATTCTCCAAGCCTTTCCTTAAACTGGTTCCATATACAACATCAAGTTCTGTCTCTAATCCGCTTACCGGAACCATATTATACGCCTGCCTTCTGGCAAGATTTACAATATCATCTTTTATAGTCCTGAAATAATAAATTGCCTTTGCTATTGTACTTTTCCCAGATGCCTGAAATCCCGTCAACGTCATGAACTGGGAACATTCCATTTCACACTGTTCTATTGGCCCAAGTTTTTTTATAACTAATCTATGCATCTTTCCACCTATAACCATCATTTTGTTTGAAAACTGTCGAAAAACAGCTGATACAGCTTGCTTTACACAAACCTTGGAAAAGCAATGAAAAATGCTTTGGGGGCCTATGTGTTACTATTTTACCAAAACATCTATCAGGTGTAAATAATGATTTAGCTATAGTTCCACATAAATTTTCTACTTACACCCAAATCCTTTAAATGCGTTGGATGCAGAATTATAGTTTAGATGACAAAAAGAATTTTTCGAGTGCAAAAAATTAAGATACTTTTATATTCTAAGCCTCCATTATAAGACACTGTGCACTGCCTTCCTTACCGATACGGCAACCTTCCCCAATTCCTCCTCTGAAAGATTCGTACTGCAGGGCAGCGTAATGATCCTCTGCCACAGGCCCTCCGATACAAGTATATCATCCCCCGGACAACCTGCATAGGGCTTCTGGAGATGCACAGGTTTCCAGAAAGGGCGCGCTTCAATCCCTTCTTCCTTCAAAAGTGCACAAATGGACTTTGCGGTTTCCAGTTTTTTTCCTTCCGGCAGTACAATCCCCGAAAACCAGCAGGAGCTCCCCTCCGTGGCAGGGAAAAAGGCAACACCGCTCCCCTGCAGATCTTTTAACGAGGAAGGCCGCACCTATAAAAGCATCACTGCCGAGTATGGAGTGTCCAAGGCCAGCATCTCCAAGTGGTGCAGCGAATTCAGCAAAGAATGCCAGATGAAAGCCCAAGCCAATCCTGATGCCCCAAATGAAATGGAACTTATGAAAGAGAACCTCCGTCTGCGAAAGGAACTGGAAGAGGCCAAAAAGGAGAATCTCTTCCTAAAAAAAGCGGCGGCATTCTTTGCGAAGGAAATCGATTAGAGGCTTATCGGTTCATTGACCAACACCATAAGGAATACGGCGTCCGCTGGCTGCTGAAGCGGCTGGGAATCTGCCCGAATGCTTATTACAACTACCGGAAACACCGGAAGGCAGATTATCATGCCCAAAAAGCAGAGGTCCAGGAGCAGATCAGGGATATCTACCACAGCCATAACGGCGTGGACGGTTACCGCAGCATGACAGTTTATCTGGAACGCAGGGGATACCGCTACAGCCGCACGACTGTCCATAAATATATGAACAGGGAACTGGGCCTGCACTCCATCGTCCGCCCCAAAAAGCCAGGCGCAAAGCCCGGGAAGCCTCACAAGATATTTGAAAATAAGCTGAAGCAGGACTTCACGGCGAAGGAAATCAACAAAAAATGGTGTACGGATTTCACCTACCTGTTTCTGAAAAACGGAGATGTGCGCTATAACTGCACCATCATAGACCTCCATGACCGCAGCGTGATGGCCAGCATTACGGACCGGCGGATTACCAGCGACCTTGCAGTCCGTACCCTGCGGAAGGCCCTGGACTCACAGCCGGGGCCCAAAGAAGGGCTGATCCTGCACAGCGATCAGGGCTCCCAGTACACATCAAAAGCATTTGTGGAATTCTGTGAATCATCTGGTGTGACTCAGAGCATGAGCAAGGCTGGATACCCATACGACAACGCACCGATGGAACGGTACTTCAACACTCTGAAGAACGAATGCACCAATCTGTATGAATTCAGGACGGAGGAGCAGCTGTACCAGACAGTGGATGAATTCGCCTATGCCACTTATAACCATGTGCGCCCCCATTCCTACAACGGGTACAAGACCCCCTTCGAAGCACGGTGCGCCTAGTGACAGGCACATGGCGCCACAGCCTGTTCCAAAATTCCGAGCCGGGGGAAGAAAAGCAGCCACCCCTCTGGGGCTTGCCCTTGACAGCCGCCCAAAGGGATGTTACGCTCCCGAATCCGACGGCGGCCACAAGGTAAAAGTCTGTTCCTGAGTTCGTCGCCGTCGGTACCCAACTGACAGCATCCCTTTGGTCGGCTGTCAAGGGTGGCGGAAACTGCGGATATCCTAACGGTAAGCAGGTAGATTTTTTTAGCCACAAATGTTACAAAAAAGCTTGACCACTACACCTAAATCCTCAAATCAGCATCAGCCGCCCCGTATGCACTACTTTCAACTGATTTCTGTGATACATAAAATAAAGCGTCAGCATATTTTCTCCTATGTATCCTATATATCTGTCCCTTCTTTCGCTGCACTTTGGCGTTGAAAGCTTCTCTACTCGCTCTAATATTAGAAACAGCCACTGACAGTATTGTTCCAAAACTTCCCCTTTGGCTATGAGAATATTGTAATTATACAGATATTCCTGAGAAAAAATTTTATTATATGCTGCGTAATATTCTGCAGCAGTTTACAACTTTTTTGAAAAATAAAAATACAAACTCCATCTCTTGTAGTATAATTTAAGCGTCAAACAAAAATATATACGAAAAGAGATGAGTTTGTATCTACCGCTTATTATACTTGAAAAACTCCATT
>OFGQ01000056.1_pt1 | contig 95402 bp, 101 predicted proteins | sample 1521791 | NCBI WGS metagenome assembly OFGQ01 (sample SAMEA3504116, study PRJEB24116) | mouse gut metagenome | biome: mouse gut; feature: mouse-associated habitat; material: faeces | place: Denmark | collected 2011 | reverse complement strand
GATATCGTATCCCAGGTCTTTCTTTTCATACAGACGTCCTTGATTTGACGCTTACAAAAAATCCGCACTGGCGGATTTTTTTACGGCTCTTATGATGGTGACAGTGTCTGTACCTTCCTCTCAGTACACGCCGTTCAAGTCGTCGTTGGTCGGGTCAATGGTGTATGTCTGGCCATTGATCTGGTACTGATTCCAGGCGTGATTGCCGCCTTCCACCTTCCAGGCCGGAATGCCCACACTGTTGCACATATCGGCAAACATCTTCGCATACTGGTAACACTGCCCCTGACCGGTGGCTGTAAAGTACGGCATATAGGCGTTGTCCACCAGGACATACGTGCAGTTCCGGCACAGCCAGGCATCAATTTCCTGTACCAGGGTTTCATCGCTGACAGTCAGGTTGATGGAACCAAGGGCGTTTGCGACACACTGGCGATAGCCGCCCCATGCGCTGTCTGCACTGGCCACGGCACTCTGGAGCCGGGCAGCGGATTCCGGCGTCAGTTCCAGATAGGCACCGTTTTCATCGGCACCGTTGTAGTAGTATCCCCCGTCTGTCAGGCCGCAGTAGTCATATACCACTTCGCCAAGCGCCCAGTCTGCATCTGCGTCGCTGCCGCTGTAATAGAGATATGCAGACCCGGACCGGATCTGAGACAGGAAGGAAGGCGTCAGCGCAAATTTCCACTCGGGACCCACACCTGATACATCGATTCCATGAGTCCGGACCGGAGAGCTGCTCGCGGCTGCTGTGGACCGGTCAGTTCCGGCGTCTTTTTCGCCGGTGTCTGTTACTTCGGACTTCGGATCAGCCTTGGTCTGGGCTGTATGTTCCTTGTTTTCCTCTGTGTCCTGCTTTGTGTCGGCACCGGTCTTCGTTTCTGTCTGTTCTTTGTCTGCATTCTGTGAAAAGGATTCCACAGCCTCCAGGTCCGGCTGGTTGAGTGCCAGAAATTCGGTGATGTCCGGATCTTCGGGCACAGTTTTGTCCCTGGCTTCGGCGGGCATTCCCGCGAAGCTCGCAAGCGCCAGCGGCGCCAGTGCGATCAGGCTGCATAGTCGTTTCAGCATCGTGTCCACCTCTTTCATACTCATCGTAATGAGTTAACCAGAGTAGGACATTTGCGTTTGCAATGCCATTTCGAAGGAATTCCCGGGTAAAGAGTCTATCCACAAAATGAGCTGGTTTGGCCGCAAAAAGGTGAATTTTCAGGAACTTTATTTGAAATTTTACCGGAATACGGCCGTAATTTCACTCATACTCGGCAGTATACGGGATGACCAGGGTATTTTACTCAGTGTTTACTCAGGTACGCTTGCGATACCAAAGGAAACACCGGAGTAAAGCCCGGCTCTGGATCAAAGAGGCGATGCAGACTGCCAGACACCAGGATCCATGAGACAGTCACTGGCAGCCATTCCTCCATGTTGTCATTCATCGGCCGCGGACAGCCTGCACAAAGGAAAAACCGGCACACCTCACGGTCTGCCGGCTGTTCAGTTTTATCCTGCCTGTCACACAGATACCCCGACGGCGTCTTTGATCATGCTTCGGACAGGACCTTCACATCCACTTCCACGATGCGGTCCATCTTTTTCAGCTGCACACCGGCATCCCGGAACATCCGCTTGCTGGCAGCGTTGGCCTGAGTCCCATCGTACTTGTCCTGTTCGTACACCACCTTCGTGATGCCGGACTGGATGATGGCCTTGGCGCATTCATTGCAGGGAAAGAGCGAAACATAGATGGAACATCCCTGGAGCCCCCGGGTGGAGTTCAGGATGGCATTGAGTTCTGCATGTACCACATAGGGGTACTTGGTCTCCAGGAAGTCCCCTTCCCTGTCCCATGGATAGGACTGGTCGCTGCAGCCCATGGGAAACCCATTGTATCCCAGGCCCACCACCCGTTTCTGGGGATTGACGATGCACGCACCGACTTTTGTGTTCGGGTCCTTGGACCGGAAGGCCGCGAGATGGGCCATGGCCATAAAGTATTCATCCCAGTCCAGGGGTCTCATTGGATGACCTCCGATTCCAGGTCCTGCAGGATCTTCGCAAATTCCGGTTCCAGCGGGGCTTCAAACCGCATGTGTTCGCCGGTCCTGGGATGGTCCAGCTCCAGGGCCGCAGCGTGAAGCAGCTGTCCGTGGCTTTCCAGCGTTTTGCGGGGACCATATTTCGGATCGCCTGCCACCGGGTGTCCGATGTATTTCATGTGCACACGGATCTGGTGGGTGCGTCCGGTTTCCAGCCGGCAGAGGACATAGGCGTAGTTCCGGAAATTTTCCAGGACCTCAAAATGGGTCACAGCCGGTTTCGAGTTCTTTGCGGTCACCGCCATGCACTGCCGGTCTTTTTCATCCCGCCCGATCGGGGCATCGACGGTACCATGCGTGTGCGGAAAGGGATGATGCACAATGGCCCGGTACTCCCGGTGGGCGGTTTTCTTCGCCAGCTGGTCCGCCAGCGACTGGTGAGCCATGTCATTCTTCGCCACCACCAGCAGACCGCTGGTATCCTTGTCGATCCGGTGGACGATCCCCGGGCGCATTACGCCGTTGATCCCGGAGAGGTCTTTGCAATGCGCAAGCAGGCCGTTGACCAGCGTCCCGTTCACATGGCCCGGAGCCGGATGCACCACCATGCCCGTCGGCTTGTTGATCACGATGATGTCGCTGTCTTCATAGATGATATCCAGATCCATGTCCTCCGGCAGCACGTCCAGGGACTGCTCCGGTGGCATGTCGACCGTGATCACATCCCCTGCCTTCAGGTCTGTCTTCGGCTTCACGGGTGTATCCTGCAGCAGGACCCGTCCGTCGTCAATCAGTTCGCGGCTTCGGGCCCGGGAGATGTCCATGAGCAGACACAGCGCCTTGTCTGCCCGGCCGGCCTGGTCTGCGTCGATGGTGAACGTCTGCACGTTCCCGTCCGTCATGTCTTCCGAGGTATCCGGCACCTGTGCCGTCACATCGTTTCTCTCACTCATGTCCGGTTGTCCTCCTTCTGTCTGTATCCTCTGCCTGACTCATGCTTCCAGCGCCTTGCGCTGTTCATGTTCTTCCCGCAGCATGTCAATGACCAGGAACACGAAGCCCAAGGTGATGCAGATGTCTGCGATGTTGAACACGGGAAAACTCCACCCGAAGATGTAGAAGTGGAAAAAATCCACCACATAGCCCAGTGCCATGCGGTCGATGAAGTTGCCCAGGGCGCCGGCGAATATCAGTGCCAGGGACATCTGGAGGCCCGGGCGCTTTGCCTTGATGTAGGCCCACAGCATGACAGCCATGGCAATCACCGTCAGCACGGCAAAAAACGGCTTGCCGTAGCCCTCAAAGATGGAAAACCCCGCGCCGGTGTTCTGAAGATACGTCAGTTCAAAGAGCTTCGGGATGATCACGATGGACTGTCCCGGTCTCATGTGGGTGGATACCGCCCACTTGGTCCACTGGTCAAGGCCGGTCATCAGTGCGACCAGGACCATGGACCCGATGTAAATCTGTGTTCTGTGTTTCATGCTTGTCCTTTCATAAAACGGCTGGCTGTCAAAACGGCTTGTTTTTCTGATGCAGGAACAGCATCTTCACGAACAGCCACATGGACATGCAGAAGGCGATGAAAAATCCGGCAAATCCCAGCAGCGGGATACCCAGGAATTCTGGTTTCATTTTCGTTGTGCAGATGATGCTGCTGGACATCAGCAGGGCCACGATGAGCAGACACACAATGATGCGGTTGATCATGCGGTCGAAATTGGCAATCGTGGAATCAGCTCCCTGCAGGTCCAGGTTCACCTTGAGCTGTCCGCGTCGAACCATGGACAGAATGTCCGAGAGCTGGACCGGCATGTTCAGCATGTGGTCCGCATCGGCCTGGAGCCTGGTCAGCACATGCTGCAGATCCCGTCCCCAGTCACTGGAGAGCAGGCTGGCTTTCTGCGTGCTGATGATTTTCATGGCATTCGTGGAGGGATCCAGCACTTCGATGGTTCCCTCAAAGGTCACCAGGGACCGGGCCAGCATGCTGATGCCCTTGGGCAGTGCAATGCCGTATTCATGGCAGATCGTGAACAGGTCCTGGACCATGGCCGGCAGGTCAATGTCCTCCAGGCTGTTTTCGCAATAGATGCTCACGTATTCCTCGATGCTCTGGGTCAGGTTCGCATAATCCGGAGGGCGTTTCACCACTCCCAGGGTCAGGATCGTATCCGTCAGCTTGAGGGTATCCCGTACCGCCAGGGCCTTGATGGCCTGTTTCATCAGGCGTCTGTCCCGGTCGGTCAGGGTGCCCATCATGCCGAAGTCGATGTAGACGATCTGGCCGTCGCGCACCCGGATGTTTCCGGAATGGGGATCGGCGTGGAAAAAGCCGAATTCCGTGATCTGTGTTATATAGTTGGTTCCCAGGCGCATGGCGATTTCGTGCCGGTCGTGGCCTTCGGCATCGAGCCTTGCATCATCGTCGATTTCACAGCCGGAGATGTACTCCATGACCATGACTTTCCGGCTCGTGAGATCCTCATAGACCACGGGGGCCGAAAGCCAGGCACAGTCTTCGTAGTCTCTCCGGAACCGCATGGCGTTCTGTGCTTCGTTGGTGAAGTCCATCTCCTGCTGGGCGCTGGTCCAGAATTCATCCAGGACCACATTCACGTCCACGACCGAGGAGAAGACATCCGAGAGTTTCAGGATCCCGGAGGCCTTGCGCAGAAGGCGGATGTCCTCCTCCATTTCCTGGTAGATACCGGGCCGCTGCACTTTTACGACCACCATCGGCCCGTCCTTGAGCCAGGCTTTGTGGACCTGGGCAATGGAGGCCGAACCCAGGGGCGTTTCGTCTATGCGTGTGAACACCTTGTCCAGATCCGGTCCATAGGCTTCCGTCAGGACCTCCTTCACGGTTTCAAAGGGCATGGGTTTGACATCCGACCGGAGTTTTTCCAGTTCGCTGCAGTAGCGCTGGGAGAAAATGTCCTGGCGGGTGGCCATGATCTGGCCGATTTTCACATAGGTAGGGCCAAGGTCTTCCAGGATTTGCCGGAACTTCACGGGATCCATGCCCCGGGTGACTTTGTGTTTCTTCAAAATCCGCAGGATCTGGCCCAGCCGCCTAAGCTGTGAGGGGGCTGTATCCGGGTGCCTGTCGTCATTTCCCTGCTTCGGGTCAGGCTGTGGCATCGGATCCGGTGAACCCCCGGGATCAGTTGTCTGCGGATTCTGCTTCCGGGTGTTTTCCTGCATGATCCGGTCATCCCGGCTGTTTCTGTCAGCGGCTGTCGGCATGCGTTTCTGTGTGACCGGCCACGCTGCCGGGTTTAGACTCGACAGTGGTTTCCGTCACGCTGACCGATGCGGCTTCGCTGTGTTTCAGCGGTCTGTTGTTGGTCCCGCCGTCTTCCAGCAGGATTTTCGCCACGTTCTGTCCATAGCGGGCTGTTTCGCTCAGGATATCTGCGGAAACCTGGATGGACCGGCGAACCAGTTTTTTCAGGTCCAGGTGACTTGTTACAATCGTTTCTTCTATTTTCATATCTCTTATTCTATCACGTATGGTCCGCAAAGGCCGGGCTGCTGAAAGAGGAGCCGGACCGGTGTCTGCATGGAATCAACAGCTCCCGGAATCCGGAGGCACTGTTCAGTACCACATATACGATGCCTTCTTCGGGCAGCGGTTCGGTTCGATCATTCTCCGCAGGAAACGGACCACTTTCGCGAACGTGTAGATTCCATCATATTGTTCCTCCTCCCGCATATTGTTCCTCCTACCGGTTGTACCGCCTGTACAGAATGTCCCGGATCACACCATCGAGGACCACCAGGCTTCTGTCCTCCGGATCACGATAATAGTACCTGGCCGTCAGGCTGCCCCCTTCTCCTGTCACGTTGTCAACTGTTGGCATTTCCATTCCCCTTCTTTGTCCCATGGGATCCGGTCACAAAAGGCAGCAGCCCCAAGAAGTATATCTCCTGTGCTGCTGCCATGATCTCTGTATCAATGACTGTCTCGTTCAGTCTGTGAATTTTCCGTAGTATTCCATCTTCTCCAGGACGGAAGTATCCAGGATGGGGTTGTCGTCCAGACGCAGCGCCTGCAGCAGTTTCAGATCCTTCAGCGGTGTCACGTCCGTGATGTAGTTGGCCTTCAGGGTCAGGCTGCGCAGGTACTTCAGCTTGGCCAGCGGTGTCAGGTCGGATATCGCGTTGTGGTCCAGACGCAGGTAGGAAATGAACTGCAGGGTCTCGAGCGGCCGCAGGTCTTCGATGATGTTGTTGTAGAGATCCACGATGCACAGGTTGTGCAGGTCCTTGAGTGGTGCCAGGTCCTTGACGTTGTTGTTTTCCAGCGACAGGATCGCCAGCTGGTCCATGTTCCGCAGGGAGCTGATGTCCTGTACCTGGTTGCGGCCGACGTTCAGGTTCACCATCTTCTTGCAGTCCTTCAGGCAGCCGATGCTCCGGATGCGGTTCGTGAACAGGTCCAGTACCTCCAGGTTCGTGGCATCCTTCAGGAAGTTCACATCTGTCAGCTGGCAGAACTCCGCCTTCATGATCCGCAGCTTCTCCACGTTCTGGAAGTCTTCCGTGTGATGCAGTTCATTCTTCGAGACGATCAGGACCTCGAGGTTCTTCATGTCGTTGAGGTCCCGCATGTTGTGGAATCCCACCTGTTCCATGGAAATCGCCTTCAGGTTGTCCAGGTCCCGCAGGAACTCAAAGCTGGTGGGGTGATTGTAGTCGATGTTCAGGGACTCCAGCTTCGGGAACTGCTTCAGGATCGAGTAGTCTGTCAGGTACGGGTTGTTGGCGACATTGAGGATCCGCAGGTTTTTCATGACCAGCAGCGGGGAAATGTCGCTGACCAGGTTCGTGTCCAGGTTCAGTTCCTCGATGTGCGTGATGTAGTTCAGGTCATCCACGGTGAACCGCCGCATGCCCGACATGTCCAGCTTCGTGAGCTTCGGCAGGGTGCCGAGGACCGCATAGCTGAACGGCCCGTTTTCGGTGTTGATTTTGAGCTCCCGCAGCTTCTTGCAGTTTTCCAGATATTCCAGGGAATCCACCTTGGATTTTTTCAGGTTCAGGACCTCCAGATTCAGCATCCCCGCCACGCTGGAAATGTCCATGGTGTACAGATTGTTGCGGGAAATGTTGAGCTTTCGCAGCTGGCGGTAGCCATGCAGGGCCTGGATGTCGCGGAGCTGGTTGCTGGATACATCCAGTTCCTCCAGGCTGTAGAGATCCTTGATCGGGTCCAGGGTGTGCAGGTTGTTTCCCGATGCATTCAGATACTCCAGGTTTTCGGCTTCCTGCAGCCCTTCCAGAGACTTGAGTTCCAGATCCGAGATATCCAGCCGGATCAGGCTCTTCAGTTTCTCGGGCGTGACTTCATCGGGCTTGCAGTGCAGATTGCGGGCCAGGGCCTCCCGCAGAGCGTCGTCTTTGATGAACATGGTATTTCCTCCATATCGTTGCATTCCCCTTCATTATACTCTGAATGACAGCGGCTTGCCTTCGACAGATGGAATTTGCGTTCCTGCCGGTGGATCACAGAACGGAAAACACCCGTCCGGCAGGGATGTTACAATTATTGAACCAACGTGCAAATCTTTAGGTTTGACAGGTGGAACAATGAAAGAATTGACGTTTTTGGCACGTTGACACTAATTAAAACGCAATCTATAATGAAATCGATTACAGACAGTATTGGAATTCGATGAATTGTTCCCGTCATTCTGTGATCGGGAGGAATCAACAATGAACACTGGAAAAGTGAAATGGTTCAATGCGGAAAAGGGATATGGATTTATCACCGGAACCGATGGAAAAGACATTTTTGTCCACTACTCGGCCATCAATTCAGATGGCTACAAGACGCTTGAGGAAGGACAGACCGTCACCTATGATGTTGTCCAGCGTGACCGCGGTCCGCAGGCCAGCTCCGTGACAGTCGTGACTGCCTGAGGGCTGAAGAAACCAGGGATGCGATGCATCCCTTTTTGTTTGGACCCGGCCGGCATCGACCATACAATACAGATATGAACCAGTCACAGTACGAAGCTCTGGAAGAGCAGATCCTCGACGCCTTTGCAGCCCTCTTGCATCCCGTACTCCGGCAGGAAGCCCTGCGCCACACGATGCGCGTCATCGACATGATTTCCCTGCTGCACACAGACACGCCCCTCTGGGACAGACGAACCGCTGCCCTTTTGCATGACACCGGAAAATATCTGAAAAACAGCCCGCAGCATGCCAGGACGTCCGCCATTCTCTGCGAACAGCTGCTGCCGGAAGAATCCGGGATCGCCGAAGCCATTCTGCATCACAGTGAAAAGGACCGCATCCATTCTCCCCTTGCAGAGGACCTCAAGGACGCGGATGTCCTGGCGAGGTGGCTGGATGACCCGAACCGGTATCAGCATCCCAGGCTGGTAACTGCCCGAAACCGCCTGCGTGCAGCCACCATCGACAGCAGGAGGACAGAAGAACAAACAGACTGAAGCACGGCGCCTCAGTCTGTTTTTCTGCATTCATTCTTTCGCTGAGCTGTCTTCTTCCGGGACCTGCGTGACCTGGGTCCCCTGGTCCTGGCCGGTGATGCCGAAGGGCTGATAGTGCAGCTCCACTTTGTCGTCCAGCTTTCTGCGCAGCTGTTCGAAGGCTTTCAGGAACTTCGTGCGGTCATACACGATCCAGTCAATGTAGGAATAGCTCTTGCCCATGGCACCGCCTACGACCTGGCCGGCATGCAGCTCGGACATCGTTTTGTCGAGCTGACGGGAGAGTTCCTGACGGAGCAGTGCATCGTCTTTTCCGTTGAAGGGATTGGCGTAGTATATATAGCCATACTCCCCTTCCTTTGCTTTCAGGTCCAGCAGCACGTCACTGCCGGATCCCAGGGTCTCCTCGGCGAGCAGCGGATGGGTCGTGAAGATGATCTTCATGTCCTTGCGCAGGGAGTCATGGGCGAAGTCCTGGAACGGCTGGTAGACGGAGTAGATCTCCAGGGGCGACTTGTAGGTCTTCCAGTGATCCCGCTCCACGACCGTCATGATGGCTTCGTAGAAATCCACCAGGCCGCAGAAGTCCACGGCTTCCTTCGGGGGCTCGTTTACAAAATCCACGCTGCCGATATACGCTTCGTAGAGCGTCTGGCCGATGGCGAGCTCCAGCAGGTACATGGACATTTCCTTTTTGTTTTCCTCATTGTCGATCAGGCTGTATCCCGGGCAGTAGACCCGGGTCTGGAAGGTCTGAGCCTTCTGGTCCACGGTGTAAAACACATGGAAGTCCATCAGGGTATAGACATGGTCCCGGATCTGGACCTGCGCCTCGACGGCTTTCTGCGACAGGGGCATCAGGACGGGGTTCACGATCCATTTTTTCAGGATCTCTGCCGGACACAGGTCCGTGAAATACCGTGCCAGATACTGCGAGGTCTTGTTGGGGCCTGGATCGAAGGTCATTTCAAACTGATCGGCGGCGTCTTCGACGAAGAACCCGCAACCGGTCAGGTTCATGGCACTTTCCTGCACGGGTTCCAGGGCCCTGACCAGCCCCGGATAGTCCCTGGATGTCAGCGCCTGTTCGATCTCCGGCTGTCTGGAAGAAAAGTGTTCCCAGAAATTCTGTGCATTTTCATATACGCTCATGTTTCTTCTCCCGATTCTGTCCGTGTTCCCGTCGCCTGCAGGTGATTCGCGTTCTCCTGCACACCCTCTGCAGTCCGGCGGATGTCTGTTTCATTATAGTCACCCGTCAGGATGCCTGCGTCGGTGATGACCATATCCATGTCCACATCCCAGGCGGAGACCGGAAACCGGGCTGCCTGTTCCCGGAAGGCAATGCCGATCTTCAGCGCCTTTGTCCGCGGCAGAAACCGGTCATAGTATCCGCCGCCATACCCCAGACGATGCAGGCCGTCAAAAGCCACCATCGGGACAAGGATCACGTCGATGTCCTCCGGTTCGACAAACTTTGCTGTGTCCGGATCCGGTTCCATGATCCCGTATGGTCCCTGCCGCAGCCTACCGGTCCCGAAGCGCAGGGAGTGATCGGCCGGATTGGTCAGGGGAAGAAGCCAGTCATCCTGCAGGATATCTGCCTCCTGTCCGATGGCGTGGTAGGCCGCCACGGTTTTTCCCTTCACAAAAGGAGCAAGCCGTCTGAGGATGGCCTGCTCCTTTTCCCTGCGGCGGGTGATTGACTGTCGCTTTCCGGTCATCTCCCGGCGAATCTGCTTCCTCAGGGCCTGTCTCTCGGTTTCAGAGTGCGCCAGGCCACTCTCGGCAGCAGAGCCGGGACGGCTCTCGTCAGTGTATGGCCGCTTTGTCTTCATGACGGATCAGCCGATCGCTTCGCTCATGTCCAGCTTCAGCAGCTGGTTGAGCTCGACGGCGTATTCCATGGGAAGTTCTCTGGTGAAGGGTTCCAGGAAGCCCATGACAATCATCTCTGTGGCCTGGGATTTCGTCAGTCCGCGGCTCATGAGATAGAACAGCTGTTCTTCCGAAATGCTGGAGACCGTCGCCTCGTGTTCGATCTGGCTCGTGGGATTCATCTGCCGGTTCAGCGGGATGGTGTCGGATTTCGATACCTTGTCGAGAATCAGCGTGTCGCACTCCACCTTGCTCTTGGCGTAGTCTGCATTCTTCGAATGTACGACCCAGCCGCGGTAGTTCACGATGCCGCCGGTGCGGGCAACGGATTTTGACACAATGCTGCTCGTGGTATGCGGTGCGTTGTGGATCATCTTCGCCCCCGTGTCCTGGTACTGTCCACGGCTGCCAACGGCGATTGAAATCGTGGTCCCCTTCGCATACTCGCCAGCCAGGATGCAGGCCGGATACTTCATGTTGATGCCGGATCCGACGTTGCCGTCGATCCATTCCATGTGGCCATAGGCATCCACCTTCGCCCGTTTGGTCACCAGGTTGATGATGTTGTCGGACCAGTTCTGGACCGTGGAATACCGGCATTTGGCGTGTTCGTGGACAAAGATCTCGACAACCGCCGCATGCAGGGAATCTGAGGAGTAGATCGGAGCGGTGCACCCCTCCACGTAGTGGACATCGGCGCCTTCGTCGACAATGATGAGCGTGCGTTCGAACTGCCCCATGTTCATGGAGTTGATCCGGAAGTAGGACTGCAGCGGCTTGTCGAGCCGGACGCCTTTGGGGACATAGATGAAGGATCCGCCGGACCACACAGCGGTGTTCAGGGCCGCATACTTGTTGTCGGCGTAGGAGACGAGTTTTCCGAAATACTTCCGCACCAGATCGGGATGTTCCCGCAGGGCAGTGTCTGTATCCAGGAAAATGACGCCCTTTTCCTCCACTTCCTCCAGCATGTTGTGATAGACGACCTCGGATTCATACTGCGTGGAGACACCCGCAAGGAACTTCTGCTCCGCTTCCGGGATCCCCAGCCTGTCGAAGGTTTCCCGAATGGTTTCCGGTACGTCTTCCCAGTCGCTGCTCTGCCTGTCGGAGGGCTTGATGTAGTAGGTGAATTCGTCAAAATCGATGTCATTGAGGTTCGGGCCCCAGGTGGGGTTCGGGAGTTCCCGGAACTTGTGGTAGGCCTTGAGGCGCAGATCCAGCATCCACTCCGGTTCGTGTTTCATGGCCGAAATGTCCCGGATCGTCTGTTCGGTCAGGCCCTTGCCGGTGTTGTAGACCGTTACATCCTCGTCATGGAAGCCGTATTTGTACTCTGAACCCGGCAGGTTTGCATCACTCATTGCCTGTGGCCTCCTTGTCCTTTGCCGGATCGCCCGGCTTTCTGTAGTCATCCAGGATTTCCTCCATGGCATTCCAGCCAATGGTGGCACACTTGATGCGGTTTGCCTGCTTTCCCACGGTGGAAAAGGCAATGGCTTCCTCCAGGATGTCATCGTCATAGTCTTTCTGGTCGATCATTTTCCGGTAGTTGTCAATGATCTGCTGTGCCTCTTCCACGCTCTTCCCCTTGACCAGTTCACAGAGAATGTCTGTGCTGGCGGTGGAAATCGTGCAGGCCACGCCGTCGAAATCCGCATCCTGGATGATCCCGTCTTTGATCTTTGCCTGGACAGTGATGTCGTCAATGCAGGATTCGCTCGCCATATGTTTCGAGTCATAGTCCTGTGACTCGGTGAGTTTCTTGTTCCGGGGATACTGGTAGTGATCCATGATGATCTCCCGGAGGTATTTTGGATCGATGCTGGACAACGCTTCGCTCCTTTCTATCTAGAAAAAGATATCGAGGCAGTTGGTGAAGGTGCAGTCCTTGAGCGCTTCCACCAGTCTGTCGATGTCTTCGAATGTGTTGTAAAAATAGGCACTGGCCCTGACAGTTCCCGGCACATCGATGAACTCCCCGAGCAGCTTGGCGCAGTGTTCGCCGCTGCGGACCGCAATGCCCCTGGAGTTCAGGAAGCTTGCCACGTCCTGGGGAAAGATCAGCTTGCCGTCATCATAGACATTGAATGTGATGATGCCGCTTTTTGCCGTCGGGTTGTAGATCTTCACCCGCGGCAGTTCCTGGGCTGCCCTCTTCAGGAAGTGCTCCTTGAGTGCCAGTTCGTACTCATGAATGTTCTTCTTGCCGATGCCGTCAATGTAGTCCATCGCTGCCTTCATGCCCAGGGCACCCTCGATGGGCTGTGTCCCGGACTCGTACTTGAAGGGTGTCTTCTTGAGCACAAGGTTGCCGCAGCGGTTGAAACGCGCATTGGATTCCCCGCCGAAGAACACCGGCGTCAGCTCTTCGAGCAGCTCGAAGCGTCCGTAGAGCACGCCGATGCTGGTGGGACCGCACATCTTGTGGGCCGAGAACACGAAGAAATCCACATCCATGTCCTGGACATCCACCGGCAGGTGGGCCACGGACTGGGCACCGTCAATGACGGTCAGGATGCCTTTTTCCCGGCAGATCTTCGCGATTTCCTTTACAGGGGCTTCGTAGCCCAGGACATTGGAGACCTGGGCAATGGCCACGACTTTTACCTTGTCATCCAGGACCGACAGGAAGTTTTCGACTGTCACCCGGCCCTCCGGAGAAAGAGGGATATAGCGGACTTCCACGCCCTTGCCTTCCCCGGCTTCAAGCCAGGGCAGCACGCTGGAGGCATGTTCGGACTGTGTGGAAATCACCACATCCCCTTCCTGCAGGACCTGGTTGGTGATGGCCATGGCCAGGATGTTCAGGGATTCTGTGGTCCCGGATGTGAAGACGATTTCCTTTTCGGATTTCGCGTGGATGAACTGTGCCGTGCGCTTGCGCGCTTCCTCATAGTGGTAGTCCACCTGAGCACTCATTTCGTAATCTCCGCGATGGGCGTTGGCCCCAAGGTAGGTATAGTAGTTGACCACCGCATCGATCATCTGCTGCGGCTTCAGGGTCGTGGCGCAGTTGTCCAGATAATCCACCGGGTAGCCGCTCATGGTCCGTTTGAGGATCGGGAAATCCGCCCGGATCCGTTCAATGTTATCCCTGATGTCCATACAGTCCTGCCTTTCGTTCCAGATCCTCGCGCAGTCTGTGGCGCAGATCTTCGCTGCCAGCAAGGGAGATCACCGGCATGAAATAGCCAATGGAGAGCAGGCTCATGGCCTGCAGGTGTGACAGGCCGCGGCTTTCCAGGTAGTACATCTGGTCGGCATCGGGCTGTCCGACAGTCATGGCATGGCTGGCCTTGACTTCGTTTTCGTCTATGTACAGGATCGGCAGCACACGGGTTTTGTGGTCGGCATCCAGTGTCAGGACCCGGGTTTCCTGGTGGCTTTCACTGCCGCGGGCTCCCTTGACAATCTTCCCGGCTGCGACCATGTCATAGTCCGCCGCCCGGTGCAGCACCGCAAAGTTGTGCATGTAGCCGAAGGTGTGGTCTGTTTCGCTCACCACCTGCAGGTCGTTTTTCTTCCTGACACCCTCGCCGACCAGTTCCCCGGTGTACAGATCTGCAATGGCACCGGGCTCCTTGAGGCGGATTTCGCCCCGGAATTCCAGGAAACCTTTCTCCAGGTCCAGCAGGCCGATTTTCAGGTCCGCCTGGCTGTGCACATCCGCTGACAGCGTGATGGTCAGGTCATCGGATGATTCCCGCAGGATGAGGACCCTCAGTTCACTGTCCCTGTCGCAGCGCAGTGACAGATCCAGTGTCCGGACCTGGCCTCCGGCTTTCAGCAGCAGGGCGCCGTGACTTCCGCTTTCGGCCATCAGCTCCAGCCTGCCGTTTTCGGCCTCCAGGGTGCTGTCGTGACGGCCGGTCAGTCTGCGCTCCATGTCACTGGTCCTTTCTGGCGCCGCAGGTACCCAGGCTGATGGGACGGGACTTCTCTTCCCGCGCTGCCTTCACGCCGGTTTCCTTTTCGATCCAGTCGTAGCCTTCGCGGTCGACTTTTTCAATCAGTTCCGGTCCACCGGACATCACGATGCGGCCATCCACCAGGATGTGGGCATGCGTCGGGTGCAGGTAGTCCAGGAACCTGGCATAGTGGCTGACCACGATCATTCCCAGGCCTGTCTCTTTCTGGCATTCCCCGATGGCGTCCGCCACGATGCGCAGGGCATCCACGTCCAGGCCGGAATCAATTTCATCCAGCATGGCAAACCGGGGTTTCAGCAGCATCATCTGGACGATCTCGTTGCGCTTTTTCTCGCCCCCGGAGAATCCTTCATTCAGGAACCGGTGGGCCAGGTCGGGTTTCATTTCCAGTTCGGAAATGGCACGGTCCATTTCCTTGATGAACTTGAACAGGGAGATCGGTGTCTCGCGGCGCGCGTTGATGGCCGTGCGCAGGAAATCCGAGTTGGTGACCCCGGGAACCTCCGAGGGATACTGCATCCCCAGGAACAGTCCGGCGCGGCTGCGTTCATCCACCGGCATGGCCAGGACATCCTGACCGTCGAGCGTGACTGTACCGCGGGTCACTTTGTATTTCGGGTTGCCCATGATGGCTGCCAGCAGTGTGGACTTGCCGTTGCCGTTGGGGCCCATAAGGGCGTGGCGTTCACCGGATCTGACTGTCAGGTCAACGCCTTTCAATATCTCCTGATCTTCCACGCTGACGTGGAGGTCTCTGATTTTCAATTCGGGCATATACTACCTCTTTTCACTACTGCTAATCATAGCAAAGCAGTATGTGAATCTCAAACCGCCGCCACTGCGATACATTGCTTTCCAAATCCGGGCTCTGTATAATTTAACAGTTGAACACACAAGGAGGACAACTATGTCTGATTGGATCAGATCGAACTGGTTCGTGGTCGTGGTCATTGTGGCCCTGGCAGGTGCCACCGGCTATTTTATTTACGACGCAAACCGGAACAACGTCCCGGGCCGTCAGGCAGACGGCAAGGACGTGATTGCTTCCCTTGCAGAACGCGACATCACTGCCGACGAGCTGTATGACCAGGGAGCGCCCTTTGACGGACAGCTGCTTTACAATCTGTATAAAAATGCCGTGGTTTCCCAGTCTGTGCAGACCACGTCGAACCTGGAGAAGGAAGCGAAAGAAATGGAGAAAACCATTGACCAGAATGTCCGGGGACAGAGTTCGGATAAATACAAGGAAGCCATTTCCGCGGAACTGGCCTCCTATGGCTTTGCGAGCTACGACGACCTGTACGACTACTGTCTGGTCAACGTAAAGGAAAAGGAACTGGACCGCACCTATGTGGATGCGCACTTCGAGGAACTGAAGGAATCGCTCAAGGACAAGCAGCCGCGGACCGTATCCCAGATCAAGGTCACGGTTTCCAACCCCGAGTCGCTGACAGAGGACGAGCAGAAGAAAGTCGACAGCATTGACAAGGCACTGGAATCCGGCACCTTCGCAGATGCGGCCACTGCCTTCTCGGATGATACAGCCACAGCAGACAAGGAAGGCTTCGCGGGGTATATCGATGCGGATGATGCAGCCCAGGGCAATGGCGTGGTGGCTGCGGAAGCCGTCAGCGCCGCGCTGTCCCTGAAAAAGGGCGAGACAACAGACTGGATCACTGTGACAGATGCGTCCACAGGCGCCAAAAGCATGGTGAAGGTCACAGTAGATGAAGATGATGTGACTGCGATTCACGAGTCTGACAATGAAGACGTCCGGGATGAACTGCTGTATGCGCTGCTCGGCAGCGACACCGGTCTGTCCATGAAGATCATGCAGGAGGCGGCATCCAAACTGAAGATCACGTTCGAGGACGAACAGACACAGGCCCGTCTGGACAACTACATGAAGACAGCAGGAGGTCAGGCAGATGCGGAATAAATCATGGATCGCTGCGGGTGCAGCCGGCCTGCTGTTCCTGGCGGGGTGTTCCGGAGCCACGGCTTCCGTGTCCGATCCGGACAAAGAGCTGATGACCATCGGCGATGTCACATACACCCGCGGGCAGGAATATGAATACATCAAGAAATCCACAGGCCCGAACCTGGTGATGCAGATGGCTGAAGAAGTCATTTACGACAAGGAAGTCCCGGTGACGGATGAGATCCGGAAACAGGCGGAGGACAATTACAACGAATACGCCAAAACCTCGGACAATCTGGAAAGCTATATCCAGAGCATGGGATACAAGGACCGGCAGGATTACATTGACAAGGTGCTGATCCCTGCTGTCCAGGCGGAAAAACTGCTGACAAAGTGGTTCACCGATGCTCAGGAGGAAATCGTGCAGGAGTACAAGCCCTCCCGGGCGCAGATCATCCAGACGGATTCCAAGGATTCCGCCGACAAGGCGCTGCAGGCGCTGAAGGACGGAAAGAGCGCGCAGGATGTGGCTGGTCAGTACCAGATGGAGGGCACAAGCTACAACGGGACGGCGGCCATCGTCACGACGATGGATACTGTGCTTCCCACCCGTCTGATCAACACACTGTCCAGTGCCGAGAGCAAAGCCGGTGTGGTGAACGAAGTGTTCGAGAACGATGACAAGACGCAGTTCTTCGTGGCTGTGCTTGTCAGCAACAACTATGATGACATCAAGGGCGAGCTGGAGAGCACACTTAAGAATGACTCCACAGTCACGGAGAAATGTCTGGTGAGCTACCTGACCAAGTATGATTTCCGGGTGTTTGACCAGGACATCTTCGATTACCTCCGCGTCAATTATCCGCAGTATCTGGTGACCAGGCCGGATCTGATGGAAAGCGCGGACGCGGAAAGCTGAGCCAGAGAAAAGCGGCAGGTTTGACTGTCTGACCATGATGAAAAGACCGGTTCCGGATGTGGAATCGGTCTTTTCGTGTGCCTGAGCTATATCGATACAGGCGGTCGGGCAGTCGTCTGAGGATGCAGCGAATCAGCAGCCGGATGTCAGCGTTCCTGTTTGCCGATGAATGTGAACGTTCTCTCATGATAAATTTCAGGATATTTTCCCTTCAGCAGGTCGAGCCGGGATCTAAGTCTGTCGTATTCGGATTTAAGGCCGTCGTTCTCGGATTTGAATCCATATATCTTCTCGATACATGCATCCCGCTCTGCCTTCATCTGGTGGTATTCCCGCTTCATCTTCGGATCCGCCCAGACGACCTGGGCTTCATTGCAGTCATCCAGCTGATCTATGGTGTGGGCTGTTACTGAAACTCCCTCCTTCTCCAGGTATCGAATCTGCTTTTCCGGATCGATGGACTCTCTGAAAATATGACTGAAGCACCGAATGGCTCCGTCTCCCGATTCATCCCGGTCATTTCCGACTGCGAACACCTTGATCCGTATAAAACCATCCATGACATGACACAGATTCTGTCCTGCATTTCCTGTATCACTGTCAGTAAAAATCATTTCAGCGCAGCTTCTGCAGTTAATGATAAAACTGTGTTCCATGTGCGGCATGATCCACAAGGCAAGAATCGGTTTCACATTCCGGTATTCATCTCCGGAACAACCGCTGACATCATTTTTCTGCGATGTCAGCAATACACCGATGCAGTAAAAGAACCGTCCTGCCAGATGGCTGGATCCTGGATTCGTGTTCTGCCCCTCGACATCGATCAGAAGTACATTCGGATCGGCTGTTTTACAGACATACAGAACCAGTGAATCAGACTTGCCGTGGCTTTTTCTGTTTCAGCCAGCTGGTCCTTCAGACGTTCGCTCACATCCTCAGTATCTGCTGCCATCGATTTTCTGAAGCGGCATGCAATATTCTTCAGACTGCCCGAAAACAGGTCCGGTACAGTTTTCTTCAGAATCAGCGCACAGAGATATGGCAAAGGCAGGATTTCCCTTGCGCTCTGTCGTATCTTGCCTTTGCTTCCTCCGGGGAGATGACAGCCGTGAGTTCTTCGCTGATGGCCCTATGGCCATGTGGGATTCCATCCTTCCTGTCTTTTCTGTTTTTGTCCATCCTTCTCCTTTCTTTCCAGACCGCCCGATTTTATCTGGACTCTTTCTTTCCTTCCCGGTTTCACCGGGCATTTTCAAAACACCCGGCTGCAACCGGGTGTGAAAGATGAAGAACTGTTTTATCTCTGTTCCCGTTCAAGTCATGCAGACTGCCGGGAAAAGTTTTTATTCGTGCAGGGTATCGTACTGTTCTTCCAGCACACGACGGAAGCCGAATTCCTCCTGATCCTGCATGCCCACATACCAGAGCAGATCGATATCGTCATGATTGAAGAGATACAGCCGGTCACTGCGGATCATGCCTTCCGGCCAGAGGACGCCGGCGTAGTCATACAGGATGTCATCTCCTCCCCGCTGGATCCGCCCGACGGTCATAAGCTTCTTGGACCCTTCCTTCAGGGTCACGACGCTGCCAAGTGGCAGCCATTCCGGTGTCTGTTTCATGTTGTTTCCTTTCTTGTTGTTGATTGTTGCCTTTCTGAATTGATTCGATTCACTCTGGCCGGTCCGGATGATTCAGGTCCCAGGGGATGGCCAGTCAAAAATACGAATGCCATCAATAGCGGACATTCACCTTGAATCCGGTGCCCGCAATGAAGCCAAGCTTGCTGCCAAACTCCCACTCCCGGTTCCTGTGCCGGTAGGAGAGGCCGGCTTCACAGCTGCCAACCGAGCCTTCTCCTGTAATGGTCACCGTACAGCCCAGAAGAGAGAACGCCAGGGAACATTCTCCCCGGAACGCCGCAGCTCCCACAGATGCTTCCAGTGTCTGTTCGTCTTTGGACAGCACTGCCTCGGCTTTCGCATAGACAGCCCCGGTCTCACCCCTGACCCGCAAAGACCCTGACATACCTGTTCCCGAAAACACCCTGTAGTTTCCCGTCGCACTGGCAGCACTCATGGATGCCTCTGCCTGGATCCTGGCTTCGGGACTGAATCTCTTCTTTTTGTCCCAGAGCTTCAATCCCACACTGCCCGAGGCCTGTGTATCAAACACCCGGACATCGGTATCGAATCTGTGATGCGCTCCACTGTGCGTGAACCGGGCTGCAGCCAGAGACGTGGAGACGGTTCCGCTGAAGGTGGTCGTGACCGGCTTCTTTTTCAGCTGCTGTCCCAGGTTCCATACCTCTGTGTGACTGACCTGCATCGTTCCGGGTTTCCAGGCCGAAGTAACGGAAGCCAGAGCCGTCTCCGTCTGCTCCGCCTGCGTGGCGGCTGTCTCAAACCAGAGAGCCAGCCGGTTCAGGCTGTTCTGGATCTCCAGGTGTGTGCCATACGCTGCACTGCTTCTGTACCCCCAGGACTGAAGACCCCGAAGACTTGCCGAATACCCCTTCAGGGCATCAGTGTCGGTCCTCATCCTGTTTCAGGGCAGCCAGGATCACTCTTGCCTGAGACTGCATCAGACTGAGGCGGCTGCACACCTGCTGACGCTCCTGTGCACTCAGGCAGGCAGGAATGCTGTGCTTCATGGACTGAAGACAGCCAATCAGGTTCTGATAGTAGACCTGTTCCCTCATGAGGCCATGCCGGCAGCAAGGATCTGCTCGGTTTCCTGATAGGATGCGGCTGTCTGGTCCAGATAGATCGTGAAGGCTTCGGTCACTTCACAATAGTTTTCATACAGGGGAACCAGCGTCTCGTATTCGCTCGCGAATGCCCGGCTGGCCGGTGAACTCCATTCCCCTTCCATAGCCCGGATCCGGCCGGTCACTGCCGCAAACAGGGCACGCATGTCATTGAGCTGGGATTTCATCGTGGCGGATCTGGCCGCCAGTTCCTGACTGGAAATCCGGATCATAACAGCCTCGCAGCCTGTGCGGCTCTGTCCTGCTGCAGCTGACGATAGGTCTGTGCCGTGCGGATTAATGTATCACCATACTGCGACATGATTTCAGTCAGACGGATCAGGTGCGGCTGCAGGCTCCGTGCCTGCGACAGGAAGGTCTGGCAGTCTTCGCCCTGCCAGATTTCCGCCGTCTGTTCCATGGTTGCAGCCAGCTGCCGGATACGGCTCTGGCAATCCTGTGCCTGCTGCTGAAGGTTTTGTCCTTCCTGAAGAATGTGGTCATAGTTGGCCTGTATGTGCATAATCAGTTTTCCTTTCTCGTGAATCATTGACGCAATGCCGGTCCTTCAGGCCAGCAGCGCAAGAAGATGTGTCCCAAACGGACATTCCAGCAGCCCGGACGGCAGTGAAGGATCCAGCACCTGCCTTGTTACGGGATCCATCAGCCAGAGAATCCCCAGATCTGCCGGAGCGGTTTCCGGAGAGAGCCAGAGCTGCAGCGTGTCTCCTGTCAGGACATCCGTGATGTTCAACAGCCAGTCACTGTGCATGGATCAGCGGTATGAGGCCCTGGCATACGGATTTCTTCTGCAGGATCCATGGTTCCGGCACAGAAGGCAGGCCCAGTGTCCAGGCCCTGGATTTCCAGCCACCTGTATACAGTCTGCTGCAGGGTGCTGTATGGTCTTCCGGTTCCACCAGCGGCTTTGGCCAGTCGGGACGCCACTGACAGAGCCTGGCTGCCACCACCATGGCCTCATTGCCATAGACAGCGAGCGGTTCACCATCCCAGAACACCGGCTCTCCCTGATGCAGGCCGAGCACAGGCTGAGTGAAGACCGCAGCCCAGTCCTGCGGCTGGTCAAAATCCGGCAGGGCCATATCATCCTGCGGATCCAGCCGGTCCTGAAAATGAAGTGGGAGCCCGTCTGGTTCAAGGCGGCCTGCCGGGAATGACACATCGTTCCGGAACCTCCCGAACAGGCTCAGACTGGCGGCACTGCCGGTCACAATGGTCTGATCCGGCGAAACAGTCAGTCTGTCAGGCCTGGTCTGGATCAGGATCAGACGCACTTCGGGATGGATCCATAATGCCGGATCTTCATCCAGCAGGACCACTGTCCGCTCCCCCTGCAGATGTAGGGCAAACCAGGCAGTACCGGCAGTTGGCAGGACCATGCCCGGATAGACAGTCCGCAGAACGGTCAGGACCTGATCCCGGTTTTCCGGTGCCAGGATCCGGGTGAAACTGCCGAGGGGCGGATCCAGGATCCAGAGTCTGGCTGCGTACGCATCCAGCACCTGCGCCAGTCCCGGGCCATCAAACGATCCGGGCATACCGGGGAGCAGGAGATCGCAGCATTCCCGGCCTTTGGCAGCGAGTTCCAGGGTTTCTTCCATCCAGGTCCTGACTGGCAGCTGCCGCAGGATTTGGCCATCTGCTTTTTGCAGACAGCCGCCGGCGCTGACAGGCCGTCTGGCATAGAGTGCCTGAAACCGCACCGGTCCAAACCAGCCATCTCCTGCCCCTTTCAGGTCCGCGGCCCGGCCATCCTGCAGCACTTCCTGGCTTTCAAACCGGTCTCTTACCTTGAAACACAGCACATAACCCGTATTTGCCAGGATCTGGGCATCCACGATTCCCTGCGGACGCTGAGTGGACAGAAGGAGACAGATGCCCAGAGACCGTCCGACCCTGGCCAGGGACTGAAGAAAGTCCATCTGCATAGGATACTGTTCCCGGATCTGCGCAAATTCATCTGCGACCACCAGCAGAAGCGGGATCGGGTTTTCCGGACAGAACCGGTTCAGGGTGACAAAATCCGGTGTCTGCGCCGGGTACAGAGTCTGGAAGTCATGCATACGCTGCTCCCTGCGTTTCAGTTCCCCTTCCAGGGCCAGCTGCAGGGCGTCCATCCCGGTTTCATCCAGATCCGTCATGATGCCTGCACAATGGGGCAGTCCGGAAAAGGGAGCCGCAAAGGAACCACCCTTGAAGTCCAGGATCACAAACCGGAACCAGGCTGGGTCGTTTTCCTTCATCAGCTGCGTCAGAAGCGTGGCCATGGCTTCCGATTTCCCGCTTCCCGTGGTTCCTGCGACCAGGCCGTGGGGGCCGTCTGCCAGCAAGTCCAGGAAGACTGGCTGCTGCTGTTGATTCGTGCCGATCTGAACCCGGTAGCAGGGACCGGTCCCGACTTTGGAAAGCGGTCTTGTCTCAGGTCGGGGAGGACAGAACCGGAGGCTGTTCAGGTTTGTCAGAGTCACTGACAGCCCCGTATCTTCCCGGATATCCAGTCCATAGACCGCCATGCCCGGCAGCTTTCCTGTGACCCGGCTGTGGTCATGCCATAAATGAGGATATTCTCCGGCCACCGGCTGCAGCCCGCCCCACTTTACCCGTGCCGGATCCTGGCTCCAGATGGTCATCGCAAACAGGGCTTCCGGATTTCCCGATACAGGAGCTTCCATGTCCTCGTACCGCAGAGTCCGGACAGGAATGGCTGCTTCTTCCAGAACAGCTTTCACAAAGGCAAAGAGGGGGTGACGACGGTGCTGCCAGCTGAATGATGATTCCCGGATTTCAACCGGCAGCCCGGTCTCGGTCCATCCGCAGGGAACCGGCAGTCCGCTTTGAAACAGGACGGGATCAAGGTTTGACCAGAGCTCAGCGAGCTTCTCCTGCTGTTTTGTTATTTGCTCCCGCAGCTGTCTGAACTGCATCTGCAGGCCGCACAGATACTGGCGGTAAGCCTCCAGTCTGCCGTCTGCTTCTGCCTGCTGCTGTTTCCAGGTCATGCGGCGGGAAATCAGGCCATAGACCAGGAAGCTGCCAGCCATGCTCAGCGACATCACAAGACTTGTCCTGACGGTATCTGCGGTTCCGGCTTGTGTGACCTGGAGCAGGGCTGCCGACAGCAGGGATCCGGCACACATCAGCAGGCTTGACCCGCAGGACAGAAACAGGCTCTGGGGCTTCACCGGTTCCTGCAGTGTCCAGCTCTCCAGTGTCTCCTGCAAAGGGTCCGGCATCACTGTCCAGCCGGGAAGGGATTTCCAGGACTGTGTCCTGTCCGGCTGTCGTGCAGCGTTGACAGGAATGGCGGATACCGGCGGTCCATGCTGGCGAAAGCTGCACAGAAAGAAGGACCCCACCCATAACAGGCTGCAGCGTGCACACTGGATGCGGTCCAGGAAATGCAGCGTTTCGCGCCGGATCCTGCGTCCGTTGACGTAGGTTCCATTCATGGAGTCCAGGTCTTCCAGCACATAGTTCCCGCCCTGCCGCGTGATGCGGAAGTGTTCGATGGATACAGCCGGATCGGGTGTTTCCATGAGCTGCCGTCCAAAGACAAATCCGTCATGTGCCAGCAGAAGGCTCAGGTCATCAGGACCAGGACGGGCTCTGGCGTAATACACCGTGTCGCCGGCAATCCGGGCATGATTCAGCGGGACTTGTATGGACCGATGGTCATCCTCCATGACCACAGCCCCGTTTCTTTCCGGCAGCTCCAGGCTGGAAAAGCGGTTTTCGGTAAAGCACAGCAGCTCAGCCATGGTGTCTTCTCTTCAGCCAGAGTACAGGGGTCAGCAGTATGGGCCACAGACTGAACCAGTTCATGGACTGACTGCTGCCAATCTGGTGTTCCAGCAGAGTGCCGGTCGAAGTCAGGGCCCGGACTTCCCGCACGGTTCTTCCCCTGGGCACTTCGAGCAGGGTGTTTCCCTGTTCATCCTTCTGCACCGGAATGGGTTCTCCATCCACCTGGGCTGACAGAATGGTCTGTTCGGGGGGCAGGCGAAGCTGCACGGTATCCGCAGTTTCCTGCACTGAAAAGCGTACCGGCCGGGTTCTGGTTTCCAGGATCCGGAGTCCTTCTTCCTGGTCCCAGTCAAAGAGCAGACCGCCGGATTTCACCGGGTGACCAGAAGACTCTGCTTTGAGGCTCTCTGCAGACTGTTCCGGTCCCTGGCGTTCCCGGTTCTTTTCACGGGCAGTGACCAGACCGGTCTGTACTGTGATGTCAACCCCGGTTTCGATCTGACTGGCCGATGCTGGCTGTGTCAGGTCTGTACCGGGTGTCCCGGACTGAGCCAGTGTCTCTCCGGCTCCAGCAGGGATGGGCTCCGGTACAGGAGCCGGGGCTGTCACGATGGGCCGGAGTTTCTCTTCCATGGATCCAGACGCAGAAACTGCGGGATCCTGAAGCCCGGTGCCCGTGACTGTACCGGATACGGGAGCAGACCCTTCCGGTTCCCGGGATCCGCCTGATCCGGGCTCTTCCGGCTTCTGTAATTCAGAGGGTTTGGCCGACGGAAAGAGCAGAGCCGGCGTCTGAATGAAGCCAGTCGGCTTCTCCTGCACAGACCCCGATGGTTCCTTGTCCGGATCCTTGTCGGCAGGTTTTTCTCCCGGACGTTCCGGCTGGCTGTCATCGGATACGACTGGCGCAGGATCAGCACAGCCCTGTCCTGCGGCGTCCACAATCTTGTCCGCAGCATCCGGATCTGTCTTATCTTCTCCGTCTTTGCTCTCTGTATCCGCCGCAGGATCGTCACTGCTGTCCGGATCCTCCGTAAGTCCGGGACTGATTTCAGGATGTGTGCCGTCTGCCGCTGTCTGATAGCCCGATTCTCCTGAACCCGGCTGGCTGTCGTGTTCCCCGACACCCGGGGTTTCCGCTGTCTCTTCGGCTGCTGCCGCCGGTTCCGGCAGTTCCCGTTCCCCGCCTGAACCGGTGCCTGCATCCTGATCCATATCTGTTTCGGTCTCCGGTCCTGCACCTGGATTCAGGTCTTCTTTCTGCGAAGATCCATCCGGTTTTGAATTTTCCGGGATTCTGCTGTCACTGACCTCCATCTGTCGCAAAAGTCCTTCCGGCGTCCTGATCCAGACCCGGCGGGATGGCTGTGTCAGGATCCCGGGATCCTGCATGGTGCAGATCTCGCAGATCGTGCCGGCATCCACCGGCGGCTGTATATGTTCAGTCATTCACTGTCTCCTTCCATTCCATCAGCTGTGACACATCAGACCCGAACCGGTCTTTCCACTCTGCCGGCAGGGTCATGTCACAGCCTTCTGTCTTCATTCGCAGGGCGTATGCCGCAACACACAGTGCATCCTGCTCTGTCCGGACTTTCCGGCACACCTGTTCCAGCACCCCTGCCTCCAGCGGTTCGTCCAGGTCCTGCAGAACCTGCAGTCGTTCACTTAGCGGACGGCTGTCATCCAGGAGCACCTGACGGACGAGATCCGTTTCGTGCATCTGAGACCCGGGCAGCTGCAGAACCGGAACACAAAGTCCGGCCGCGAAGACAGACACTGTGATCATCCAGATCAGAACACTGCCCGGGATCTTTCCGGAAGGCTTGGGATCCCTCCGTCGTCCTGGGTCCAGTTGCAGACACCGGCGTCGCTGCAGGGGATACAGATGCCAGCGTCTGGCCAGCATCCCCCAGGCCCAGGCATCCGCTGCCGTGGTTTTCGGACAGTCACCGGCCAGTTCCGGTGCCATGCTGTCCAGTGTGGCGAAAAAGCACTGACGGCTGCCGGCCTCCAGCACGCCGTCATAATCAATGAGCACCACCCTGTCATCACACAGAAACAGGTGGTCTTCCTTCAGGTCGAGATAGAGGTAACCCAGATGATGGATCCTTTCCAGAATGCGGGCCGCTTCCTGCAGGACGCGCCGTTTCTGCGCCCTGCTCAGCCCGCCGGCAGGTGTTCCCTGGATGTATTCCTCCACCAGGACACGCTCCGTCTCCGTTTCCAGGCACTCATACAAGCACGGTGCATTCCTGCCCTTGAGCTTCAGGAGCAGATCCGCCTCCCTGGCAGACTGACGGCAGGCCAGGATATCGCTTTTTCGGGCCTGCCGCAGGATGACAAGCCTGCCGGTCTCTTCATCCCGTGCAAGTTCCGTGCAGCACAGATTACATCCAAGGACTTTCAGACGCCTGTAGCGGTTCACTGTATGAACTGCAGGACATGCGCCCCCAGCCGGAGTTCCATGCCATTGCGGAGCCGCATTTTTCGCCTCACCTGTTTCTCCCCGAGCCAGGTCCCGTTTGCGGATCTCAGGTCCTGGATATAGAATCGTCCCTGATCCGCTGTGATCCTGGCATGCAGCGCAGATACGCTGTCATCCAGGACTCGGATGTCGGCCTGCATCCCCCGGCCCACGGTCATGGTTTCAAACGGCAGTTCATACCGGCTGTCCCCATCCACCAGACAGGCGACAGCTTCCGGCACCGGCGCCAGGATCTGGGTGGCCTGTGTGAATGCCGGATTTCCGGCGCTTTCTGCCCCCCTGTCACCCGGGTCCGGCTTCTCAGATCCAGGGATCGGCAGTGGTGGCATCAGTGCATCGTATTCGATCACCGTCAGGACCACCTCTTCACGTGTCCGGAAGGGTTCTCTCGGCTTCGGGGGCAGAAAGGGAAACCGGCGGGGATGGTAGGTCCGTTCCAGTTCCCGCAGTCCCTGGATCACTGTCGGCAAAGAGAACTGGTCACTGCTCTGTGCCATCTGGAGCCAGCCGGGAATTTCGTAATCCGTCGATGTCCGAAAGGCCGAGCGGACAGCTTCCACGAAGTCCCGCATCTCGTCCCGCTGCAGCAGCCAGGCATCGGTTTTCAGTGGCAGGACAGCAAAGCGGAACTGGTCTCCGTACCTGGAACAGAACACCGTCCGGATATCCAGGTGCAGCGGCTTGCCCCTGGCCGTTCGAATCGAGGATTCAAAGAGTTCCTCCAGGAATCCGTAACCCTCCCGCTGCACAAAGGTGTATTGCTGCAGAAAGGCCTGGATGTTCATGAGTCCCGAAATGTCATACTCCAGAACCACCGGATTCCTGCAGACCACCCGGCACTTCAGGCACCCCGGATCGAACGCCGCCTGCTCCAGCAGTGTTTCATCAAACATTTCCTGTTCATTGACCTGGATCCGCAGCACCGAAGCGCTGCGTCCTGTCACCGTTACATGGTCTTTCATCGGACCTCCTTTCCATGGGGCGTACTTGTATATACGCGGATTGGACTGATTTTTGATGAAATCCGACGAAAATCTGTATACTTTTAAGATGTGTGTAAGATTTTTGTTCTGACTTTGTTGTGGCTGCCGTTTTTTTTCACAAACCCTGTCTCCCAAAACATCACGGCTCTCCAGCAGCACTGCCTGTGGCTGTACATTCTCTGGGGTCTGCTGGTTCTCACACTGCTTGTCCGCAGATACAGACCCGGTCCCTGGCTGGTATGTCTGGCGGCGGGATTCGTGATTCCCTGGAATGCGGCCGGTCCGGGATGGCTCAATGACCTGCACGTCTGGCTCCAGATTGCCGCCATCATCCTGCTGTCTGTCGAACAGCTTCGGCTTGTGTTGTATGTTCACAACAAAAAAGCCAGGACCTGGTTCCTGGTCCTGGGCATCAGTTTTGTCATCATGGCTGCCTGCGGGCATGTCAGCGGACTGGCCGAAATGGTCTGGGCTTCCGGGATCCTGCTCCTGGTCCCAGCCCGACCCGATTTGAATTCTCCTCGTGATTCCAGTTACTGACCCGGTGCCAGGCCGGGCTTTTTGTTACCGTTTTGTCGCAGTCTGCCAGTCTGCCGATGGCAGCCGTACCTGTCGTCCATGACGTGAAACCGGGTAATTTAGGCATTCTGGAGTTATTTATCAAAAACAGCGCCCTCTGGCGACTATACAAACATGGGGCGCTGGACAGGAGAACAGTATGAAAGGAAAGACAGACCGGAAAACAAAGACAGATCCGCAATCTGCCAGTCTGAAGAAACCGGAATATTCATCCCTGGAAGAAACGCTGGAACCTGCACTGGATGAGCTGTGTATGATGGATGACGTCTACCGGAAAGCAGCCGCGATCCGGCTGCCGGAGGACAAAAAGAAAGCATTCAGCATACTTCTGCACGAAGCCATATTTGGCCAGACCCTGAAACCCGACAAGATCACGGTGTCATTTCAGACACCCATCCCAAACCATGCTGATCTGATGACGGGCAAAAACTCCATCCTGGATATGCTCATACAGGTGGAAGGAGAAAGTGTCAGTGTTTATGACTTTATCCAGTACGACATTGAACCCAGACGTGTACCCCGTTATTCTGAAATCGCATCACAGTTTGCGGTGCGGGCGGGCAAACCCTGCAATGACAGGTTGCAGACCAACTGTGCGTTCATCACAAATGCAAACCACTTTATAGGAACCCGACTTAAGATTTTTCCGCACGATGAACCGATCCGGATCATGGAAACGGTGACAGGCGATAAAACGACATGCTTTCGCTTTGATATTCACCAGGTATTTGTAAACGCCGGATTTCGGGATGACTCATTTCCGGGTCATCTCATGCAGGATCTCAACGAACCGGATCCTGAACACATCACCATACCTCTGCTGCAGGATATGGTGAAGACCATAAAACGAAAGAAAGGAGCAGAAGCTATTTGAGCAGAGTACTGCAGGAAATGCTGGAAACCCGGGAACAGTCTGCCTTTTCTGCCGGGATACAGAAAGGAATACAAGAAGGCATGCAGACCGGAATGTATACCGAACGAAACCGGATCGTCACCAGAATGCTGAAAAAGGGAGGCAACAGTCTGTGCGACATCGCTGAACTTGCCTCCATTCCCCTCAGCGCAGTCATACTGATCAAAGACTGCCTGGAACAGGCACAGGACGCCGGAGAAACCGTTCTGAACTGAAGCTCGAAAGCCATCAGATACAAAACCCACCCGATATCAGATTTACCGGGTGGTTTTTCAGTTCATTTAAACAAACAGACATGCCCTTCTCTGTGGCAGTCATGAAAAAAGGAGAACAGCATCCAGCCATGTTCTCCTTCACATTTCTGTCCTGTTCGATCTGGCGACATTATATTTCCATGATTATTTCACCATCGAATCCTGTGTACGCCAGTCCGGACTCAGCAGCCGCCGCACAATGCCGACATGACCGGCCATTTCCCGCAGGACCGCTGCCCGTACAAGGCCGGCCACAGCGATTGCCACGCCAGCAACGGTCATCACACTGCACAGCTGCAGCAGTACCGGCAGTCCCAGCGTATCCTGCAGAATCCCCCCAAATAGGTTGCCTGCCATACCACCCAGTCCTGTCGTGGCAATGGCGATCCAGCTCTGTCCCGTCAGTCTGTCCCCAGGCTCCAGGACCGATCCCGCATATTCGGTGATCACCGTCGTAAACAGCCCGAAACTGATTCCCTGGCACATCAGTCCGGTCAGCAGCATGGCGAAGGATGAAGCCTGGGCCACCAGCAGATTCCGGCATCCGTAGCAAAGCGCTGCAGCCAGAAGCAGCGGCAGGGATCCCATTCGCTGCCTGATCCGCGGGGTAAGCACCATCACCGGCAGTTCGCTGGCGGCCATCAGAAACAGGCTGATGCCCAGCAGTGACGGGTCCAGGTGCATGTCCTCCAGAATATTCACCAGATAGGTCTGCATGCAGCTGGCCACCATGTAACACAGGCCAAACCCCGCCAGCAGCACAAAGAACAGCGGGTATTTCCCGAACAGGCAGCCCTGTCTTTTCCCAGTGACCTGTGCAGAGAGTTCCGAGTCCGCTTCAGCTGCCTGACGACAATCGTCACCGGCTGCATACACCTGCGGCATCCACAGCAGGACCACACTCAGGCAGGCAGTTCCCGCTGCATAAATCCAGCCCAGGCAGCCGGGCTCCAGCCACGAAGAAAGCTGTGCAAGGATCATAGCCGCAGCCGCAAAGGAGATGGATCCCACTCCTCTTGCCGGCCCGAACTTCAGCCGCAGTCCCTGTGCAATGCAGTTCATGGAAATCTGCGAGAGAAACGGATTCATGGCCAGAAACAGGCAGAATGTCATCCCGTATCCCGCCATGATCAGCCAGTCCGGCAGAGGCAGAAGAGCCAGCAGTGCATAGAGCAGACCGCTGAGTCCCAAATACATCATCATATATACCTGCAGCGAGATCCCGTTCCACCTGGCAGCCACTTTTGACAGCAGTGGTGACACAAAGCACGAAGCCAGAGAGGCAAGTCCGGCCGTCAGACCGATTTCCGTGTTGCCCAGTCCCCTGCTCTGCAGGAACACCGCTGTGAATCCCGTCAGGGCACACCCTGCGCCCCAGTACAGTCCCTGTGCCAGGCTGTACTGCACCTGCAGCCTGGAATCTGTTTTCTCCTGTCTCATCGTTTCTCCATCCCTTTCCGCAGCCGGTGCCTCCCTTATGGAGATTCGCCGGTTTTCTCTTTACACAGATGATACGAAATGGATCCCGGCATGAAACAAAATGCAGGACACTTTGAAACACCATTTACACACTGTTCCCTGCAGACAGCCATTCCAGAGAAACGTCGTTTCATTCACCGGTTTCCCTGCCTGCCGCAACAGACAGATAACCCGGCAGATGAGAAGAAAAGCAAAAAAAGCTGCAGGCAGCCCTGACAGGATCCGCATCCGGAATCATGTCATGCTGTCTGCAGCCAGTCTGTCGATTTATTTGTCTTCGTCCGGATCGTTCTCTCCAGAGCTGCCTTCCGGTTTCGCCGGCAGATCTGCAGGGCCTGTTTCAGAAGGAGTGCGGGTCCCGTCACCCGCATCCTCAGAAGATGCCTCCGGCTCCTGAACATCCACCGTCACGGTTTCCGACTCTGTTACAGCCGGAAGGGCCGGCAGAGAAGCCTGCTGCTCCTGTGCCTGATCCATCGCATCCAGTTCCTCGATCTTCTCCAGATAGCCTCTGGCATTGTCCACGAAATACAGCTTGCCGCCGGTCTGGATCACCTGCCGGAAATACATGGCGGCCAGACCGTAGTCCTGCTGCACAAAGGAAATCAGGCCGATGTAGTACGCCGCATCCGCTTTCTGGAACGGGAACACCGCTGTCTTCAGACTCTGCAGAAAATACCGCTTGCATTCCGAAAAGTCGCCGTTCATCAGATCCAGACGGTTCTTGATGGAATTCAGTTCCTCGCTCCGGATCATCACACCCGTGTGGCCGAAATTCAGCCGCACCTTCGTTGCCTCTTCATAGCTTCGCTCCAGGCCCGCCTGGTCCTTCATCAGGTAATAGATGTAGGACATCAAAGACCAGTATGTGAGCACACTCGCTGCATCCTTGCGCGGGAATGTGATCAGCACATCCTGGGCCAGCTGCGGATCATTCAGGTAAATCAGGCACTGGGCCAGAAGGGCCTGGTTGGTCAGGCGCACCTTCCCCCGCCGCGTGGAGTAGTAGATGATGGCCGAAATGCATGCTTCCGGATCGCACTGTTCATAGAGCAGCTTTGTGATCGGAATCATGCAGCTGGCGCGATATCGCGCGATGTAGTTGAAAATGATCATGTACGCCATGATGGCCAGCATCATGATCAGGATGTTGTTCACGAAAAACAGCACACACATCACCGCCACAATACCCAGCGCATAAATGGAAGCGGCGCGGTCTGCATTTTTCCGGCACTCTTCCGCCATGGCTTTGTATTGCGGATCCAGTTTGTGATGCAGCTCATAGATGCGCACCAGCTCCTCGTCTCCGGTGATCTTTGCCCGGCGGAATGCGGAATCCCGTCCCGTTTTCAGCTGTATGAGACCCACGATACTCAGGATCACCATGGGGATCACCAGCGCTGTCCCGATCAGGATCAGGTACGAGGGCATCAGGAACAGAAACAGATAGATGAATATCGGAGAAACCTGGAACTGTGTCATGAGCAGCTGTCCGATCAGGATGATATTGGCAATGCCTGCGACCACCAGCCCCCCCGATACACACATTGCGATCTTGTTTCCCGCCGCGTACGCCGCCAGTTCCGGCGGAAGAAACGACAGAGACGCATTGGACGGATCGGCATACAGCAGGAATCCGAAGGCAACGGCACCACACACAAAGGCAAGCGCCAGTGTGATCAGCTGCGTCTTGCAGCGATATTTCCACATACCCGGTTCATTCCCCTTTCTGCTTCGTGATGATCCGTGCAGGCATGCCCACAGCCGTCGCATGATCGGGCACATCCTGCAGCACCACTGCATTGGCACCCACCTTGCTGGATTCTCCCAGCGTGATGTTCCCCAGGACCTTCGCCCCGGACCCCACATAGGCACCCTTTTTCAGTGTCGGATGCCGCTTGATGTCCGTGGTCCCCACACCGCCAAGCGTTACCCCGTGATACAGCTGACAGTCATCCTCCACGATCGCAGTCTCCCCGATCACGACCCCCATTCCGTGGTCGATCACAAGTCCCCTGCCGATCGTGGCACCAGGATGGATCTCGATGCCGGTCTTCCGGCGCGCCCGGTTGCTGACCCACCTTGCGAGAAACCGGTGATCGTTTTTCCACAGCCGGTTCGCAATTCTGTAAGAGCGCAGCGCCTTGATATGCGGATATAAAAGCAGGACCTCCCAGGGCGATTTCGCCGCCGGGTCCAGGTCCATCGTTCGCTTTACGTTATACGTTTCAGCGTCAATGAATTCTCGGATTGACATGAATAAATCTTACGTTTTTTAAAGACCAAACTCAAGACGGAAATCCCGGCTTACTGCCATCACACAACCATCCCACAGTTCACCTGTTTTGTTGCACACAATATCTCCAGCTGTGTCACATTTTCGCCGAAAGTATAAAGAACAGCCGGATGCCGATGCTGGCAGAGAAGGGCTGTCAAATGAAACTGGCCAAGGCTGGAACCCGCAAAAGAAAGGGACTCTTCATTCAGGATGAACAGTCCTACTGCAGGATTCAGCGGTATCCCAAACCCGTTTGATTGTATTTCAAATCACCAGCATGAACCGGTTGCATGAAAACCTGACATCCCCTCCTTACGTGACAGTGCAATCGTTCAGACATCCTCCCGTCCGCTTCACATCTCCAGAACCAACAACATACGCAAAACCCCATGCGCCAGGGCATGGGGCTTTGTTGTCTATTCGGTTGTATCGTGCTTCAGGCCAATCCAGAATACCGCAGCCAGCAGCAGAGATCCTGCCGCAAGCCACAGCCAGGGATTCATGGAAGAAGATTTCGCCGCTGTATCGGCTCCTTTATCCTGACCCGGCAGTATTTTGCGCTTCAGCACCACCGTGACTGGTTCCTTGGGCTGAGCGTCAGCCGGTTTGTTCCAGTCACTTGCAACGATCACCGCTTCCATCCCGGTATCTCCATTGAAGACCGTGATTTCCACCCGGAAATCCGCGAGTCCCACAATATAGTCGCTGGATGGATCCGCCGGTGCGGCCTGCAGCCGGTATACATAGGTATCCGGCTTCGGCAGTGTCACAGCCGGCAGGATGCTGCCGTTGCCTGCAGCCAGTCGAAGTCCTGACTGCGCTGGTGCAGGTGCTCCCTCTACTGGTGTCAGAGTGAAGAGCACATCGCCTTTGACAGCCGGTGTATCTCCGGACTTGACCTGTACCGGAATGCCCACGCTGATGGAAGTCTCCGCCGCACTGACCGGCAGTATGGTGAAGGTCATGACAAACAGGAGCAGCACCAGCCATAGAATTCTTTTACTTCTCATGTTCCACCACCTTTGTCACCCAGGCGTACAAAATGGTGCGCCCGTCTGTCTGGGAACTGTTGCACGTACTCAAGGCAAATACCTTTGGAGAATTCTCTCCTGGTTCCCGGAAATATCTGGCTTTGGACCGCAGCATGTCGATCTGAGCATTCGTATCGCCGCCGGATACCAGAGCCATGGAATACACATCAGGATCCATCGCGTCCGTTTCCATGACCGCGAAGACCTCGAGCTTGTATTCCGTAAACTCTTTTGTCAGAAGGGATCCGGTCTTGTGCTCCTCGAAATACTTTTTGTCCAGAAATTCCATCACATCCCCGAACATTCCACCATTGTCCATATGATGCCCGTACAGAATGTTATAGGGATCCGAGAAATCCGGCTTGTTCAGCTCTGACAGGAATATCGCCCCGGACAGAGACGGCTTGCCGTCGGCGCCCTTGTTGATGTACTCCATGTCGTCCTTGCCCTGGACCACCGGCTGGTCGATCCGTGTCTTGTCGATGGTCAGCCAGCCGATCACGTCCGGGTTCAGCTTCAGAAGTTCATCAAAGGACAGGGGATCTTCCGCGTCCGGCTTGAATTTCTGCAGGGTCGATGGCAGGCCTGCCTGCGACTGCCTCCAGTCATCAAAGAGACAATAGAAGCAATAGAGACAGCCCACTGTCATGACCATGATGGTCAGCACCGACAGGATCCGGTTGCCGATATCCGCGGCTTTCGCCAGTCTGTGAATGCCTGTGGATGAGTGATCAGCCGTTCTTTTTCTTCTTTCCGAACATTGCATAGCCTAATCCGCCAAGCAGAGCAAGGCCAGCCACATACGGACCGTAGGTTGTGAAGAAGGCAGTGAGGACAGTACCCGCCTTCTTGTTTTCTACAGTAAAAGCGGTATTCTTTGTAATCGGTTTTGCTGTAGTTCCAACTGAGATCTTTCTATTATCAGTATCAATATCTGCAAGGTTCGTTTGGCCCGTTTCAGTAATAGTTGTTACGTACGTATCTTTTGTCAACGTGGCATCGGTTTCCTGTACTGTGAAAGAATCACCAACAGTTAATCCATAAACCGAGAACGATTCGCCATTGCCAAGACTGATCGTTTCAAATCCTGTTCCCGCATTCGAATACTCATTGCTTCCAGATACAATATTAAACACGACGTTTCTGTTATCAACTTTGGTCATAGCGAAGGTGAACTCGAATTTTTTATTCATATTTGCCTGATTACCGCTAATTGTTTTTGAAACCTGTGTAGTATAGGTCGTATAACTGTTCTGGAAATCAAGCTGTGTAACTTTCGCCCTTCATGGACTTTCGACTTTACATGCTCATAGGTGCAGAAATGCGCAGTATTACTCCTGGAATTACAGTATTTACTTCCATATTGGTCAACGTTGTCAGGATTAAATACGTATAATGTGCAATGAACAGTGCTTTGTGAAAACTATGTGAATACTGTGTTGCCACTGGATTGCACGATTTCCTGTTACCTGATCAAAAAACGAGAAAAATCAGACAGCAGTTCATGCAGTTTTTTGAAAATCCCTTTGACAAGAGGATATATCCAGGTTATTATAACTAAGCGTTCAGCAAGAGCTGAGGCATGAAATCGACCTGGAGAGTTGTCCGAGCGGTTTAAGGTGCAGTCTTGGAAAGGCTGTGTAGTCGAAAGGCTACCAAGAGTTCGAATCTCTTACTCTCCGCCAGTTGAAACCACACCCCTTTTTTAAGGGGTTTTTTTGTCCTGAAACAGAACAGGATCCCCGAGCCTGTCCTTTGCCCGGACAGTTTCCGGGGTCCTGTTTTGTATGCCTGTACGCTGCCGAAGAACCTTGGTTCGTACACCGGCTGACTGAAAATCGAAATCCCCGGCCCTTCTTCAGACTACGCCTCAGTTTTCCGGCAGCTCCGGTTCATCTGTCAGTTTCATGATCCGCTTTACAACTCAGGAAACCAGAAAGATCAGAATCAATGCCAGGATACTTGCTAGAAACCGAATCAGAAAAAACCTCTGAAAATCGTTCACAGTATCACCCTTTCCGTTGTTGGTAAGACAAGATTGACATAAAATTTCATGACTGAGTCAGCCACCTGCCATAGATGAAAACAGCAGAAGTACCGAAGAACAGGCTTCCCCTATGATGTAGTTGAGGGAAGCCTTAGTGCGCCGGTTTTAATCGCAGACTATCTGTAAGGGTTTAAAGCAGTGCATAAAATTGCAAATCAGGGATGCCCACGAACCTGCCATAAGTCCTTCGAGGCTGTAAATTAAAGTGCTGTCTGTCTTCTTGACAGTGATGTCTTCAGTTCGCTCCATCCATGACAGGGCTTCCCCACTATTATTGAAAGGAGAACTCTGTGAACTCTTCACCTCAAACTGTTCTGCCGGTTGCCAGTGGACTAGATGTCCACAAATCCTTTCTCGTCGCTGTGATCAAAAGCACCAGTAATCAGGGAACGGTCAATACGGTAAAAAAAAGATTCTCGACCTTTCGTGCAGATCTGGAAGACCTGCGGGACTGGCTCCTGCAGAATGACTGCCATCATGTCTGCATGGAATCGACCGGGAAGTACTGGATCCCGGTCTATAACGTCCTTGAGTCAGCCATGAATGAAGTACGGGTCTGCAATCCCAAATGGCTGTCTCTGGAGAAAGGCGAGAAAGATGACAATAAGGATGCCGCGCGTATCTGCGATCTGTATCGGAACGGGATGACAAAATCCAGTTATATCCCAAATAAACAGATCCGTACTCTCAGAGAGCTTACACGTCTTCGTCAAAAGTATGTGCAACAGCGGACTTCGGATCACAACCGTCTGATCAATTGTCTGACTGTCAGCAACTACAAACTGGACATGGTTTTCTCCAATGTCCGGGGAAGATCGGCATCCCTTATTATCAATCTAATCTTATCAGGAGAACCATATACTGATGAAGACATTTTGAAATGTGTGTCAAGTCGGTGTAAAGCTCCACGGTAAGATATCCTCCGGGCCTGCCATGGATTCGAACTCGACAAACTCCAGAGAGAGAAACTGAGGATCATCCAGGACCATATAGATGGATTGACGAAGGAAATAGAAAAACTGGACCAGCTCATCGCAGAGGCCTGTGAAGATCATAAGGACTATATCCGTTTACTGATGACGATGCCTGGAGTCAGCGAAATAAGCGCCCGAAAGATCATCGCTGAGCTTGGAACGGAGATGGATCAGTTTGTGAAGGGTTCACGCGTAGCCAAATGGGCTGGACTGGCGCCAGGAAGTGACGAGTCAGCCGGAAAGATCCATTCCCGTCATATAACCAAGGGCGGCAAGTATCTTAAGCCTGTTCTGATCGAAGCAGCATGGGCAGCCGTCAGATCAAAGAATCCATATTACCGCTGTAAATTTGAGATCCTGAGTTTACGTCTTGGAAAGAAAAGAGCGATCGTTGCGATTGCCCGGAAAATGATCATATCAATCTTCCATATGTTTTCAGATATGAAGGAATGGCATCCCAAAGACTGTGATGACTGTTTTGTGCCTAGAAGCCTCTCAGTCCAAAAGGAGTCCAGGAAACTGAATAAGACAGTCAACACGCTGAAGGCGATGGGGTTGACGGAACATCAGATCCTCAAAACGATAGCAGCAGGACTTGATGATCCTGAGATCAGCGACGATGAAGGAAACAGGTACGATTTGATCACAGGAGAATACAGAACAGCCTGAATATTTAAGTTATTTTGGGGGGTAAGGGGGCACTATGCCTTGTGGTAAAGGAGACACCCGGTGGCTCTGGCAGTTATCAGCTTGTAACGCAAGATTGTTTTCAAATTAAAAAACCATCTGAATCTTTCATGTGAAAACCTGCGCTGCCTGAAATATCCTGTACAGGCATGTCAACAGCTTTCCCGGCTGTTTGAATCCATACTGAAGACAAAGCATCAAAGCTTGATCAGCCATCGGTCACAGCCGGTGGACACCATGGAGGAAAACAATGACACAGAATTATGAACCGCAGCTTGTAACAGGTCCTGGATCCCTGCAGGAGCTGCCACTGCTGCTGCAGGGACAGAAGGTTCTGCTGGTGCACGGTCACCGACCAGTGGAAGACGGTCTGCTGCAAAAAGTCCGGGTATTGCTGGAACAACATGGAATTGCCCGGGAAAATATGGGACAGATCCTGCCGGATCCCACGTTCAAGTCCGTGAAACGCGGGATCAGACTGTGCCGGAAAACCGGCTGCACAATGGTCCTGTCCCTGGGCGGGGGCAGTACCCTGCAGTGCGCAAGAGGAATCGCCCTGGGAGTGCCGTACAAAGGAAAAATCAAAGATTTCTGGAATGGGAAAAAGAAACCGAAGAAGGCCTTGGCAGTAGCGGCGGTGCTGACAGATCCTGCCACCGGGGATGAACTCAGTGACAGCTGCACTCTGGTCAAAAAAGGAAAACAGAAAAAGTTCCGTTCGCCCATGCTGACGTGCCGGTTTGCCATTCTGGATCCGGAACAGTCGCAATATCCGCCGTATCCGACGATGAATCAGGGATTTGTGCTGGTGGCCAGGCTGTTTGCCTGTGCACTCGAAGCCCGGGACCGGCAGCTGCCTGCATGCAGGGAGATCATGGACGGGCTGCTGGAAAGCATACAGGGGCTGGAAACAGACATCCACAACATGGAAGCCAGAACCGGCCTGTATAAAGCCGGGGTACAGGTCCACAGACTCCCGGTATCCGACAAAAGCGGGCTGACAACCCTGGCAGGAGATCTGGCCTTTGCCTGTTCCCTGCCCCTGGGAACTGCCTTGTCCGCACTGTTTCCTGCCTGGTGGGATGTCATGATGCAGAAAAAACCGGCGCAGATGCAGCGGATCAGTCATATTCTGCTGGGTTGCGGGGCGCAACAGGGCCGCCAGCGGATGCTGAGCCTGATTTCTGAGATGAACCTGGCTGCTTCCCTGCCAGAAGCGGGTCTAAAGCTGACTGCCCGTGACATCAAAGGGCTGACTGAGGATTCGATGCTGCGTACCGTGCTGCAAAAGGCAGCCAGGGACTGAAACCTCTTCATTGTGAATTGCGGGCTTATTGCACACCCATAAAACCGGCCGCAGTTTCTGCTTTTGCAGGTCTGCGGCCGGTTTTCACTTGTCCTGGCTGTAATTGTAAGGCATCGCAAAACCATAGCTGTCCACTAGAAACAGATCCTGTGCCCTCCGAAAGACATCCGGCAGTCCGTTGACCTGTCCAGTTTTCTGGTATTCCTTCAGTCCCGCATAGTACGCCGGTTTCTGGCTGTCCCGGACAGTCACCGGAATCATGCCATGTTTCAGGGACTGCCGGAACAGAATGATCTGTCCGGTTCGTCCATTTCCATCATGAAAGGGATGAATGGTTTCGAATCGGGCATGAAATGCTGCCAGATCCTGCAGGGACGGTTTTAAAATTTCCCGGCACTCACAGATCAGTCTGGCCATACCCGCTTCCACTGCCTCCTGTGGGGATGCAGCCAAACCGGCCACCGTATTGGTTCTGATTTTATATTCACCGGCAGGTCTGTTGTTGATGCAGTCTTCCCAGACACCGGATTTCAGAACAATGTGAAATTGTCTGATCAGATCCTGTGTAAACGGCTGACGGATTGTCTTAAGTGCCTCATTGAGCATTCCGAAATGACCGGACAGATCTTCCACATCTTTCACCCGAACGGCTGTCTGATCCTGTTCCCGGGTTCCGGTTAAAAACAGATCTGCTGTCTGCTCCGGTGTCAGCGATGAACCCTCTATATGATTGGATTGATATCCTGCCAGACGCTGCGCAATTCCATAGACACCGGATTTATCCTGATGTGTCCTTTCTTCCAGAATCTGCGGGTCCATCAGTCTGAGATATGCGTCAATTTGTTTCTGCGTCATGACTGCCTCCCAGCTGTCTCATTCATTCTTTCATATTCTAACCTGTACCGGCTTTTCTCCGTTCCGGATTGTCCGCCCTTCCCGGCTTCGTCCGGTGTATGTCTTCATCGACACCAAAACAGCGTTCATCGCCAAACGGCAGCAGCCCTTCATGAGCCGCTGCCGTTTTGTCTGTCTTAAGCTGTCACTAACCAGAGCACAGCCTGGTATATCAGGGGCGACAGCGCTGGATGACCAGTCCGGTTCCCGCTTTCGCTTTCACCGGTTATTCCAGGTCTTCGCCCTGGGAGGCAATGACCTTCTTGTACCAGTCGTAGGAATCTTTTTTGCGTCTGGAGAAATCGCCTGTACCGTCATCATGACGGTCCACATAGATGAATCCATAGCGCTTGGCATACTGACCCGTCCCGGCAGATACCAGATCAATGGGACCCCAGGTGGTGTAGCCAATGAGGTTCACGCCATCCTGCAGGGCTTCGGCCATGGCCTCGATGTGGCCACGGAAGTAGTCGATCCGGTACTGGTCGTGAATTGAACCGTCTTCCTCCACTTTGTCAAAGGCGCCAAATCCGTTTTCCACCACCATCAGCGGTGTATCGGGGTACCGTCCAGCCAGGACATTCAGCGTGTAGCGCAGCCCATCCGGATCGATCTGCCAGCCCCAGTCGCTTGCCTTCAGATACGGATTCTTCGCGCCAAGCGTCATGTTGCCGGCTGTCTTCTCTGCATCTTCATGCACTGTCACACAGTTGGTCATGTAATAGGAGAACGTGTACATATCCACGGTCCCTTCCTTCAGGATCTTCCTGTCCTCTTCGGTAATGAACGAAGTGTCAATGCCGTTTTCCCGGAAGTACCGCCACATGAAGGCCGGATATTCTCCCCGCACCTGTACATCGCCGCAGAAGTTGTTGTGGAAGTTGTCCACATCCAGACATGCAAGCACATCCTTCGGATCCGGTGTCAGCGGATAGCTTGTCTCGTGGGCGATCATGTTGCCGATCATGAAATCCGGGTTGATTTCATGACCCAGCTTCACGGTCAGGGCGCTGGCTACAAACTCATTGTGCAATGCTTCAAACACCCGCTGTTTGTCAACCTTGAGCTCTGTCAGCGGGATCCGGTGGTCCGAATTGATGTCCTCTTCCTCCATCACACCCAGGCCATACAGCGCCGACAGACCGCCCAGATGCATGCAGGGAATGTTGATTTCGTTGAACGTCAGCCAGTACTTCACCTTGTCTTTGTACCGGGTCATGACCGTCCGGGCATACTTCAGGAACAGGTCCACCACGTCCCGGTTGGAGAACCCGCCGTATTTTGTGACAATCGACCAGGGGATCTCATAGTGACACAGAGTCACGACCGGTTCGATGCCATATTTCGCACATTCATCAAAAACAGCATCGTAGAATGCCAGACCGGCTTCATTGGGGTCTTCATCGTCGCCGCTGGGGAAAATCCGTCCCCAGTTTATGGACAGCCGGAAGCAGGTGAAACCCATACCGGCCAGAAGTGCAATGTCTTCCTTGTACCGATGGTAGAAATCCACGGCCTCATGACTGGGATAGAAGGCGGTCGCATCTTCCCAGGGCAGGAAGGTGCGGGGTGTGTTCACATCACCTCCCAGCAGCATATCGGGGACAGAGAGCAGCTTGCCATCCTCCAGATAGGCGCCTTCACACTGGTTGGCGGCCACTGCACCGCCCCACAGAAACTCTTTGGGAAACCTCATGATCGTTCCTCTCTTTCTGTACTCAGGATACCATTGCTGAAGCGGTTTCAGCGAGACTCTATGGGATTCGGTTTTGCCACATCCAGCCGGCAAGCAGACAAAAATTGCCGGAATGCTGTGGAAGACACCCCTCCAGACAGCCTGCTCCCTGCAGGAATCCCCTGCCTGAACCGGATAGTCCGGTGACAGAATGCCACCCTCTTCCTGGCCACAGCCGGAAACCCCGAAAAGCGAAAAACCGCATCTGTCAGGATGCGGTCTGAATACAGCAGGTATGCAGCAGGGTCATGCCTTGAGCGTTTCCTGGAACTTCTCGATGAGATCTTTCTGTTCGTCGGTGAGCGTTTTGGGCAATGTGACTTTGATGGTCACGTACTCGTCGCCGGTGGCTTTGGGGGTCACGATGCCCTTGCCCTTCAGGCGGAACTTCTGACCAGGCTGCGTACCGGCCGGGATCTTGAGGGAAACCGAACCGTCCAGTGTCGGGACATCCACTTCGGTGCCGAGCATGGCTTCGGTGAAGTTCACGGATACAGTGGTCAGGATGTTCATATCCTCGCGGGTGAAGACCGGGCTGGAAAGAATGTTGACCTTCAGCAGCAGGTCGCCGGCGGGACCGCCGTTGTATCCCGGACCGCCTTTGCCGGCCAGTCGGATCTTCTGGCCTTCCTTGATCCCGGCTGGAATGTTGATGTCATAGGTGACACGCTCGCTCTGTCCATTGGCACCGGTCATCATGAAGGAGACAGTCTCGCTGCCGCCCTTGACGGCCTTCATGAAGTCAATGGAGATGTCGGCGTTCAGGTCCTGACCCTTCTCGGGCTGCGGCTGGTACTGGTCATAGAAGGAACCGTAGTCCCCGAAGCCCTGGGTCCGGGCTCCGCCCATGCCGCCGCCGAACATGCCGCCGAAGATGTCATCGAAGCCAAACGGCCATTCCTGACCCGGACCGAAGGGGTTGCTGCCCCCCTGGCTGCCCCAGGAATACTTGTAGCTGTTCAGGACATCCTCGTTGAAGTCCGCCTCAATGGCCTTTTCACCGTATTCGTCGTACAGCTTCCGTTTCTTGTCATCGGTCAGGATATCATGCGCCTTGTTGATTTCCTTCATCTGTGCGGTGGTATCCTTGCCCGGGTTCAGATCCGGGTGATACTTTTTCGCCAGCTTCTTGTAGGCTGACTTGATTTCCTTCTTGTCCGCCGTTTCCGGCACACCAAGAATGTCATATAACTTTTTGGCCATGGATGCCTCGCTTTCTAAAGAGAACTGTATAGAATCTGCCTGCCGGCACAGGAACGGTCAGCAGACAGGGATTGGGCTGTATCAGTCGTTCACTGCCTCGGACAGCGTCCTGCCAATGGAGTCCCGGATCACCAAATCCGCCCGGTCGTCATAGGGAGTGGCGTCCCGGTTGATGAGCACCAGGTGTCTGCCCCGGAAGTACTGCAGAAGACCCGCCGCGGGATAGACCACCAGGCTCGTGCCGCCGACAATCAGCGTGTCGCAGTGACTGATTTCATACACCGCCTGCGACAGCACTTCCTGGTCCAGTCCCTCTTCATAGAGCACCACATCCGGCTTGATGATGGACTGATCCAGCTCACAGCGGGGAATGCCGTTTTCGTCCCGCAGCTTCAGCACATCCTCCAGGCCATAGTACTTCCCGCAGGTCATGCAGTAGTTGCGCAGCACGCTGCCATGCAGTTCCAGGACATTGACACTGCCGGCCTTCTGGTGCAGCCCGTCGATGTTTTGGGTGATCACCGCCGACAGCTTGCCTTCCTTCTCCAGTTTTGCCAGCGCATAGTGCGCCGGGTTGGGCACAGCGTCCAGTGCGATCATGCGGTCGAAGTAGAACTTGAAGAACTCCTTCGGGTGGCTGTCGAAGAAGCTTCTCGAAAGCATGACCTCCGGTGGATACGGGTACTGGTTTTTCTGGTTGTACAGCCCGTCCTGGCTCCGGAAATCCGGGATGTTGCTTTCCGTGCTCACGCCTGCACCGCCAAAGAACACGATCCGGTCCGATTCGCGGATGATCTGGCGCAGCTGTTCGATTTCATTCATGTGATTCCCTTCTTTCCCGTTGTGGCTGTTCCTGCCGGGTCTTTCCTGGCAGGCCAGCCTGGTTTCACGACAAACAGAGGCGGTCGCCCGCCTCTGAAGTGTTATCTGTCTTCGCCGAATTTCTCGATCCGGATGTCGTACTGGCCATCCCGGATGTCGATTTTGATCACGGCATCTTTGAGGGCGCCTTCCGCGATCATCTTCTTGGCAATGGCCGTTTCGATGTTTCTCTGGATATAGCGCTTCATGGGACGCGCACCGAAGACAGGATCCACACCGTTTTCGGCGATCTTGTCATAGACAGCATCGGTGCACTCCAGCCGGATGTCCTTTTCGTTGAGCCGGTGCTCCAGCTCGCCCATGAACTTCCGGGCAATCTTGGCGAATGCCTCTTCACCCAGTGCATTGAAGATCACGATCTCGTCGATCCGGTTGATGAATTCCGGACGGAAGTGCTTCTTGACTTCCTCCATGTACTTCTCGTGCAGGATCTCCGGTTCCTTTGCGTATTCAAAGGCGTTGGCTGCGCCAAGGTTGGAGGTCAGGATGATGATCGTGTTTTTGAAGTCCACCGTCACACCCTTCGAGTCGGTGATCCGGCCGTCGTCCAGGATCTGCAGCAGCACGTTGAAGACATCCGGATGTGCCTTTTCCACCTCGTCGAACAGGACGATGGAATAGGGGTTCCGGCGCACGGCTTCCGTCAGCTGGCCGCCTTCATCATAGCCCACGTATCCAGGAGGCGCTCCGATCAGACGGGACACCGCATGTTTCTCCATGTATTCCGACATATCGATCCGTACGATGTGGCGTTCGTCGTCAAAGAGCTGTTCTGCCAGGGCCTTGGCCACTTCGGTCTTGCCGACACCCGTGGGGCCCAGGAACAGGAACGAACCGATGGGACGGTTTTCGTCCTGGATCTGCGCCTTGGAGCGCAGGATCGCATCCACGACCAGGTCAATGGCGTGGTCCTGACCCACGACGCGCTTTTCCAGCTCGTCCTGCAGGTGAAGCAGCTTGTATCGCTCGGACTGTTCCAGACGGGACACTTCCACACCCGTCCAGCGGGAGATGATCTTGGCGATCAGTTCCTCGTTGACGGTTTCCTGGATCATGCCGGCTTCATCCTTCGGCAGTCCTTCCTTGTTGATTTTCGCTTCCAGTTCCGGGATGATCTGGTACTGCAGGCGTGCGGCGTCTTCATAGCGCAGCTCGCTCTGGGCCTTTTCCAGTTCCAGCTTCGCCTTTTCCAGTGCCACTTTGTCTTCCTGCGCCATGGCCAGTGTGCGCTTTTCGTCCTCCCACTTGGCGTGGAGTTCGTTGCGCTTCTCTGTCAGGCGGCCCAGTTCTTCCTCGATCTCTTCCCGGCGCTCGACGGTCTTCTTGTCGTCCTCGCCCGCCAGGGAGGTCTTTTCGATCTGCAGCTGGGTGATCTTGCGTTCCATCTCATCCAGCTCCTGGGGCATGGATTCCATCTCCACCTTCAGGGTGGCGCAGGCTTCATCCACCAGGTCGATGGCCTTGTCCGGCAGGAAGCGGTCCGTGATGTATCTGTCAGACAGCGCCGCTGCCTGTACCAGGGCATCGTCCAGGATCTTTACACCGTGGTAGCCCTCGAAGCGGTCCTTCAGTCCACGCAGGATGGAAATCGTGTCATGCACATTCGGCTCGGATACCTGCACCTTCTGGAACCGGCGTTCCAGGGCAGCATCCTTTTCGATGTATTTCCGGTATTCGTTGAACGTGGTGGCCCCGATCATGTGCAGTTCGCCACGTGCCAGCATCGGCTTGAGCAGGTTGGCCGCATCCATGCTGCCTTCCGTTTTGCCCGCTCCCACAAGGTTGTGGATCTCGTCAATGAACAGAATGATCCGTCCATCCGACTGCTTCACTTCATCCAGGATGGATTTCAGGCGTTCCTCAAACTCGCCGCGATATTTCGCACCCGCAATCAGGGAACCCATGTCCAGTTCGATCAGGATCTTGTCCTTCAGAGAATCTGGCACGTCTCCCTTCATGATCCGCCATGCCAGGCCTTCCACGACGGCGGTCTTGCCGACGCCCGGTTCGCCGATCAGCACGGGGTTGTTCTTGGTCTTTCGCGCCAGGATCTGCATGCAGCGGCGGATTTCTTCGTCACGGCCGATGATCGGGTCGATCTTGCCGTTGCGGACTTCCGCCACCAGGTCACGGCCATATTTCTTCAGGGCCTCGAGGTTTTCCTCCGCATTGGGGGAATCCATCTTCCGTCCGCCGCGGCGCTCCAGTTCTGCCTGTTCGCACTGCTGCTGGGTAATGTGGAACATGTTCACCAGCTGACGGGAGATATAAGACTTGTTGAACATCAGGAAAATCCACAGCGTTGCTGTGCTCAGGTAGATCTCGTCATGCTGACTGGCCCACTTGGCGGCTGCGTCGATGGATTTCTGTACTTCGTTGGACAAATTGATGTTGGCGGAGCTGGACTTGGCGATTTTCTTCTCTTCCTGGGCAATGACCGTCAGCGCAAGCTTCTTGTCTATGTTCAGTCTGTCGAAGAGGCCGTCCAGAATTTCGCTTTTGAACATCGCTTCCAGAACATCGATGGTGTCGACAGACGCATGCTGGCTTGCCTTGGCGTCATTGACGGCATTCATCAGAATCTTCTGGAGGTTTTCGGACATTTTATCGAATTCCATGGTGTCCTCCTTTAGATACGTTTTCAGGTTATCCGATTCAATTATAAGTTTTGGCCGGGACCGGCACCAACAGTAATGCCTTAAAAGCGCACAGGCAAAAGGCGCAGAATCCGGCGCCAGATGCTCAGTTGGTGACGGCTGCATGACAGTTGTACCAGATTTTGATGCCACTGACATGCCACATCGACGAAATGTGTCGGAAACAACAGGCAAAAGCCGGACACAGACAGGGACTTCCCCGCTGCATCCGGCTGTTGTCTGCATGGTCTGCTGTCCTGCAACAGTCAGGAATGCGGCCGGCCTGCTTCTTCGACTTGCGACGGAAGAAGGCAGCAAGACCGGCACCTGCAGCCGCTGCGGCGGTCCACAGACCGACTTTCGTTGCCGCGGCGGTGGTCACATTTGTCTTGTCAATGCCGGCGATCTTTTTGACAGCCAGCACCCTAAGCGTGCCCTTGCCGTCCCTGACATCCTCGCCGTTCAGGCCCATGTCCATGGCCGCTCCGGCCCGTTTGCAGCCTGCGGGCATCGCCTTCGCGATCTGCTCACTGGTCAGCATCGGCTTGTCCGCCGTGACGGTAAAGGTCTTCGTTCCCACGACTTTGCCCTGGTTTTATCCTTGAACTGCAGGGTGATCACGGCGTTCTGTGGTGTCTGGGACTGGACGGTTTAGCCCTGGGCCGTGGCGGTCATGCCGCGCATGAAGAGTGTTTCCACCGGTACGCCCTGCGCGTCGGAGAGGGTCTTGCCGTCGGCTGTACCTTCGCCCCAGAGGGAGAGGGTGGCTGCTGGTGCCTTTGACGGCCGAGCCGTAGACACTGCTTTTGAGCTGGGAATTGGTGACGGTGAAGACAGCCGATCCATCCAGTTCCATGCCATTCATATGGGTGATGTAAGAGCCGCCTTCGATGACAAAGTCCGGGTAGTCATGCAGGGTCACATCGGCCGATGTTTTCATGCCGACGGTACCGGTAGTCGATTCACCGGTGATCCTGCCGGTGATCGCCACCATCATGCCGTTGACACTGACATGTGAACCGGTGGCTGCCTGGGTCTCCGGTTTGGATTCCTCTGCCTGCGGGGCGGGTTCAGAGGCTGTTTCTTTCTTACGGATCAGCCGTTACCGGAGCCGGCTGGTGCGCCGTCTGAATCTGGTCAGCTGCTGCAGGGTGCCCTGCGCCGGTTTTGTCAGTATCGGCTTTGTCTTTGTCCAACTCTTTGTCCTTGTCGGATGTCCTGTCTGTTCTGTCCGTCTTTATCCTGTCGGACTTCGTTTTCCTGTCCGTCTTGTTCTTTCCGGCTTCTTCCTGCCCGCTCGGGCTGGACTTGCCGGAATCCGCCGGCGTTTCTACAGTCGCCAGCATAGGTACGGCATTGGCTGCAACCATCGCCGCAGCCAGTGAAGCAGCTGTCAGCGACTTGGAAATTTCTCTGTATTCATTCACTGTCTCCATTCATTCACTGTCTCCTCTTCCAGTCTGCCTCTGGTACTTTGTCTCAGGAAAGCACAAAGGCATCACTTTCAGTGAAGAGAGTTCGGGCGATAAAAAAAGATACCCATATCACTCGTAACAGTGAAATCAATCGGCGATTATACAGGAAAACCGAAGCTTTTTGGAACATAATTCCCCATTGGCTCAAGATTCAAAAGCAGCAAACAAAAACGCAGTTTCCTGCGTTCTTAAGTTTCTTTAATTGCATTCCTGGGCCGGAGTGTATCCCATGTCGAGAAGCTCCTGCCGGGTTCCCCGGAAATAGTCCCGGTTCTGGGCAGAGATGTCCGCTGCCCTGGGGCAGTCCATCGTATGGAATTTCATAGACCGGGTGTTCAGGATGAAGTCCAGGACCTCTGTATAATACTGTTCCTCTTCCTCGGTCTGGTCCGCTGCATGACTGGCACCATCCACATAGTCGATCACGACCCCTGGCTGCACGTTGTAGCAGTAGACATTGAACTTGATGCCCCGTCCGTCATCTTCCACGCTCCAGGCCTCCATCTGCACACCGTCAGCGAGCAGGTTGTCGCCGGTGTATTCCGGTGTCACTCGATACAGCACATGATTGCCGGTCTGCCGGATGTAGTCCAGGACTTCCATTTCAAAGGGCAGCATCCCTTCTGTGTTCATGTACCGGGTGCCGGTGATGAGGTTCTGCGGGTTCGCATTCTCCCCCGTCAGGCTCCAGGCCAGCAGGTGACAGCGGTTGTACAGCTTGCCGCCTTCGATGAAGTCATAGCTTTTCTGGTCCCAGCCGGGCGGGTAGATCATGGAAATGTCCTGGCGGTCGTCATCCGGCAAAAGCTCCGGACCGAGGACCGCAAAAGCCTGTACCGGGCGGCCGAATTTGTCCAGCCCCTCAAATTCCTTGTAGGCAGTGGTGCTCAGATCCACGTCGGAGAAGGCCGGGATGCCCTCATTGACTTCCACATACGGCGAACCGAAATATGCAGGTATGTCCTGTGCACCCGGATCGGTTCCAGGCTGCGGCGCAGCGTTCTGACAGCCTGCAAGCAGGACCATCAGACAAAGAAAAAACCCCTTCAGCATTCGTTTCATTTTCTATCTCCCAAGGAAAATGTACACGCTGAAACCACTGATTCGCAAGACGAAATCACACGAATTTTTCCGGAAGATTATCCAGAATTTACCCGGTCGCACTGATTGGAAGCATCAGGCCGATGAACGCAGAAAAACAGGGATGCTGGAAGGTGGATGTGGTCCGTAAAACACACTGACTGGGTGGCGGTTTCAGCTCCAGCCACTCCATCCGCAACAAACCACGATCCAGCGTTTTTGCCTCAACTGATTCCATTCCGCTGCACCCTCTGTACTCTGGAAAACGGGAGGCAGCTCTGCTGCCCCCCGTTTTTGCAGGTTATACCGCTTTTTTGCCTCTGCACCAGCAGGCGACTACATCGTAGTCACTGTTCAGGACCACAATGTCCGCATCCTTTCCGGCCTGCAGACTGCCCTTCCGGTCATCCACACCCATCATTTTTGCCGGGTTCAGGGTGACAGCGTTGATGGCACTCTGCCAGGGGACTTCAGCCCGTTCCACCATGATCTGCAGACCGCGGTTGACATTCAGCGTGCTGCCCGCCAGGTTGCCGGCACCCACCAGGTGTGCGGACCCATCCGGGAACAGCTCGATGTCGTTGCCGCCGAACTTGACGATCGTGCCTGTCGGCAGGGATTTCACCATCAGCGAGTCGGTGACCATGATGCCGTGATCGGGACCCTTGGCCCGGAAGAAATCGTTGATTGCCGCCGGGTGCACGTGGTTGCCGTCGCAGATGATTTCACCATAGACTTCCCGGAACCGGAAAGCTGTGCCCACCAGACCGGGTTCCCGGTGATGGAACTTGGACATGCCGTTGTAGACATGGGTCATGCTCATCGCACCGTTGGCAATGCCCAGCACAGCCTGTTCATACGTTGCGCCAGAGTGCCCCTGACTCACGACGATGCCGTGATCCACCAGGAAGTGCGTCAGTTCGTAGTTTTTGTCATGCTCTGTGGCCATGGTCACCAGCTTGATCAGGTTGTCACTGGCAGCCAGGTAGCGCTTGAACTGCTCCACGTCCGGCATGACGCAATACTGCTCCGGCTGTGCTCCCTTGAAGGTCTGGTCCAGGTACGGGCCCTCGAAGTGAATGCCCATGATTTCCGCACCTTCATATCCTTCCTTCACCACATTGGCGACATTTTTCACCGCTGCCGTGAGGACTTCCTCGCTCTGGGTGATTGTTGTGGGGAACAGCGATGTAACGCCTTCTGTCACGATCCGGCTCGTCCAGACGCGCAGGCCTTCGGGCGTAGCATCATTGGTATCCCAGCCATAGGCACCATGGCAGTGGATGTCCATGAATCCCGGGATGATGCGCTGATCCCCGAAATCATAATCCGGGTTTTCCTGCATTGGCAGAACCGCTGCAATTTTGCCGTCTTCGACCTTGAGCGCTGCGGCCATCCAGGTATCCAGGACCCAGACTTTTGTACTTTGAATGATCATGTCATTTCCTCCATTGACTTGTGCCCCCATTATAAGCGTTTGCATTCCTCGAATCCACGGACATGGCAGGCAGTGTGCATGCAAGCGCTTTTCTGTACATATTCCGCCTTCCATGCCGCATGACTGGCCGGTGTCTGCCCATCATCGGCACAACATAAAAACCGGCTCCTTCCGGAAACCGGCTTTGAGTGCACCGGCTGCAGTCACACCAGGCGCTTTTCGTAGTTGCCGCGGATCGGTGACCCGTCGTTGAGGATCACGAAGGCATCCGGATCCAGTGTCTTTACGAGTTTGCTCAGCTGCCGGACTTCATACTTGTTGATGCACGTCACCAGGATCTCCTGCTGCCGGCCGGTGTAGGCCCCGTTGCCGTTCCACCAGGTCACGCCGCGTCCCATCTGTTCATTGATCTCATGCTTGATGTTCGGGTTCACGGTGATGATCAGCGCCCAGACGTCAATGTTCTGGATGTGCACGCGGTCGCTCACGAAGTAGCAGACCATGACAAACAGCAGCGAATACAGGGCCGACTGCATACCGAAGAGAATGCCGTTCCAGGTCAGGATCACCGCATTCAGCGCATAGGACAGCTTGCCGACGGAGAAGTTGCGCCGCACTTTGGAAAGATACACGCCCAGAATGTCCATGCCGCCGGCACTGCCGCCGGAGCGCAGGCAGAGGCCCACACCCAGTCCCCCCAGGACACCGGCCAGCAGGGCGTTGGAAATCACGTCCGGCAGGATCATGGTCTGCGCGACAGGTATCGACTGCATGGCTACGGTCTGGATCACCAGAGACAGCACGGTTTTCCGGATGAATCCCATGGACAGGTTTTTGTATGCGAGCCAGAACAGCGGGATGTTGAAGCAGAAGTTGATGACACCGGCAATGGCTGCGGTGCTGCCCATGAACAGCCAGGAGAGGATCTGTGCAAAACCGATCAGTCCGCCGGAGTTCAGCCCCGCCGGGACCAGAAACAGATTGATGGCGACGGGATACAGCAGACTTCCCACAATGAGTTCCAGATATTGAAATGTCTTGTTCATGCTTCCTGATTTTCCTTTCTCTCAGTCACGGTCCCATCTGTCAAGGATCCGGCTTCCGGCAGCCTGACATGACTGCCCGCCAGCAGCCGCAGTCCCTTCGGCAGCTTATTCTTCAGGACCTTGCCGGTGCTTTTCGCAAATCCCATGGGCAGTCCATGCCAGGTCACCTGAACATACCCCTTTTCCATGGGATACGCCAGTTCCTGTCCGTGGAGGAAGGCATCCAGCTGTGCATCATCCAGTTCGGCTTTCCGGGCACAGTCGGCAGCCATGAAAAAGGCATGGGCGGGTTCAAACCGGTTTTTGACCGTCTCGCCAATGAAGACCCCCTGCCGCTTCCAGGTCCCCTTCAGAAAGGGCTGGTTCATGCCGTAGAGCCGGTTTTTCTCCCGGTAATAATACGGAAAGCTGACTTGCATATCCTGCAGAAAGGCCTGCTCCAGGGCTGTCAGCCGCACCGTTTTCTCCCGCGAAGGCTCCCTCCGGTCCTCCGGGTCCCCCGCCTTGCGCAGCCTCGCTGCAAACTGCCCTTCCCCGCCATCCATGGGGAAGATCCGCAGTCCGCCGGCCTGGTCGAAATCCGGGCGCCCATAGGGCTTGTGAATGGGTTCCTGTGTCATGTCCGGATGCCGTTGGAGAAACGCCCTGACCTGGTCCTCGTTTTCTTCCCGGGCATACGTGCAGGTGGAGTACACCATCACACCCCCGCATACCAGTGCCTCATACGCCGCATCCAGGATATCGGCCTGCCTGGCTGCACAGGTGCGGATGTTCGCCTCGCTCCACTCCGTCAGTGCCAGGTCGTGTTTCTTGATCATGCCTTCCCCCGAACAGGGGGCATCCACCAGCACTTTGTCAAACATGCCCGGAAACCGCCTTGCGGTCCTGCAGGCGTCATCCCTGCTCAGGGCAAAGTCCACGGCGCCTGTCCGCTCCAGATTCGACAGAAGCACAGAAGCCCGTTTCGGGTCCAGTTCGTTGCAGACCAGAAACGAGGGCTTTTCCCGGAGGATCTGCGTGCTCTTGGAACCCGGTGCCGCACACAGGTCAAGTACCCGGTCGCCCGCCTGCACATCCAGAATGTCCACCGGCGCCGATGCGCTCGGTTCCTGCAGATACATGGCCCCCGATACATGCAGAGGATGCAGTCCCCAGGAACCGGATACGATCCAGGCATCCCTGGTGAAGGGGCTCTCCCTTTCCAGGTCCAGGCCGGACTCATCCAGAAACCGGTCCCTGTCCATGCGGCGGGTATTGAGCCGGACCGATCTGGCAAAGGGTCTGTCCATAGATGCCAGGAAGGCCGGATAGTCCTCTTTCAGACTGGATTTCATCCGTTCAAAAAAATCCATGAAAACCTCCTGTTCTCCCGGGATTGCCGGGCACAGTCTGCCTGCAGTATACAACGCCGGTCGTCCGGACCCAACCTCATTTGACATGGTCTGTGTGACAGCCGTTGTTCAGGATGCCGGGAGCAGCTGTTCAGGACGCATACGGCAGGCCATCTGACTGCAGGCACCGGGTGTGTCCCAGCCGGTGCCAAAGGAGAAGTCGGCTGTGTCCAGAAAATACGAAACCGCCTCTTCCAGCGACATGGTGAGTTCACAGATCTCGACATGGGTGTGGGGGCCGGTGGAATTGCCCGCATTGCCCGAGAGAGCGATTACATCTCCCTGGCGGACGGACTGTCCCGGCCTCACATGGTGGATATCCGACAGGTGATACAAGGCAACAGAATACAGACGGTCCTGGACCGGACACAGCAGCAGGATGGAGTTCCCTGCTCCGCCCGGATAGCCGCTTTGGTTTCCGGGATACCCGGAATCCGCCGGCTGGCCGGCGGACTGGTACAGGACCACCCCATCTGCGGGGGCATGGACGTCGGTATACAGAGGAGCCGCCAGATCCAGCCCCAGATGGAGACCGCCACCCGGATAGGACCAGGTGCCTGCGCTCACACAGGCGCCTGGTATGGGATGGACAAAAGCGTCCGCTGCCCGCAGACCGGAAACATCAAAGGCAGGACAGACCACAGACAGCCAGGCATCCCAGCTGCCCTCTTCTGCAGCCCCGCCAGCCGCCGCTGGCAGGCCGGCCGTTCCCCGGATCATGGCCTCCGGTACCGGATCTGCCGCATAGACCGGTGCATCCGCCGGGTGCAGGGCGTCCATTTTCTCCTGCCGCCGGGAGATCCTTTCAAGGGTATCTGTACAGGCCTGTCTGCCCCGCTGATGCAGGGTTTGCATCCCTTCCAGGCGCTGCACCTCTGTCCAGAGATCGTCCAGGTCTTCCGCCCGGCAGTCCGGGTGTCTCTGCACCCAGGCAGGATCCAGCCTTGCCAGCCGGTCCTGCAGCACTGCCCGGGTTTGTTCCAGTATCTCCTGCAGGGAGCCTTCCGCATCCAGGCACTGTTCCACTGCCATCAGGATCCTGCGGTCCATCGCATTGGCAGCCGCCAGCTGCTGTGGTGACTCGCATTCCGGCATGCCGGAAAAAAGAAAAAGACAGCACATCAAAAAAAGGTTCATTGATTTCCTTTCTTCAGTGTCTGTCTTCGCTGGTTTTATTGTACAGGATTCACCATCTGGTGCAACCGCCATCGGCATCCAATCGGGGGTGACCCGCACCGCTCCTCATCGGCCTTTGGGGAAATCACGCAGCAGGCAATGGTCAGGCTGCGGTCGCTGCCGGCTGTGTGACGGGTTGTTTCCACATGCAGGAGGCATTGGCCACCATGAGGAAGGTGATGCCAGTGACAGGGAAATTCAGGGTGAAATCCAGAAGCCCGAGCACCAGGGCGGTGAAATAGAAGGAAATGATGAGGGAGAACGTTGTGGGATGCTCCTGCATGATGCCCATGGTTTCCCGGATCAGGGTGACAAAGTAGCCGGTGATGAGGGTCGTTCCGACCAGTCCGTAGGAGGTCAGGGATTCCAGGAGCAGGTTGTGTGCATGAGGCGCCTTGTGAAATCCCATGGTTCCGTACATGAATCCATAGGTCACCGGGCCCATGCCGAAGAGCGGATGCATCTGGATGAGGACCACGGCTCCGTCCCAGATCTTGATGCGGGAAAACAGCGTGGAGAGGTTGGATCCCCGGGGGATGATTTCCGGAAAGGACAGCACCAGGATCAGGGCGAGGATCTCCATGCCGACGGAAAAGGCGAAGAGTTTCTTCTTGCCGGCGAAACCGAAAAACAGCGGAAAGATGAACAGGAACGGCAGCAGCGCGGTGCGGCAGCCGGTGAGAAACAGCATGAAGAAGTTCAGCAGGGCTGTCACGACGTAATACAGCCGCAATGGCAGGTTCCGGTGCCTGACGTATTCATAGACGCAGAAGAGAATGAACCACACACACATGGTGGCGTAGAAATTGGCGTTCATGAAGGTGGAGTTGATGCGGTCTCTCGGGCTGTTCTGGATGACGAAGTCAAAGAAGTCATACCCCTTCCGGGCGGAAACGGCCTGAAATTCCACCAGTCCCCAGAATGCGGCGAGCCAGGACATGGCGATCATGAGCTCGAGCATAATGGTGAACAGGTTCCTGGTGAGGTTCTGGCGGTAGACGGCGATATAGAGCGCAGCCAGCAGGTAGCCGCCGGCATTCAGGCAGCCCATCCAGTTGCCGTAAAAGGCAGAGACCGCCAGCTCCAGGATGACGAAGGTATACAGCCAGCGCGCACCGGTCTGTGCACGAAGGGCGGCGGGGATCCTGCCGCTGACCAGGAAAAACACCAGGATCAGGGCCAGAGAAGCCGCCGCAAACTGGAAGGGCAGAAACAGGGCGGCGGTGCCGGCCAGCAGTGCCCATTCATAACGGTTCAGGGACCGCAAAAGGCTTGAAACATGATTCATGGCTTTATAGTAGCATGGTATTTTCAACAGAATCGAAAGGGAATCTGAAAGTGGATGTGCAAAGAGTGTGGACTGCCGTGACCCGGAGGGAGAGAATACAAAAAAGACCGGGGAAAACCGGTCCTGGAGTTTCGATGGTGCGGACAACAGGACTCGAACCTGCACGCCGAAGCACCAGATCCTAAATCTGGGGTGTCTGCCAATTCCACCATGTCCGCGGCACAGTCAGTGAAGCACCGTGGGATGTTCCTGTGCAAAGAGTCTTTCCCGCAGTTCGTCCTCCACACGCTTCAGGAGACCGTCGTCCAGGGGCATACCGGCAATGGTCACCGGTTCCGTCGAATCCGTCCAGTAAAACCTGGGTTCGGGCACCGTTTTCATCGGCTCCCAAAGCCCGCTGTGTTCCATGGCTTCGATGGCTTCCAGAATGGAACGGGAAAGCATTTCCACAATCATGTTTTCATCCATAAAGCAATTCTATCATGGTCTTCCTGAAACAGACAGGGGCAGTTTGACACCTCGCGTTTATTCTGTCCCGTTCATGGTAGAATAACTCCATACGGAGATACGGGAGGAAGCAGATGAACGATGAAAAACGACCTGGCGAACTGGACCAGGACAGTCAGGATGATCTGGATGCGTTTGCCAGGGCCCTGCTGAACCGCAAGACCGAAATGCGCATCTTCCGGGATGAAACCGGCGATGAGGTGGAAATCGGCTTTTCCGACAACGAGCGGGAGGCCGCCGAAAAGACCATGTCCCAGGCCCTGGACACCCTGCGCAAAAGCAGGGGCCAGAAAACCATAGAAGAAGAAGAAACGGCGTTCTGGTTCGAGGAAGAGCCAGAGACAGGCAAAGACAGCGAAGAGCCCGCCAGCCCTGCCCCCCGAAAGTTCCGGGAACCGCACCCGGTGCGAAAAACCAGGAAACCGCGAAAATCGGAAGAGACAAAGTCTTCCCGGCCGGAGAGCGGTTCCAGCCGGAACCCCCGGAAAAAGAGTGCAGCCGGAAAGAAACAGACCGATTCCAAACGCACCGGGACCGATGCAAAGCCGAAGACTTCCATCGGTTCCCGGACTGAAAAGCGCCGGGCAGCGGACAAGCCAGATCCGGCCGTCCAGTCAGCCCGGCCACAGAAAAAGCCCGCATCCCGCAGGCCGCATGATCCGGCCAGGCGGAGAATGGTGCTGGCCATCCTTGCCCTGTGCCTGCTGGCAGCCGCCGGTCTGGGGGTTTACTGCTGGAAAGTCCTGGTGTGGAACCCGGAAAACCTCACCACGGAGGTCCAGGAAGCCAGCTACCGGAAACTGGTGGACTATGCGGATGAATACGGGTCGGGCCTCATGTCGGATGCGGAACAGGCCGAGATCCTGGACCTGAAGGCCGACTACGATTCCCTGGCACCGCGCCAGAAAAAGGAAATCGATGCCTACTTCGCGGAACAGACCCGTTCCGGTGACTACCCCAATGGCCGGACCTTTGAAGAGATCTGGCAGGAACAGACAGAGAAAAAGCAGGCTGCAGAAGATGCAGCCCAGCCGCAGTTCCAGGAACTGACCTCCTTCCTTGCCAACTGGAATGACAAGACCGACCAGGAAAAGCGCCAGATCGTCAACTACAGGGATTTCTACAAGGGATTGACGCAGTCCCTGAAGACCCAGGTGGATGACCAGCTGCGGGCTGCCACAGGACAGACGTTCTCGCAGCTTGTCAGCGAACAGGAAGAAGCAATGCGCAGCGAACAGGTGGCACACCAAGAGCAGGTGGATGCCCAGAAAGCCGAACTCCAGGCACAGATCGATGCCCTGAACCAGGAGCTCCAGACCTATATACAATATGGGTCGTCGCTGAGCGAAGAACTCAATGCAGCCACGGTGGCAGGCCAGGACACATCGGAGATCGAAGCCCAGATCACAGCCAACAATGCCTATGTGCAGGAGCTGTCCGGCCAGATTTCCTCTCTGGAATACCAGCGGGATTCTCTTCAGTAACCCTTGATTTCACGCCGCAGGTAGTATATTATCTGTGGCAGATGCCGACTTAGCACAGCTGGTAGTGCAACGCACTCGTAACGCGTAGGTCGTAGGTTCAAGTCCTATAGTCGGCACCATCCAGATAGCCAAAGAGCCGGAGACAAGTCTCCGGCCCTTTTTTTTGCATTTGCCTGTCCTGACGAATGTCCGCCTCTGGCGGGGATATACGGTCGGTCAGTGTCCAATGGTGAACTCCTGTCCGCAGAGATTCAGCTCCGCCGCCTCCAGGCTCAGACGAGTCACATCCCGGGATGGCAGGCCGCCCTCTTCCTGGACCCAGAAACAGAGACTGACGTGTCCCTGGGCAGCAGACAGCTGCCGGTCATGGTCGCCAATGGTGGAAAACACCACGAGACCCAGACGGTCGGCTTTTTCCAGCAGCCGCGCGGCGGGCTGTCCGGATCTGTCCCAGACGGCGTTGTATCCCTGTGCCAGGATATCTTCCAGTGATTCCGGTTCCTCCAGCACCTTTCCCTTCAGCGGATAGGGATGACCGTTGAGCAGGAAATTTCTGCGGCTGTCCAGGGAGTAGGTGCGCAGTCCGGTGAACAGCCGGATTTCATCCTTGACCATTCCCCGCCGGCGCAACTGGGCCACGAGTGCCAGCCGGTCCGGCTGTGTGGTTCCTTCCCACAGGACGTTGCGGGTCGTGACCAGGTCCACAGGATCCAGCCGGTCGGCATTGACCTCCACCTGGTCCAGTATTTCTCCCTCCGGATCGCGGAGGATGAGCCGCAGGGTGTCCCCCGGCAGGATGTCCGCAAGCTGTGCCTGGACTTTGAGGATCCCCGACCCGGGGACCCAGGAACAGCTGCAGCCAAGAGACGGCCGGTCTTCTTCATGCACCCTGAAGTGACTGCGGGGTGTTACCAGCAGGCTGATGTCCGGATGGCCGCTGCCTCCTCTGGTTTCCAGACAGTTGCGCCCCGGACGCAGATGTTCTGACAGGGAGATGTGACCGGCTCCCCTGTCCCGGCTGCAGAGGTATTCGCCATTCAGGAAAAACTCTGTCGGTTCGCTGCAGTCACAGGCGATCCACGACAGGTCCCCGAGATAGACCACAGGACAGGCGAATTCCGTCTGCCACCCTTCCTCGGTCTGCTGCCAGTCGGTATTTTCAAGCTGTGTGCTGTTTCTCATGTCATCACCCCGGACATTATACCGGGTTTCCGGCAGCGCTGAAACCGCTTCCGCGCGGATTCAGGCATTCCGGCGGTTCCGCATGGTCCGGCGGTTTTCCCCGGTTCAAACGACTGCCCGCAGACAGGAAACCGGACTCTTTCCGCTGACGAAACGAGTCCGGTCCTTCATGACTGCAGCTGGTCCCTGAACTGTTCCCAGGTCCCGGCATTCTTTTCCAGCATGGACCAGGTGACTTTCTGCCCGAGATCGGACAGCTGCCACCGGACCTTGCGCTGTCTTGCAGCGTCCGCAGGATTCTCCTGCACATAGCCGCGGCTGTTCAGGCTTTTCATGGTCCGGGAAATCTGGGCCTTGTCCCGCTCCGAGGCGCCTGCCAGTTCGATCACCGACAGTCCGTCCGGGTGGTACATCAATGTCTGCAGGCACAGGATTTCTGCGCTCCGCAGTCCCAGATCCCGCAACTCGGCATTGGCCGACTCGCGGTATTCCTTGACCAGCGTTTCCATATTCAGGAACAGCCGCTGCATTGCATCTGCTGTCATATCATTTTCTCCTGCCTGTCTGCATACAGTGTAGAAAATGTTCAGCATCAGGACAATTGTTACGCTTTCAACAATACATTCAATGTGTCCGACTGGAGTTCCGCCTGCAGATGCAGGCGGCCCGTTCTTTACAGGCCCTGTTTCCGTTTTGCGATGATATCCCGGATGTCAAAGGGCGTATTGTCCTCCGGCACACTGTATACATCCACAAAGGACACATCCTCCACCATCCGCAGGGGAAATCCGGACTTGGCCGTCACCTGGTCCATGGGACAGGTGATCTTCAGCATGTACATCGCCGGCGCCCGGTGCTCTGCCAGCGGCTCCATCGTTCTGCCGTTGGATGTCATGAGCATTTCATGCGGATGCCCGAATGCCTCAAAGGCCTTGGCCAGTCCAGGATCTCGATGGTGCCCTTCGCTGTCACCGACCGGCAGTCGTGCTTGTGGCCTTTGTACGGCCGGTCCGGAAAATCCCGGAAGGCATGAAACTGCAGCGTACACGGGCATCCTTTCGCATGAGGTCCGGCTTGTAGCCGCGTCTGACGATGCACATAGACCGTCAGGTTTTTCTCATCCATCTCAAAGCCATGGTTGGGATAACCGTCTTCGCCGTTCAGCGACAGCCCCACGTCCTTGAAGCTGTCCAGCATCGCCGCAATGAGTTCGGGTTCTTCACTTCCCGCTCAAAATGAATCAAATGTTCCCTTTCCTTTTTCCCCTGCCTGCAGGGGGCTTCTGTCCCGATTCTACCGGCCCTTCGTTCTGCGGAAAACCGGGATTTCATCCTGTCCGGCTGCTGCCTGACAAGGAAAAAAGCAGTGCTAGATCAGCACTGCTCTGTCATCCGAGAACTCCTCGTTGGCGGCCTCCCTGAACTTCTGGTGCAGGGCCTCCACCGTGAGCTTCTGTTTTTCCTCATCCCGGACATCCAGGATGATTTTTCCGTCATACATCATGATCAGCCGGTTGCCGATGCGGATCGCATCGTTCATGTTGTGCGTGATCATGAGCGTGGTCAGGTGCTCCTCCTGGACGATCTCCTCCGTCAACTCCAGCACCTTGCGGGCCGTCAGCGGATCAAGCGCGGCAGTGTGCTCGTCCAGCAGCAGCAGTTCCGGCCGCTGCAGGCTCGCCATCAGCAGCGTCAGTGCCTGTCTCTGTCCGCCCGAGAGCAGCCCCACCTTGGCAGTGAGCCGGTCCTCCAGACCGAGCCCGAGCCTGGCCAGCTGGGACTTGAAGTCTTCCTTTTCCTGCGCCGTCACATTCCAGCGCAGCCCCCTGGGCTTTCCCCGCCGGTTGGCCATGGCCATGTTTTCGTAAATCGCCATGTCCCCGGCTGTGCCCATGAGCGGGTCCTGGAACACACGGCCGATGAAGCGGGCCCGTTTGTATTCCGGGTCCGTGGAAATCTCCTTGTCGTTGAGGACAATGTGGCCGCAGTCAATGGGGTACACCCCGGCGATCATGTTCAGAAGCGTGCTCTTGCCCGCACCGTTTCCGCCCACGACCGTCACGAAGTCGCCGTCCTCCAGCCGCAGACTGATGTCATCCAGCGCCTTCTTTTCGTTGACCGTGCCAGGATTGAATGTCTTGGAGACGTGTTTCACTTCAAGCATTGAACGGTTCCTCCACTGAATCCGCGGCAGCCGTCAGCCGTCTGTATGTGGCGCTCTGCCGGCGTTTGTCCAGAATGACCGGAATGGTCAGGGCCACGCCCACCAGGATCGCCGTGAACAGCTTCAGGTTGTCGGCGTTCAGGCCCAGCTGCAGCACCACTGCCACGATGATACGGTAGATGATCGATCCCACGATGATGGAAATCAGCCGGCGCAGGAATCCGCCCTTGCGGCCGAAGATCACCTCGCCGATGACGATGGACGCCAGGGCAATGACGATCGCGCCAATGCCCATCTTCACATCCGCGTACCCCTGCTGCTGGGCAACCAGGGCCCCGGACAGTGCGATGAAGGCATTGGACAGGATCAGCGCCAGGATGTTGGTCCGATTGGTGGAGACGCCGTTGGCCCGCACCATGTTGGCGTTGTTGCCCGTGGCCCTGATCGTGGCCCCGGTCTCGGTTCCGAAGAACCAGTATGCAAAGCCGATCACCGCCACGGCAAACAGGATCCCGATCAGCAGGCACACCAGGTTGTTGGTGGTCAGCCAGCGGGAGATGGAACGCGGCAGGTCAATGGCGTCTGCCAGGCGGCTGAACATCGTGTCGACCTTCAGCAGCGGCAGGTTGGATTTGTCCATGATCATCAGGTTGATGGAATACAGCCCGATCTGTGTCAGGATCCCCGCCAGGATCGGCGGGATTTTGCACATGGTGTGCAGCAGCCCCGTGCAGGCTCCGCACAGGCACCCGGCCACGATGGCGGCCGGCAGCGTGATCCAGGGATCCACGCCATTCATGATGAGAACCGCCGAGACAGCGCCGCCGGTGGCAAAGCTGCCGTCCACGGTCAGATCCGCAAAATCCAGGATCCGGAAGGTGATGTATACACCCAGGGCCATGATGCCCCAGAGAATGCCCTGTCCAATGGCACCTTCGATGGAAAGAAGAACGCCCATTTTACTCCTCTTCTGTAATGAACTCGGCCTTGTCCTTCAGGGAAGCCGGCAGCTCGATGCCAAGACGGTCCAGCGTGGACTGGTTGACGATCAGCGTGCACTTGTCATCCGGGTAGTAGGCAATGGCCATGTCCGCGGGGTCACTGCCGTTTTCCAGAATGTCAATGGCCTGGTTTGCGGCGAGAACGCCCAGTTCGTAGTAATCGATGCCGTTTGTCATGAGACCGCCGGAGGTCACCATGCCTTCCTCGCCCACGATGGTCGGGATCTTGTGTTCCGTGGCGACTTTGCTCAGTGTGCTCATGCCTTCGGCCAGCAGGTTGTCCGTGGGGACATAGATCGCGTCCACCTTCCCGATGAGGGATTCGGTCACCTGCTGAATCTGGTTGGAATCGGTGACTGTCGCCACCTGGTACTCGAGACCTTCCTTCTCACATGCCTTTTCAGCCAGTTCCGCCTGGATCCGGCTGTTGTCTTCCGCATTGCAGTACATGATGGCGATCTTCTTCGCATCCGGCAGAGCTTCCTTCAGCAGTCCGATCTGGCTTTCCACCGGTGTCAGGTCGCTGGCGCCGGTCACATTGCCGCCGGGCTTGTCGTTGCTTTCAGCCAGGCCGGATGCAGCGGGATCGGTCACGGCGCTCACCACAATGGGGATGTCCGATGTCTCATTGGCCGCTGCCTGGGCTGCCGGTGTCGCGATCGCATAGATCAGGTCGTCACCGTCGTTGACGAAAGTCTGCGCGATGGTCGTGCAGTTGGACTGGTCGCCCTGCGCGTTCTTGTAGTCAAAGCTGTCCTCGGAATAACCGGCCTCTTTCATGGTGTCGACAAATCCTTCATAGGAGGCATCCAGTGCCGGGTGTTCCGCAAACTGTACGATGCCGATCTTCGCGGTCTTTTCGCCGCCCTTTGCGTCTGTCTGGCCGTCGGCGGAGCCGCCGGCACAGCCTGTCAGCACCATGGCTGCACTCAGGATGGCAGTGCATGTGATCTGTTTTTTCATGAAGTTTCTCTCCCTTTCATAATTTTCAATGGTTACATTCTACTCTCGAATGCAATGTTTGTATAGAAATCTCCCGGACTTTTCCAAAACCGCCGGTTCATGAACTGTCATCCTATTATATGTAAGCAGATGCAAATGCCTTTGACATTTTCAGTATTGCCGGTAAAATCACTGAATGAAAATTTCAGGAAAGGATTTGAAATGATTTTCAATGTGTCTATAATGTTGACATACGTGTTCAACTCGTGGGCACGAAAGAGGAGGAAATACGAGATATGAAGAAGTTTGTATCTGCGGCCTGCACCGGTCTGGTCTGCCTGTCCATGGCAGCCTGCGGATCCGGTGGCGGGACTGCCGGAACAGACAGTGGATCTGAGTCTGGCAAGAAGCGGATCACACTGGCCAAGGAAAACGATGTCATCTCCATGAACACAGCCTACGCCACAGACGGCATGTCATTTGAAATGATCGCCGCCACAGTGGACGGACTGGAAGCCATGGATGCGGACGGAAACGTTATTCCGGCCCTGGCAGAAAGCTATGACCTGTCAGACGATGAGCTGACCTACACATTCCACCTGCGGGATGCAAAATGGTCCAACGGCGAACCTGTCACCGCCCAGGATTTTGTCTTTGCCTGGAACGAGACAGTCAAGAGCCCCGAAGCGGAATACTCCTACCTGTTCACGCAGGACGGCGCCTGCATCAAGAATGCAGATGAAATCGTCTTCGATGAAAACAAGGATCTCGACCTGGCCGTCAAGGCAGTGGACGACAAGACCCTGGAAGTGCAGCTCTCCAAGAAGTGCCCCTACTTCCTGTCCCTCATGACATTCCCGGTATTCTACCCGATCAACCAGGAATTCTTCGAGGAACAGGGCGACCAGTATGCACTGACACCGGATGCGCTGCTGGCATGCGGCCCCTATGTCCTGACAGAATGGACCAAGGGCCAGAGCCTGAAGCTGGACAAGAACCAGGACTACTGGGATGCGGACAACGTGGCCATCGACGGCATGGATGTCAACATCGTGCCGGAAGTCTCCACCTCCGCGCTGGACTTCGAAAACGGCAACACCGACTGGACGAAGCTGAACTCCACGCTGGTGGACAAGTACAAGGACAACGAAGCCTATGACACCTTCCTGGAAGGCTACCTCTGGTACCTGCAGTTCAACCTGAACAACAAGTACCTGGAAAACGCCAACCTGCGCAAGGCCATCGGCACCGTGGTTGACCGCGACAACCTGGTCAACAACGTCCTGAAGGACGGTTCCATCAACATCGGCGGTTTCGTGCCCCAGGAATTCACCACCGGACCCGACGGCAAAGACTACCGTGCCACGGCCGACAAGTTCTACACCGAAGTCGGCGAAGACGGTCTGAAGGCTGCGCAGGAATACTGGGACAAGGCAAAAAAAGAGCTGGGCGTCGACAAGATCACGCTGAAGCTGCTGTACGAGCCCTCCGATCCCGCCAAGCCCGCAGCCGAGTTCATCCAGAGCGAGATCCAGAAACTGGACGGCATCACCATCGAGATGGTCAGCCAGGAAAAGGAAAACCGCATCGAGAAGCAGAAAGCCCGCGACTTTGACATCGTGCTCACACGGTGGGGCCCGGACTATGCCGACCCGACGACATACCTGAACCTGATGATCACAGGCAACTCCTACAACTATGGTGACTACCACAGCGAAGCGTATGACGCCAAAATGGAGGAAGCTGCGAATGCCGCCACGCCGGAAGAACGCTGGACGGCCCTGCAGGAAGCCGAGAAGATCCTCATGGAGGATTCTCCGGTTGTCGGTGTCTTCCAGGTCGGCGGCGCTGCACTGAAGAACCCGAAAGTCACGGGCATCGAAGACCACTCCTTCGGTGTTCCCTATATCTACAAGAACGTGAAAATCGAAGAGTAACGATCAGGGTGGATCAGAGCTGCCAGTCGGCAGCTCTTTCTTGTTATGTAACGATCAGAAAGGAAAATCATGGACAAGTCAACGATCAAGTATATACTGAAGCGTCTGGCGATTTCTGTGGTAACTCTGCTGGTGATCGTCCTGGTGCTGTTTCTGCTCATGAAAATGATGCCCGGCACCCCGTTCAACGACGAAAAACTGACAGAGACACAGAAGGCCGCCATCTACGCTGCCTATGGTCTGGACAAACCGGTACTGGAACAGTTCTGGATCTATATCTGCAACATGCTGAAGGGCGACTTCGGCATCTCCTATGCGATTCAGCGGAACATGAGCGTCTCCTCTCTCGTGGGCCCGCGGATCGGTGTGTCCTTCGGCCTGGGTATCGGCGCTGTCATCATCGGCACGATTTTCGGCATCCTGCTGGGCATTGTCGCCGCTCTGAACCGGAACACCTTCTGGGACACATTTGCCACGGTGCTGTCCGTCATCGGTGTCTCCATTCCCTCTTTCGTATTCTGCCTGCTGCTCCTGATCCTGTTTGGCGTTGAGTGGCCGGTGCTGCCTGTTCTATATAATTCCAGCAATGCCTTCCAGTCATCGATCATTCCCATGGTCGCCCTGAGCATGGGCGTCATTGCCAACGTCGCGCGGTTCACGCGGTCTGAAATGATTGAGGTCATGGGCAGTGAATACATCCAGCTGGCGGAAGCCAAGGGCATTTCCCGCCGGCACCTGATTTTCCACCACGCGATCCGCAACTGCCTGATCCCGGTCATCACGGTGCTGGGACCCATCATTGTCGGGCTCATGACCGGCTCCATGGTCATCGAGAAGATCTGCGCGATCCCGGGACTCGGGTCCCTGCTGGTCAAGGCCATCGAGGTGCGTGACTACAACGTCATCCTGGCCGTTTCCTTCCTCTACTCGGTTCTCTACATCGTCGTGATGCTGATAGTGGACGTGGCGTATGGCATCATCGATCCGCGCATCCGGCTTGGAAAGGATGAAGCATAATGGCGAAAATTGTCCGAACCCAGAAAGATCTGGATGAATTCCTGGAAAGCTACCATGTGATGCCCCAGGACTATGAACTGATTGACATTCCCACACGGTTCGATCATGACGAAGTGGCTCCTTCGAGCACGTTCATGCATGATGTGTGGGTGCGGTTCAAGTCCAACAAAGGCGCCCTGATCGGTGCGGCGGTGATCCTGGTGTTCCTCATTCTCTCCTTCTTGTGCCCGGCTGTCTCCAGATACACCTTTGACGGCGTGGATACTGCCCAGCAGTCCATGTCTCCCCGGATCCCGGGCCTGACGTGGATCCCCTGGTTCTCCGGCGGATCGGGCATTGTGCAGTATACCGGCGACTTTGCGAACACCTTCCACTACTTCGGGACAGATGTCCTGGGGCGCGATTTGTGGGTGCGGTGCTGGGAAGGCTGCCGGATCTCCCTGTTCGTTGCGGGAACCGCGGTGCTGGTCAATGTCTTCATCGGCATTCTGTACGGCATGATCTCCGGCTACTTCGGCGGCTGGGTGGATTCCATCATGCAGCGGTTCCAGGAAATCGTGAACTCGATCCCGACACTGGTCATCCTGACGCTTCTGCTGCTGGTCATGAAACCGGGCCTGTATACGATCATCGTGGCGCTGATTCTGACGGAGTGGATCGGCATGGCCCGGATCACCCGGGCGCAGGTGCTGAAGATCAAGGAACAGGAGTTCATCCTGGCATCACGTACCCTGGGTGCGTCGGGATTCTTCATCATCTTCAAGAAGGTTTTGCCCAACATCTTCGGGCAGATCATCATCATGGCGATGTTCTCGATCCCCAACGCGATTTTCTATGAAGCGTTCCTGGCCATGGTCGGCCTGGGCATTCCCGCCCCGCAGGCATCCCTGGGTTCGCTGATCAACGACGGCTTCAAGTCGATCCTTGTCACGCCGTACCAGGTGGTGATCCCTGTGATCATCCTGGGCATCCTGATGCTGTCCTTCAACATGATGGCAGACGGACTGCGGGATGCCTTTGACCCGAAGATGAAAGAGATGTAAGGAGGATATCATGGCTGACACACAACCCATTCTGAAAATCCGCGACCTGGACATCTCCTTCAAGACCGACGGAGGCAATGTCAAGGCGGTGCGCGGCGTGGACCTGGACCTGCACAAGGGCGAGACCATTGCCATCGTAGGTGAGTCCGGTTCCGGAAAATCCGTCACCACGAAAGCGGTGATGGGCATCCTGGCGGGCAACGGCACGATCAACAACGGAACAATCGAATATACCTATGCCGACATGAGCCCGGAGCGCATTACCGAGGTCCAGGAAAAGTACGACGGGGTGATCCCGGAGGGGTACCTGAAACCTGAGGAAATCAAAACGGTGGATATCGTCCAGAGCGCCCCGAAATTCATTCAGTCCCAGATCCGCGGCCGGCGCATTGCCATGGTGTTCCAGGACCCGATGACATCGCTGGATCCCACGATGACCATCGGCAAGCAGGTGATGGAAGCCATGCGCTTCCACTACAACACCCCGAAGCAGGAGGCCTGGAAAAAGGCCGTCCGTCTGCTGGAGCTGGTGGGGATCACCGATGCGGAGAAGCGGATGAAGAACTACCCGCATCAGCTGTCAGGCGGTATGCGGCAGCGTGTGGTCATTGCGATCGCGCTGTCCTGCGATCCGGAGGTGCTGATCTGTGATGAGCCCACCACGGCGCTGGACGTGACGATCCAGGCCAAGATCCTGGAGCTGATCAAGGAGATCCAGAAGAAGAAGGACCTCTCGGTCATCTACATTACCCATGACCTGGGTGTGGTGGCCAAAGTCGCGGACTATGTCAATGTCATGTACGCCGGGCGCATCATCGAGACGGGTACGGTCAACGAGATCTTCTACGATCCGCGACACCCCTACACCTGGGGTCTGCTGGCGTCCATGCCCGATGTGGATTCCAGCGATGACGAACTGTACACAATCCCCGGCACCCCGCCCAACATGCTGCATGAACCGGTTGGAGATGCCTTTGCTCCCCGGAACCGCTTTGCACTGCAGATCGATGAAAAAGTTGCGCCGCCGATGTTCGAGCTGACACCGACGCACAAAGTCGCATCCTGGCTGGCGGCACCCAATGCCCCGAAGGTGGAGATGCCGGAGGACCTGAAAAAGCGGATCAACCGCATGAAGAAGGAGGCGGATCTCAATGTCTGAACGCATTCTGGACGTCAAGGGACTCAAGCAGCATTTCCGGATCAACCGGAAATTCACGGTGAAGGCAGTGGACGGCATCGACTTTCACATCGATGAAGGAGAAACCTATGGCCTGGTGGGAGAATCCGGGTCCGGCAAGTCCACCACCGGCCGGTCCATCATCCGGCTGTACGATCCGACAGACGGCGAAATCACCTTCTGCGGGCGGGATATTTCCGGAAAGATGAGCAAGGACGACGAGCGCTTTCTGCACACAAACATGCAGATGATTTTCCAGGACCCCATGGCGTGCCTGAACCCGCGGGAAAAGGTCATGGACATCATTGCGGAGGGCCTGGATATCCATAAGCTGTACAAGACGGAAGACGAGCGCCGGCAGAAAGTCTACGACATGCTGGAGCTGGTGGGACTGTCGAAGGAACACGCCAACCGCTATCCCCACCAGTTCTCCGGTGGACAGCGCCAGCGGATCGGGATCGCCCGGGCACTGGTCATGGACCCGCAGCTGATCATTGCGGATGAAGCCATTTCCGCCCTGGATGTGTCCATCCAGGCGCAGGTCGTGAACCTGATGAAGAAGATCCAGAAGGAATACAATACAGCGTTCCTGTTCATTGCCCACGACCTGTCCATGGTCAAGTACATCTCGGACCGGATCGGTGTCATGCACATGGGCCATCTGGTGGAAACAGGCACCACGGAGGAAATCTTCCGCAATCCCATCCACCCATATACAAGATCTCTGCTGTCGGCCATACCGGAGCCGAACCCGGTGGTGGAAAAGGAACGGATCTCCCTCTCCTACGACCAGAAGGAAGCCGGTGTGGACTACACAAAGGGCACCAGACACCTGGTGGATGGCGACCACTATGTGCTGGCCACGGATGAGGAATTCGAGAAGTGGACCAGAGAGGCGGCCGGTCAGCCTGCCCTGGCCTGAGTTTCCCTGTCACACAGCCTGTCTGACAGATCCTGCGGGACCTGCCGGACAGGCTTTTTCGTGTCCTGCAGGCATGCTGCAGTCCGCAGCTGACAGGGCTGCGTTTCCCTGCCTGTCCACGGCTGTCCGAGGCAGTGTGCGACAGCAGGTATGGTAGAATCTGTGTATGGAAGAAAAACGATACCCATTCACGCAGAACCGGGAAATCTCCTGGCTGCGTTTCAATCAGAGAGTGCTGGAGGAAGCCTCGGATCCCCGTGTGCCGCTGCTGGAACGGCTGAAGTTCCTGGCGATTTTCACGAGCAACCTGGATGAATTTTTCATGGTCCGCTGCGGCTCCCTCTATGACCAGATGCTGTTCGGGCCTGACCAGGCGGATGCCAAGAGCGGCATGACGCCCAAAGAGCAGCTGCAGGCGATCTACCGGGAAGCCCGGAAGCTCTACGCCATGCGGGATGCGGTGTACCGGGATGTGAACAAGACGCTGCAGGCGCTGTACCTGGCCAATGTCTCGCGCAAGAACATGAGCCGGAAGCAGCAGAAGTCGCTGCAGCAGGAGTTCGAGCACAAGATCCTGCCGCTGCTGTCGCCGCAGATCATCGACGCCCATCATCCCTTCCCGCACCTGATTAACAAAGAGCAGTACATTTTCTGCGAGCTGCAGCTCAACAACGGGAAGAAGCGCTTCGGGATCATTCCCGTGCCCTCGTTCCTGGACCGTGTGATCCCGGTCCCCGATACCCGGGATGACTACATGCTCGTGGAGCAGCTCATTCTCCAGCATGTGGACAAAGTCTTCCCGAAATCCCGGGTGGTGTTCAAGACCATCATCCGGGTGACGAGAAATGCCGACATCAACCTGAATGACAAGGACATCGACGAAGACGAAGACTACCGGCAGTACATGAAGAAGATCCTGAAGAAGCGCAGCCGGCTGTCGGCGATCCGGCTGGAGATGTACAAATACACGAACCCGGAAGCCGTTTCGTATCTGTGCAGCCACCTGCACATCGAGCCGGAGCAGGTCTTTGTCTCTCGCGTGCCGCTGGAACTGAAGCACCTCTTCCAGGTCGTGGGTTCGGCTCCGTCCTCCCGCACGGCTCCCCTGCTTTATCAGCCCTTTACGCCGGAGACTACCACGCAGCTCGATCCGGAGAAGCCGCTCATCCCGCAGATCGCGGACCACGACGTGCTGCTGTTCTATCCCTACCAGGACATCGACCTGTTCCTGAAGCTGCTCAAGGAAGCGTCCTGGGACAAAAACGTCGTCTCCATCAAGATCACCATCTACCGCCTGGCGGACAACTCCAAGGTCGTGGACTATCTGGTGCAGGCGGCGGAAAACGGCAAGGAGGTCCTGGCGCTCATGGAGCTGCGGGCGCGGTTCGATGAATCCAACAACATCCGCATGGCCGAGCGGCTGGAAAACGCCGGCTGCACCGTGATTTACGGATTCGAGAACTACAAGGTGCACTCCAAGATCTGCCTGATCACCTACCAGAGCCACGGCCAGATCCGCACCATCACCCAGATCGGCACAGGCAACTACAACGAAAAGACAAGCCGGCAGTACACCGACTTGTCGCTCATGACCGGAGACCCGGTGATCGGGCAGGATGCCATCGCATTCTTCCAGAACATGCAGATTTCCAACCTCTCGGGGTCCTACAAGAAGCTGCTGACCAGTCCGCGGCAGCTCAAGCATGCGGTGATGGGCAAAATCGACCGGCAGATCGAGCTGGCGAAGGCCGGCAAGCCGTCGAGGATCATGCTGAAGATGAACTCCGTCACGGACCTGGACCTGATTGCCAAACTGCAGGAGGCGGGTATGGCCGGTGTACCGGTGACGATGGTGGTGCGAGGCATCTGCTGTCTGCTGCCGGGGATCCCGGGACAGACGGAAAACATCCGGATCTGCTCCATTGTCGGACGGTTCCTGGAACACTCCCGGATCTACATCTTCGGGCCGGATGAGGACATGGAGATGTACATCTCCAGCGCGGATTTCATGACCCGGAATACCGAACGGCGGGTGGAAATCGCCGCACCGGTGACCGATCCTGCCCTGCGGTCGCGGATCCTGGCGTATTTCCAGTCGCTGCTCAAGGACAACCAGAAGCGCCGGGAACTGCTCCCGGATGGCACCTACAGCCCCATTGACCTGGGCGACGGCAGTCCCTACGATTCGCAGGCTGTGTGCATCCAGAAAGCCGAAAAGGACCGGTTTGTCCCGAAACCTGCACCGGATGGAATCATGCACCGGCTGCGCAAACGGCTGAAACGGCATAGATGACAGAAGTTTTGCCGGCTTCTGTCAGAGTCCACCCGGCCGGTCTATTCACAACTTCATACAGCAAAAGCTGCGGCTTCTCTGACTGACACAAATCAGCCGGAGAAAACCGCAGCTTTTTTCGGATTGGAGAATGTGACTGGACTGGCAGGTTCCATCCACGCTGATCAGCAGGCAGGTGCCATCTGGCGCACAATGGCGGCTTTGGCATCACCCGGATACAGCCGCCGGGCACAGTCATCCAGGACCCGCTGAACAATGGCTTTGGCATCCAGTCCGTACTCCTGCATCAGCGCTTCAACACTGCCGCTTTGCCCGAACCGGTCTTCGATGGCAATGGACCGGATCTTCTGCGGTTCCCTCACCGCTTCCCGGATGGCGGACCCGATCCCTCCCGCTTTCAGGTGTTCCTCTGCAACGAACACGACTGCATACTGTATGATGATCTCATTCAGCAGATCCGTGTTCAACGGCTTGATCACCGGCAGATCGTAGACAGCGGCTTCAATACCCATGCCACTCAGCCGGTCAGCAGCAGCCAGGCATTCCCGGACCATGACACCACTGGCAATCAGCGCCACAGTTTCTCCGCTTCGCAGTTGGGGAATGGCAGCGGGATCAAAGACCGGTTCCTGTTCATACACCGGATCCACCGCCGCTCTGGACAGCCGGAGATAGGCAGCTCCCTCATATGCTGCAAGCCACTTCACCATGGCGGCGGTTTCCAGACCATCCGCAGGCTGCAGCACCATCATACCAGGGAGCATCCGCATCAGCCCGATATCTTCCAGACACTGGTGGCTGCCGCCGTCTTCGCCCACGGTGATCCCCGCATGGGTGGCGCACAGCTTTACATTGAGATGCGGATAGGCGATGGAGTTCCGGATCTGTTCATAGGCCCTGCCGGCCAGAAACATGGCAAAGCTGGAGGCAAAGGGTTTCAGTCCGGATACGGCCATCCCCGCTGCGATCCCTGCCATATTTCCTTCGGCGATCCCCACCTGTACAAACTGTCCGGGGGCCGTTTTCTGTGTTTCTCCGGTTTTGGTGGCCGGGGCCAGATCCGCATCCAGCACGATGATGTCCGGATCCTGGACCGCCAGTTCTGCCAGTGTCTGTCCAAATGCTTCTCTTGTTGCCTGTCTCATTTTCCTGTTTCCTCCAGTTGTATCAACGCTTCCTGCAGCTGCATGGCATTGGGCGCCTTGCCATGCCAGCCGGCCTGGTTTTCCATAAATGACACGCCTTTGCCCTTCACCGTGTGACAGAGAATGGCCGTCGGCCGGCTGTCAGCTTCAGCTTCCAGCACTGCCTGTTCAATCTGTTCAAAGTCGTGACCGTCGATTTCAAGGACCTGCCAGCCAAATGCCTGCAGTGCTTTGCCATACTGGTTGTCCCCGCCGATTTCGCTGACAGCCCCCGCGATCTGAAGACCGTTGAGGTCCACGAACAGCGTCAGATTGCCCAGGCTGAATTTCCCTGCTGCCATGGCCGCTTCCCAGATCTGGCCTTCCTCCAGTTCTCCGTCACCGCAGACACACCAGACCCGGCGCTCAGAACCCTTGTATCGGTCTGCCCAGGCCATGCCCACAGCCGCCGAGAGTCCCTGCCCCAGCGAGCCTGTGCTCATATCCACATCCGGGAGATCTTCCATGTTGGGATGTCCCTGTAAAGGAGAACCAAGCCGGCGCAGAGTCAGCATCTCATCCCGGGTGATGCTGTCATGCACAGCCAGCTGTGCATAGAGTGCCGGGGCTGCATGTCCTTTGGAGAGCACGAGACGGTCGCGGTCAGGCCGTTTCAGGTCAATGCGGCTGTCATACAGCCAGGTCAGGATATCTGTGCAGGAAAGTGAACCGCCAGGATGTCCGGACCCGGCTGCCGCCACCATTTCCACAATGTTTCTGCGCGCCTGCCGGCTGTGCGAGTCCAGAAGATGCATATTCATGTTTTCGATTCTCCTTTTCGTATATTTCCGTTTACACCCAGAATATACCAATTTACGAAAATTAGCGCAAGACTATTTTGCTTATTTTTCGTTTTCGGAGAAAAAGAAAAGAGGGCTCAGCTCTCTTCCAGAACGATGAAGTTGTCCGGGATATCAGGCCCGGCTGTGTCGGTCACGATCCCGTCAAACGCATCGAGATCCGCAAAACTGCAGAACCCCTTGACATGCTGCTTTGCTCCATTGATGAACAGAAACGATTTCTCCGCCAGCTCCATGGCCTTTTTCTTTACTTCTGCGGTCTCCAGCTCGGCCGTATAGGCTTTCCGCCGGTTCAGGTCGATACCCGCACAGCTCAGGAACGCATACTGGAAATTGAAGGATTCCAGCTGCGCCAGGGCAATAGGCCCCAGATTCATCTTGTACTGCGGACTGTAGCTGCCTCCGATGACAAACAGCTCTCCGTTGTCTTCCCGAAAGGAATCCACCACGATCTGACTGTGTGTGACGATCCGGATCCGCTTCCCCTTTAAATACGGGAGGATCGTGGCAAAGGTGGTCCCTCCGTCGATGAAAATACAGTCGTCTTCCTGCACCAGAGAGGCCGCATAGCGGCACAGCCGGTCCTTTTCCTGTTCGCCAACATTCTGCCTGTCATCCATGGCTTTCTCCAGGGACCGTGTCAGGATCCCCTGTGTCTGCCGGCTTTTGGCTCCGCCATGGACCCGGATGATCCGGCCCTGTTTCTCCAGTTCCCGGCAGTCGGCCCGGATGGTCGGTTCGCTGACGTGCAGCAAAGCCGCCAGATCCTTCGTGGAGACATAGCCTTTGTCATTGGTCATCGTTTCAATACGGTCAAGCCGTTCTTCTGCCATCATACTGTTCCTCCTGTGGCTGATCTGCTGTATTATCCAGACGGCTCCCGGTCACAAACATTGCGCAGACCAGCGTGTCTGTCCAGAGTTCATTGTATCGTGACTGACGGCAGTGTCCATCCCAAACGAAAATCTGCGAAAACCGGCATCGGTCAGAACCACAGCAGAACAGAGGCTGCGTGCTGACCGTCGTCAGAACTGCAGCCTCATGCAGGAGTTCGATGGCATGGACCGTGCTGTGACTATGCAACAGTGTCCATATACAGGAGAGATTCAGGGTAAGAGGTGGCGCAGCGGATCATTTCCCGGATACGCCGGCAGACTGCGGATTGCCCGCTGTCTGCCCGTAATAGGCATGAGGACCATGCTTTCTCTGGAAATGCTTCTCCAGCAGCACTTCGGGTGCCGGCGGTGTCTTTGCATTCAGCTGATAGGTGATCGCGGCCATTTTCGCCGCTTCCTCCAGGACTGCGGCATGATACACCGCCTGGACTGCATCTTTGCCCCATGTGAAGGGACCATGGTTTTTCACCAGCACTGCCGGGGTATGCTCCATGCAGATGCCGCGGCTGGCAAACGTGTCCACGATCACCTCTCCGGTATGCCGTTCATAGGCACTCTGGATCTCTTCCGCTGCCATGTCTCTGGTGCAGGGAACCGGGCCGTGGAAGTAATCTGCATGAGTGGTTCCCAGCGGCGGCAGATCCCGCCCGGCCTGGGCGAAGGCCACAGCCCAGGGAGAATGCGTATGCACGACACCCCCAATGTCCGGATCGGCCGCATACAGCGCCAGATGCGTCGGCAGATCTGAACTGGGCCGCAGGGTTCCTTCCACCACATTGCCCTCCAGATCTGTTACGACCATATCCTCCGGCTGCATCGTTTCATAGGGGATACCGCTTGGCTTGATCACCACCAGGCCGGTTTCCCTGTCAATGGCGGAGACATTGCCCCAGGTGAAGAGGACCAGTCCCAGTTCCTTCAGCCGCAGGTTCTCCTTCCAGACCGTCTGTTTCAGTTTCTCAAGCATTCTGCAGTCCTGACTGCACTTCCGTTTCTTCCACGGTATTCTGCACTGCCTGGGCTTTGGCCCGGCGTGCTGCCCTGCGGGCTTCTCTCTGACGCTGTTTTTCGTCTTCCTGTGCCTTTTCCGCCTTTTCCTCTTCCAGGATCCGCTTGCGGTTCCAGACTGCCAGGGCAATCGTGGCCACAACCACCAGCGTTACCCAGATCCAGCCGTGGTTGACTGCCTGCACCAGCAGCCAGGGAATGGGGTTCGAGCCATAGTCAATGCTGGAAATCAGGTTGGCACCTTCCGGGATTGGGAAATGACTCGCTGCAGCCGCGCTGGTGAACAGCGGCGCAAGACTGGTGCCGATCATGAGACCCATGCCCATGACCACCACGCCAATCACGAAGGTCCGGAAGAAATCCCCTTTGGTCACCGCCACGATCAGCGGGAACTGGAAGCAGATGCCGCACAGGCCCACCAGAGGCAGGAATTCGTTGCCGGGAAGAATCACAGCCAGCAGCAGTGTGACAGGAACCATGATCACGGACATGGCCAGAACCACCGGATGCCCGATTCCCGCCGCGCAGTCCAGCCCGATATACACCTTCCGGCCGGCGAATCTCTTCTGGATGATGGACTGAATGCCCTCGGACACCGGAATGATGCCTTCCATCAGAATGGCAGCCATTTTCGGGGTGATGACCAGGACCGCCGAAACCGTGACACCCATGACCAGAATCTGTGCGACTTTATCCGAGGTGGTCAGATCCGGCATGAACGCGAATCCGGCAACGCCCAGCAGCAGGCCGACAATGAGACCCAGAATGGCGGGATCCCCGAACAGGCCCATCTTTTTGTTGATGGCCTGCTCATCCAGATGGATTTTATTCAGGCCCGGTACTTTGTCCATGGCTTTGTCCATGACCCAGGCAATGGGCACGAAGGAAGCAGCCAGACCATGCGGGAAGGTCACGCCAGGCAGTCCCAGCACTTCTTCAGTTGCCTTGGCCATGCGGTCGGCAATCACCATGATCACCACCATGTTCACCGAAGCCAGGATCAGGGACAGCACCATGTTCTGCGTCAGGGCATAGACGATGGAACCGGAGAAGGCGAAGTGCCAGAAATCCCAGATGTCCACATCCACGGTCTTTGTTGTCTTGGTCAGCAGCATGATCACGTTGATCAGGATCCCCAGGGGGATCATCGTCACACCCACGGCTGTGCCGAAGGCAATGGCTGATGCACTGGGCCATCCCACGTCAATGACCGTCAGGTTCAGGCCGAACAGCTCGACCATGTTGTTGACAGCCGGCTGCACCACATCCGTCAGGATGGTCACTGTCGCATTCAGGCCAATGAAGCCGATGCCTACCAGCAGGCCGCCCTTCAGGGCCCGCAGAAACGGCACCCGGATGCACAGGCCAACGATCAGCATGATGATGGGCATCATGACCGTGGGGCCAAGATCGATGATGAACTGAATTGCATTGGTTACGACAGACATGTGGTTTCTCCCTTCACACAGTGGTCCAGAAGATCGGCAATCACTTCCGGATCGGTTTCCCGGCTGAGCCGGTCCATAAGCTCTCCATCGCCGAAACGGGCCATGAGCCCGGACAGCAGCGGCATCTGGTCTTTTTTGTCCTTGACCAGGAGCAGGAAAATCATTTCCGCATCCACCGGATCCCCGGAGCACATCTCCTGGAACGCCAGCGGGTTTTTCGGGCGGACAAAGACCAGCCCGGGTTTTTCGATGTATTCACTGTCGGTATGCGGAATCGCCAGCTGGTGCCCCGGTACCTTCAGGCCCGTGGGAAACTCTTCTTCCCTTCGGCACACCGCTTCACGGTAGTCCTCATTGACATAGCCGTTGTCCTTCAGCCAGCTGCCCATGGTGTGAAACAAGTCATCGCGGCTGCTGAAGTCCGCATCCAGAAATACAAGACTGGTATCCATGATCACAGCCCCAGAACGTCCAGGATCTCATCCACACAGTCATCCATGCCGATCTGTGTAATGAAAGGCAGTCCAAAGACAACCGGAGTCCCGTAGTTGCCCTGAACACGGGATGTGGTCACCACCACGTCGTAGCTGCCGGCGTTCATGGGCAGGTCCGCCACCGAACACTGTCCATAGGTGACCTGGTCCTTCAGCCCTTCCTCTTCCAGTTTTGCCTGCAGTTTCTGAAGAGCCACTGTGCTGGTGCAGACACCTGCGCCGCAGGCCACAAGTATTTTCTTTTTCATAATGTATCCTCCTTGTCGAAGGCATCCTTCAGCAAATCCGGATGCCGGGTCTGTATCATGGTCCGGATCAGCGCCGGTGAAGCCAGGCGCCTGTAGAACCGGAGAAAAAATCCGTTTTCCTTTCGCAGAAATTCGTGACTGACGGCAATCATGCAGACCACCTGCACGGGACCGAATTCCCAGAGGACCGGTTCTGTGAGAATGGCCACAGCCACCGCCGGCTGTCTGACAGTGCCTTCCATACAGTGCGGCACCGCCACCATATTGCCGATTTCCGTGGTGCCCAGGGATTCCCGCTTCGCAAAGGATTCCCTGGCTGTTTTGTCGATCCATCCCTGCCGATACAGCTGTTCTGACAGAAAAGCCAGAATCTCTGACCGGCTGTCCAGGTTCAGGTCCGGGAAATACAGAGAGGGATGGAACAGTGACTGCACCGGTACGGCAAACTGTGTCTTTTTCAGATAGTCCGTGATGACCGCCATATCCCTGTCTGTCATGAGGGGCGTGATCTGCAGCCAGGGCAGCGTCACTTCCCGCGGCAGTCTGACCGTGGACAGGATCAGATCGGCATCTTCCCTGGTCAGTCCCGCCGCCTGCCGGATCGTGAAGGTGCCGGTGACATCCAGGTCCTGCCCAAAGCGCTCGCTGATCCTGGCCAGCAGCAGAAGGCTGGTTCCCATCCCGGTGGTGCATACCACAGCGGCTTTCTGCCGGGATTTGCGGCTGTTGCCTGTTCTCACCAGAGAACCTCCGATGTGCACCGCCAGAAAACCGATCTCCGTCAGCGGGAACCGGCACCCCAGCATCTCCTGAAGACCGGTCGCCGCCAGCTGGGCGATTTCCATGGCATAGGGATACTGAGAGCGGATTTCCTTGAGAATGGGATTGTCGATCACCATGCCATGGTGCAGTCTGACCAGTACCACGCTGAGATGCGCCGTCAAGCCGTTCAGCAGCACGGGATCTGCCGCCAGCTGCGTTCCATAGAGTGCATCGGCATCCTGCAGTGTCGTTTTCAAAGCAGACAGAAGCATCCGGTATTCCTCTTCGTCGATGTGCAGGGCACCGGACTGTTTCTGCGCCGCGATGTGCCACGCCAGGTTTTCCGTTTCCCCAAGGGGGAATTCCAGAGACCAGATGCTGCCGGCTGTCTGTGTCATGGCGCTGGCCAGCTGCCAGAGGTCCTGCGGCACGGTATCAGTGTCCGTCAGGACCCGGCCAGAGCGGATCCGGCTCGCCGCGATCTTCAGATGCAGCAGCAGATTCTGGATCCCGTATTCATCCAGACAGGCACCTTCTGCTTCCAGCAGATCCCGGATCCTGTCCGAGAGCAGCTGTGTAGAAGCTTCGTCAAATCCGAAATCCGGTCTGATCTTCCCGGATCTTGTCCAGTAAATCAGGCAGTTCCGGATCTGTTCCTCCGGTCCGCTCAGCCGCAGTCCTTCACTGCAGCGGGTCAGTGTCAGGTGGAATGGTTTCAGTTCATTTTTCAGAACATTCAAATCGTTTTTGACAGTGGATTCGCTGATGTACAGCCGGTCAGCCAGAGACTGTACCGTGGCGGTTCCGTTCATGAGAAACCACGTGGCGAGCCAGTCCACCCGCTGGGCCTGTGTGTCAGGGATCCCGGTCTGTGATTCAAACAGCGCATTCACTGCATCGCGGGAAGGAACATCCAGGACAAACGTCCCTTTGTGAATCTTTACCGAACTGTCCGCATCCTGCAGGAGTTCATTGAGACGGATCAGGTCTCTGCGGATCGTCTTTTCGGAAACATCCAGTGCCAGTGCCGCTGCGTCCAGCCGCATGGGTTTCGGGGAACTGTCCAGCAGTTTCCACAACCTGGCCATTCTGTTTTCCGTCTGGTTGTTCATCTCGGTTCCTCCTTTGACACATGCATTATCACAGGAAATCGCTTTCAAAAACAGACATGATTTGTCTGTCTGGCGGGACAGAAACTGTCCCGGTTCGCGCTCCTGTCGATGCAGGAAATCAAGGCCGGTTTCCTGGTCTCACAGATTCCCGGCGAAAAAAAGACCATGGACTTTCTTCCATGATCCTCTTTGTGTATTTGTCTGCAGCTGGAATTATCCGGTTACTGCCTGTTTGTCAGTCTGGCAGCTGTCCGACCAGCTCCGGCAGCTGCATCAGCTGGCTGCAGTCTGCACCATCCGTTCCATCCTTGCGAAACCACAACGCATGCATCCCTGCATCTCTGGCACCCCTCACATCCGCTGACAGGGAATCTCCGATCATCACCACCTGATCCGGCTTCAGATCCGGCAGAATTTCCCGCATCCTGTTCATGACATAGTCATAAAACTGTGCTGCCGGCTTGTTCGCTCCGGCCGCTTCCGAGGTAAAGATCCCCTGCAGATACCGATCCAGCCCGGCCAGATGCAGTCTGGTTTCCTGCTGCCTCTGACGCCCGTTGCTCGCTGCATACAGAATAAACCCCTGATCAGACAGGTCCTTGAGGACCTGCGCGGCGCCGGATACCGTTTCATGGGTCGTATCCAGCGCCCCGTGAAATGCCTGCTCAAAGGCCTGCCCATCCGCATCGATCCCAAGCCTGGCGAAGATGCGGTTCCAGCGGATCTGCCAGAGCTGTCGCAGCGTCAGCTTCTCTGCCTCGATCTGCTGCCAGAAACCGGCATTCATCTCCTGAAACGTGTCAAACAAAGACCGTGACCAGGGAACGCCAGTGACCTGACAGGCCTGCACCATGGCTTTGCTGGCACAGGCATCAAAATCCAGCAGGGTGTCATCCACATCCAGCAGGATCACACGGATGGACCTGCTGTCTGCTTTATCTGTCATTGTCCTGACAGACCGCTTTCTACATCAGTTCCTGGATCCAGTCGATGGCCTTTAGACTGGCATTGTCCAGCTTGTTGTGCTCGAACGCCTCGCCCTCTTCGATATCCAGCTCCGGATAATGGGTCTTGAGATCGTCCACCGAGTGCTGCATCCCCGATCCATCGTTGATGACAAACGGAATGATCCGCTTGCCGATCAGCGAGCCGTCCTTCATGTGTTCATCCAGAAACGAGAAGACCGGCATCGGGGCCGTGCCGCACCAGTTGGGGAATCCCAGAATGATGGTCCGGTAGGGTTTCACATCAATGGAAGGTCCTGCCAGGGCCGGCCGGGCATCCATGTCCTTATCCCGCTGCGCTTCCTGGACCACGATGTTGAAGTCCTTCGAATAAGGGTTCTGGGGCCGGATCTCATACAGGTCCGCACCCGTCACGCTCGCCAGGTTTCTGGCAGCATCCGCCGTGGCGGATTTTTTCGGGTCGTTGCCGGAAAAAAAGACAACCAGTGTATCGTTCATTGATTGATTCCTCGCTTTCAACACACCCATTATAGGCTTTTTCCGTCTGTGATTCACGGAAGGCAGACTCCGGCGCGCTCCTCTCACCATGCCGATGGTGGCCAGACTGCCGACGGTGGCCTCACTTTCTGCACCTCAGATGGAACAGTGTATGAGAACCCGAGATATCTGGCCAGAAGCGGAAGGAAGCTCAAAAGAGAACAGAAAAAGCTCTCCCGCAGGCAGAAAGGTTCCAATCGATATAACAGACAGAGACAGAAAGTGAACCGTCTGCATGCGAAGGTCCGGCACCAGAGACAGGACCAGATCCACAAGATGACGACCGGAATGACGGAAAGATACGATGAGAGCGTGATAGAGGACCTGAATGTGAGCGGGATGGTCAAAAACCATAAGCTGGCCAGATCCATCTGTGATGCAGGGTTCCATCAGATCCGTCGGATGCTTGAATACAAATGGGCCCAGAAAGGCAGGAAGCTTTCAGTCACCGATTGATTTGAGCCTACATCAAAAAAGTGCAGCCATTGCGGGGAAGTGAAAACCAAACTTGCCCTGAGAGACCGCACATATGTGTGTGAAGCCTGTGGAATGGTCATGGATCGTGACCAGAACGCAGCGATCAATAGACTGGCCGCCGGGAGTGCCCCGGAGGCCGAAAACGGACGTGGAGAGGATGTAAGACCGGCATCATTGGCAGACTTCTGTGAAGCGTCAACCAGCCAAAGACTGGAGCTGTCCCTGGCAACGGGGGCATGAACACCAAAACAAACTGGTTTTCAACGGAATTCAAGCAATGGCAGTCCTGATGCAAACGGAGAGCCCAGGCTTACATCCGCTCAGAATCGCCCGTCAGACTGCATCTCCCTGACAGGTGCAAAGGTTGCCGCAGGATCTCTGGCAGAACTCACCGGAAAATTCAGTGAAGATTCCGGATATCCCGTTCTGAACGTTACATCCTGCACAGTTTTACAGATTACAGGAGGTGCCATCTCTGGTCCGGAAAACGTCACCAGACCAGATGATATTCCCCACCTGTCCAAAGGCAGCAACAACGATGCCCTGACTGTTGGAAGCCTTAAGGCAGCTGCCAGTGGGTATACATATACCTTCAATGTGGATTCCTGTGAACTGATTCAGAGTCTGCAGGCTGATACCCAAAATTCGAAGCAGAACTTCTGAAAACCAGGAGGCGGCATTCACTGCCTCCTGGTTTCCTTTCCCGTTTTCCTGGAAAATGCCCGGCAGTTTCCTGCAGATGTGGGTTTGCATGGTGTGGATCTGTCCGCCGATGGTCATGACTGCCACTGTGCCCACATGTCCCGAGTCACTGGGATTCTCTGAATCCCCCTCCCCACCTCTCATTCCAGGCACGCCAAAAAGCTGCTTGCAGCCCCTTCATACGGAAACTGTATGCAGCCTTTTCTGTCATTTTCGCAGTCTTTCAGCCAGCATCGGCATCGGCATGAGAAGGTGTCTTATCTTGCAGACACCACCTGGGCGCCAAAGGGCATGAGTGCCAGCTTGGCGAATTTGAAGCACTGAAGACCCAGCGGAATGCCAATGATGGTCACACACAGCGCCAGTCCGTTGAGGACATTGCCCAGTGCCATTTCCAGGCCTCCGAAGATCAGCCAGAGAAGATTCATGAGAAATGACACACCGCCGCCGCTGTAGACAATGGTTTTGCCAAAGGGAAAGGCCACGAATGATGCGAACTTGAAGCACTCCGTGCCAATGGGAATGCCCACAATGGTGATGCACCAGACAAGACCCACGAAGATCCAGCCAAGGGCCATCCACAGGCCGGCGAAAAGAAACCAGAATATATTGGCGATCGATGACACGAATATCACTCCTTCAAAAGCAGACCATCACACGCTGCATCAGCCTGTCGGATGTCTGTTTTGTACACCAGCTACGATACCACCATCAGGACATCAGACGGGTTATGAGACAAGGCATTTGTGTCAATCACAGACCATGACTTCGCTCAGTCCGGGATGTACAGTGCGGCAGTCCGGACTTGCGGAACCATTCAGAAAAGGGCCACAGTCTGGTTGCAGCCGTACTGTGGCCTGTGTCTGCCTTATATGGGACTGCGCCTTAGCGCTTCTTTCCTTTTCCCGGCCTGCGTCCCGGTTTCATACCCGAGAAACCACCCGGGCGTCCATGCCCCTTCACCGGTCTGGCCGGCCGTCCTGCCACTGCCGATTTCTTCGAAGGATACTTTCCTTTTTTGATCCCCCGATACGTCAGCAGACACACCGTCTCGATGTGATCCGTGTTCGGGAACATATCCACGGGATAGATCGTATCCGTCAGATAGCCGAAGCGTTTGAACTTCACAAGATCCCGTGCCTGAGTTCTCGGATCGCAGGAAATGTACAGGATCTTCTTCGGCTTCAGACCGCAGGCCGCTTCAATGAAGGCCTCAGTTGTTCCCGCCCGCGGGGGATCCAGCACGATCGCATCAAACGAAGAATGGAACTTTCTGGCCTCCAGCATGAACTGCGTGGAATCCATGGCCACAAACCGCGCATTGCGGATGCCGTTCTGCCTGGCATTGTAGATGGCATTCTTCACCGCATCCTTGTTGATCTCCACACCCGTGACCTCGCTGCAGGCATCTGCCAGCGTCAGCCCAATGGTGCCCACACCACAATAGGTGTCCAGGACCTTGTCCGCCGGCTGCAGGTCCAGCAGCTGCTTCGCCAGTCCATAGAGCTTCTCGCACTGATCATGGTGGATCTGGTAGAAGGCACTTGCCGTGAAGGAAATCTTCAGACCACAGAGTTCGTCCGTGATCATGCCATTGCCATACAGCACAATGGACTCATCCTGCAGCACCACACTCGTGTCCCGGGGATTGATGTTCTGGATCACCGTCTTGACCTGCGGGAACTCCTTCACCAGGGCATTGACGAAATTCCGGCGCCCCGGGAGCTGTTTCGAGCTCGTGACGAGCACCACCATCACCTCACCGGTTTCCTTCGCCCACCGTAGCAGCACATGGCGCAGGATACCGGTCCCGGTGTGTTCGTTGTAGAGCTCATACTTCATGCCGGAGACCGTCTTTGTGATGAAGTCAATGATTTCATTCAGCAGCTGCGGATGCATCGCACAACCGCTGGTGTTGATCACCCGGTGACTCTTTGGCGCATACAGCCCGCTGTAGATCTTCTTGTCTTTGTCCTTCGCAAATCCGACAATCACCTTGTTCCGGTACCCGATGGCACTCTGCGCCATGATTACCGGCTCGACCTTCACCGAAAGATTTGCGTTTTTCATGATATCCGTGACCTGTTCCTGCTTCAGTTTCGCCTGTTTGACACTCGGCACCGACAGCAGCGAACAGCCGCCGCATAATTTCTGTACATTGCATCGCATGGGATGACACCTCTGTTTCCTCATTGTTCTCTCTGCAACCCCGGTCAGCAGGCCGATGGATGCAGACAGCATGCAAGATCCCGGAACCGCTGCAGATTTCACCGCCTGCAGGAACCGGACTCTGTTTCATTATAAAAGCTGGCAACACCAAATCCCCATGGTTTGAACCACGCGTTCCGCTTCAGTCTGTTTCCAGTCCGGCAAACGGCACGACTTCCCGGGGGGGTGCCGGATGATCCGACAGGTGTTTTTCCATCCACACCATGTCATACCAGCGTCCGAACTTATAACCGCATTTCTCAAATCGTCCCACCAGCCGATATCCCAGGTGCGCATGAAAGTGCATGCTGTTGTCATCCAGCCAGGGATCTTCCACCCCCGCCTGCGGTACTCCGATGCAGGCATTCAGATTGATGATCCCCTGTTTTCGCAGCACATCCTCCAGGGCTTTATAGAGCCGACGTCCCAGTCCCTGGCCTTTGACTGACGGGTGCAGATACACCGTGGTTTCCACCGCCCAGTCATAGGCCCGGCGCTCTTTGAAGGCCCCGGCATATGTATACCCCAGCAGAAGACCGTCTTTCTCTGCCACCAGCCAGGGATAGCGTTCCATCGTCCGCAGGATCCTGCCCCGGAACTCTTCCTCCGTCGGCATTTCCCACTCAAAGGTGATCGCCGTATGCTCCACATATGGACGGTAGATTTCCAGCAGCTCCCTGGCATCCTCCGGCTTTGCCCTTCGAATTCTGACCATAGTCTTTCCTTTCCTGTCCCAGCCGATCCCGGAAACCAGGTATGGCTTTCCTGACCGGCAGTCACCTTATCAGGATAGGACGGATTGGTGACACTTTCCACACAAATATGGCTGTTCCCCTCAGGAACAGCACTGTCCGGACCCTCCAGGCCGATGGTGGACCCCCGGTCTCCCTCGCTGCTTCCTGTTACTGCTTCCTGCCGATATGCACCCTGCAGCCCTGACAGCAGACAACAAAAAAAGCGATGGGTCAGGATGCCAGCTGCAGGGCCTGGTGGACCATCGCCTGGGGATTCATCATGGCAAAATCCATAGGCTGAATCACGCCTGTACGCCGCCGCTGTTCTTTGGGCAGCTGGTGGAAAGCCGCCGACGCCTGCGGGGCATACAGCACCACATCCGCTTCCCGGCTTTTTTCCGGTGCAAATACCGCCGCACAGGAATCCGCCTCGATGTTCCACCCATGCTGGGCAGCCATTTCGTTGATCGCGTGCGCGGCAACCGAGGAGGAGAGGCCGGAGCTGCAGATGATGAGCAGCTTCATGGGATGGCTGGTCTGCATGAGCCAGTTGTCACGGACATCCTGCCGGTGCAGGGCTTTGAAGAAGGCATGGATGTGATCGAGAAACAGGATCGCATCATCGCCGTCAAAGTGGGCCCAGAATCCCAGAGCCGGGATTTCCATTTCCACGATGTGACCTTCCCATAGGCGGATGAACCCGCAGGTCCCGTCGCTGACAAACCATATTGACTGCATTGTTTCACAGAACAGTGCACCTGGCAAATGGCGGACCTGGTCGAAGGTCGCCCTGGCCAGCGCACTGGTATAGTCGTGTTTCATGATGCCTATCTTACGAATTTGGGGCAGTCTTGTCTATACATTTGCACACCTGTTCAGCCAAGTGAATACAGATATCGCAGAGAAAGCGCTGACAGTCAACCGTGCTGGCTGGGCTGCCAAAGGCAGCCCATCAGCTCCGTTGGCTGTAACCGATTGATGATGAAGAGTCGCAGGTGAGAGTTATCCGGGTTTCAGATTGTGTGAGGTGTATCTTGCTCATGCCTGTATCTGAAATCAGAGCACAGCACTATTCTGCACATTTCGCCTTCACTTTAGAACATTCCACTTCATCCTAAAGCGGCGAAACGGGCCGGCAGGACCTCCTGCCGACCCGTATTGGCCGCTTTATGCGATCAGTTCCGTGACTTTTCTTGCATAGTCAATGGGATCCTTGACCGGGAAGCCTTCGATCAGCAGCGCCTGGTCATACAGCACCTCGGTGATGGCCTTCGCCTTCTCCGGATCGCTCTGCCAGGTGTTCTTCAACAATGCGAAGATCTTCGAATCCGGGTTCACTTCCAGGATCCGGTCTGCCTTCAGCGGCGGCATGCCGGAATCCTGCTGTGCAGCCATCGCCGCATAGACTTTCTCCATCTCGAACGACAGCCCGTTGCCGGCCACCAGCATCACGGGATCATCGGCGAGTCGCGCGGACAGACGTACCTCGGATACCTCCGGCAGGGCCTCTTTCATGAACGAAAGCAGGTCCTTGTTCTCCTCCGAAGTCTTCTCCAGCTGTTCCTTTTCTTCCTCGCTCTGAAGATCCAGGTCGGCTGAAGAAGCATTGGTGAAGGGGTGATCCTTGTACTGACCCAGCGTCTGCATCACGAACTCATCCACTTCAGCCGTAAGGATCAGTGCCTGGTAGCCCTTCTTCTGCAGCGACTTCACGACCGGCAGCTTCGCAGCCGCTTCGGTGTCCTTCGCCGAAACATAGTAGATGTCCTTCTGGTCCTCCGGCATCGCAGACACGAATTCCTGCAGTGTGACGAGCTTTCCGCCATCTGTCGTATAGAACAGCAGCAGGTTCTCCAGCTTGTCACGGTCAGCCCCAAAGGAAGAGTAGATGCCGAACTTGATGTCCAGCCCGAAGTTCTTCCAGAACTTCTCGTACTGCTCCCGGTCCTTCGCCAGCATCGCACCCAGTTCATTGAGCACCTTGCGCTCGATCCGGTTTTTGATCAGACGCAGCTGGTGGTCGTGCTGCAGCATCTCACGCGAAATGTTCAGGGACAGATCCTGCGAATCCACGAGCCCCTTCACAAACCGAAGATACGGCGGCAGCAGCTCCTCGCAGTGGTCCATGATGAACACACCCCGGGAGTACAGCTGCAGACCCGGTTTGTAGTCCTGGGAATAGAATCCGTCAGGCACGCGACTCGGGACGTACAGCAGCGCCGTGAAATCCACGTTGCCTTCCACATTGAAGAAAATCGTCTTCATGGGATCCGTGAAGTCAAAGAAGTGCTGTTTGTAGAACGTCGACAGCTCTTCCTCCGTGACCTCCGCCTTCGGGCGTTTCCACAGCGGCACCATGGAATTCAGGGTCTTTTCCTCCGGCACGGTCTTGGTCTCGCCATCCACTTCCTGCGTGGTCTCCACCGTCATGCGGATGGGGTAGCGGATGTAGTCGGAATACTTCTTCACCAGATCCTGCACACGGTAGCTCTGCAGGTATTGCGAGTAGTCCTCCTGGTCGTCATCTGCTTTCAGGTGCAGCACCAGCATGGTGCCCCGTTCTTCCTTGTCACAGGCCTCGATCTCATAGCCATCGGCTCCCTGGGACTTCCATTCCCAGGCCTCTTCGCTGCCCGCCGCGCGGGTATAGACCGTGACTTCATCGGCCACCATGAACGCCGAGTAGAAGCCGACACCGAACTGGCCAATGATATCCGACTGGTCCTTGTCCTGTTTCTTCAGCTCTTCCTTGAATGCCAGGGTGCCGCTCTTGGCGATCGTGCCCAGGTTTTCCTCCAGTTCTTCCTTCGTCATGCCGATGCCGTTGTCGCTGATGGTCAGCGTGCGGTTCGTTTCATCGAGTTCGATCCGGATCCCGAGGTCTCCGGGTTCCTCGTGGTGCTCCAGCGCCCAGTGATAGTACTTGTCAATGGCATCCGAAGCATTGGAGATCAGCTCCCGCAGGAAGATCTCCTTGTGTGTGTAAATGGAATTGATCATCAAATCCAGCAGCCGCCGGCTCTCCGCCTGAAATTCTTTTTTCTCAGCCATGATTGTCACCTCCATGATGTGAGTCAGTATACACCTGTTTTTGGCATATTCAAGTGTTGAGTGCCAAACGGGTGTTCCTCACCTAATTGTATCCCGGCAGAACATGGGTCCGATGCCTGATGCCCGAAGAGAGCCACTGCGAAAAAGCCGGCTCCCTGTCAGAAACCGGCGGGGTGTCAGGGCCGGCAGATCCGGTCCCTTTTCCTCTTCCTTATTTCCCTTCTGTTTCCCGCAGCACCCTGGTGACGATCCGCCAGTCATCCTCCGACTGCTCCTTTGTATGGCCTGTATATTCCCCCATATAGGGCTGGAATCCCAGACGGCTGTAGAGCTTGATGGCGCCGTAGCTCTGGGACTGCGTGGATAGATACAGCGGATACTTCTCCGGCATCCCATCGTATTCCTTCGCCAGCGCCGTGATGATGGACTTCGCCAGACCCCGGTGCTGGTGGTTCAGGCCAGTTGCCACCCAGTGCAGGCGCAGGCGGTCCGGGAAATCGTGTCCCGGGAACAGACCGGCGGTCGCCGCCAGGTCACCTTCTGGTCCCAGAACAAACCGGAAGTGTTCCCGGAGCATCTCCGGGGCCTCGTTCATCATTTTGTCCCACTGCGCCAGTCCCGCCTCCTGGTCAGGCACGAGCCCGGTTTCAACCATCAGTGCGGCCCAGGGCTGGCGGAAGGATTCCCGCCAGGGGGCATACGTGTAGCCTTCGTGCAGCGGTGTTTCCGTGTGGATCGTATTGCGGGGCAGGACCATGAGGACCTTGGTAAACGGTATATTGGTATCACATATTGTCATGCTCTGATTGTACCAGCCGCCAGAGGCCCCTGTCACCGGCAATTCTGGACAGGAGCCCTGAGGTTCGGGATGCCGATGGTAGCGGGTACACTCAACTCCATGACCGTCCCCGGCTGATCATCCCGGAAACACGAGAAATCCGGAAGGACCGCCACGAAAAAAATCTGAAAAACCGTAAAAAACAATTGTTATATCATTTAATGCTGTGCTATTATGCCTTCGGAGGAATTAAGAAATGAACACTGAAGCACTTACCGAAAAAACACTCGCGGCGATGTTTGACCACACGCAGCTGGCAGCGGATGCCACGGAAGAAATGATGAAGAAGCTCTGTGACGAAGCACGGGAAATCGGAACCGCCATGGTGGCCATCAACCCGTACTGGGTACCGTTCTGCAAGGAACAGCTCAAGGGCACGAGCGTTCATGTTGGCGCAGCCATCGGCTTCCCCCTGGGTCAGAATACTCTGGCAACGAAACTGTTTGAAACCCGCGATTCTCTGGAGGAAGGTGCGGATGAGATTGATTACATGATCAACCAGAGCAAGGTGAAGGCCGGCGACTGGGACTATATCGAGAAGGAAATGCGGGAGATCACAGAAATCTCTCATGAATTCAATGCCCCGTGCAAGGTGATCTTCGAGAACTGCAACCTGACAAAGGACGAGATCCGGAAAATTGCGGAGATTGCGAAGAAAGTCGGCATCGATTATGTCAAGACGAGCACCGGCAAAGGCAAAGGCGGTGCGACGGTGGAAGACGTGAAGCTGATGAAGGACACGGTGGGCGACACCTGCAAGGTGAAGGCTGCCGGCGGCATCCGTGACTGGGAGACATGCAGGGCCATGATCGAAGCAGGCGCCGAACGGATCGGGACCTCTTCTTCCCTGAAGATCCTCGAGGAATTCAGACGCTCTCGTGAACAGTAGTTTGAAGGACTGCTGTTCACTGCAGCTTCTGTAAAGTTCGCGCTCTGTTTCGGGGGTGAGGCAAAATGCCGGACTGTGGCTCGATCCATCCGGCCGTACCATCATCGGCAAGATCTGTATGAGCGCGTCCGATGGTATCCCGGGATATCTATCGTTGATTACACGCATATCGCAAGAAAGGAATGCAATGAGATGAAACCGCTGATTCTTGGCAGTCTGCATGATTACACGATCTGGGGAGCAGACAACATTTCGAAGGCCCGTGGCGAGGACAAGGCGTATGGGACGTGGTGGGAGGTTTCGGCTCACCCGTACTGTCAGTCGCCTGTCCTGAACATGCCGGGCAAAAACCTGCTTGAGGTGATTGAGGAGAATCCGGAGGAGGTCCTGGGACCGGGGCTGGGTCTGCATGAAATGCTGCGTCTGGCATGGCTGGACACGAAGGACCGTCTGTCGATCCAGGTGCATCCGCAGGATGACAATGCGCCGGAGGGAGATTTCGGGAAGTCGGAATCCTGGTATGTGCTGGATGCCAAACCCGGTGCAACGCTGGTGGCTGGCACAAAGACAACGGATGCGGATGTCATCCGGCGGGCCCTGGAGGACGGGACGCTGGATGAATATCTGGTAAAATGGCCTGTGAAGAAGGGCGACTTCATATACATTCCGTCAGGGATGCTTCACGCACTGGGGGCGGATATCACGGCAATCGAAGTGGGAACCAATTCCAACACCACGTACCGGTTCTATGACTATGGCCGGACAGATGCCCGGGGCAATCCCCGTCCGCTGCATTTGAAGGAGTCTTTCGAGGTCACGGATTTCTCCCTGAAACCGGTCTTTGTGCCGGGATCGAATGAAGACCATGTTCTGGCGGATGCACCGCAGTTCACGGTCGTGGAGCGTTTCATTGGCGATGAACCGGTGGAAATCGAGACTGGTGAGACGTATGTGGTTCTTTCCAATGTGGGGGAGAACACGGATGTGATCTGGAACGGTGAAGCGTTCCCCCTGAAGGCGCTGTCCAGCATCGTGGTTCCCTGGAGCGCCGGCAAAGTGACATTGAAGAACGCACATGTTCTGGAAAGCAGGCCCAAAAAATGAAAACAATTCTGGTGACAGGCGCCAATGGATATCTGGCAAGCTACTGCCGGATGCTGAACAGTGACAAATTTCACTGGATCTGCATGACGCGAAAGGATGCGGATCTGTCGGATCCCGAGAGTGTGAAGAAATACCTGGAAACGGTGAAATTCGATCTCTGTTTCCACACGGCTGCGAATGCAACGACAGCCCTCTGTGAGGAGAATCCGGATCTGGCACACAAGATCAATGTGGAGAGCACGCAGATGATCATCGACGCGTGCCGGAAGCAGAATGCCCGGCTGATTTTCTCGGGTACGGAACAGTCCTTCAACGGCAAAGTCGAGCACGGTCCCTTCCGGGAAGATGAGCCGATGAATGCCGTCACGGTGTACGGGCAGAACAAGGCCGAATGCGAGGGTCTGATCGAGTCCCAGCTGACAGACTATGTCATCCTGCGGTATTCCTGGATGATGGGTCTCTCCTTCCCGGGGATCAAGGCAAGTCCGAACATCATCGCGAATGTGATGAATGCTTTGCTGCACGAGACACCGACGCTGTTTACCTGCAACGAGAAGCGGTGCATGACGTATGCGAAGCACCTGGCCGAACAGTTTGTGCAGATCACCGAGCTGCCCACGGGTGTCTATCACATAGCCGCGGACAACGACAAGACCACCTACGAAAGTGCGGTCTATGTAGCCCGACAGCTGGGTGCCAGCGAAGAGGCCATCAGCCGGCTGATCCTGCCCAACCATGACCGGTACGCAGACCGCTTCCGCGACTACCGTCTGGATGCTTCCAAAGCTGCATCCCATGGACTGCATTTTGGCACCTTTGACGAAAATGTCGCCGAAGTGCTCAGGGACTTCAACTGGAAGAAATAGCCTGCCGGTCTGCCTCATTCAAAAACGGACTGGCACTTGCTGACGACTGGCTGAAACAAACACTGCTTTTCGGGCCGGACTTCCCGGCAGTGCATGCAGCTATCGGTTTTTGACACAGGGCAGTTCGGCTGGAAAAGAAAGGTTTGATTGTATGTCTCTGGTGGAATACGGAGAAAAATACTACAGGGAAGGCGGCTACAACTGTGCGGAATCCGTGCTGCATGCCGCCAATGAATACTATGGTCTGGGTCTACATGAACACGATATGCGATGCATGGCCGGTTTTGGCGGCGGCATGTTTGTCGGCAGTGTCTGCGGTGCTCTGGTGGGAGCCCAGGCTGCGCTGTCGGCCATGATCATCGAAGTGAAGGCCCATGACCAGATGGAAGAGATCCGTCCGGCTTCCCAGCGCCTGCACAGGAATTTCCGGAACGCCTACAATGCGGTGGAATGCAAGGATATCAAGAAAGACTGGCACACCAAAGAGCTGAAATGCTGGAAAACCGTGGAACAGGCCTGCCGGGTCCTGGAACAGACCGTGAATGAACTGGAACTGCCGCAGGCAGCAACCGAATAACAGAATCAGCCGCAACCCCCTGCCGGGCTGCGGCTTTTTCCATGGATCATGCGGCTTTGCCTTGCTGCGGCATCCATCCGTCAGGGACCGGCGGAAGCCTGGGTCCTGTTCAGACAGCGCCGCAGGCAGCATAAGGGCCATCATTCTGCCGCGGCTGGTTATTCGGGCAGTGTCAGGATCTCTCCGACAGCCGGGGGATTGCCGAAGCAGTCTGTCCAGAAAGCCTCATCAGCTTCCAGTCCCTGGTCTGTCACTGTGCCGGTTCCGCTCCCTGTAGACCAGTTCTGCAGTATCCAGTCCTCTCCTTCCTGTTTCAGTGTGAAGGAGAAGTCGTTTTCCACCGGGAAAATATTGCCGGTCTTGGCGAAACGGGAACCCGACAGGGTCGTGGTCAGCCCGTCCCGGTCCGGAATCATCAAGTGCACCGTGACGGTCGGGGTTCCATTCTCATCGGTTCCTGTCTCTTTCCAGGCAGCAAAGGAGGAAGGATATGCCTCCATGATCTCCAGGCCATTGCAGCTGATGGTTTCTGACAGCTGCCTGGCCATCATGTCTTTCGGGGTTCCGTTGTATACAGTATCCCGTTCAAAGACATTTACAACCGCCAGCTATCCCTGGCCGGTTCCGGATGCGTTGATGTTTGTCTGATTTTTGCCGTCAATCGCAAAGGCTGGGACAAACGTATTGTTCCAGTCCCCGGTGTACGCATCCAGGTCGGTTTCAATGCGGTGAAAGACGTTGCCGCTGCAGAATACCAGCACGTCCCTGGCAAGACCCGTATCCTCCTCCTGAACGATGCGGTAGCCCGAATCCATGATGCGGTAGCCCGAATCCATATAGCGGGCTGCCGTGGCTGCAGCTGCGCTTTTCATCAGCTCAGGCAGGACTTTTTCATCGCTGGATACAGCCATATCCGGCGTGGCTGGCAGCCGTTCCAGCAGTTCTTCGGCAGGTCTGGGCGGCTTTTCAGGGGAGCCGCATCCGGCCAGCAGCATGGCTGCTGCCAGGATGAATGTCCATGCAGATTTCTTCATGATCTGTTCCCTCGTTTCACGTTTACTGTATCATAACCGGGTCAGATGCTTAAGGATTCCTGCGGAAAACAGCCGGCACAAACCCGCAGGCAGAGAACTGTCATGACTGGACCGGTCCGCCGCAGAAACTGCTGAAGCACAGCTGACAGTGAATTTGTATCCCCTTTCTGATAAAATCATCGGGAGGTGATTTGACATGAAAATCGCATATTTGATGCATTATCTCGGAGAAGATTATGAAGAAGTCTCCGAAAACATAGACCAGATCCTGGAAGGCGGTGACCACGTCTTCGTGATGCTCAACGATGAAAAACTCCGGGACGATATCTTCATCGCCTATGCCTCGGTGCCGGAATGTCACGTGAGCACCGTGCAGTCGGCAGCGCTCCATGGCGACCTGTCCCTTCCTCGGGGCACCATTCTGCAGATGAAGGATGCCCTGGAGTACGAAGAAGACGCAGATGCGGACTTTGATTACTTCATCAACCTGACAGACGGCATGCTGCCAGTGCGCAACCGGCAGGAAATCGTCCAGGTGCTGGAACAGCTGGATGGCCGGGACAACTACATTGTGACTGCCGACAGTGAAACCAGTGAAGACCTGAAAAAGCGCATGGAAGAGTACGCTTTCTTCACCAACTCCCTGAATTTCCAGAAAAGCAAAATGCTGCAGGGCATGAACTCTTTCACGAAAAACATCGTGAAGAACTTCAAGAACCGGGAAACGGACGACGTGGTGGTCCAGACCTGGCCGTTCTTCGTCCTCAGTCACGACAGTGCCGAGGCTCTCGTGGAAAACCTGGCGTATTGCTCCAACCAGTTCATGATGTGCCTGTATCCCGAAGAACTGTGTTTTGGCACCATGCTTCGCAAGTTTTCTCCGGCACAGCATCAGGAACGCAGGCTGTGGATCACGGGACAGGGTGACTATCAGGAACAGGCGGTGATCCAGCCCGTTTCCATGGATCAGGTACTGGAAAACCCGGAGGCTCTGTTTGCAGTCCGGGTCAAGGCAAAGGAGAACCTGCCGGTCTACCAGAACGTCTTTGATGCCTACAACAGCTGAGGCCTGAAGCAGCAAAGACCAGGAGCCGCCGTTTGATACTGAACGGCGGCTCCTTTTGTGTGCCAAGCCGCTTCGCAGCGGGCTCAATGTCCCTCGCCCCCACCCTTGGACTTAGAATACCGGAATTCCTTTCCATGTACCAAATCTACGTCAACAATCATGCCAGTTCATCCTGCATTCAGCAGAATGTAAAGATTGAGCCAGCTAATTGCCACTCAGTAACAGAACGCATATGCGTTCTATTATGCTATAATCAGCTTAGAAAAGAGGTATGACTATGATCTCAACAACGAAATCCACGACAATTCGTTTTGATTCTGAAGTTCTAAACCTGATCCACAAGGAAGCAGCTCTGAATGGACAGACAGGAACGGAATTTATGAGAAATGCCGTTTTGGAAAAGCTGGAGGACAGTCTCGATTATCGGGATGCAGCAAAAAACCTGAAGGAGTCAGGTGGTCGTTCACTTTCAAGAGAAGAAGTCATCCGTAATCTGGGTTTTTAGCATGAAATATACCTGGAGATTTAACGAGAAAGCATTTAAACAGTTCAAAAAGGAAATTGACCGACCTGTTCAAAAGCGAATCATCGAATGGCTTGATTCTCATATTGAAGGGAGTGACGATCCTCGAAAATGGGGAAAAGCCCTTGAAGGAAATCTCGGAACGTTCTGGCGTTACAGAGTGGGCAGTTACAGGATTCTTGCTGAAATCCAGGATCATATATTTACAGTAGTTATTGTAAAAGCCGGCAAAAGAAACGATATCTATAAGCGTTAGGGAGCCGCCATTTAAAACTGAACGAGCGGCTCCTTTTCCTGTTGTGGATGACACAAATCGAGTAGGTATCTTTTCCCTCTCTCACACCACCCAGCGTGCCCTTCGGTACTGGGCGGTTCATACATATGTATTCATGAACCTTACTGACACCATATCGAAGTATTCCTCCATGGATAGAAGGCCTTTCTTCTTCAGGTGTTCATTTCTGATATACTTGTTCAGGAGCGTGACTGCACAACGGACATATCCCTGTCGTGCACACACGTATGAGTGAGCCTTGTCTCTGGGACACCCCAGCCTGACAAGGCTCTCTTCTTTTTTCCTGATGCTTTTCCACTGCTTCCAGATGATGGCCCTGATTCTTCTCCGGAGCTTGCTGTCCAGTTTGCGCACCGTTTCTTTATACAGCCATGCACACCTGAAATAATTGCTCCATCCCCTGATGACCTGATTGATTTTTTCAATCCTCTCCTCAAGAGATACGCTCCAGTTCCGTTTTGTCAGCTTCATTATCTTCTGCTCGAACTCATGAATGGACTTCTCATGCGGTATCGCCTTCCATTCCCTTTTGTTCCTTTTGAAGCCAAACCCCAGATATTTCACTTCATCCGGTCTGGCCACTTTCGATTTTGAAGCATTCACTTCCAGCTTCAGCTTCTTTTCAAGATAGTTGCTGAATGACTTCATCACTCTGTTGGCGGCGGCTTCCGATTTCACATAGATGAGCATATCGTCTGCGTATCTCGTGAATCTCAGCCCTCTGCTTTCCAGTTCCTTGTCTGCCTGGTCCAGATAGATGTTGGCCAGTACCGGCGAAAGCGGCCCTCCCTGCGGGATGCCTCTTTCTGTCCTGACAAGCCTTCCGTCTATCATGACTCCCGCTCTGACGAACTTCCTTGTCAGCGACGTGACGTCCCTGTTATGGAACAGGTTGTCTATCAGGCGGATCAGTCTGTCCTGGTCTACCGTATCGAAGAATTTCCTCAGGTCGATGTCGACGATCCAGTCATACCCGTCGTTCATGA
>OFGQ01000052.1_pt1 | contig 98587 bp, 85 predicted proteins | sample 1521791 | NCBI WGS metagenome assembly OFGQ01 (sample SAMEA3504116, study PRJEB24116) | mouse gut metagenome | biome: mouse gut; feature: mouse-associated habitat; material: faeces | place: Denmark | collected 2011 | reverse complement strand
TCGATTGGGCCTACTTTTTTCGGCCCAGCTTTTTCATAGATTACTTGACACTACCTCTGCGCTTTTCGGACAGAAGGGAGCGGAGGGAGTCTATCTCGCTCTCGGACAGTCTGTCATGGTCGATATAGGCGGAGAGCATGGCGGCTATATCTCCGTTGTAAAAGCGTTTCAGGAAAGATCTGCTCTGTTGGCCGATATATTCGTCCTCGTCTACCAGAGGAGTGTAGACAAACACCCGGCTCTGTTTTTCATAGGCCAGGGCGCCTTTTGTCACCAGCCGCTTGATCAGTGTCTGTATGGTCTTGGGGCTCCAGGATGTGGTTTTTACCAGACATTCTGTTATTTCATTGGTGTTGATGGGGGCGTGTTTCCACACAATCTTCATCACTTCATATTCAGCTTCGGAAATCTGCGGCAGGGGTTTCACGGTGTCATCCTCCTTAATTCTTACGTGCGTAATAGAAACAGTATAGAGGATTGGCGCTGCATTGTCAATGGCAGGGAGAGTTTTTTATTGGGAAACTCCTGAAAGATATAGAATGGGTTGTCTATACATGCAGGCGTGAGAGTCTCCATTCATGGGCAGTGTAATTGTACCGGAGGCGGAAGGTTTTCTGGGCGCCGTAAAGGGTGGCGGCGCAGGAGAAATTTGCGCCGATCCGGTTCCTGTCCTGGTCCTGGGCCAGCACTTTCTCCACCGTAATGGTGACAAGCTCTCCGTTTCTGTCCCGGAAGCGGAATCTTATGGGCGTGATTTTTCCGTCAGTGTCGGTGCAGGAGATCATTTGTACCGGAATATCAACACATAGAATGCTTTCCATAAAAATAACCCCTTTCTTGATAGAGATCTTGATTGTCCTTACAATGGGAACATAAGTATGATAGCACAACAAACATATGTTTGTAAATGGAAGTTGCTGGAAGGTCTCGGACGGCATTTCTCTTTTGAAAATCTGAAAAATTTTCTGAAAAAGTTTGTGAAACTTTCAAAAAAGGATTATAATCGAACAAGTTTTCTGGTATAATATCCTCTGGAGGGAACTCATGAGCGGGAAAGAGCGTGTATATGTAGCAATAGATTTAAAATCTTTTTATGCGTCTGTGGAGTGTGTGGAGCGGCAGCTGGATCCGCTGACTACGAACCTGGTGGTGGCGGATCCGGAGAGGACGGAGAAAACCATCTGTCTGGCGGTCTCTCCTTCTTTAAAGGCATACGGCATCCCCGGCAGGCCAAGACTTTTTGAAGTGGTGCGGAGGGTGAAGGAGATCAACAGGGAAAGGCGCGGCAGGGCGCCGGGGAGGCAGTTTTCAGGCTCCTCCTGTTATGGGCCGGAGCTGGCGGAACACCCGGAGCTGGAACTGGCCTACATTGTAGCTCCGCCAAGAATGGCTTTCTATGTGGAGTACAGTACCATTATATACGATATCTATCTAAAATATATTGCCCCGGAAGATATTCATGTCTATTCCATCGACGAAGTTCTCATGGATGTGACAGATTATCTGCAGACCTACCGCCTGACGGCCAGGGAGCTGGCGGCCAGGATGCTGCGGGATGTTTTGGAGGCCACGGGCATCACCGCCGCCGCAGGCATAGGGACCAATCTGTATCTGTGCAAAGTGGCAATGGATATTGTGGCAAAGCATGTGGCCCCGGACGAAAATGGTGTCAGGATAGGGGAATTGGAGGAGAGCAGTTATCGGCGGCTGTTGTGGAGCCACAGGCCCCTGACTGATTTCTGGAGGGTGGGGCAGGGCTGCCAGAGACGTCTGGCTGAGGTGGGGCTTTTTACCATGGGGGACATTGCCCGCTGCTCTCTGGGCGGGGACAGGGATTATTATAATGAAGATCTTCTGTACCGGCTTCTGGGCGTCAATGCGGAACTGCTCATAGATCATGCCTGGGGCTGGGAACCTGTGACCATGGAACTGATCAAAGCCTATAAGCCTGAGAGCAGCAGTTTAAGCTCGGGCCAGGTGCTGCATCGTCCCTATGAGTTTGAGGAGGGGAGGCTGGTGGTCCGGGAGATGACGGATCAGCTTGTGCTGGAATTAGTGGAAAAGAGGGCTGTGACGGATCAGATGGTGCTTACCATAGGGTATGACTCGGACAGCCTGGCAGATCCGGAAATCAGGAAAAACTACCGGGGGGAGACCACCGCGGATCGCTATGGCCGGAAGGTTCCCAAACATGCCCATGGCACGGCAAATCTGGGGTGCAGGACTTCTTCCTCCCAGGTGATTGTGGACGCTGTCATGGAACTCTATGGCCGGATTGTGGCTCCGGATCTGCTGGTGCGCCGGGTGACGGTGGCTGCAGCCCGTCTGTGGGAGGAAGATCAGGCCCGGGAGGAGACATATGAGCAGCTGGATCTGTTTACGGATTATGAGGCGCTGGAGAAGGAGAGGAAGGCCCGGGAGGAGCGTCTTGCCCGGGAGCGCAGGCTGCAGGAGGCGGTACTTTCCGTGAAAAAGAAGTATGGGAAAAATGCCATATTGAAGGGTATGAATCTGCAGGAAGGGGCGACGGCGGTGGAGCGGAACCGTCAGATTGGAGGGCATAAAGCTTGAGGCAGGAAGAACGGCGCAGGCAGGAGCGGATAAAACCGGAGTCAGAACAGCATCAGTATGATGATATAATAGATTTGCCCCATCATGTGTCTTTAAGGCATCCGCAGATGCCTCTGTCGGACAGAGCGGCACAGTTTGCCCCATTTGCGGCTCTTGCAGGCCATGATGCCGCCATCAGGGAAACGGCCAGACGCACGGATTCCTTTGCGGAACTGGATGACAGCAGAAAAGAGCAGCTCAATGAGAGGCTGCAGCTGCTTGGACAGAACCTGGCCCGGGAGCCGGAGGTGGAGGTGGTTTACTTTCAGAGCGATCCGGTAAAGCATGGGGGGACTTATGTGACGGTGCGGGGAAAAATAAAGAAGGTGGACGGCTGCAGCAGGCGGCTTCTGTTCACAGACGGCAGGAATGTTTCCATAGATAATTTGTTTTCGCTGGAGGGAGAAATTTTTGACCGGTGAAAAACACAGGTTGCTTTTTCCTGTAGGGGTGATAAAATAAGAAAGTACATATAGAGTACAATCTTTTTTGGAGGAAGAGAGTATGAGGAAAAGAAAGATGGCGGCAGTTCTGCTTGCCGCGGCGCTGGCGGCGACTCCCGTCTGTGGTCAGTTTGCCATGCGGGCGGAGGCAGAGACGGTTTCTCAGGAGGCTGTGGGAATCAATGTGATATACCATACACAGCAGGAGATCCTGGACAGGATCAAGAGCGACGGGATCAGCATGACAGATGCTTTGACATTTGGGGAGAATCCTGTTACAACAGCGCCTTACAGTGCGGGAAGCCTGTCCCAGGCCACTCTCGACAGTGCATTGGCCACAATCAACCAGATCAGGTATATTGCGGGGCTGCCGGACAATGTGGTTCTGTCCCAGGAGCAGAACGCGTATGCCCAGGCGGCTGCTTTGGTGAACTATGTAAATAATCAGCTGTCTCATACACCCACAAAGCCTGCCGATATGGACGAGGCGCTGTACGCGCAGGGATATGACGGGGCACAGAGCTCAAACATTGCCATGGCCAGCTGGCAGAACCGCAGCTTAAATGAAACTATTATGCACGGCTGGATGGATGATGGGGATAAATCCAATGTGGACAGGGTGGGACATCGGCGCTGGGTGCTGAATCCCACTATGGGCGCCACCGGTTTCGGGGCAGTGTCGGGGGCAAATGGCACTTACAGCGCCATGTACTCTTTTGACAGAAGCGGAAGCGGCACACAGTATGGGGTGGCCTGGCCGGCGCAGAATATGCCGGTGGATTACTTTGAGGCTTCTTACCCCTGGTCAATTTCCATGGGAAGCAGTGTGAATGCAGATGCCGTGAAGGTTACGCTGACAAGGGTTTCCGACAACAGGACATGGAGTTTTTCGACGGCGTCCGCAGACGGAACATTTCATGTAAACAATGGCGGTTATGGGCAGACAGGCTGTATTATCTTTCGGCCTGACGATGTAGGAAGCTACAGCGCAGGGGACAGCTTTAAAGTGACCATAGAGGGACTTGACAGCCCGGTTTCTTATACAGTCAATTTCTTTAACGAGGAGAGTGTGAACGGAAGTCAGGACGATAACACCCAGCAGCCCGGGGGTGGAAATGATGGGGACGATACCCAGCAACCCGGTGGTGGAGAGGATGGGGACGATACCCAGAAACCCGGGGGTGGAAATGATGGGGACGGCACCCAGAAACCCGGTGGTGGAGAGGATGGGGACGATACCCAGCAGCCCGGCGGAGATGGGAATGGTACAGTGTCCGGCGGAGACGGTTCGGTTTCCGACAATAATCCTCAGCCACCGGGCAATGATCAGGATGATGATCAAGACAATAACCAGGACAATAATCCTCAGCCGCCGGACAATGACCAGGATAATGATCAGGACAATAATCCTCAGCCGCCGGACAATGACCAGAACAACAACCAGGACAATACCCAGAATGACAGTCAGAGTAACAGCCAGAGCGACAACCAGGACAAGAGCCCTGCTGTCAATGAGATTGTTGTGGCAGAGGACGGTATGTATGAAAATGTAGTGGTGAAGTGGGGCGCGGTGAACGCGGATATTGCGGCGTCTGCGCAGAGTTCAGGCAGAAATATTGATGTGATTGTGGGCAGGAGAGCGGCGGTTCCCGCAGATATCCTGAATCAGATTGCAGGCAGGGATATGACTCTGGCGCTGCACTTGGGCAGAGGACTGGCGCTGACCATCACAGGCACGGACATGGGAAGTGAAAATACAGAGTTCAGAGTAAATCTGGTGTCTTCCACAATTCCTGCCCAGACAGCAGCCGCCATCCTGGAAAATACGGCACGCAGCCGTGAATTCAGCTTTGATACAGAGGGCGTATTCCCCTTCCGGATCAATATGCACATAAATCTGGGAGTGGAAAATGCAGGCAGGACAGCAGTGCTCTATCGGTTTGACTCTGTAAAAGGCATTATGGTAAGGACAGGTGTTTTTGTGGTGAACGAAAACGGACAGGCAATGTTCGGCCTGGAGCAGGGTGGCCAGTATGTGGCAGTGGTAGAGGAGATTAGAGAGAGCAGGGAGTACAAAGTGGTACCCGGTGACACCTTTAACCGCATTGCTGCCAGACACGGTATGACCACAGCGGCGCTGAAGGCTGCCAACCCCAGTGTGAGAAATATCAATAAGATCCGAGTGGGCCAGGTGCTGAAGATTGATTGAGGAAATTTTTTGAGATAATTGACAGGGCAAAAAAGCCCCGGATTTATGGCAGACGCCCCCGCAGCAGTGCGGGGGCAGGTTTTGGTGTTCGGCTTTTTGAAGGGGCAGAACAAGAGATTAAACTGAAATTGATTGATACACGTTCATATAACGGAATAGCAGAGTTAATCTATGGACTGAGATAATTAATATTTTGAAGGAAAATGTATGATTGTTTTGATAACGGGCGCTTCGCACACAGGTAAGACAGCCCTTGCGCAAAAATTGCTTGAAAAATATAAATATCCATATTTATCAATAGATCATTTGAAAATGGGTTTGATTCGGAGCGGTTATACGAAACTTACACCAAAAGATGACAACGAACTTACAGATTATTTGTGGCCTGTTGTTCGTGAAATGATTAAAACAGCCATAGAAAACAAGCAGAATCTTATGATTGAAGGGTGTTATATTCCTTTTGAATGGTCAAAGGGATTTGAAAAGGAATACCTTGAACATATAAAATACTATTGTCTTGTGATGAGCAGCGAGTATATAAAAAATCATTTTACAAGCATAAAAAAATATGCGTGCGCTATAGAAAATCGTTTGGATGATGAATGGTGTACGATGGAAAGTGTTTTGGAAGATAATGCACGGTTTTTAGAACTTGCTCAAAAGTATGGCGTAAATTATGTACTGATTGAAGATAAGTACGAGATAAATATTGATTTGGAAAAATCATGATGTTGATGGGGAGAAAAAGCGTCTCGCAGCAGACGCTTTTGTTGTTCCATAAAAAATCAGGCTTCATAAAATCTTAACTTTTATTTTAGATTATTATCGGGATTTTGCCAGGTGGGTATGTTATCATAAGAAAGTATTTCCAGATAACGGATAGGGTAATACAGCAAAATCCAGGCAGGTCCAGGGATCTGCAGAGAGGAGAAAATGATGAGGAGACAGATTGCAATGGCGGCGGCCATGCTGCTGTGCGTGCTGGGCCTCCTGGCCTCCATGGGGAGCAGCGCGGCAGCGGCGCCCATCCAGTGGGAGCGGGATACATTTTCAGGTTCCGTGGAGCTGCTGAAGCAGGAAGGCGGTACCTGTGTGATGCAGGTGACAGTGGAGAACAGGGGAGAGGATTTTACCGGTACGGTACAGCTGGTCTTTTCAGGCAAAAGCTACCGCAACTGTGCCTACAATACTCCCATTGTTCTTCCGGGGCAGGGAAAGAAACAGTTTACAGTGACCATATCCGACCGGGCGGTGGACATGGTGCGGGGTGTCTGCGCGCTGAATTTCCTGGATGAGAAAGGGAACCTGCTACAGTCCACAGGACAGAGCAATGTGTTTGGAAATGCCAAGGCGGGCATTCAGGTGGGAATTTTGTCCGACAGTTATTCTGAACTCACATACCTGGACGGAGGTGGAAGGAATTTATGGATCCAGGGATTTGGCTCTCCCGTGAGCCTGGTGGAGCTGAATCAGGACAATCTGAAAGAGAGCCTGAGCGGGCTGTATTTTCTGGTGATTGACCAGTTTAACGTGTCTTCCCTGGGAGAGGAGACGATTCAGAGCATTCAGGACTGGGTAAAAGACGGCGGATGGCTGATGCTGGGAACGGGGGAATATGCAGATCAGACTCTCTCGGGCTTTGAGGAGGATTTTCTCAAGATGGATGTGGGAAAAATCAGTCAGTCCGGGGAGGAGAACAACATACTTGTCACTGCTGTCAGGCATGGAGATTACTATGAATATCTGGACAATGGGATTGACTTTTCCCAGATGGCTATTGCGGAGCTGAACTTTGACAGAACGGACGGGGATTACTATGAGAGCCAGGATGTTCCTGCTGTTCAGGTCTCCCGTGGGGATGGCATTGTGAGTGTGTACTACTTTTCTCTGGGAGAGAAGGAACTGCAGAAGATGCCGGAGTACATGGTGCTTAGGTTGTATGAAACTAACATGTATGCGTCTACACAGTATCAGTATTACAGCAATGACTCGGAACTTGGGAGACTTGGAAGACGAGCCTTAGCTTTTATTGGGAACAGCAATACGGAAGTGAATTTCGGTTTTCTTGACGTGCTCATAGGGGCATATGTGGTGCTGATCGGGCCGGTACTGTACCTGATTCTTCGCAGGTGCGGAAAAAGGGAGTGGTACTGGGTCTGCGTACCTGCCCTGGGTCTGGTGTTCATTGTAGGGGTGTATTTTATGGGACAGGGTACCCGGGTGAACGGAACCAGGCTGTTCTCGGTGACGGTGCAGCAGGCGGAGAGCACTCAGGCGGACACGTATTTGCTGGGATTTCACTCGGGAATGTCTCCCTGGACGGTGGAACTGGCGGAGGGCTATACGGTAGCGGGACCGGGCCTGGAGAATTACTATGGCAGCGGAGCAGGCAGCGTCGACAACTATTTTTATCTGGTGGAAAATAACGACAGCGGACTTTCCGTGGGGATCAAGCCCCAGGAAAATTTTGAGAACGGATACCTGTACGCGGGTAAGAAGACCCAGAGCAGGGGGAATATCACCGGCCAGGGAGTCCAGATAGAGGACAGCATCAAAGATCCGGAAGGAATCCTTGTAAACGGAACCGACTATGACATGGCCTATATGGCGATATGGGACAATTCACGGCTGTATGTGTTCTCGGACGTAAAGGCGGGGGAGACTCTGAACCTGCAGCAGGATTCCCAGAGCGGGAAGTGTGTGTATCAGAACAGTTTTCCGTATTACAGCGATCTTCTTTATGATATGGTGGATATCTATGGATACAACGTCCACAAGACCTATGAGCAGGACACTATAGCGGCATTGTTGATAGGATTGCTCAGTGCCCAGGAGGCCATGCCGGCAGATCAGAAGAGCGCCATTGCGGTGGGCGTGGTGAAAGATTACGAGAAGGCTGCAGAAGAGGGCAGTGAGACTTCCTATGGATGTCTGTATTCTTATATAGAAACGGAGGGGCAGGGCAATGCTTCAAATTGATCATCTGAATAAAAGCTACGGAAAATTTCAGGCTGTCTCCGATCTGACACTGCACATTCCCCAGGGGGACCTGTTTGGATTTGTGGGGCCCAACGGCGCGGGAAAAACTACAACAATACGAATTGTGTGCGGGCTCATGAAGCCGAATTCCGGAAATGTTGTCATTAATGGTGTGAACGCTCTGGCCCATCGGGAGGAGATTAAAAAGCAGATCGGTTATGTGCCGGACTTCTTTGGGGTATATGACAACCTGAAGGTGAAGGAGTATATGGATTTTTACGGCTCCATGTACCGGATGAATTCCAGGGAGATTGAGAAGATTGCCGATGATCTGCTGGAGCTGGTGAATCTCTCTGATAAGAAGGAGGTTTTTGTGGATACTCTTTCCCGGGGAATGAAACAGCGGCTCTGTGTGGCCCGGGCGCTGATCCACAATCCGGCGCTTCTGGTGATGGATGAGCCCAACTCCGGCCTGGATCCCCGGGCCCGGGTGGAGATGAAGGAGCTGCTGCTGAATCTGAAGAGTATGGGAAAGACCATTGTGATCAGTTCCCATATTTTGTCGGAACTGTCTGAGATGTGCAACAGTATAGGGATCATGGACCAGGGCCATCTGGTGGCGGCAGGCCATATTGAGGACATTATGGAAGGGGTGTTTGGAGGCGATAAGCTGATTATCACCCTGGAGGAGGGAAGAGAGACGGCTCTGCGTATTGCCAGCGAACACGTGAAGGTGAAAGTGGAGTCGGCGGGGGAGCATGAGCTGAAGCTGTCCCATACCATGACAAAACAGGAGATCGCTAAGATGGTGGGTACTATGATCGCCAATGATGTGGTGGTGACTGGATTTCACAAGCAGGAGGGCAGTCTGGAGTCGCTGTTCATGCGTGTGACCGGGGAATCCGCAGAAGGGAGGGAATGACAGTGAGGCTGAATCCAATTGTAAAAAAAGATGTGAGGGTACAGTCCCGCAGCATGAAGATATGCTGGGGCGTGTTTGCCTATGACGCCATATTGGCTCTTGTGTTCTTCCTGGCCATGGCCATTATCCGGCAGGAGATTCGATATTCGGACGGCAATGTTTACGGCGCCATGGTATGGCTTTACCCCATTTTGGGAGTGACCCAGCTGGTCATTCTGGGAGTGGTGGTGCCGGTGCGGACGGCTTCCTCTATTTCGGGGGAGAAGGAGCGTCAGACTTTTGACATTATGATGACAACAGGAATGACGCCGTTTTCGGTGATCCTGGGAAAGGTTATGACCGCCATTGTCCAGAGTATGTTTTTTGTGGTGGCAAGCATGCCCATTATGGCTCTGTGTTTTACTATCGGAGGTATGTCCTGGAGCTATCTGTTCTGGTTTCTGGCGGTGGCTTTTCTGGTGTCTTTCTTCGCGGCAAGCATTGGAATTCTGTGTTCTTCCATCTGCCGCAAGAGCATTAGCGCGGTTATCATGTCCTATGGGTTTTACCTGCTCTTTTTTTTGGGTACGGTGCTGCCCAGTATTCTTTATCAGATTTTTTACATTAATTTATCCTATTCCAGTTATTACAACGGCTGGGGGAATACGCCTCTGTTCCTGCTGCTGAATCCGTTTATATATCTGTCGGAGTTTTTTGCCCAGGTTATGGTGGGGCGTTCTGTGGTAAGCGAGCTTTTCGGCGGTGGCATGTCCGGGGCGATTCTGGGACAGGTGGCCACAGGGTATCGGTGGGTGGTTGTCTCTTCTGTTCTGTTTGTGTCGGTTTCCGTGCTGTTTCTTCTGGCTGCGGCCAGGCGCATCGATCCTGTCAGGAACTATGGGGGAAAGAGAAAACGGCAAAAAAGCGCAGGCTGAGATAGAAACCTTAAACCGTGGCAGGACGGCCCGGCTGTGTGAAGGGCTGGAAAAACAGGGAAAGTGTTGAGTATGGAGAAAAAGGAGTATCTGTGGGAAGAGATTAAAAACTGCAGGAACAAAATGATCCTGGCAAAGGTTCTGGACCGGGGAATTTTGGCAGCGGCGGCAGGGGGTGTTCTGGGGATGCTCTGTGAACTGGCGTCCCTGGTGTGGAAATTTTATTATGTGCATCTTGCCGCAGGCCTGTGCTTTGGTGCAGGATTTTTGGTGGGAGCCCTCTGGGCCCTGTGGAGGCGGGCGGATATGAGACAGGCCGCTATGCGTCTGGATTCTTTTGGGTTGAAAGAACGTGTGGTCACGGCTTATGAGCAGCGTGACAGGGAAGGGGAACTGGTGCTCCTTCAGAGGGAAGACGCTCTGTCCTGTTATGAGAGAATGAAGGAACAGATTCGGATACCGGTTCTTCCGGATAAAAAACACATTCTTGCCCTGGTGCTGTCGGCTGCGGCAGTGGCAGGGCTGGGTCTGCTTCCTTCTACGGTGCGGGACGGGGCGCAGCTGGAACACCAGGTTCAGATAGGAGCGAAAGAAGAACTTGAGAAACTGGAGGAGTTTCTGAAAGCTTTGGAAGGGGTGGATCTGGAAAAACTGGGGGAGGAAGAACAGGTGGAACTGCAGGAGCTTGTGGAGGCCATGAAACTTTCCCAGGAAGAGTTGGCGGCAGCAGGAACCTGGGAGAGTCTGGCCGCTGCTCGGGAGAAACTGGACTTTAAGTACGGTCAGGCGGACCGGAATCTGGAGAGCCTGGCAGGCCGGGTGGAGAACCCTGTCGGGGCGGGAATTGCAACGGCACAGGCTCTGGCAAAGGCGGCTGCCGGACAGCAGACGGCATCCGCAGGGAGCGGTGTCTCCCCTGCAGGTGAGGGAGACGGTAAAGGCGGAGACTCGGAAGACGGAGACGGTCAGGGAAACGGGAATGGTGACGGGGACGGTCAGGGAAACGGGAATGGTGACGGGGACGGAGACGGTCAGGGAAACGGGAATGGTGACGGGGACGGTCAGGGAAGCGGAGATGGTGACGGAAGCGGTCAGGGAAGCGGAAATGGCCAGGGAAGTGGAAATGGCCAGGGAAGCGGAAGCGGTCAGGGATCCGGCAATGGCCAGGGAAACGGAAGCGGTCAGGGATCCGGAAGCGGCCAAGGATCCGGCAATGGCCAGGGAAGCGGAAGTGGTCAGGGATCTGGAAGCGGACGGGGAACCGGCAGCAGCAGTGCCGCCCATGACTATGTCAGCATACCCAATGCTGTAGGAGATGATTCCTCCCTCACCGGGGGCAGCAGCGGAAACCAGGATTCGGATTACTTCCGCCAGCAGAACGGTCTTGCCTGGGAGGGGGAGCATGTGGATTATAATTCTGTAATTGGCGAGTATACAGACAGCGCCTATGAGGGCATTGCCGGAGGCAGGTATCCAAGCGGCATGGAATCGCTGATCCGGGACTATTTTGAAAAATTAAATCAGTGAATTCCAATCAGCCCGTACAGTGCCCAGAAGAATGAGCGTCTGTGAACTTCAGACGGGAATTCTTCTGTTGAAATGGGCATTGGGAGGGCAGATGCGGAACTAAGATAGGAGGCAGAATGGCACAGATAGAATCTTACCAGAAAAAAGTCATGGAGTGTGAGCAGGAGATTGGCAGGGGGATCATAGGTCAGAAAGAGATTGTCCGCCAGGTGATGCTTGCCCTGCTCTCGGGAGGAAACGTGCTGCTGGAAGGTATGCCGGGACTGGGAAAGACCATGCTTGTGCGCACGGTGGCCCAGGTGTTCCTGCTTTCTTTTAAACGGATCCAGTTTACGCCGGATCTGATGCCCAGCGATGTGACAGGCACTAATATTATGGTGAAGGAGGAGGGAAAGAGCAGCTTCCGGTTTGAGCGTGGGCCCATCTTTGCCAACCTGGTTCTGGCGGACGAGATCAACCGGGCCACCCCCAAGACCCAGTCCGCCCTTCTGGAAGCCATGCAGGAGCACACTGTTACCGTGGGCAGCAGCAGTCACCGTCTGGACGAGCCCTTTCTGGTGCTTGCCACTCAGAATCCCATTGAACAGGAGGGAACTTACCCCCTGCCGGAGGCCCAGCTGGATCGTTTTATGTTTAAAATCCTGATCCGGTTTCCTGAGAAGGAGGAACTGCGGGGCATTGTGGGACTTACCGAGGGACAGGAACTGCCCCGGATCCGAGGGCTTATGGGCGGGGAGGAACTGCTTGAAGTCCGGAAACTGGTGTCCCAGATCCCCATAGCGGATGCGGTGATGGACTATATTCTGGATCTGGTTATGGCCACCCATGAGGAAAATCCCTACATTCGGGAGGGAGCCAGCCCCAGAGGAGCCCAGGCTCTGATCCGCGCGGCAAGGGCCAGGGCTTTTATGGAGGGGCGTCTGAACGTGTCCTTTGAAGATGTAAAGAGTGTGGCGTTTCCGGTGCTGCGACACCGGGTGCTGCTGAGTTTTGAGGCGGTGTCGGAAGGGATCTCTGAGGACGCGGTGATAGGGCAGATCCTTGAGGAGAAGGAAAAGGGGTTGTATGCTTAAGGCTGATTTTTTCGACAGACTGTCCCGGCTGCAGCTGAAGATGTCCCACAAGAGCAGCATGAACCTGTCCGGCAGCCGAAAGTCGGTGCACAAAGGACTTTCCGCGGAATTTTCGGATTTCCGGGAGTATATGCCCGGGGATGATCTGAGGCGCATGGACTGGAACGCCTATGCCAGGCTGGATAAACTTTACATCCGGGAGTACATGGAGGAGAAAGAGGCGATAGTGTCAGTGCTTTTGGACACCAGCGCCTCCATGGACTACGGGACACCCAGCAAAGCGGAGCTTGCGGTGGATCTGGCGGCGGTGGCAGGGTTTCTGGCTCTGAACAACACGGACCGCCTGATGCTCTATGATATGAAGGACATGGGGAGGCCCCTGTCTGCAGGGGGAGGACGGAATGCTTTTCCCCGGGTGCTGCACTGGCTGGAAAAGCGGGAATTTTCCGGCCAGATTGATATGCTTGCATCGGTGAGGAAAATGCGTCCCCGGGGGCCGGGGGTGACGGTGATTATCAGCGATTTCCTGCACAGGGACATGGTGGAGGAGAGCACAGCCTCCTACGAGAAGCTGCTGCAGTATTTGGATTACTGCAGGCAGCGGCCGGTGGTGCTGCACACCCTGGCCCGGGAAGAACTGCAAGTGTCCCTGGAGGGGACGCTGAATCTGATTGATGCGGAAGACGGTTCCAAACTGCGTCTGACCGTGGACGCCAGGTCGGTGAACCGTTATGAGAAGGAGCTGAACCGTCTGGTGGAGCGGATGAAAAAGGGCTGTGTCGCCGGAAAAGGAGCCTATGTCCTCTGTGACGGGGGAAAGGACCGGAACCAGCTTGTGTTCCAGGATTTAAGGGTGATTTATGATATTTGAGAGTATGTGGCCTCTGGGGCTGCTGGCAGCGGTGCCCGTGGTGGTTCTGCTGTACCTGCTGAAACCAAGAGGGAAAGATTATAGAATATCGTCCAATCTGCTCTGGGATAAACTGTTCCAGAATCAGCAGTCTAAGACATTTGTGGAAAAATTTATCCACAATGCCTTAATGTACCTGCAGATCCTGATTCTGATGCTGCTTGTGCTGGCCCTTATGTCTCCTTACATCAACAGACAGGGGAACAGCGGTGGAAATATGGTTCTGGTGCTGGACACCAGCGGGAGCATGCAGCATGACACAGGGGAGGGCAGAACGCGCCTGGAGCAGTCTCTGGAGGAGGCCTGGAACCTGATTGACACTTCGGAGAACACTGCTTTTTCCATCGTCACCAGCGACTGTACGGGGGCGGAGCTGCTTGCGGTGGGTGTCAGGGACAAGGATAAGCTTCGGGATCTGCTGCGCCAGGTGGAGTGCTGCGACGGCCCCGGCGGCCTGGAGCAGGCACAGAGCCTGGTGGAAACCCTCTGGAGAGCAGACCAGGAGTCAGGCGAAAGCACCCGGACTTCTCAGGTGGTGGTGTACACGGACGGCATCGGTGCGCCGGAGGCCATGGCCTATGCGGATTTTTTTGACGCACAGGTGGTGGTGGCAGGAGGGCCGGTGGACAATGTTGCCAACAATTTTCTTTCATATGCCTACAGAGATGGGAATGCCGCGGAAGGGAACATAACCTGCGCTGCCAGCATCACCAATTTCAGTGACCAGACCGCATCTATGGAGGTAAGTCTGTATCAGGGGGACAGTCTCCAGGAAGTGAGGCAGCTGTCCCTGGGGGCTGGGGAGACCACCCTGTGTTTTTTTCAGGAATTCCAGTGGCAGGGAGAGCCTCTGCGCAGCCAGGTGAGTTCTGTTAAATTTGACGGAAAAGAGACGAAAGATTCTCTAAAAACTGACAATGAGTCCTATGGAATTCCCGCCCGGGAAACAAGTATGGACGGTGTCCTGATCGGGAAGGGCAATACTTACATTGAAAAGGCCTATCAGGCCGCTGTGGGGAAGAGCCTGGCCCGGGCAGAGAGCGCCGCCGCCCTGCAGGAGGGAGGGGACCTGATCCGCATCTATGACGCAGGGACGGCGGGGACGGAGACCCAAGAGGCAGGTCAGTCTGACCAGGGTCAAAAGGAGTTTCTGCCATCAAAATCCATGGTATTTGCCGGCAGCCAGAATGCATCCGGCACTGTGGAGGGAGTGCTGTTGACCATGACGGCCTGCGACTTAACCTCCGGGATGTCTTCTTTTGCGGTGGGAGTCAACGAGACCAAAGTGTACCAGGTGCCGGAGTGGGGCACAGGGTTCCTCTGGGCGGGGGAAGAATGCGCGGGCTACTACGGGGAGCACGACGGCGTGAAGACCGTGGTACTGGGATTTGACCTGCGGGAATCGGACTTTCCCCTGAAAGCAGAGTTTCCCATTTTCATGTCCAACGCCATCCATTTCCTGGGGGACACATCCCTCCTGGCGTCGAATGTCTATACGGCAGGGGAGAGAGTGCTGTTCCATCCTCAGGCGGATTTCGATGTGAACACCCTGGCGGGCGAGACCAGGAAGGCAGGGCTGTATCAGGTGCAGGGGGCGGGGGATCCGGAGTGGTATGTGGTCCGCTTTGCCACAAACAGTCAGTCTGACGGAAGAATTACGGCGGAGGGCACTGTGGCAGGGGATTTTTCCGGCAGCGGGCTTGTGCGGAAAAAACTGCGGAATGTGCTGCTGGTGTTGATTCTGGCGCTGACGGCGGCGGAATGGATCCTGTATGTGAGACAGACCCGGTACAGGGGCAGGTTTTACCTTGGGGTGCGGCTGGCGGGCACGGCCATGATTCTGGGGGCGCTGTTTGGGCTGGCGGTTCACAGACTGGACGCCGTGAATACCACGGTTTTCCTGGTGGATATCTCCAACAGCAACGAACAGAATTTGTCTGAGATGGAGGAGCGTCTGGGGGATGCGCTGGAAAAAATGCCCCAGGACAATCAGTACGGCATTGTCACTTTCGGAAAAAATTCTCTGGTGGAACAGTTTCTCACCCGGGAAAAGCAGTCCTCCAGGATTATGTCCATGCCGGATAAGACGGCTACAAATTTCGAGGATGCTCTGTTCCGGGCCCTGGCCATGATTCCCTCCGGGGGAGCCGGGCGGGTGGTGGTTCTGACGGACGGCAGACAGACCAAAGGAGATCTGACCAAGGCGGCTTCGGCCCTGGCGGCCGGCCAGACGGAACTTCTGGCCTGTCTCTACCAGGTGGAGCAGGGGCAGGATGCCTATGTGGAGAATGTGGAACTGCCCGGCTACCTGTATCCTGGGGACGCCTATACCATAACTGTGACGGTGGAGAGCAATTATGAGACAGACGCTCAGATTCAGATCTGGATGGGATCCATGCAGACGGCTGCCTATGAGGTACATTTAAACAGGGGCGCCAACCAGTTTAAGTTCCGCCAGGAGGTGGAGGGGGAAAATATTCAGAGCTTCCAGGTGAAGGTGGCTGCGGCGGGGGATACCTGTCCGGAGAATGACAGCTATCATGCCTACGCCGTGGTGGATTCTGCGCCCAAAGTGCTGCTGGTGACTGGCAAAAACGAGGACAGTGGCCAGTTTGAGGCTCTGCTTGACAGTGCCGGATGCAGCTACAGCAAGGTGTCTGTGCACAATGCACCCCATACCCTGGAAGGACTTCTGGAATTTCGCAGTGTGATTCTGGAAAATGTGTTTCTGGCCGATCTGCCGGAGGGTTTTCTGGAAAATGTGGAGACTTATGTGAAGGACTATGGCTGTGGGCTTGTGTGCTGCGGCGGGGAGGACAGTTTTGCCCTGGGGGGCTACCGGGAGAGTGTGCTTGAGACAGTGCTGCCGGTGGAGATGGAGCTGCGGGGGGTGAATGAGGTGCCTTCCACGCTGATGATTATGGTGATTGACCACTCCGGAAGCATGGGATCGGATATGGGAAGCGGGGCTACAAGCCTGGATCTTGCGGTGGAGGCTGCCAAGACGGCTGTGGACCAGATGCGGAACACAGATTATGTGGGCGTGATTGCATTTGATGACAGATATGAATGGATAGTGGAACCCACGGAAGCCTCTGACAAGGAGGCTATCAAGAATCAGATTGGAACTATCCCTGAGGGCGGGGGTACCACCATCCAGCCTGCCCTGTGGGCGGCCTTGAAAGGGGCGGCGGCAGGGGACGCGGATATCCGCCATGTGATTCTGCTTACGGACGGTCAGGGTGAGAGCAAGAATTATGACAGCATTATCTCTGGCTACAGGGAGGCGGACGTGACGCTTTCCACGGTGGCGGTGGGAGACGGCTCTGATGCCAGGCTTCTGGAACAGCTGGCCGAAGCCTGCGGCGGACGGTATTACTATTCCGATATGGCTGAGGATATTCCGAAGATTTTCGCCCAGGAGGTGTTCCTGAGCGGGGACACTTACCTGCAGAACGGGGTCTTTGGCCTTGGAGTCAGCAGCAGTGAGATCACCAGAGGACTTTTTGAGGCAGGATGGCCCAGTATCTACGGCTATATCAGTGCCACGCCGAAACATACTTCCCGTGTGCTGATCTCCTCGGAGAAGAATGATCCTGTGCTCTCGGTTATGCAGTATGGACTGGGCCGCACGGTGGCCTGGAACTCGGATGTGAAAAATGAATGGACGGCGGGATTTGCGGGACAGGCAGATTATGTGCAGCTGTGGAGGCGTATTATTGATTATAGTGCGGGAAGCGCAGGGATTGGTGAAGATTCGGTGGATGTGAATACGGCAGGGGGCCGTACCAGTATTGTGTACCATGCCATTGATTATGGGGAAGACACGAAAGTGGAGGCAGTGTACACCGATCCGGAGGGCAATACCATGACGGCGCCTCTGCAGGCCACGGCGCCAGGGCGCTATGAGGCGGTTCTGGAAACGGATGTGACTGGTATCTACAACCTGGGTGTGCAGAGAAACGACGGCGGTGAAGTTACCAATGCCATTACCACTGCGGCTGCGGTGCAGTATTCCGACGAGTATAAATTTGATGTGGGCACGGAGGCTTTTACATCCTTTGTGGAGCGCTATGGAGCCTGGCTTGAACCGGAGGAAAATCTGTGGCAGCGCCGGAAAGGAGGGACCAGGGAGCGGTATGAACTGGCCCCATGGCTGATTTTGGCGGCACTGCTCTGGTTTGTGGTGGACATTGCCCTGCGGAGGTTCTGTTTCCGGCCCCAGGACACGAAGCTGTACCATATGGCGGGGGGATATCTGGCAAGGCGAAAGGCATTGGGAGGTGCTGCAAGTCGAAGGGAAGGCCGGGGAGAAGCAGGGTCTGGCCTGTCCGGAAAGGGGACAGCAGATGGTGCGAAGGCCTCCGGAAGCATCCCGGCAGGCGCAGGACAGGAAGGAATATCCTTGGGAGGGAGAACCCAGTCCGGCATGAATGGGATTACGGGGGCGGGCAGTTCCCAGTCCGATGGGGGTGGAGTGGACGACGCTGCTTCCAAGGCTTCCGGGAAGGTATCCAGAAATGTATCCGGAAAAGAAAATTCTGCTGTCCAGGATAAAAACACAGGAAAATCCAGGAAAAAGAGTGGGAAACCGGAGCCTCAGGCCCTGGATACCTCAGCCCTGCTAAAGAAAAAAGATCAGAGGGGCGGATAAGAGAGAGCCTTGTTTCCAAAGTGAATTTGTTTCAGCCGACGTAATGACCTTTCATTCTTGAAAGGTCATTACGGTTTTATCATATTATTTTTATGCCAAGGGTTCGGCAGGGAAAGAAGATAAAATATAATATAAAAATGCAAAAGATCTCAAAGAAGACTTGATGAATCTGCCAAGATATGGTACTATAAACGAAAGCAAATTTTCTTTTTACATTAAATTTATTTTCAGCAATTCTTGTGGGACGGGCAGAGCTGTCGGTTCCCACTCCAGGGAAAAATCTTGCTTTTATCCAATAATTATTTAAGCATCAAAGAGAAGAGCGGGAGTTTATACTGGCTCCCGGAAATAGAGAAGGGAGGTGTATAAGAATGGCTGAAAAAGACATTCTTGAGAAAGTGCTGCTGTCCTGTGAGGATGTATTTGCAGATTGTTGGAATGCCCTTGTGTGCGGCGGCAGGCAAGTACTGGATGGGACAAAACTGCTGCCTGCTCCCACGGAGAGCTTTTACAGGCGGGAAAAGGAACTGCACAGTCAGTTTTCTGATGTGAGTTTCTGCCGTGTGGAAGAGGGAAAAGTCCGCGCTCAATATATTATAGAAAATGAGACCCAAGCACGGAGAAAGCAGGTACTGCGGAAGGCTTCCTACCAGGGGGGCGCCTACAGGGCACAGTTGGAATCCAGCAGGCCTGTGTATCCGGTGGCCGGCATGGTTTTAGACTGGTCACACAGTTGGAGCCGCATTCCTCTAAGCTTGAAAAAACTCTTGGAGATGGACGGCGCAGAGGCGGAGGATCTACAGCTGGTGGATGAGGTAGAACTGGCTGTATACTATATGAAAAACCTGCCTGAAGAAGTCAGAAAGCGTTTTACCAGTGACATGGGTTTTGTGGCAGATTTTCTCAGCGAAGGCGGTTTTGAGGGACGATCCGGGCAGAAGATTCTGCATCCACAGGCACTGTGTGAAATGATGTATGCCCTCACAGGCGACAGCAGATTTACGGAACTTGTGGATGAAATAAGCAAAAGGCAGAATAGAGGGAAGGAAATTATTATGTGTGAGTATCTTGATATGCTGGAGGCCAGAGGAGAAATAAAGGGGATAGAAAAAGGAATAGAAAAAGGAGAAAAACGGTTTGCGAAACTGATTCAGGCTTTGCTGCAGGAAAAGAAATTTGATGTCATTGCTCTGGCTGCCAAGGATAGCGACAAACGCCGGGAGCTGTACAAAACATATGGCATTTAGCTGCCGGAAGAGATTGTCAACTGTGGAAAAAATGGGTTGACAGTCTGCTGCCCATCTCCTATAATCAAAGAGTATCTAAACACAGAGTATATGAATAATAAGAGGTGCTCATGAAACAAAGGGAAGTGGCAAATGAAATTCCAAAACTAAGGGTGAAATCTGAGGCAAAAGAAAATGCAAAACAAAACACAAAATTAAAGGTAAGGGAAATGACGGAAACTGCCATGTTTGCCGCACTGCTTGCGGTTTTGGGAATGTTGAAACTGCCCAGTGTCATTCCAGGGTGTGAGTTTCAGCTTTCCGCACCTTTTGCAGTCTGTGTTGCCGCTTGTTTTGGCTTTAAAAGGTATATTCAGATTGGCGTCCTGGCCAGTGCAGTCAACCTGCTCACGGGCACTCATTCTATTGTAAATGTCACGATTTCTATGATATTCCGTATTGTAGCGGGCGGCATTCTGGCAGTATTCGGCGTACATCCCATTACCATTGCCATCAGCGGGCCTGTGGGAACGGCGGCGGGAAGGCTGGTGCTTGGGGGGATCACAGGTACAAACCCTCTGGCACTGATTGCTGCGGCTCTGCCGGGAATGGCGTTTACGGCTGTAGGGGCGGCGGTGATGTATCCTGTTATGAAGCGTCTCACAAGGAGGGAACCTGGTTTTAGCTGACAGCAGAAATATGGCATGTGCAGCAGGCCGGTGAAAAAAAGACAAGGGGAAACAGAATGAACCGTTACAGCATTAAAATGAGGGCTTCAAATAAAGAAGAAGGGCATATATCCGGCGCAGAGAAGATTGTCCGGGAGAAGGAACTGGAGCAGTACTGTTCACGGCTGCTGCGGCGTGCGCTGGACCACGGAAAGGGAAAACCGGACTTTATCAACCTGAAGATCGAGGCTGTGGATGAAGCAGAGATACTGCATCTTCCGGCCCTTGCCGTGACCACCCTCGAGACTGCAGACGCAGAAGAGGGACGGGAGAAAGTTCTGGGCTGTCTGCGCAGGCTGGGATTGGAGCGGGGGGAGGAGATTTTGTCCCTCTGGAGCCAGAGCTATGCCATGCGGGGGGCCATGCTTCTGGACGCGGACACACTGGAGCGCCTGGAACCGGATGCAGAGAGGGGAATCCGGGCTACTTACATGGATATGGAGACAGAGGACAAGGCCAGGCAGTCTGCGTGTACCGGAAAGAATCATTTTAACGAAGCTCTGGTTCTGGCCACAAAAGTAGTGAATCACCCCAATATTGTGGCAGAGTTATGCATTTCCGATGATCCGGATTATGTCACCGGCTATATTGCCGCCAGGGAGCTTGGATATGTGCGTATTACCAGGCTGAAAGAGATGGGAAGCTCCCAGGGCGGAAGAGTTTTTCTGTTCCGTGGAAATGCCCAGGAGCGGGAGGCGTGTATCCAATATCTGCAGCAGCAGAAGGTGCTTGTGCATGTGGATCCGGAAGAAAAGCGGTAGAAATATAAGACATTGATATTGTAGATCCAAAGGGGCAATGGCGGCAGGCAGGGGCTTAAAAAGCCTGGCAGAAAGGCGGGGGACAGGGGAAAATCATGAATAAATGGGGGTGGATGGAAGAAGAGCTGGGCATGCTGCAGGAGCAGCATTTGTACCGCCAGGTGAAAGTGATCGAGAGTGCTCAAAGTTCCCATGTTCAGTATCGGGGCAGGGACATGCTGATGCTGGCTTCCAACTCTTATCTGGATTTATGTGCCCAGGATTGCATCAAAGAGTACGCGGCGCAGGTGCTGAGAGAGTATGGCACAGGTTCCGGCGGTTCCAGGCTCACCACCGGAACTACGAAGATACATATGGAATTGGAGGAGAGTCTGGCGCGGTTTAAGGGCAGGGAAGGGGCGGTGGTGTTTAACACAGGATTCGCCGCCAACAGCGGTATCCTTCCGGTCTTATGCCGGAAAGGGGATGTGATCTACAGCGACGCTCTGAATCATGCCAGCATCATTGACGGCTGCAGGCAGTCGGGAGCGGAGACGGTTATCTACGCTCACAACGATATGGCTGATCTGGAGAAAAAAATTCTGGCCCATCCAGGCAGAAGGGGACTTATCGTCAGCGACGGTGTGTTCAGCATGGACGGGGATATCGTGGATCTGCCAGGGCTTGTGGAGCTGGCGGACACTTACGGGCTGCTGTCCATGATCGACGAAGCCCATGCCACGGGGGTGGTGGGAGCTTCAGGCCGGGGTTGTGAGGAATATTTCCATATGGAAGGGCGGACAGACATTCTGATGGGGACTCTGAGCAAGGCTCTGGGAGCGGAAGGGGGATATGTCTGCGGTCCCCGTGTTCTGACAGAATATCTGCAGAATAAGGCCAGGAGCTACATTTTTTCCACTTCTCTTTCCCCTGTGTCCATGGGAGCGGCAAAGCGGGCTCTGGAGCTGCTGGAAGAGGAGCCCTGGAGAGTTCGCAGGCTTCAGGATAATGTCAAATGGTTCTGCGGACAGCTTCAGGAAGAGGGTATCCCTGCCCGATCAGAGACAGCCATTGTGCCTGTTCTGGTGGGAGACGAGGAGGCGGCCATGGAGATATCCCGGCAGCTTCAGGAGGAAGGATATTTTATCCCGGCCATTCGATATCCCACGGTCAGGAAGGGAGAAGCAATTCTTCGGGTGGCTCTGATGGCAACTCACACCAGGGAAGAACTGGCAGGGGCGGCCCGGGCGATTGGGACTGCTGTGAGACAATGGAAAAGGAATGAAAAGAATTGAAGAGGAATAGCAAGATGGGCATGGTAGAAGAATTAAAACAAAAAGCACTGCAGCAGGGAGGAATCTCCAGGGAGGAGGCGCTTGCGCTGGCTGAGGCTCCGCTGGAAGAACTGGCTGAGGCTGCGGAGGAGATTCGCAGGAAAAAATGTGGAAAGAAATTTGACATCTGCACAATTGTAAACGGTAAATGCGGCCGCTGCTCGGAGGACTGTAAATACTGTGCCCAGAGCGCCCATTATCAGGCCCGGTGTACGGAAGCGTATGGGCTTTTACCCACGGAAAAGCTTCTGGAAGGAGCCAGGCATAACGCACAGCAGGGAGTGCTGCGGTACTCTATTGTCACATCGGGCAGGAAACTTTCGGATCAGGAGGTGGATCAGGCCTGCGAAAGCATACGGGTAATCTGCAGAGAAACCGGCATTCAGGTCTGTGTGTCTTTCGGTCTGCTGGGGGAAGAGCAGTTTCATAAGATTCGGCGGGCCGGGGCTTCCCGGGTACACTGCAACCTGGAATCTTCCGCAAGATTTTTTCCCCAGATCTGTACCACTCATACATATCAGGAGAAGATTGAGACGCTGAAGGCAGCCCGCAGAGCGGGACTCTCCGTCTGTTCCGGCGGTATTTTGGGGCTTGGGGAAACCATGGAGGATCGCATAGACATGGTTCTGACAGCCAGAGAACTGGGGGTGAAGTCCATTCCGGTGAACCTGCTCAATCCCATTCCCGGGACTCCCTACGAAAACAATCAGCCCTTGACCAGCCAGGAGGCCCGGCGCTGCGTGGCGCTGTTCCGCTTTCTGATACCGGAGGCCGCCATACGGCTTGCAGGGGGCAGGGGACTTCTGGGTGACAGGGGAAGGGGCTGTTTCCAAAGCGGCGCCAACGCCGCCATCTCCGGGGACATGCTGACCACGGCGGGAATCACAGTGGGAACGGACATGCAGATGATAGAAGAGCTGGGATTTGAGGCAGGGCTTTGTGATGAGTGAGAGAAGCAGAAAAATTTTCATAGTAGGAACGGGAACGGATGTGGGGAAGACTTACGTGGCGGGCCTGATGGTAAAAAAATTAAAGGAAAGCGGCAGATCGGCGGGCTACTATAAGGCAGCCATGAGCGGCAATGAACGGGGGGAGGATGGTGATCTCCTTCCCGGAGACGCCCTTTATGTGAAGAAGATTTCAGGCATAGAGCAGTCTCTTGACCAGATGTGTCCCTATGTGTATGAGCATGGGGTATCGCCCCATCTGGCCTCCCGCCTGGAGGGAAATCCGGTGCGGATGGATGTGGTGGAGAAGGGATTTTGGGAGGTGTGTGCCAGATATGACTATGTGACCATGGAGGGAAGCGGCGGTATTCTCTGCCCGGTCTGCTTTGACCAGGAAGAGATATGGCTGGAGGATGTGATCCGCAGACTTGGTCTGTCCTGCCTTCTGGTTGCCCATGCAGGTCTTGGCACCATCAACAGTGTGGTCCTGACCGCGGAATATATGCGCGCCCGGGGCATTCCTGTCAAAGGTATTGTCTATAACCGCTTCCATAAGGGAGATATTATGGAGGAGGACAATGTGCGCATGTGTGAGCACAGGACAGGGCTTAGAACCCTGGCCTGTGTAAAAGAGGGGGCAGAAGAACTGGATATGGATCCGGAACTGCTGGTATCCCTGTATGAGGTCTGATTCTGCTGTCCATTCAGGCAGGACATTTGGTCAGAAATGGATACTCATGGGAAAGAAAGAGCCCAAGGCTTTAGAAAACCTCAAAATTTTAATCAGGATCTGACATAATAGAAAGGAAGGTGGTTCCAATGATCTGGTATCCCTATCAGCAGATGAAGACGATGAAGACACCCTATGAGATCACGGATGCCCAGGGAGTGTATCTCCATACCAGGGATAAAAAGCTTATCGACTCAGTTTCCTCCTGGTGGAGTGTGATCCATGGGTATAAACATCCGGTTCTGACAGAGGCCATCAAGACTCAGGCGGACAGGTTCTCCCATGTGATGCTGGGAGGGCTGACTCATGAGCCGGTGCAGAAACTGGCCCGGAAGCTGGAAGAATGGCTGCCGGGGGACCTGGATTATTGCTTTTTCTCCGATTCGGGAAGTGTGGCGGTGGAAGTTGCATTAAAAATGGCTTTGCAGTATTATGTCAATCAGGGAGACTTGGAGAGGACGAAGGTACTCTCTCTGACCCATGCATACCACGGGGATACGTTTAAGGCGATGGAAGTGGGGGATGACGAAGACTATCACTTTATTCTGGAAGCTTACGGTGAAAAAAAGAATGTGATTCATATTCCCACGCAGATACCGGCGCTGGAGGAGGCTTTTGCCAGGTATCACCGGGAACTGAACTGCTTTATTGTGGAACCCCTCCTTCAGGGTGCAGGGGGCATGAGAATGTATGACATATCCTTCCTCCAGAGAGCAAGGGAGCTGTGTGACAGGTATGGAGTCCTGCTGATCTTCGATGAAGTGGCAACAGGCTTTGGAAGGACGGGGAATCGCTTTGTGGCTGATCTTGTGCTGCCGGACATACTGGTGCTGGGCAAGGCTCTCACCGGCGGCTACATGGGACATGCTGTCACTGTTGCCGGCCATAAGGTGTATGAGAGGTTCTACGGGGAGGAGCCCCAGAAGGCCCTTATGCATGGTCCCACATTTATGGGAAATGCTCTTGCCTGCAGTGTGGCGCTGAAGTCCATTGAGCTGTTTGAGGAGGGGGAGTATCTGTCCCGGATCCACCGTATTGAGGAGATCACCAGACGGGAGATGGCGGGGCTGGAACATCCTGAAATTCGCCAGGTTCGTATGATGGGGGCCTGTGTCTGTGTTGAGGTGAAGGAGGGGGCTTTCCTGGAGGGATTCCAGCAGTTTGCCTATGAGCGGGGTGTGTTCAGCCGGCCTTTTCTGAACTATATGTATGCTATGGTGCCCTATATAATTACGGAGGAAGAACTGGTGAAGGTGCTTGGTGTGATGAAGGAATGGTTTCTATAGCCATGACACTAATATAAGATCCGCAATAAATGACGAAAATACACTTATGGGTTTAATTAGCATCTATAAGTTTATGTAAATAGGGAATAAACCAAGTTTTCTTTTACAGATTAGGTACAATCTTTGAGCAACTTTGAAATTGATACCGTATTCTGGAAGGAGATGGAAGTGATATGTGGCGATATCAGTTCTGTGTGTAATATGGAGCTATGAGGAGAATGGCATGTTTAAAACTACGATAAAAGTCATTGGGGGAATAGCGCGCAGCGCAAAAAAGCACACGATCTGTTATCTGGCAGGAATGATTCTGTTTGCGTTATTTCCGGTCTGCTCTGTTTTACTGATAAAAAATCTGGTGAATCATGTGATGGATTTGGCGCAGGGCAGTCAGCTTTACATCAAATTTTTTTGGGGCGTTGGTTTGTTATTTGTGGTGGAATTACTGGCACAGATAACAAAGTATTCTGATTCATATAGGGAGCAGAGATTAAAAGCAGAGCTGTATTGTGGATTTTCCGATAAGCTTTTAGAAAAGTATGTGTCTGTGGAATTTTCCTGTTTTGAAGAGGAACATTCAAGGAATATCATCCATCATGTGGGAAGCGCTCCCCAGGAAGCTCTGTTGGAATATTTTATGACATTTTTTTCACTTGTTGCGGATTTCATAGAGATATTTGGATATGTGATTGTATTTTTCAGTCTTTCACCTTTGTTTGGCTTATTGGGAACAGGATGTCTTGGAATATTACTTTGCCTGAATTTCAAACGTGTTGACATGATGGCAAAGCTTTATGATGAACAGACAGATGACGAAAGGAAAATGCTTTATCTGGACAAATTGCTATGTACGAAGTCGACTCTTCTGGATTTAAAACTAACCTGAATCCGTAAAGTTCAATTCATAATTAAGTTTAGAAAGCCAGTATTTATGCCTTATTCCGGCTTTTTGAAACACTAAATTTTTATCACCCAATGGGTGAATAAATTTTCGTGTTTAAATCCAAGAAATTCCTATAAAATATGGGTTAAAGGCAATTGTACCAAGTTGAACTTCACGGATTCAGGACTAAATGATGCGATAGACTTTGTGCATCATAAGCGGGAAGCTCTGTTGCGAGTGATATGGAAGGAAAGATTGCTGAGAACACTGCAATCGCAGTTCGTATATGCGTCTGGGTATATGAGTATGGTTCTGTGGGTAAGTTTTGTTGTTATCTACGTGATATATGAGATAACACATGGCAGATTATCATACGGCATCGTGGTTGCTCTGATCAGTGCCGTACAGTCAATTTATAGATGTTCGGAGTGCATGGCAAATGATTTTGCATTGATTTTGAGATCAGGGGTCAATGTTCGGTATCTCGAAAAGTTTATGGAGCTTCCTGAAGTGAAGAAAGTGAAGAACGGCGAAATGGTGGATGTACAGGGCCGTCTGCAGTTTCATAATGTTTCCTTTCGGTATCCGAATGATCCAAATGAGGTGCTGAAGGATGTCTCCTTTTCCATAGAACCCTTTCAGAAAATTGCGCTGGTAGGAGAAAATGGTTCGGGAAAGACGACAATCGTGAAATTAATATGCGGGTTGTATCAGCCTGCACAGGGAAGGATCACACTGAATGATATAGATATTTTTAAGCTGCCGTCACAATATTTACATAAAATTTACGGGGCGGCATTTCAGGATTTTTCCAGATATCAGTTTTCTGTCCGCCATAATGTGGCGATCAGTTCTGTGGAGAGAATGGAGAATGACAGTGAAGTATTTCAGGCCATGGAGCAGGCGCAAGCTTCTGACTTACAGAAAATTATTGATAAACCCGTTGGCATTATAGAGGAGGATGGAATCAGCCTCTCCGGAGGCCAATGGCAGAAACTCGCCCTGGCAAGAGCATATTTTAAAAAGGGGCAGTTGCTGATACTGGACGAACCGACTGCATCAATGGATCCGAAGGCAGAAAGTGAGTTATATGCATCCTTTTTAAAAATGATGCGGAGCCATACCTGTATTGTGGTATCGCATCGCCTTGCAATTGCGAAGCAATGCGATCAAATCATTGTATTGGATAAGGGAAAAATCGTACAGAAGGGTTCCCATGATGAGCTGCTTGCGGAAAGAGGGTTGTATCAGGAAATGTTTCATGCACAGAGCCAATGGTATCGTGAAAAGGACGGATAGAGATGGACGGTAATGGAAAGCAAGAGAAAAAAATAAAAGTTAAGACATTGATGAAAGTGTATCATTTTTTCTGGAAATACAGACGCATTGATTCCATCATAGCGCCATTTTATTATATACTGGAAAATTTTTCGCCGACTGTTTCCACCCTGATCTTAGCTGGCTTTTATCAGGAAGTGTATTGGGTTCTGCGTGAAGAGATGGGCAGCTATTCCAGGCTGATTACATATGGCGTCGCGTTTATCGTTTACCTTATTGTGAAACAATTTGTACAGTTAATTGCCAGCATATCGACAAATGTGGGAATCTTCGAGAAAACTCTATATATCTTAAAGGAAAACATTTCTCAAAAAGCTTCGGAACTGCCCTTGATAACATATGAGAATGCAGAAATAATGAACAAAAAGGAAAAGGCTGAAGAGTGTGTCCAAAATGACAGGATTCCAAGTATATTTATGCTGTCAGTTGTTCTGACTACTTCGGTTCTTGGCACGGGAGCACTCATTATTACGCTTGGATCCTATCATGGAGTCCTGGCGGTGATTGCAATAGTGAGTGTGGCCCAATTCTATGCGGCGACTTATTTTCAGGAAAAGAAAAAGTATCAGATCAGTCAGGAGCTGACAAAAGAAAAAAGACAACGGGATTATCTATGGTCGTTATTCACAGATGAAAAATCCATAAAAGAAATGCGTATCATGGGTTTTGCAGATTATCTGGCAGATCAATGGAAAAAGTCAAGGGATAGAATAAATCAGAAATTCTGGAAGGAAGAATTATTTGCTCACAGGAATATGATGTATTGCGAATTTATCAGGATAATCGGGTATATATTGGGAATTACCTTTTCTTTCCTGCTGTTGTTAGCTGGTCGAATAGAGGCGGGGGTGTTCGGCGCAGTGTTGACTGCGTTTGTGAATGTACAAGTTGTGATAAAAAATCATATCACGTCAATTGGATGTATTCCGGTATTTTTAGAATATGCAAAAGACTATTTTGACTTTATAGAACTTCCCGGGGAACAGGGAGGATCTGTAAAAGTAGGAGAAAAAATTCAAAAAATCTCCTTAAAGAAAGTCTTTTTTCGCTATCCAAATGCAGAGGATTTCACATTAAAGAATATAGACCTGGAGATTCAAGTGGGAGAGACGATTGCTGTTGTGGGTGAAAACGGCAGCGGCAAGACGACTTTGACAAAAGTATTGCTGGGGGTATATGCAGCCACAGAAGGGAATGTAGCTATAAATGACATCCCAATAAACAGCATTGATACGAAAGATTTGTATAAGAAGATTGCATATCTTTCTCAGGATTATATGATATACAAAATGTCCTTGAAGGAAAATATTGTGTTGGCGGATATGCCAGAAAATGCTGTAGAAGATATAAAAAGAATCGTGAGTAAAATTGGGTTGGATGATATCGCTGCTTCATGTGGGGATATCAGCCAGGTATATTTTGGCAAAGAATTTGGCGGGATAGAATTGTCTGGAGGGCAGGCGCAGCGTCTTGCAATTGCACGTGCAATTTATAAAGCAGGCAATCTTGTCATTTTGGACGAACCAACCTCAGCGATAGATCCCATTCAGGAAGCGGAAATATTGTCTCAAATAATGAATATGGTCAAAGGAAAAACAGCAATTATTATATCACATCGTATGAGCGTATGTACAAAGGTTGACAGAATTATTGTTATGAAAGAAGGCGCCATCAGCGAAGCAGGGACACATGAGGAATTGATTTACAAGAATGGTGAATATATGCGTTTATTTAAAGCGCAAAGCTGCTGGTATGAATCATGACCTGGGTAAAATGTTCGTCATGAACGGATTGGTAAATTCTCGCAGTCTTGAGGAGATAATGAGATTCTAGAAATGGCTGTCAGATAATTGAGAGGAATCTTATAGGAAAATGAAGGAGGAAGTGATTTTGTACAGGTGTTATATTCAATCCCCTTTGGGGAGGCTGCTCCTAGAGGCCGACCAGGAAGGACTGACGGGACTTTGGTTTGAAAAAGAAAATCAACCGGAGGGCTGTACGGCACAGGAGCTTGAAAAGGAAGAATGTGCAGAGGGACAGAGGAATCGGCAGGAGAATACAGATGGGATTCCCCCTGCCGTTGAGCGCACCAGGCAGTGGCTCACCGTCTATTTCTCAGGGCAGGAGCCGGATTTTATGCCGCCCCTCCATGTGACCGGCACGCCCTTTCAGCTCTCGGTGTGGGAGATTCTGAAAAAGATTCCCTATGGAAAAACTACCACCTATGGGGAAATCGCAAAGGAGATTGCGGCGCAGAGAGGGCTGCCCCGAATGTCCGCTCAGGCAGTGGGCGGCGCGGTGGGACACAATAAGATTTCGATCCTGATCCCCTGTCACAGGGTTGTGGGGGCGGGAGGAAATCTCACCGGATATGCGGGAGGACTGGACAGGAAGGAAAAATTGCTGGCGCTGGAAAAAGTGGACGTTCACGGATGGGGCCAGGGAGTGTAGGACGGCGGGAAATATTGTGTTGGCTTCTCCGCTGCGTCAGGGGAAAGCTGCCGATTATTCTGCGGCTGCTCACTGAGGACGGCCGGGTTCCACTTGATTTCGCGCTTCAAATATGTTTTAATAGGTTAAGGAGATATTGTTAAAAAATAGACATTTACGAGAGGTGGAATTAAGATGAGCAGCATGAGAGGAATTGACACCCCGGTAAGGCAGAACAGAAGAAGGGTTTTCCGGGAGGTGGCCGATCTGGCCTATCACTCAGAGAATCTGAAGGACGACATGGAAGCCCTGCCCTACAAGATTGTGGATTACGAACAGTCCACATACAGGGAGAGCGTCTACCGGGACAGGGCCATCATCAGAGAGAGGATCCGTCTGGCTATGGGCATGAGCCTGCGCCCGGAGAACAGAGAGCGCCCGGGACATCTGACACAGGGACTGGAGGAGAGCGATATCGGGGAGAAATATTATGAGCCGCCCCTGATGCAGGTGATTCCCTCCGCATGCAACGCCTGCCCGGAGAACCACTATGAGATCACCAGCGCCTGTATGGGCTGCGTGGCCCATCCCTGCCAGAGTGTCTGTCCCAAGGGAGCTATCTCCATGAAGGACGGCAAGTCGGTAATTGATCAGGAAAAGTGCATAAAGTGCGGAAAGTGCAAGGACATCTGCCCCTATGACGCCATCTGTCACAAGGAGAGACCCTGCAAGGCTGCCTGCGGGGTGAATGCCATAAAGTCCGACAAATACGGCCGGGCTTATATCGACAATGATGCCTGTGTGTCCTGCGGCATGTGCATGGTCAGCTGTCCTTTTGGGGCCATTGCGGACAAGTCCCAGATCTTTCAGCTGATCCGGGCCATGCAGTCCGGAAAGAAGATTATTGCCCAGGTGGCTCCGGCCTTTGCGGGACAGTTCGGCCCCAAAGTGACCCCGGACATGCTCAAGACCGCCCTGAAGGAGCTTGGGTTTGCAGATGTGTACGAGACCGCCTTGGGGGCGGATCAGGGTTGTATGGCGGAGGCGGAGCACTATGTGGAAGAGGTTGCCTCAGGAAACCAGTCCTTTGCCCTGACTTCCTGCTGCCCTTCCTGGTCCGTGATGGCCAAGAACCTGTTCCCTGAGACCATCGACAAGATCAGCAATGCCCTGACACCCATGGTGGCCACGGCCAGGATCATCAAAAAGGAACATCCTGACGCATCTGTGGTCTTTATCGGCCCCTGCGCTTCCAAGAAACTGGAGGCCAGCCGCAGGACCATCCGCTCGGATGTGGACTTTGTGATTACCTTTGAGGAGCTCACGGGAATGTTTGAGGCGAAAGGCATTCTGCTGGAGGAAATCCAGGCCATGGATGAAATGCAGGATGCCACCGGAGCCGGCCGGGGCTATGGTGTGGCCGGAGGGGTGGCCCATGCCATTGAGGAGTGCATCAGAACCTATTATCCCGGCACGGAGGTGAAGATTGAGCACGCGGAAGGCCTGGCAGAATGCAGGAAGATGCTTCTTCTGGCAAAGGCAGGGAAGAAGAACGGCTGTCTTATAGAGGGAATGGCCTGTCCCGGAGGCTGCGTGGCCGGGGCGGGAACCAACATTGCCATTGCTCAGGCCGCAAAAGAAGTGGCCAAGTTCAAATCCCAGGCAAAAGAGGCCGTGCCCCAGGAGCCTCAGGAGTAATTTTGTAAATAAAGCCTGCTTCCAGGCAGGCCCCAAAAGGGCCTGTCCGGGGGCAGAGGATGTAGCCCAGGCTGGTTAAGCTTGGGCTATGTTAGGATAAAGCCCAATGCTTATTCTGGCAGAATAGCAATACCTCGGGCAGGAGATGCTGATATTTGTGAGAAAAGAAAAGTAGGAAAGCGGTGGAAGAGCGTATGAAAAAAATTCTGCAGAAATTTGGGAGCATTATACTGGCGCTTGGGGAAGTGCTGGTGGGAGTCTTGTTGTTGATTGATCCGGCGGGGTTTACCGTGGGCATTATCGCCGGGGTGGGCATGCTGCTGACGGCCTTGGGAGTGTTTTTGGTGCTGGCCTATTTTAAGGCGGATCCGGAAGAGGCGGCCATGGGCCAGAACCTGATGAAGGGACTGGGTGCGCTCACAGGGGGAATCTTCTGTATCTTTCGCTCCGACTGGTTTATTGTCACCTTTCCGCTGCTGGCTATGTTCTATGGAATCATCATACTGATCACAGGGATAATGAAAGTGCAGTGGGCAGTGGACATGGTACGTCTGAAGAAGAAGCTCTGGTACTTTCCTGCTGCCGGCGCCGCGCTGACACTGATTGTGGCGGTGGTGGTGCTGCGGAATCCTTTTGCCACCACTGCCGTGCTCTGGACCTTCACGGCGGTGTCTCTGATTGTGGAGGCGGTGGTGGATCTGTTGGGGCTTGTGTTTGAGGGAAAAGGGATAGATGGATTTAAAATCTCTCCCAAGGCAGCCTCAGGGGAGACGTCAAAAGAAGCGGCTATGAAAGAAGCCTCTGCAAAAGAAGCATCCAAAGAGTCTCAGAAGGAAATTCCCAAGGAACTTCTTTAAGGTAAATTTGAATCGGATTGCCGGCCCCGCCCGGGCCGGCGGAAAGGATACGGCATGCAGCAGATTACGGAACAGCAGATTCAGGCCATGGCTCCCAATCCGGCCGCCAACACAAATGGCAAAAAGATCTCTCAGAAGGGCGGTTTCGTCCGTTTGGAAAAGTCAAAAGACGATACTTTTTATCTGGGGGAGTGCAAAGGAAGCGGAAAGAGCAATTATATCACCACGGCCGATTTTATTGACGCCCAGGAGCCGGTGCTTCGGTGCTCCTGTCCCAGCAGGCAGTTCCCCTGTAAGCACGGCCTGGCTCTGCTCTATGAGATGCTGGCGGGAAAGGCCTTCGGGGACTGTGAGATTCCTGAGGATATCCTGAAAAAGCGGGAGAAGAAGCAGGCGAAAGCGGCCAGAGCGGAGAGCCCAGAAGGGCAGGATGGACTGGAGGGAGAGAAGCAGGCGGCAAAGAAGAAAACCACTTCCAAGTCTGGAGGGGCGGCCCGGATAAAGAAATGGAAGAAACAGCTGGAGGGCCTGGCTCTGACGGAGAAGTTGATACGGGAACTTCTGGAGGCAGGCCTGGGCACCATGGGAGGAACGGCCACCGCAGCTTACCGGGATCTGTCCAAACAGCTGGGGGACTACTATTTGCCGGGACCCCAGCGGCTGCTGAACCGACTGATTCTGGAGGTGGAGGCATTTCAGAAGGATCAGGAGGAAAGCCATTACGACAATGCGCTGGATGTTCTGGAGAGGCTTTGGACCCTGGTGAAAAAATCCACCCTGTATCTGCAGGAGAAAACACAGGGCCAGGAGGATCAGGAAGCCAGTCCCCTCTACGAGGAGCTGGGAGGCATCTGGAAACTTTCGGAGCTGGAGGAACTGGGCAGCTGTAAAAAAGATATGCGCCTGGTACAGCTTTCCTTCTGGGTGGAATACGACGAGGCCAGGCGGGAGTACATAGACATCGGATGCTGGGTGGACATCCAGACCGGAGAGATCAGCCTGACCTGCAATTACAGGCCCATAAAGGCACTGAAATACGTGAAGGAAGAGGACAGCGTCTTTGGCGCGGCCCAGGTGGGCATGGCCGCCCTTTACCCAGGGGAGGGGAACCGCCGGGTGCGCTGGGAACATGCGTCCATAGGGGAAGTGCGGGCGGAGGATCTGGGGGCAGTGCGGTCCCTGGCGGCCCGGTCCCTGGCGGCGGAGGCCAAGGCGGCAAAAAATTATCTGAAAAACGCCCTGGCGGCTCCGGTGCTCTATCGGCTGCTTTTTTTTGAGAAGATTGGCCTGGTGGATGACGCACTGGCTCTGATGGATGAGAGCGGCGGCACGATTCTGCTGGGGGATCGGCCGGGACTGGAATCCACCACGGACAGACTCAGGCTGCTTCCCTGGGGCGGGCTCCTGGAAAAACAGGTGCTTTTAGGGGGTTTTTACTATGACAGGCAGGACAGGCGGCTGAAGTTCTGGCCTTTGAGCATTGTGACAGAGGAAGGAATCGTCAGACTCTTATATTAAAATTTCATGCTCTGGTGAGCATCATGGAGTTAGTTTTCTATTAGGAAAGGTGTGGTTAAAATGGATATAACACCCGTGTATGAACTGAGAGAGAGGCTGAAAGTGGGGGCCGTGGCGGGGACGGGCCTGATCACCGAGGACTTCCGGCTGAGGCGGGCTCTGGAGAACCTGGCTCCTCTGGAGAAGGCTTCCCCGGTCTTTGCCCGGATAGGGCAGCTGGCCCGGGCGGTTCTGGAGGAGAACTGTCCGGACAGGGCGGGAGCTCTTCTGGACGCCCTGACCCTGGTGGATGCGGTGCTCTGTACCCAGGGAGTGGTGGACGCAGGCGGGGAACTCCGGCCGCTGCCTGCGGAAAAAGAGGAGCTGCCCCTGTCTGTGACAGAGGTGCCTTATTCTGTGCTCTCCGCTCTTCTGGATGCCCTGTGCCGCTCCGGCAGCGGCAGGTACAGTTATGTGGTGGAACTGCGGCGAGAGCACCCGGAGCTTTTCCAGGATTATCGTGTGCAATCTGCCCTGGTGGCGGCCCTGGGCGCCTCCTACGGGGAACTGGCAGAGAATGCGGCGGAATGGCTGATCCAGGACGGGCACAGCAGCCCTCACACCTGGGAGGCCATAAATCCCCTTCTTCGGAAAGGCTTTGACCCCAAGGGCGGGAAGGAGATGGTGCGTCGGATCCGGGTCATGGAGGAACTGGCCGGTGCGAAGGCCAACAGCTTTTACCTGGAACAGCTTCCTCAGGCGGCCAAGGACGTGCGGACGGCTCTCATCCATGCCCTTGGCTGCAGTCAGGAAAATCAGGAACTATTGCTGAGGATTCGGGCGGAGGAAAAGGGAAACAACAAAAAAATGGTCCACTATGTTCTGGCCTCCATGGAAGGGGAAGAAGTCTGGAAGTTTTTCCGGACTCTGGCGGAAAAGAAGCCACGGGAGGCGCTGACTTTTCTGGAGTGGTCCTCCAGGGAGGAGGCGTCTGAGATTCTGGCTCAGATTTTTCTCCAGGTTCTTGACCAGTGGCAGAAGGGGGAGAGGAAGGCTGACAAGGACACCTATAATATTTTGGAAACCTGTCTTCAGACACTGCCCCGGAAGCGGGGAGAGGCCGCCTGCCGCTGTTACCGTGCGGCTGCAGCTCTGGGCACCGGCCTGGATGTACCCTGGGAGGGCACTAAGGATATAATGCAGTATTACCTGCCCCTGAGAGCGTACCAGAACATGGATCAAGTGTTCAGCCAAGTCATTGGGAATATTTTGCAGTATACCCTGCTGCTGGCGCCGGATCCGGAGCTGGCAGTTCTGGCCCGGGAGCTGTACGACGCTTATGGCGGTGTGTATTTTCCTGCGGCCATGGCCGGGGCCCTGGAGACCAGGTCTCCGGAGGAATGTCAGGAGCTTCTGGAGGATTTTCTGTCCAAGTCAAAGGGAAAGAGCCGGAAGGAGCTGCAGGGAAGGGTTTGGCAGGCCCTGGAGTGCCTGAAAGCCGACGAGGCCGGGAACTATACGCTCTGCACTATGGACACGGACATGATGAGGGAAAGGCAGCGGATGGTCTGCCATCCTGGGAACCCTGTGTCCCCGGGAATGTATGATCTGCTCATGAGCCTGAAAGATTCATGGACCGACCGGCTTCTGGCGGGCTGGATCCGTCCCCGGGAGGAAGAGGGCAGGGAAGAGCTCTGCAACCAGGTGGGAGCGTATCTATACAGCCGCGCCCTGGCTGCCAAGGACAATTATGAATACCTGGAACCGCTGAAAAAGTGGGGATTTAAGGAGTGCAGCGGCCTGGCGGTAAATCATTTCTCCCGCAAAAGGACCAACAGTGTCAGCGCCTGGTCCCTGGAGTGTTATTTCAGAGATATTCCGGGAAGTCCGGAGAGCAGGGCGGCGGAGGCCCGGGGAGTACTGGAGCTGTTCAAGTGCGGAAGGCTTAAGGGGGCCAAGGGCTGCACGGAATTCCTGGAGGAATACATTGCCTGCCCCGATATATAAATCCATAAAGCGATAGGAGAGGAAAGGTATGGAACAGAACAATGTGCAGAGGCTGCCTGCGGAGCAGCTTTTCCAGAAGGAGATTGATGCCCTGATAGCGGCGGAGAAGGATCCTGTCCCCACAGGATGGAGGATGTCACCCCGTTCTGTGCGGACGTATATCTGCGGGGGCACGGCGGGAAAGACAAAGATTACGCCAAAATATATCGGCCAGGAGAGACTGGTGGAAATCGCCATCGCCACCCTGGTCACAGACAGGGCTCTGCTTTTGATCGGGGAGCCGGGCACGGCCAAAAGCTGGCTGTCGGAGCACCTGTGCGCGGCCATCAACGGGGATTCCACCAAGGTGGTTCAGGGTACGGCGGGAACCACGGAGGAACAGATCCGCTATTCCTGGAACTATGCCATGTTAATCGCCCAGGGGCCTTCTCCCGCCGCCATGCTGAAGACTCCCGTGATGACGGCCATGGAGACAGGCACCATCGCCAGGGTGGAGGAGATCTCCCGTTGTGCCAGCGAGGTTCAGGACGCCCTGATCTCCGTGCTCTCGGAGAAGCGAATCTCCGTGCCGGAGCTTGGGATGGAGGTGCCGGCCAGAAAGGGATTTTCCGTCATCGCCACCGCCAACACCCGGGACAAAGGGGTGAATGAGATGTCCGCAGCGCTGAAACGGCGGTTTAACATAGTGGTGCTGCCCACGCCTGCGGATTTGGAGGCGGAGATGGAGATTGTCAGAACCAGGGTGGAACAGCAGGCCGGGAACCTGGATCTGAACGCGGCGATTCCTGACCAGGAGGTGGTGGAGAAGGTCTGCACCATCTTCCGGGAGTTGAGAAACGGCGAGACTCTGGACCGGAGCCAGAAGGTAAAGTCCGCCTCGGGAGTGCTGTCCACGGCGGAGGCCATCTCTCTGCTGTGCAACAGCATGGCTCTGGCAGGGAGCTTTGGCAGCGGTGCCGTCACCGACTATGACCTGGCAGCGGGACTGCAGGGGGCGGTGGTGAAAGAGGAGGAGAAGGATGTTCTGGCCTGGAAGGAATACCTGGAGAATGTGATGAAAAAACGGGGTTCACGCTGGTTGGGACTGTACGAAGCCTGCAGGGAGTTGAATCGGTAAGGAGCGTTCACTATGAGCAAGGAACCTTTCTTTTATGGAATCAGGCACCTGTCCCCGGCGGGGGCATTCTATCTGCGGGAATTTCTGGAGGAGAGACGGCCTAAGCTGGTGCTGGTGGAGGGCCCCTGCGATCTGGGGGATGAACTTGTCCACATGCAGAACCCCAAGGCCAGGCCTCCCATGGCGGTGCTGGCATATACCATGGCGGTGCCCGTGCGGACCATTCTCTATCCCTTTGCGGTTTACTCCCCGGAGTACCAGGCAGTGCTGTGGTGCGGCGAGAACAAGGTCCCCTGCCGGTTTATGGATCTCCCCACAGAGGTTTTCCTGGCTCTGCCCAGGGAGGCGGAAGCGCCGGAAGGGGAGGAAGACCGGCTGGATGTGTACCGGGCTCTGGACGCCAGGACAGGGGAGGACGGCCATGAGACTTTCTGGGAGCGCACCATGGAGCAGGCGGGCACGGCCCAGGGATACCATGCGGGAGCCAATCTTTTCGGAGAGAATCTTCGGGAGCTGACCCGGGAGAGGGAGCAGGACTGGGCGGAGATCCAGCTTCGGGAAGCCTGGATGCGCCGTCAGATCAGAACGGCGGTGGAGGAAGGGGTGGCCCCGGATGACATGGTGGTGGTCACTGGATCCTACCATGTGGAAGGACTGAAAAACTGGTCACAGCCGCCCTCCCGGGAGGAGGAAGAAGCCCTGAAAGCGCTGCCCAGAACAGAGGCCTCCCACACACTGATGCCCTATTCTGACTACAGACTCTCCTCCAGATCCGGCTATGGGGCGGGAAACAGGGCTCCTGCCTACTATGCCCTGGTGTGGGAGGCTTTTTTGAGGGGACAACCCATGGGCACCGCCTACAGCTACCTGTCCAGAATTGCGGCATATCTGCGGGAGAGCGGTACCCCTGTGTCTTCCGCAGGGGTCATAGAGGCGGTGCGGCTTGCCCTGGAGCTTGCCAGGATGCGGGGTGGAAAGATTCCGGCCCTGCGGGATCTGCGGGACGCGGCTGTTACCTGCCTGGGAGAGGGCAGTCTGGCGGCGGTGAGCCTGGCGGTGGCGGACACGGAGATCGGCACTGGCATAGGCAGCCTGCCCGAGGGCATGAGCCGCACCAGCATACAGGAGGATTTCTACCGGCAGATGCGGGAGTTGAAGCTGGAAAAATACCGGGATGTGTCGGCGCAGGATCTCTCCCTTGATCTGCGGGAAAAAAGGAGCGCCGCCTCGGAGAAGTCGGCTTTCCTGGATTTAAACCGTTCTTTCTTTCTGCACAGGCTCCGGGTGCTGGGGGTGAGCTTTGCCCAGACCCAGGCCAGGTGCCAGGACAATGCCACCTGGGCGGAGCAGTGGGTGCTGCGGTGGACCCCGGAGGCGGAGATTGAGCTGGTGGAGTCCGCCCTGAAGGGGGATACCATTCTCCAGGCCTGTGGGGTACAGATGAAGGAACAGGCCCGGGAGGCGGAGAATATGGCGGGAATTGCCCAGGTGATTGAGGACGCCTTTTTCTGCGGTATGGCGGCAGCGGCAGTTTACGCCACGGAGGAACTGGCCCGCCGGGCGGTGGACACGGTGTCCCTGGAAGAACTGGCCCGGACGGCGGAGAAGCTGTCCGTGGTGATCCGGTATGGCAGCATCCGGCGGGTGGACGCCGCTCCCCTGCTGCCCATTCTGGATCGGATCTATTATCGGGCCTGCCTGCTGCTCCCCGGGGCCTGCGTTTGTGATGACGCCGCCTCAGGATCAGTGTCCGCCGCCCTGCAGCAGCTCAACAGCGTGGCCCTGGCCCACGACACTCTGGACCAGGAGAGCCTGGTGTCAGCCCTGTGGCAGGTGGCGGGAAGGGATGACCTGAACACAAAGCTTTCAGGGTTCGCGGCGGCGGTTCTGATGGAGCGGGGACTTATGGGTACGGAGCAGCTGAAACTGGAGGTGCGGCGGAGACTTTCACCGGGAACGCCTGCGGATCTGGGGGCAGGGTGGTTTGAGGGCCTTGCCATGAAGAACCGCTATGCCCTTATCGCCAGACTTTCTCTCTGGGAGAGCCTGGACAACTATCTGGAGACTTTGGACGACGAGGAGTTTAAGCGGGCGCTGGTGTTCCTGCGGAGGGCTTTTGCGGATTTCACCGCCAGGGAGAGGGATGAGATTGCGGAAAATCTGGGAGAGCTGTGGAACTTAAACGGGCAGCAGGTCAGCGAGGCGGTGAACGTCGCCCTGGATACCCAGGAGGCGGGCATGGTGGAGAACCTGGAAGATTTTGACTTTGATTTTTAGTGAGGGCAGCATATGGAAGCAGAGGGAAAGATACGCCGCTGGCGGCTGATCCTGGGACAGGACAGCCAGAACCGGTTTGGACAGATGGGGGACGCTCCCCTGACTGCGCAGCAGGACCTGATGGACCAGGCCCTGGCTGCCATCTATGACAGAACCCAGAACGGGGGCTTCGGCACCAAAGGACAGGGAGGAGGATTGGGCCCTTCCAATCCCAGAATTACCCGCTGGCTGGGAGATGTGCGCAGCCTTTTCGGCCAGGACCTTGTGACCGTGATCCAGGCGGACGCTGTGAACCGGTGCGGGCTCAAGCAGCTGCTCTTTGAGCCGGAGCTGCTTGAGAACCTGGAGCCCGATGTGAATCTGGCGTCCACCATTCTGCTGTTAAAGGAGCAGATTCCCAAGAGCTCCAAGGACAGCGTGCGGCGGTTTATTCAAAAAATTGTGGAGGAGATCAACCGGCTCCTGGAGCAGGACATCCGCCGGGCTGTCACCGCCTCCATCAACCGCAGGAGACATTCCCCCATCCCCTCGGCGGCGGCTCTGGATTTTAAGACCACCATCTCCAGGAACCTGAAAAACTATAATCCGGATCTTGGAACCATTGTGCCGGATCACTACTATTTCTTTGACAGAACCAGTACCACCGCGGCAAACAAGTGGACGGTGATCCTTGACATAGACCAGAGCGGCTCCATGGGAGAGTCCGTGATCTACTCTTCGGTTATGAGCTGTATTCTGGCCAGCATGTCCAGCCTGCGCACCCGGGTGGTGGCCTTTGACACCAATATCGTGGATCTGACGGAAAAGTGCGACGATCCGGTGGAACTTTTGTTTGGATTTCAGCTGGGGGGAGGTACCAATATTGAGCAGTCCGTGGTATACTGCGAAAAATATGTGGAGAATCCTGCCAAGACCTTGTTTTTCCTGATCTCGGACCTGGAGGAAGGGGGAAACCGGGCGGGACTTCTGCGCCGTCTGGAGGAGATGAAGGCCTCCGGAGTGACGGTAATCTGCCTTCTGGCCCTGGCCGACGGGGGCAGGCCCTATTATGACGCCCAGATGGCCCAGCGCATTGCCGGACTTGCCATTCCCTGTTTTGCCTGCAATCCCCAGATGCTGCCCCAGCTTTTGGAGAGGGCTTTCGCCGGAGCGGACCTGGGAGCTTTTATGAAGGAGTTTGAGAAGAGGAAGAGCTGACAGGGGCGCCGGAGGCCGTCGATTTTACCCAAAACAGGAGGGGCTTTTTTTCGCAAACTGAAAATGTATAGGAAATTGCTGTTTTTTATAAGATATTTCAAAATAAAAATCGGAAAAACAGCCAATTTTTTGAAAAAACCACTAGCCATCCCCTGGACGATTTGGTAAAATAGAAGGAAAAGGCGGGCAAGGGGTGTGTGGTATGAAGGGCATGAAGTGGAAAAAAGGGATGGCGGTCTTTTTGAGTCTTCTGCTGACGGTTTGCATGTTCAGCGGTCTGGTCTGTAGCTCTGCCGGCGCGAAGGGGAAGAGAAATGTAAAGGTGGCCTTTTTTCCCATGAATGGGTACAACGAGAAGCGTGTGGACGGAAGCTTCGGAGGTATGGATGTGGAATACCTGGAGGAGCTGTGCCGGTATGCGGGCTGGGAAGTGGAGTATGTGGACTGCGGAAGCTGGGATGAGGCCCTGCGGCTGCTGACGGACAAGAAGGTGGATCTGGTGGGCACCGCCCAGTACTCGGCAGAGCGCGCGGCCGTGTACCAGTATGCGGATCTTCCCAGCGGCTACACTTTCGGCATTATTGCCACCAATTCCGACAGCTCCCTGGCCTATGAGGATTTTGAGGCCATGAAGGGGATCACTTTCGGAATGGTGCGCACCTATGTGCGAAGGGAAGAATTTCTGCACTATCTGGCAGACAATGGGATCAGATCCCCCAAAATCAAACAGTACGGTTCCACGGCCCAGTTACAGGAGGCTCTGGACCGGGGGGAAGTGGATGCCATGGTCCATACCTTTATGGAGATTGAGGAGGGACAGCGCCTGATAGGACGTTTTGCCCCCAGGCCTTTCTACTATATCAGCTACCGCGGCAATGACGATGTGATGCGGGAGCTGAATTATGCCATTGCGGATCTGAAGATGAACGAGCCGGAGCTGGAGACAAAGCTCATGAACGAGTTCTACCAGAGCCGTCTGGACAAGACAATTGTGTTCACCACGGAGGAGAAGAATTATATCGCCCGGACGGACAAGGTGGTGGTGGGCTACTTTGACGGATATTATCCCTTCCTCTATGAGGACGAGGGAGAGTGCAGGGGTCTGACCAAGGAGCTGATGGAAGGGGCTGCCGCGGTGGCGGGGCTTGTGCTCTCCTGGCATAAGGTGGCCAGTCCCCAGGAGGCCAGCCGGGCTCTGCAGGACGGGGTGATTGACATTATGTCCTACTGTGTCCACACGGCGGGAGAGGTCAGCGACCTTCGGCTGGTGAAGCTGAAAGATTATGTGCAGATTCCCCTGGTGCTTGTGATGAAGAAGGGACGTGACCTGCACTCTGTGGGAACCCTGGCCACAGTGGACTACCTGGCCGGGGAGGCAGGGAATGTGGTGGATCTGGAATCCACCTCCCTTCTGCTGTGCAATACACAGCAGGAGTGTATGGATGCGGTGAAGGACGGCAGGGCGGATGCGGTGCTCTGCGACGGATATCTGGCGGAGTACCTGCTGAGTGCGGAAATGCGGTATTATGACCTGGAGGTGAAAAGCGTCCTCAGCGGGGAACACGGCATTTCCATGGCCTGCCGGGGGAATGACACCCAGCTTGCAGGGATTCTGGGCAAGACGATTCTCACCATTGACGCCAGGGCGGTAAACGATTATATGCTGGAGAGGAATGTCTACTCCCTGGCCAGCGTCAGCCAGTTCATACAGAATCACAGTTTCAGCATTATTCTTATTCTGCTTCTGGTCATGACAGTGATTATCCTTGGGGCGGTGCGCACAGTCCGGGACACCATGCGGATCCGGAAGCTGATGTACAAGGATGTGGAGATTGACATTGGAAATCTGAATTATCTGATCTATTGGGGAAAGAGAACTCTTCTGCCGGAGAGGATGCGCCAATCCTATGCCATGGCTTATCTGAACATTGTCCAGTTCCAGCGCTACAAGGTGGTGTACGGGTGGAACAATGGGCATAAGCTTCTGGTCTCCATCGCAGGAGCCCTGTCTCAGTGCGTGAACGGAAAAGGGGAAGTCTGCGCCAAGGCCGACGGGGATCATTTTGCAATTCTGCTCTCTGCGGAGGAGGGGGATGTGACCAAAAGGGTGAAGGAGATTGAGGCTTTTGTGGAGGAGCGGATCTTCCAGGATACAGGGAACAAGGTGGAGATCCAGATGGGGGTCTATTACATTCCCCAGAGCAGCGTTGACCTGAGAGGGGCCATCGTCTGCGCCAGCCAGGCCATCGACTTTATCCAGGACAGCGGGGACGGAAATATCAAGGTCTATGACGACTCCATTGAAAAGATCATCAGGGATCGCCATGAGAGGGAACAGCTTCTGGACTCTGTGGAGATTGAGGGTAATTTCGCCACCTACTATCAGGCAAAGGTGGATGTGAGGACGGAGAAGATTGTGGGGGCGGAAGCCCTGGTGCGCTTTTTGGATCCCACGGAGAAGGGGGCCGTGAAGTCTCCGGGATTTTTCGTGCCGTACTATGAGCAGACCGGCAGAGTCACGGAGATAGATTTCTTTGTGCTCAGGTGTGTCTGCAGAATGCTCCGCAGGAGGCTGGACCGGGGGGATGCCGTGGTGGCTGTCTCCTGTAACTTCTCCAGGATGCATTTTACCAAGCCGGATTTTGCGGATCGCTTCGAGAAAGTTCTGGAGGAGTACCATGTGCCCAAGGAGCTTATTGAGGTGGAGATCACGGAGACGCTGGTTATGGAAGAGATGGAAGAGCAGACGGCGGAGCAGACATTGGATGAACTGCACTTGAAAGGAGTGCGGCTCTCCATTGACGATTTCGGGGCGGGATATTCCTCTCTGGGGGTTATTGAGAAGATTCCGGCGTCGGTGATCAAACTGGATCGTTCCTTCCTTCTGAACCAGGAGGACAGGGACCGGCAGGTGAAGATTATGAAGAGCATTGTGGATCTGGCGGATGAACTGGGGGCGCAGATTGTCTGCGAAGGGGTGGAGACGGAAGCGGACGTGGAGCTGATGCGGGAGATCGGAGCCCGGGTGGCTCAGGGATACCGCTACGCCAGGCCGGTGCCCGAGGCAGAGTTCGAGGCACGCCTGACGGAAAATGCAGGGGATGTGGCATAAAAAAATGTTGACAAATTATGTTATCCCGTCTATAATAAGACAGTGTGTGAAGAGGAAATGTTGATTTCGTCCATGGGAGCCGAATATGCTGATAAATTTATCCGATGTTCTCACAACGGAAGGCATGCAGATTTCAAGAGAAGTGATGCTGGAGATGCCGTGTTTTTCTCAGGGGGCTCAAAGTTATGAGATCCTGTCCAAATCTCCTGTGACCTTTGTGTTTACGAACACAGGGGAGGGAAAGGCCAGGCTGGAGGGGAAGGTTTCCCTGAAGGTTCAGGGAGCTTGTGACCGCTGTCTTACGCCGGTGCCCGTGGAGCTGAATCTGGATTTCGGGCAGCAGGAGATATCCCTTCAGACAGGACTGGAGGAGGGGTACATGGAAGGCTCCTGCCTGGACACGGAAGCCTTCGTACACAATGAGATTCTTGTCAGCTGGCCGGGGAAGATTCTGTGCCGGGAAGACTGCAGGGGGATATGCCCTGTCTGCGGCCGGGATCTGAACAAGGGAGACTGCGGATGTGACACTTTCGTTCCAGACCCCCGTATGGCTGTAATACAAGATATTTTCCACGCAGATAAGGAGGTGTAAGCGATATGTCTATTTGTCCTAAGAATAAATCTTCCAAGAGCAGAAGGGATAAGAGAAGAGCCAATTGGAAGATGACTGCCCCTACCCTGGTAGCGTGCAGCAGGTGCGGTGAACTTACGGTTCCCCACAGAGTATGCAGAGCCTGCGGTTCTTATAATAAGAAGCAGGTCATCAGTGTTGACGCTTAAGCTGTGCCTTTATTGAAGAGCATATGTTTGGTGGCAGTTCAGGGCGTTCCAAAGGACGCCCCTTTTCTTATGCCTCATTCTATGCTCTGTTTCTTTACTTATAAGAAATCACTTATATGAAAAAAATCTTGATTTTTCCTTAAGGTTAATTTATAGTGAAAATGTGGAAGGAAGGGTCCGATGGGTGAGATGGTGAATGTGGCTGTGGATGCCATGGGAGGGGACAATGCCCCCGGCGAGATTGTCAAAGGGGTCGTGGAAGCCCTGAACGCAGACAGGCGCATCAAAGTTTTCCTGGCAGGGCGGGAACCCCTGATCCAGGAGGAACTGAAGAAATATACTTACGACCCGGAGCGCCTGGAGGTGGTCCACGCCCAGGAGGTTATCGAGACCGGAGAACCGCCGGTGATGGCAGTGCGCCGGAAAAAGGATTCCTCCATTGTAAAATGCATGTATCTGGTGAAGGAGGGGGAGTGCGACGCCCTTGTATCCGCAGGGAGCACCGGGGCGCTGCTGGTGGGCGGCCAGGTGATTGTGGGCCGCATCAAGGGCGTGGAGAGACCGCCCCTGGCCCCTCTTATCCCCCATATGGACGGCGTAAGCCTTCTCCTGGACTGCGGGGCCAATGTGGACGCAAGGCCCGGTCAGCTGCTGCAGTTTGCCAAGATGGGCAGCGTCTATATGGAGCATGTGATCGGTGTGGCCAATCCCAGAGTGGGGCTTGTGAACATCGGTGTGGAGGAGGAGAAGGGCAATGCCCTCACCAAGGAGGCATACCCCCTGCTGCGGCACTGTCCGGAGATCAATTTCATCGGAAATGTGGAGGCCAGGGACATTCCCCTGGGGGCGGCGGATGTGCTGGTGTGCGAGGCCTTTGCAGGAAATATTGTGCTGAAGATGCTGGAGGGCGTCAGCGGTGCTTTGATACAGAAGATCAAGGCGGGCATGATGAGCTCGCTGCGGAGCAAACTGGGAGCGGCACTGGTAAAGCCCGCTTTAAAGCGGACGCTGAAAGGGTTCAGCACCGAAGAGTACGGCGGCGCGCCGCTTCTGGGGCTCAACGGTCTGGTGGTGAAGACTCACGGGAGCAGCAGCGCGGTGGAGATCAGGAATTCTATTCTTCAATGCATAGCATTTAAAGAACAGAATATAAATCAAAAAATCAAGGAACAGGTAGTCCTGGGGGATTGAGGAAAGGAGAAGAGCATGGAATTTGAAAAGTTGAAGCAGGTGATCGCAGATGTGCTGAATGTGGATCCGGATGAGATCAGCATGGAATCTACTTTTGTAGATGATCTGGGGGCAGATTCTCTGGATGTATTCCAGGTGATCATGGGTATCGAAGAAGAGTTCAGCATTGAGATTCCCACAGAGAAAGCGGAGAAGATCTCCACTGTGGGGGAAGCAGTGGAACTGATCAAAGACGCGTTAAATTGAAGGCTGTCAGGGCGTGTTTGAATGGTGTGTTCAAACACGCCCTGGTACTCCATATACGAAGTTTCTGTGCTGATTTCTGAGCATAGGTGATCTTTGACTGCGTTTCACGGCTGACAAACAGTTCTGTATTCTGGAGTTCTGGTCCAAAACGGAAGCGCTGAGTCCTGAAAAACCGCAGGTGATCCGGGGGACTTCAAAAATTTATGAGGGAAGAAAAATGCTGTCTGATTATACCATGGAACAACTGGAGGAGCGCATCGGTTACAAGTTCGGCAACCAGATGCTGCTGAAGCAGGCTGTGACCCACAGTTCCTTCGCCAATGAACAGAGGATAAACAGGGGGGAGAACTATGAACGGCTGGAATTTCTGGGGGACGCCGTGCTGGAGCTGGTGTCCAGCGACTTTCTGTTTCGAGAGCATGCCGCCATGCCCGAAGGCAGGCTGACCCAGCTGCGGGCATCCCTGGTCTGTGAGCCGGCTCTGGCCTTCTGCGCCCGGGATCTGGATCTGGAGAAATTCATTCTCCTTGGCAGGGGAGAGGAAGTCACAGGAGGCCGTGCCCGGGACAGCATCGTCTCCGACGTTATGGAGGCCGTCATCGGCGCTGTGTACCTGGACGGGGGCATGGAGTCGGCGAAAGCCTTTATCTACCGTTTTATCCTGTCCGATCTGGAGGACCGGCAGCTGTTTTATGACAGCAAAAGCAAGCTCCAGGAGAAGGTTCAGGGCAGACTGAAAAAGGAACTGCACTATGTGCTGGAGGAGGAAGCCGGTCCGGAGCACGACAAGACATTCTATGTGTCCGTGTATGTGGAGGAAGAAAAACTTGGCACCGGCACAGGAAGGACAAAAAAGGCGGCAGAGCAGCAGGCAGCATATAGGGCGCTTCTGCTTCTGAGGGATAGGGAATGTATTTAAAAAGCATTGAGGTGCAGGGGTTTAAATCCTTTGCAAACAAGATTATTTTTCAGTTCCACAACGGTATTACCGGAATTGTGGGGCCCAATGGAAGCGGGAAGAGCAATGTGGCGGACGCTGTCCGCTGGGTGCTGGGGGAGCAGCGGATCAAACAGCTGAGGGGCGCCAGCATGCAGGATGTCATTTTCTCGGGCACGGAGAACAGAAAGCCTTTGAGTTATGCCTATGTGGCCATCACCCTGGACAACGGGGACCATCAGCTCGCCATAGATTTTGACGAGGTGACTGTGGCCAGGCGGATCTACCGTTCCGGAGAAAGTGAATATCTGATCAACGGCAGCGCCTGCAGGCTGAAGGACGTGAATGAACTTTTCTATGACACAGGAATAGGAAAAGAGGGATATTCCATCATAGGCCAGGGCCAGATCGACAAGATCCTAAACGGTAAACCGGAGGAGCGCCGGGAGCTTTTCGACGAGGCGGCGGGTATTGTAAAATTCAAGCGCCGGAAGGCGGCGGCCCAGACCAAACTGGAGAATGAGAAGCAGAACCTGGTGAGGGTCAACGACATATTGACGGAGCTGGAGAAGCAGACCGCTCCTCTGGAGCGTCAGGCCGAGACGGCGAAAGTTTACCTGCGCAAAAGGGAGGAACTGAAAAATCTGGATGTGAATGTGTTTCTGCTGGAGAATGCCCGTCTGAGAGAAGAGCTGCGGGATCTGGAAGAAAAATACGGTCTGGCCAGCGGGGATCTCACTCAGACAAAGACTGAGTACGAGGGGATCAAGGAGGAGTACGGGCGTATCCAGAAGGAGATAGAGGCCCTGGAAGCCGCCGTGGCCCAGGCAAGGGACACGGTGACAGAGGCGGGGCTGACCCGCAGCAGGCTGGAAGGGGAGATGAATGTCCTGAAGGAGCAGATTAACTCTGCCAAGGGCAGCGAGGCCCATCTGAACAGCCGTCGGAGCGCCCTGGAAGAGGAGATTGCCGTCAAGGAACAGGATCGGGCAGGGCTTATGTCCGAGAAGAGTCAGGCGGACGGGAAAGTCCAGGAGCTGGCGGAGGAAGCTGCCGCCGCCAGGGAGAAACTGGAGGAGATCCAGCAGGGGATTGCCCTTTTGGAGGAACGCATTGAGGATGGCAAGAACACCATTATCGAGGAGCTGAACCAGAGGGCCACAGTGAAGACCCGCCTGGGGCGTTTCGACACCATGATGGAGCAGGTGAACATCCGCAGGGCCGAGCTGAATTCCCGGCTGCTGCGGGCCAAATCCGACGAGGTGGCCAGGGAGGAGAACCTTCGGAAGCTGGAGGGGGCTTTTGCCGTTGTCACAGAGGAGATCCGTGTCATAAAGGAGCGGGAGGCTGTGCTGGAGCAGGAGCTCAACGGATTCCGGGAGGAACTCACCCGTCAGGACGCAGGTCTTCGGGAGATACAGGATACTTATCACAGGGAAAAATCCAGGCTGGAGGCGCTGTACAACCTGGCCGAGCGCTACGAGGGCTACGGCGGCAGCGTGAAAAGAGTCATGGAACAGAAGGACCACACCAGGGGCATTATCGGCGTGGTGGCGGACATTATCCAGGCAGAGAAAAAGTACGAGACGGCCATTGAGACCGCCCTGGGGGGCAGCATACAGAACATTGTCACCGACAACGAGGACACCGCCAAAAAGATGATCGCCTTCCTGAAGGAGAACAAATTCGGCAGGGCCACCTTTCTGCCCCTGACCAGTCTGGCTGGTTCCCAGGGACTCCGGAACCGGGAAATCCTGGCGGAACAGGGCGTGGTGGGTACGGCGGATACCCTGGTGTCCATAGAGGATCGCTACAGGGATGTGGCCCTGTCCCTGCTGGGGCGCATTGTGGTGGTGGACAACGTGGACAACGCCGTCAACATTGCCAGGAAATACCGCCACAGCGTCCGCATGGTGACGCTGGAGGGAGAACTTTTCTCCCCCGGCGGCGCCATCAGCGGCGGCGCCTTTAAAAACAGCAGTAACCTGCTGGGCCGCCGGAGGGAGATTGACGAGCTGGAGAACCGGGTTCGGGATCTGCAGGGGAAGATTGAGAACAAGACTCAGGAAATCGAGGAAGTCAAGGCCAGACGCACCAGACTTCGGGTGGATCTGGAGGCTGTGAAGGGAGATATTCAGAGAAAATCCATTGAGCAGAACACCGCCAGGCTCAATATCAGCCAGGCCAGGGAGCGTATGGAGGAGGATGTGGAGAGCACAGCCTCCATGCGGACGGAAGAGAAGGAAATCGAGGGAAAGATCCTGCAGATCCGCAGGGACAAGGAAGCCGTGCAGCAGGAGCTGGCCCAGAGCGAGGCTTTGGAAGAGCGTCTGCAGAAGGAAATCGCCCAGGCCCAGGAATCTCTGGTTCAGAGCAGGGAGCAGGAAACACAGGCCGCTGCCCTGGTGGCCCAGAGAGATCTGAAGGCGGAGAAAATGCGCCAGGCCCTGGATTTCCAGCAGAGCAATGTGGATCGTATAGAAGGGGAACTGGCCCGGTGCCGGTCAGAGCTGGAGGAAGTGCTGACTGCTCTGGAGGAGAACAGCCGGGAGGCGGAGCGCAAAAAGGAAAGCATCGGGGAGATCGAGAAGACCATTCAGGCTTCCTACCAGGCCCAGGACGCTTCCCAGGCCAGGCTCAGAGAGTCGGAAGCCCAGAGGGAGGAGCTGGCCGCAAAGCAGAAGGGATTTTTTGCGCGCAGAGAGGAACTCTCGGAGAAACAGGCTTCCCTGGACAAGGAAGTGTACCGCCTGAACGCTCAGAAAGAGCGTTTGGAGGAATCCCTGGAGACCCAGATCAATTTTATGTGGGATGAGTATGAAATCACTTTAAGCGATGCCGCAGCCATCCGGAATGAGGAGATGACGGATCTGGCCGCCATGAAGAAGGAGATTGCCTCTCTGCGGGATCAGATCAAGAAATTGGGGGATGTGAATGTGAATGCCATTGAGGACTATCGGATTCTCATGGAACGGTTCACCTTTATGAAGACCCAGAGGGATGACCTGGTGGAGGCGGAGAAGACCCTGGAGGGCATTATTGCGGAACTGGACGCGGCCATGCGGAAGCAGTTCCAGGAAAAATTTGCGGAGATCGGCCGTGAGTTTGACAAGGTGTTCAAGGAACTTTTCGGAGGGGGAAAGGGAACCCTGGACCTTATCCAGGAGGAGGATATTCTGGAGGCGGGTATCCGTATCACCGCACAGCCCCCGGGAAAGAAACTTCAGAACATGATGCAGCTCTCCGGCGGGGAGAAGGCCCTCACCGCCATCTCTCTGCTGTTTGCCATCCAGAACCTGAAGCCCTCCCCTTTTTGTCTGTTGGATGAGATTGAGGCCGCGCTGGATGACTCCAACGTGGGAAGATTTGCAAAATACCTGCACAAGCTCACAAAGAACACACAGTTCATTGTGATCACCCACAGAAGAGGTACCATGGAGCAGGTGGACAGACTCTATGGTATTACCATGCAGGAGAAGGGTGTCTCCACGCTGGTGAGCGTCAGTCTGATTGACAAGGATCTGGAGGACTAAATTTTAAGATCGGCCCACGAGCCGGAAGGAATCCACCGGATTTTCCGACAAATCCAAAAAACAGATGGGGGAAAGATGAGCGAGGGAAAGAAAGGCTTTTTTGCCAGGCTGAAGGAAGGTCTGGCCAAGACAAGGAATCATATTGTCAGGGGAATTGACGCGGTGTTCAGCGGCTTTTCAGCCATAGACGATGATTTCTACGAGGAACTGGAGGAGATTCTGATCATGGGGGACATCGGCGTCAACGCCACCACGGAGATTGTGGGACGACTGAAGCGCCAGGTGAAGGAGCAGCATCTCAAGACGCCCCAGGAGTGCAAACAGCTGCTCATAGACGGCATCAAAGAGCAGATGCGCGTGGGGGAGACCGCCTATGATTTTGAGGAACAGCAGTCGGTGATTATGGTCATCGGCGTCAATGGGGTGGGAAAGACCACTTCTGTGGGTAAGCTTGCCGGAAAACTCAAGGATAACGGCAGGAAAGTGCTCATTGCCGCCGCGGATACCTTCCGGGCCGCCGCCGGGGAGCAGCTGGCAGAGTGGGCCAGACGGGCCGATGTGCCGGTGGTGGGAGGCAGCGAGGGAGCGGACCCTGCCAGCGTGGTCTTTGACGCGGTCAATGCCGCCAGGGCCAGGGGGGTGGACGTGCTGCTGATCGACACGGCGGGACGTCTTCACAACAAGAGAAATCTCATGGAAGAGCTGCGGAAGATGAACCGCATTGTGGACAAGGAATTTCCCAATGCCCACAGGGAGAACCTGATTGTTTTAGACGGTACCACCGGGCAGAACGCTCTGGTGCAGGCCAGGGAATTCGGCCAGGTGGCGGAGCTCACGGGCATTATTCTCACCAAGATGGACGGCACTGCAAAAGGAGGAATTGCAGTGGCAATCCAGTCGGAGCTGAAGGTGCCGGTAAAGTACATCGGGGTGGGAGAGACCATTGAGGATCTGCAGAAATTTGACTCGGATGAGTTTGTAAACGCACTCTTTGACATAAAACGGGAGGAGTCCTCTGGGGAAGAGGAGCAGGGAGCGCAGTAAGACAGTCAGATAAGGAAGAAGGGATGGAAGGATGACACAGGATTTACCCATGGAAAGTTTTACCCTGGAAAAATTTAAGAAGGCTTCCGAGATTGTCCGGAAGGTAACATCGGAGACAAAGCTGGTGTACAGCGAATTCCTCAGCGGACAAACCGGCAACAAGGTCTATCTGAAGCCGGAAAATATGCAGCGCACCGGCGCATATAAACTCCGGGGTGCATATTATAAGATGAGCATGCTCCAGGAGGAGGAGCGGGCCAGAGGGCTTGTGACCGCCTCCGCAGGAAACCACGCCCAGGGAGTGGCTTACGCGGCCCAGTGTTTTGGGGCAAAAGCCACCATTGTCATGCCCACGGCCACGCCGCTGATCAAGGTAAACCGCACCAAGGGATACGGCGCGGAGGTGGTACTGCACGGTGATGTGTATGACGATGCCTGCGCCAAGGCGCTCTCTCTGGCAGAGGCAAATGGGTATACTTTCATTCATCCATTCGACGATTTGACGGTTGCCACCGGCCAGGGGACCATTGCCATGGAGATTCTGGAGGAGCTGCCGGAGGTGGACTGTATTCTGGTGCCCATCGGGGGCGGTGGTCTGGCCACGGGTGTGTCCGTTTTGTCCAAACTGGTCAATCCCAGGATCCGGGTTGTCGGCGTGGAGCCCGCAGGGGCCTGCTGTATGAAGGCATCTCTGGAGGAGGGAAATGTGGTCACGCTGCCTAAGGTGAGTACCATTGCGGACGGCACGGCGGTAAAGACTCCCGGCGGCAGGCTTTTCCCCTACATCCAGAAAAATATTGACGAGATTATCACTGTGGAGGATGAGGAGCTTGTGGTGGCATTCCTGGATATGGTGGAAAACCACAAGATGGTGGTGGAGAACTCCGGCCTGCTGACGGTGGCGGCGCTGAAACACCTGGAACTGCGGGACAAGAAGGTGGTTTCCATCTTAAGCGGGGGAAATATGGATGTGATCACCATGTCCTCGGTGGTGCAGCAGGGCCTGATTATGCGGGACAGGATCTTTACCGTGTCCATTCTCATGCCCGACAAGCCCGGGGAGCTTCACAGGGTGTCCGGCATTATTGCAGATGTGAATGGAAACGTCATCAAACTGGAGCACAATCAGTTTGTCACCATCAACAGAAATGTGGCCGTGGAGCTGCGGATCACCATGGAGGCCTTTGGCACGGAGCACAAGCGTCAGATTATGGAGGCCCTGGAGAAGGCGGGATATCCGCCGGAACTGGTGCGCACCAATATCTGATTTTCCATAGTAATTCGTTTAATTTGGAAAAACGCGCGCATGCTATGATGGATGAAGCGGTGATTGGAAAGGGGCATGGGCATGAATCTGAATAAGGAACAGAAACAGAAGAAAAGCTGGAAGCGGAAGGTGGCGGATTATCTGACCCTTACGGTGGGCGCCATGATCTATGCCATTTCCATCAGTCTATTTCTGGATCCCAATTCCCTGGCCCCTGGCGGGGTAACAGGAATCTCTATTATCCTGAACAGGATCACGGGGGTGGAGACAGGAACATTGATGTTTGCGGTGAACATTCCCATTCTGCTTCTGGGCATGTGGAAGTTTGGCTGGAAGTTTATTCTGTCCACCCTCTACTGTACTTTTCTGGGCTCTCTTTTCACCAATCTTCTTACTCCTCTGGGGGCAGTCACCAGGGATCCTCTTCTGGCTGCTCTGGCGGGAGGTGCGCTTATGGCTCTGAGTCTGGGGCTGATCTTCAAGGCGGGAGCCACTTCCGGGGGCACGGATATCATTATCAAGCTGCTGCGGATCAGAATACCCCATCTGAAGACAGGAGTGCTGTTTCTGGTGACAGATGCCACCATTGTGACCGCTTCCGCCGTGGTGCTCAAAGACATTGACACCGCGCTGTATGCGGGGCTGGTGGTTATTGTCAATTCCATTCTGTTTGATGTAGTGCTGTATGGTCGGGACGGAGCCAAGATGCTTTTCATTGTCAGCGACTGTCCTGAGGCCATTGTAAAAAGGCTTCTGGAAGATCTGGATGTGGGGGTGACTTATCTCTCCGGCCGGGGAGCTTACAGCGAGAAGGAGAAAGATGTGGTGCTCTGTGTGATGAAAAAGCATCTTTCCCCCAAGGCGGAGGAGATTATCCGCCAGGAGGATCCGAAAGCCTTTATGATTGTGGCCAGCGCATCCGAGATCTACGGGGAGGGGTATAAAAATATTTTCAGTGAAAAGCTCTGAAACTTTGCATTGCCAGTTGACGGTGGCATTCTTAAGAAGTATAATCAATTAGATTGTCAAATGCATAAAGAGAAAAAATGGAAAGGAAGGCGGCTAGATGAGGCAGTTTTTTGGCATGAGTGAGAGCGGAAATTTGTCGGAGGCAGTCCGCGGTCTGGAAAGACCCCAGTTTATTATGCTGATGTCTAACAGCGACCAGTTTGAGGCGCATGTGAAAGCTCTGGAGGCACGCTATCCGGGGGTGCCCAGTATTGGATGTATTGGTATGAGCTATGATACCAGGATAGTGGAAAAGGGTGTGGGGGTGGCTGCTTTTTTGGACGGTGTCAGCGCCACGGCAAATGTGCTGGAGCAGGTGTCTACCATGCCAGTGAAGTATATCCGGCGTCTGGAAGAGGACCTGACAAAGGTAGATGCTTCATCAAGCAATACGGTGTGCATAGATTTCTGCGCCGGAAATGATGCCTGTGTGCTGACCACTATTAATTCGGTCCTGAAGAAGAGAAAGATTCAGCTTGTGGGAGGCACGGGGGATGGTGGAAAAGTCTCCATGTGCGGCAGGATCTATGAGGATTCTGTGGCTTATGCCCTGGTGAAGAACAACGGCGGCAGGGTGAAGACATACAAAGAGAATATCTACCGTCAGCTGGGGAATTACCGTTTTATCGCTTCCAACACGGACAGGGCAAACTACATAATCGGTTCTCTGAACGGGCAGCCGGCCAAGCAGGTGTACGAAAATATCCTTCATGTGACGGATCAGGAGATCCTGACTCAGACTTTCAAGAATCCTTTCGGTAAGCTCAACGGGGATGACACCTGCATTGTCTCCATTAAAGATGTCAGCGGCAATGCCCTGGCGTGTTTTCGCCAGGTAAATGACTCGGATGTGTTGAATCTGCTGCAGCTGGCAGATTATAGAGAAGTAGTTCGGGAGACCATTGAGACCATCTGCAGGGAATTTCCCAGGCGCTCGGCGGTTTTCTCTGTGAACTGTCTGTTCCGGTATAAGCTTTTCAGCGAACAGGGATACATGCAGAAGTACCTGCAGGACATGGGGGCTTTGGGTTCCCATGCAGGCCTGGTGGGATACGGGGAGCATTACAATAATCGTTTTGTGAACCAGTCCATGACCTGTGTTGTCTTTGAATAGAGGTACAGCAAAAATTTGAAGCGGGGTATGAGAATGATTTTTTCTAGAAAGGATTCAAATAAACAGGGCCGAAACAGTCATGAGGATAAAAGCCTCTATCCTGTGCTTCATGTGGCAGACAGCCTGAAGGAATATGAGAAAGAACTTGCGCGCAAAGAAGTGGAATCTCTGTTTGAACTGGGGCAGGTGGAGGGAACTTTCTCCAAGGTGCTCAGTGAAGCGGACCATTTTCAAATGCAGCTGGAGGAGTTTGGGGAGTCTTTCTCCAATATCAACCAGGCGGCAGGACATTTTGAGAAAGTAAAAGGGGAGATTACTCGGACGGTGGACAGAGCCCAGGGCATGGTGGAGGATCTGAAGGTCACATCCCAGGAAGTGCAGAAGGCATATGGGGATATGGAGAGCACTTTTGAGTTGTTGGAGAATGCCATTGAGGGCATTCAGAAGTGCATGGCCAAGATTAAGTCCATCGCGGATGAGACCAATATCCTTGCCATCAATGCTTCCATTGAGGCTGCCAGGGCAGGAGAGCAGGGCAGGGGCTTTGCGGTGGTGGCTGAGAAGGTCCGGGAACTGGCGGCGGATATCAAGGAGCTGACAGAGGAGGTGGACTCGGGAGTCCATGCGGTGGAAACCGGTGCGGATAAGCTCAGCAGCAGCATACAGGAGTCCAACCAGACTTTGAGTCAGGGTGTGGGCCTTGTGAACGGCACCGGTGAGTCCTTTGTCCAGATAATTTCTGCGGCGGAGGGAGCGGCCGGGGTGCAGACGGAGATCTCCGGTGTGATTCAGAATTCTCAGAGGGCCCTTCAGGAGATCTGCCGGTATTTTGACGGCATCAGGGATCAGTACCAGGAAGTGGTAAAACACATTAAGCAGGCAAGCATGCTGGGAACCACCAAAAGCGCCATGTTTGAAGATGTGGACAATATGCTCTCCCAGATTCCTCCCATTATCAGTGAGAAGGAATAAAGTTAATGTTGTGAAGGAACTGGAAGGGTATGTTATGGTAATATGGTAATGGAATAATGATATGGAATCAGGGCGGGAAGGCCAGGGCTTTTCCGTCTTTTTTTGTGTGGATCTCTCTGGAACTTTGGGGTATACGGTCAGCAGCGCAGCAACCGGAATTGCTTAAAAATATTGATAATTTTGCCCCTTTTTCAGGTGATCAGGAGGCAAATTTGCGGGCTGAGGGGAACGGGGAGACGGCACTGGGGAGGAGAGAGAAGGTGATTTTGGAGGCAGAAAAAAGAGTTTGAATTTATGATATAAGATATAAAACGGAGCTGTATTGTGGAATATAGTGAATTTACCGATCTGGTCAATGGCAGGATATGCTTTTTATCACCCTGGTCAATGCCTGTTTTTGCTGTCTGGGCCGGTCAAAGTGTTTTGAATAAATGCTGCATAATCGTATGGTAAACTACCGAAAAATATGGTAGACTTATTCCTGAGATAATCTTTTAGGCGATTGATTTTGTTAGACGTGTTGTTGAAAAATTCGGTTTTTGAACATTGGGAACGGAGGAAAAAGGCATGGAAAGATTATGGGGTGAGATACGTTATTTTCTCCGGCATAAGCTTTTTGTCACAGCCACAATAATTGCAGCGGTATGCGGTTATGGTTTTGCCATCACCCATGAGAGCATCGGTGTGGATGATACGATGGTTGGGTTTTATCTGGATGATGGAATGGAAGTTGTAATGGGGCGTTGGACCATATTTTTAATCAATAAACTGTTCCATATGAGTGAGTTTTCTCCTTTTATGACAGAACTTGCCGGGGGGGTATTTTTGTTGGTGGCAGGGGTCCTGTTTTGTGTCCTGGTCAGGCGTATTTTTGGTGACAGGATTGGAATTCTGGGATACACGGCGTTTGCGTGTACTTTTGTGACATTTCCCTTTATCAGCGAAGTATGGGTGTACTATTATCACGACGGAGTTGATGTTGGATATGTCTTGACGGCTCTGTCCCTGTTGTTCTTTATGGACAGCATGGAAAAGGCCCGCCGGGGCCGGGTTCTCTCTGTTTTTTTCAGCATGCTGTCTCTGTGGGGAGCTGTGGGATGCTATGAGTCTTTTATCATCCTTTACCTGCTGGGTGTTGTGATGATTCTGTTTTTCCGGGGAATGGCAGACAAGGAGCGACTGACTTTTAAGTGGCTGTTTCAGAATCTGTTTCTGTGTGTCTGTGGGGCGGCAGGGTGCATTGTCCTGCGTTTTGTCATACAAAATATTATTATCGTGCTTTTTTCTCTTCCCAGGGAAGCTTCCAGGGATTTGATTGGCCTGCAGCTGTTTCAGAGCGGGGAACTGCTGCAAAATGTGTTTATGCTGTTGAAAAAATATTGGCTTGTGTACTTTGTCAATGGTGCCGTGTACTTTCCTGTTGCGGTGTATGTGGCGGCAACGGCAGTGTTTGGGGGCGTCTCTGTGGCCTGCACCGTTAAAAAGAAGAATGGGTGGTTTGTTCCTCTGTTCTTTGCCATGATACTCATTCCTGTTATCTTAACCTTTGTGGAACTGAAGCCTCCTCTTTACCGGGCGTGTCAGTATATGCCCTTTTTTGTGGCATCGGCGGTGCTGCTGCTGTATGTGCTTATGGTGCGCAGGAACAGAAGAGAGGAGAAAATTGCGTTCGCAGCACTTACCGCCTGCCTGGTGTGGAATCAGGCTTATGAATCAAATTATAATTTTTATACAGACTATCGAAAGTATGAGTATGACAGGGCTGTTCTGGAGGAGATAGCCAGGACTGTTGCCAGGGAGTATGGGAACGGGGCAGAAGTGATTTTTACCGGGGACTATCTGCCGCCCTATGAACTGGTGAAGAGATATTATGCGGGTTTTTCTTCCGGAGAGTTTGCAAAGATAGCATTTTTGACCGACTGGCTGGATCCCCATTTAAAAGAGAAATATTACAGCCCTTATGGTTACTCTTTCGGGGGAGAGGCTCAGTATTCTGTCATCCACTGGGGCCTTTATGCCTACGACAGTCCCGGCATGGAACTTATGCATTTTCTTCAGATGCATGGATATGACCTGAAGACAATGACAGATCTGGAATTGAAGGAACAGGCGGAGAAGTATGCAGCGGAAATGCCAAGGTGGCCCATGGCAGGTTCTGTGGCAGAGTGGAATGGGTATGTTGTAGTGCATTTTTGAGTATGGGTATAATAAGAAGTGAGTATTTAACACACAAAAATGCCGTACTGTAAAGAAAAAACACTTGACACTCTTTTTTTTATGTAGTATGATACCCAAGGTTGGTATGTTATGGATAAAATATATGAACGGACTATGTTATTTGATTTTTACGGCGAACTGCTGACAGAACACCAGCGAAGCATCTATGAGGATGCGCTGTACAATGACCTGTCCCTGGGAGAGATCGCAGGGGAGCGGGGGATCAGCAGGCAGGGGGTGCATGACCTGATCAGGCGGTGTGATAAAACCCTCCAGAGTTATGAGGAAAAGCTTCACCTGGTGGAGAAATTTTCCGAGACAAAGAAAGTAGTGGCCCAGATTGAAAGGCTGACTTTAATGGAAGAGGTGTCTGCCGAAGAGGCGGGGGCGCCGGCCGGGATGGGAACGGTGGAGAGACTGGAAGCCATCAGGAAGCTTTCCCGGGGCCTGTTGGAGAAGATATAGAAAGTCCGGGACAGTGAGGAGCGTCAGGTGGCATTTGAGAGTTTAACGGATAAACTGCAGAACGTATTTAAGAATCTCCGGAGCAAAGGCAGGCTCACTCAGGAGGATGTGAAGACCGCCCTGAAGGAAGTCAAGATGGCGCTCCTGGAGGCGGATGTAAATTTTAAAGTGGTTAAACAGTTCGTGAAGTCAGTGGAAGAGCGGGCTGTGGGGCAGGACGTGATGAACGGGCTCAACCCGGGTCAGATGGTCATCAAGATTGTCAATGAGGAAATGATTTCCCTAATGGGAAGCGAGACCACAGAGATCGCCATGCAGCCGGGGAAATCCATCACGGTGATTATGATGGCCGGGCTCCAGGGCGCAGGTAAGACCACCGCCACGGCGAAAATCGCCGGAAAGCTGAAGCTGAAGGGCAAGAAATCTCTTCTGGCCGCCTGCGATATCTACAGGCCTGCAGCCATTGAACAGCTGCAGATCAATGGGAAAAAGCAGGAAGTGGATGTGTTTTCCATGGGAACGGACCATAAGCCGGTGGAGATTGCCAGAGAGGCGGTAAAATTTGCGGAAAAGAACGGCCACAATGTGGTGATTCTGGACACGGCGGGGCGTCTCCATGTGGATGAGAGTATGATGGAGGAGCTGCGGGAGATCAAGGAAAATGTCTCCGTGCACCAGACCCTCCTGGTGGTGGACGCCATGACCGGCCAGGACGCCGTAAACGTGGCCAAGGAGTTCGACGAGAAAGTCGGAATTGACGGTGTGGTTCTCTCCAAGATGGACGGGGACACCAGGGGCGGCGCGGCGCTGTCCATCAAGGCAGTCACCGGAAGGCCCATCCTGTATGTGAGCATGGGGGAGAAGCTGTCCGATATGGAACAGTTCTACCCGGACCGTATGGCCAACAGAATCCTGGGAATGGGGGATGTGCTCTCCCTGATTGAAAAGGCCCAGGAGAGCATTGACATAGATGAAGAGACAGGCCGGCAGATGGCGGGCCGCATGAAAAAGGGCAAGTTCGACTTTGAGGACTACTTGGAGAGCATGAAGCAGATGCGCAACATGGGAGGCCTGGCCAGCATACTGAATATGCTGCCGGGTATAGGCGGAAAGTCGGCGGACCTGGAGTCATTGATTGACGAAAAGCAGCTCAAGCGGATGGAGGCCATCGTTCTCTCCATGACGAAAGAGGAGCGGAGAAATCCCAAGCTTCTGAATCCCCGCCGGAAGCACCGCATTGCCAAAGGAGCCGGGGTGGACATTGCCGTGGTGAACCGCTTTATCAAGCAGTTTGAGCAGAGCCAGAAGATGATGAAGCAGTTTGGCGGAGGCGGAAAGGGCCGAAGGCGCATGGGCGGTTTCCCTGGCATGGGGGGCGGAAAGTTCCCGTTTTAACAGGTGAAAAGGATCCGAGGGCATGGTTTCAGACTCCCCCTCGCAGGGTCTTTTCATAGATAGCAAAAGAATTTAACAGCCGCAGGAGCGGCAGAAAGAGGTAAGAAAATGGCAGTAAAGATCAGATTGAGAAGAATGGGACAGAAGAAGGCTCCTTTTTATAGAATCATTGTAGCTGATTCCCGTTCTCCCAGGGACGGCAGGTTCATTGAAGAGATCGGAACCTATGATCCCAGCACCGACCCCAGCACATTTAAGATCAATGAGGAGCTGGCCAAGAAGTGGCTGGCAAACGGCGCGCAGCCCACGGATACAGTGGGAAAGCTGTTTAAGATTGCCGGCATAGAGAAGTAGTTCTGGTTTCAGCAAGAGGTGGCTTATGAAGGAATTAGTGGAAGTTATTGCGAAAGCTCTTGTGGACCACCCGGATGAGATTGTTGTCACCGAGAAAACCGAGGGCGGGAATACAGTCATAGAACTTCATGTAGCTGCATCCGATATGGGCAAGGTTATCGGCAAACAGGGCAGGATCGCCAAGTCGATTCGTTCTGTCGTAAAAGCAGCATCATCCCGTGGAAAAGGAAATGTGGATGTTGAGATTGTATAAGCGCAGGCAGGGGGGAGGCCGCACAGCCGGTTTCCTCCCTCTTAATTTTTCGGTAAAATGCTGTGAACCGGGAGGGAACTGAATATGGAAAAATATTTTCAGGTTGGGGTGATCACTTCGTCCCATGGCCTGCGGGGGGAAGTGAAGGTATATCCCACCACGGACGATGCCAGGCGGTTTAAACGCTTGAAAGAAGTGATCATCTGCAGGGAAACCGGGCCTGACGGGGCACATCTGGTCCCCTCCGGGGAGGCACAGACTCTGGAGGTTGAGGACGTGAAGTTTTCGGGCCAGACCGTCATTCTGAAATTCAAGGGGATAGATTCGATAGAGCAGGCTCAGCAGTACCGCAGGGCATCACTTATGGTTCCCAGGGAAAATGCAGTCAGGTTGTCCCGGGACGAATACTATGTGGCGGATCTGATAGGACTCTCTGTTCTGAATGAGGACGGACAGGAGATCGGCCTGCTGAAGGATGTGATGCAGACTGGGGCCAATGACGTGTATGTGATAGGGTTATCCACAGGGAAGGAGATTCTTCTGCCGGCCATCAGACAGTGTGTGCTGGAAGTGGATGTGGAGGCCGGGTTTGTGAAAGTTCACATTCTGGAAGGCCTGGAAGAGCTGTGACCTGCACCGTCACAGTTATGGCGAGGCGGAATATATGGGAGAGATAAAGTTTCATGTGCTGACTTTATTTCCTGAGATGATCCGGCAGGGACTGGCCCCCAGTATCATCGGCAGGGCAGTGGAGAAAGGGATCATTTCCCTGAATGCGGTGGATATCAGAGACCATACCTTAGAGCGGCATAGAAAAGTGGATGACTATTCTTATGGAGGAGGGGCCGGGATGCTGCTGCAGGCCCAGCCTGTTTTTGATGCCCACAGGGCAGTTACCGGAGGAAGGGCGCTGCGCACCGTGTATGTGACCCCCCAGGGAACCCCTTTCACCCAGGAGATGGCCAGGGAACTGGCGGGGGAGAAGGAGATTGTATTTCTCTGCGGGCATTATGAGGGAGTGGACGAGAGGGTTCTGGAGGAGATTGTCACCGATTACGTTTCTATCGGAGATTATGTGCTCACAGGAGGAGAGCTGGCCGCCATGGTGATGATAGACGCCGTGGCCAGGCTGGTTCCCGGGGTTCTGGGCAATGAACTCTCCTGGCAGGAGGAGAGTTTTGACAATGACCTGTTGGAATATCCTCAGTATTCCCGGCCGGAGGTGTGGCGGGGAAAGAAGGTTCCAAAGGTGCTGCTGTCAGGCAATCACCGTCAGATCACCGCCTGGCGTCTGGAGCAGTCAGAAGCGCGCACGTCTCTGCGGAGGCCGGATCTGTATGAGCGGTATCTAAGACGCCGGCAGTTGGCCGGAGAGCTGGCCAGGGACAAGCGGTGTCATATTCATATGATGGAAAGCCTGGCGGAGGGACGCTGTGAGATCCTTTATGCCGGACAGGGAGATGTGCTATTGTATGATCGGAAGGCCGGGGTCTGTATGGGGGAGGCGGCCCGGGAGGAGAGCTGTGAGATTCTGGCAGGTCTGGTTCCCCAGGAGGCCGGTACTGTGGTTACATCCCATCCCCTGATAAGAGATTTGCTCCTGAAAGGAGGATTTCAGCCCTCCTGTGAGTACATCCAGGTGCTTTACACCAGACGGGTGTCCCTGCCTGTAAAGAGAGAGATCCGGCGTCTGACCATGGAGTCCCTTGAGGAGATCCGGGGATTCTGCCAACTGGACGGTCTGGAGGATTCCATCCGGGCCGGGGCTTTGTACGGGGCATTTGAGGCAGGGCGTCCGGTGGGAGTGGCAGGCCTTCACAGGGAAGGGCGCTTTGGTATGCTTTTTGTGGAAGAAACCAGCCGCAGACAGGGATTTGGGACGGCGCTCACCGCCTGTGTGGTGAATCTGCTTCTGGAGAAGGGGCGTACCCCTTACGGGCATGTCCCCGCAGAAAACCAGGGGGCCTGGGCCCTGCTGGAAAAACTGGGATTCTACAGGGCGGGAAAATCTTTCTGGCGTCTGGAAAAAAAGCTTGCAAACCGCCCGGGGATATGGTAAAATTTTAATGTTGTGAAGACAAGATGGTCCTCTGTTACCGGGAGAGCGCGTTTTTTATCCCTTTTCCAGGGAGCGGGTGGGAACAGGCCATTGCTTTATTCGGCAATTCCTGAAGAAACTCCGGGTAATAAGAACATCCATTTTATGAAGGAGGCTCATAATGAGTGACATTATCAGAGAAATTGAGGCAGAGCAGCTGAAGGAAAAAGTTGACCAGTTTTCGGTTGGCGACACGGTAAAAGTTTACGGAAAGATCAAGGAAGGCAACCGGGAGAGGATTCAGATATTCGAGGGCATCGTCCTGAAGAGACAGGGCGGCAGCAGCCGGGAGACATTTACTGTCAGGAAGATCTCCAATGGCGTAGGCGTGGAGAAGACATGGCCCCTGCATTCGCCCAATGTTGAAAAGATTGAAGTAGTCAGGAGAGGCCGTGTAAGGCGTGCCAAGCTGAACTACTTGAGGGGCCGGATCGGTAAGAAGGCAAAAGTAAAAGAGGCTAGGTAAGAATGGGAAAGGGCAATTACTTCTGTAGTTGTCCTTTTGACTTTTTTTGGAACTGTCGGAAAACAACGGATACGCCGGTTATCTGCGGACGGCGGAAAGGACGGGACCCGCGGGCAGAAATTGACATGACGAAGAACAGGGGACTCAGCTTTTACAAGAGAAAAAAGAAAATAAGTCCGGCCCTGGTGAGGGAGATTTTCAGCTGGATATTCGGGATCGGTGCGGCGGTATTTATCGCGGTGGTGCTGAATATTTTTCTGGGGGTGACTACCAATGTGGTGGGTGTGTCCATGGAGCCCACGCTGTACAACGGGCAGCTGATATTTATCAATTCTTTTGTCTATCAGATCTCCTCTCCCAAGGCGGGGGATGTGGTGGTATTCCTGCCCAACGGCAATGAAAACACACACTATTATGTAAAGAGGGTGGCGGCAGTGCCGGGGGACAAAGTGCTGATCCAGGGGGGCATTCTGTATGTGAACGGGGAAGTGAGTCCCTGGGTGACAGAGAAGCTTCTGGATCCCGGGATCGCCGCCAACGAGTTTACGCTGGGAAGCGAGGAGTACTTCTGCATCGGCGACAATCCGGGCAACAGCGAGGACAGCCGCTCGGCCAATATCGGCCCCGTGAAGGAGACGGATATTATAGGAAAGGCGTGGTTCCATGCTTCCTGTGAGGAAATGGGCATGGGCCTGGTAAAATAGGCATGAATTATCAGTGGTATCCTGGTCATATGACCAAAGCAAGGCGCATGATGCAGGAGGATATAAAGCTTGTTGACTTGATCATAGAACTGGTGGATGCCAGGGTACCTCTTGCCAGCAGGAATCCGGATATAGACCAGCTGGGACGGGGCAAGTCCAGGATTGTGCTCCTGAACAAGGCAGATCTGGCCGACAGCACCTGCAGCAGGCAGTGGAAGGAATATTTTCAGGCTCGGGGAATCCATGTGATGGAGATCAACGCCAGAACCGGCGGGGGCATGAAGGCCATCCACGGCCTGGTGCAAAAAGCCTGCGGGGAGAAAATCGCCAGGGACAGGAAGAGGGGTATTGTGAACCGCCCGGTGAGGGCCATGGTGGTGGGGATACCCAATGTGGGCAAGTCCACTTTCATCAATTCTTTTGCGGGCAAAGCCTGCACCAAAACCGGCAACAGGCCCGGAGTCACCAAGGGGAAACAGTGGATCCGGCTGGACAGGAGCCTGGAACTTCTGGACACTCCGGGCATTCTGTGGCCCAAATTCGAGGATCCCAGAACAGGGATGCTTCTGGCTTTCATCGGCTCCATCAATGACGAGATTATCAATATGGAAGAGCTTGCCTGTGACCTGCTGAGGCTGCTGGGGGAACTTTATCCCGCTTCGGTGCCGGAGCGGTACGGTATTCCCTGGGAGGAGGACCCGGCCAGGATGCTCGGCGAGATCGCCCGCAGCCGGGGATGTCTGGCAAAGGGGGAGGATCTTGACCTGGAGAGAGCAGCCGGGATTCTGACCGATGATTTCAGAAGCGGGCGCCTGGGCAGGATTACTTTAGAGCAGCCGCTCTTGGAGCAGGCGCCGCCGGAACAGGAGGAGAAGCGATGAACAAGGTAATGAAAGAAATGATAAGCACACTGCTGTACCTGCTGTGTGTTCTCTGTCTCACCTGGGCCGTGATCGCTTTTGTGGGCCAGAGGACGGAGGTGGACGGTCAGTCCATGGAGCCCATGCTTTCAGACGGAGACAATCTGATCGTGGATAAAATCACTTACCGTTTCCGGGATCCCGAGAGATTTGATATTATCGTCTTCCCCTTTAAGTACAAAGAGGATACCTTTTACATTAAAAGGATCATAGGCCTTCCCGGGGAGACGGTCCAGATTGACGAAGAGGGAAAAATTTACATAGACGGAGAAATCCTGGAGGAGAACTACGGCCGGGAGATTATACAGTCCAATACCATAGGCATTGCCGGCGAACCCATTCTCCTGGGGGAGGATGAGTATTTTGTCCTGGGAGACAACCGCAACAACAGCATGGACAGCAGGACGGAGGTTGTAGGGAACATAAAAAGGGAAGAGATCATTGGCCGGGCCTGGATCCGCATTTGGCCCCTGTCCGATGCAGGCGTGCTGAAGCACCAGTGAGAAGCCATTTCAAAAGGCTGACAGATACGGGGGAGATATGAAAAGCACCATTGAGATAAAGGAGATTCTTCAGGCAGCAACGGTTCAGGAGCTGCCTGAATTTATAGCCGCATACTCAGGCGACCAGCGGACGGGGGTGAGGAAGCTGGCCCAGACGGCGGCAAAGCGCCTGGAGGCCTGGGAGAAAGAAAAACAGCGCATTGAGGCACTGCGTGTGTACGAGGAACAGTATGGGGAGTATGAGTATATCTGCGGTGTGGACGAGGCAGGGCGGGGACCCCTGGCAGGTCCTGTGGTGGCCGGGGCAGTGATTCTTCCCCGGGGATGCCGCATTATGTATATTAATGATTCCAAGCAGCTGTCCGAAAAAAAGAGAGAGGAGCTCTATGAGGTGATCACGGAACAGGCGGTGGCCTGGGGGGCGGGCTGCGTCTCCCCGGAGGAGATAGACAGAATCAATATTCTTCAGGCCACCTATGAAGCCATGAGGCAGGCCCTGGGGGCGCTTTCACCCCAGCCGGATATTCTGCTCAACGATGCAGTGACCATTCCCCGCATTTCCATACCCCAGGTGCCCATTGTCAAAGGGGATGCCAGGAGCATTACCATCGGCGCCGCCAGCATTATTGCGAAAGTCACCAGGGACAGGATGATGCTGGAGTATGATAAACAGTACCCGGAGTATGGTTTTGCCTCCAACAAGGGTTATGGAAGCAAGGGGCATATGGCCGCACTGGAAAAATATGGTCCCACCCCCATACACCGCAGAAGCTTTCTCTCCGGCCTTGCCGGAAAGTAACGCCGGAAAAGCATAGTTTAAGCCCGAGAGCGGGCGGGAGGTAGAGCATGAAACTGACGCAGCTGTTTTCAGGGGAGGTGCGCTCGGAGGGGCGTACCCAGATGACACCGGCCCAGGCGGAAAGCATGAGCCGCCATATGCGCTCCCTGGTGCCGGGGCAGACGGTCAGCGGGGAGATAGTGGCCAGGAACGGCAGTGAGGTGGCAATCAAACTCTCCGACGACATGATCCTGAACGCCAGAGTGGACCGGAGCATGAACATCGAAGTGGGGAAGAACATGACATTTGAGGTCAAGAGCAACGGAAGCGCCCTGACCCTGAGCCCCCTGTTCACCAATGTCTCCACGGACACCAATGTGCTGAAAGCGCTGAATATGGCAGGGCTTCCTGTGAATCAGGCTTCCGTGGAGATGACGGAACAGCTGATGGCGGCGGCCCTGCCTGTGAACAAAAATATGCTGCAGCAAATCTACAGGGAGATCCACAATTTTCCCCAGGGAACCATCTCGGATGTAATCAACCTTCACAAACTCCAGATGCCCGTGAACGAGGCCAATATGAACCAGATGGCCTCCTACAGAAATCTCACCCATTATCTCACAGAGGGTATGGACGCCATAGTGGAGTCCCTTCCGGAAGTGCTGGGCGCCATGGCGGAGGAGGGAGATATTCAGGGGGCGCTGGGATTGTTCCGGAAAATATTTATGCTGGGACAGGAAATGCAGAAAATACCGGAAGAGCCGGCCGTCGGCGGTTCTCTGCCGGAAGCAGTTCCTGAGGAAGGTGTCCCGGGAAATCCTGAGAGTGCGGAGGGACTGCCAAAAGGCCAGGAAGGCGCTGTGCCGGAAAAGAATCTGGCCCAGGGCATAAAAAATCTGCTGATGGGCACGGAGGATCTGGTTCAAGGGGCCCGGAATACAGCTCAGGGCGGAAAGGAAGCTGCCGTAGGCCAGGAAAACACGGCCCAGGCCGTCAAGAACCTGCTTACAAACGGGGAAGAAATCCTTCCGGGCGAGGAAGGAGATCCTGTCCAGGGAGGTGCGGCCTCTTCCCGGGCGGAAGGGGCAGTACAAAAGCAGGTATTTTCCGACAATGTCCTCCAGGAGCCAGGGACGGGGACAGTGCAGGGAGAGATTTCCCAGGAACTGCGGGCGGCCCTCTCCAGGGAAATTCTGGATCTGTTGGGTAAGAGCAATCTGCCTCCCAGGGAGGAGGGGGCCCTGCGGGCCCAGGTGGCACAGTTTGTCCAGGGGCAGGGAGGTCCTCAGCAGCTTTTCTCCGCTCTTGCCCTTATGGCAGAGGGGGCGCAGCTCTCCGCCCGGACTTCTCACGCATGGGGGAAACTGCTCTCCGGAAAGGCTTTTCAGGAACTGCTGACAGGAGCGCTGAAGGATAAATGGACCATTCGTCCGGAGGAGCTGTCCTCCCCCGGAAAAGTGGAGGATCTGTACCGGCACCTGGACAGACAGCTGCGGGCCCTGGCGGGGGCTTTGGAGGAGGCGGGACAGAGTTCTTCCGCCGCTTTCCGGGCAACCACCTCCCTGTCCCAGAACGTGGATTTTCTACAGCAGGTGAACCAGATGTACGCCTATGTGCAGCTGCCTCTGAAGCTGCAGAACAGAGAGGCCCACGGGGAACTGTATGTGTATGCCAACAGGAAAAGGCTCGCCAGCCGGGAGGGTTCCACCAGTGCCCTGCTTCATCTAGACATGGAAAATCTGGGGCCTGTGGATGTGTATGTGACCATGCAGAGCAGCAGGGTCAGCACGAAATTCTACCTGCGGGATGAGGAGATGATTGATTTTATCGGGGCTCACATGGATCTGCTGACTTCACGCCTGAGCAAGCGGGGATATGAGTGCAGCTGCTCCATGAGTGTCCGGGAGTCAGGGACGGGGGAAGAGGAGAAGAGCGGGCTGGCGCCTGTGCTGAACCAGGAGAAGGGAATCCTGCTCTCCCAGTATGCCTTTGATGTGCGAACATAAGGAAACTGCCGGCAATTCTGTACAGCATTGGAACAGGAAACAGGGGAAAGGGGGCATAATCTGGCATGGAAAATAAAAGAGAAGGAAGAGTGAAACAGGCCGTGGCCCTGGAGTACAATCCGGAGGAGGATGCGCCCAAGGTCATTGCCAGCGGCCGTGGCGCGCTGGCGGAGAGGATCATTGAGAGAGCCCAGGAAAGCGATGTGCCGATACACAGGGACGATAAGCTTGCGGACACATTGTCGCGGCTTCAGATCGGGGAGATGATACCGCCGGAATTATATGAGGTGGTAGCGGAAATACTGGTATTTGTGGACTCCATGGACAAGATGAAAGGGAAGATCAGAAGGTAAAAAGCAGGAGTGAACAGGCGCAGTACAGGAACAGAATGGGAGAGGCAGGCGGGGGCATATCTCACTGCCCGGGGCATGCGACTGGTGGAGTCAAATTTTCACGGCAGAAACGGGGAGATTGACTTGATTGGTTATCATGAGGGATATCTGGTATTTGTGGAGGTAAAATTTCGGAAAACCCAGCGGGCGGGCCACGCTCTTGCCGCGGTGGATTACCGCAAACAGTGCAGGATATGCCGGACGGCGGACTATTACAGATATCTCCATAAGCTGGGGGACAATGTGAGCGTGCGCTATGACGTGGTGGGCATCCAGGGGGAAGAGATACACTGGGTGCAGAATGCCTTTCCCCATGTATATAGATAGGATTTTGAGATAATCGGAGGTGTGGTATTGTATCAGAAAATTGAACGGATTCCAGGGGGAAGCAGGGTCCCAAGACCAAAAAGTTTTGTCCTGCGCAGTGCTGCCTCCTCTGAGGGCGGCGGGGAAGAATTGGAGTATCTGACCTTTCCCTCCCTGGAGGAGACAGGGATGGTGAGGCATCTTTTTACCACCCGCCTGGGAGGCGTGAGCAGGGAGGAATTTTCCACCATGAACTTCAGCCTGGAGCGGGGGGATAGGAGAGAAAATGTCCTGGAAAACTATGAAAGAATCGCTCAGGTTCTGGGCTGCCAGGTCTCTGACATGGTGGGATCCCATCAGACCCACACCACCAATATCCGCAGAGTGGGAGCCGGGGACAGAGGAAAAGGAATTCTCCGGGAGAGGGATTATGAGAATGTAGACGGTCTGGTAACAGATGAGAGCGGCCTGGTGCTTGTGACCTATTTTGCAGACTGTGTGCCTTTGTTTTTTGTGGATCCCGTCCATCGGGCAGTGGGGCTGGCCCACTCAGGATGGCGGGGCACCCTGGGAAGAATGGGGGAGCGCATGGTGGAGACCATGGGACGCTGCTTTGGAACCAGGCCGGAGGATCTCCTGGCCGCAGTGGGGCCTTCCATCTGCCAGGCCTGTTATGAGGTCAGCAGTGAGGTGGCAGAGCAGTTCACGGATATGCAGGGGGACGAAGTGGCTGTGCCGGGGAGGCAGGCCGGAAAATATCAGCTGGATCTGTGGCTTGCCAACAGATTGATTCTGGAGCAGGCAGGCCTTGCCCGGGAGCACATTGCAGTGACGGATATCTGCACCTGCCACAACAGCGAGTATCTGTTTTCTCACCGGGCCACCGGGGGAAGGCGGGGCGCCATGGGGGCATTTCTGATGCTGGAAAGTCAGACTTCTGAGAGATCTTCCAGAATGTGATCATTCAGGACAGCAGGGAGGATAAATTATGTCTAATATACTTGTATGCGACGATGACAGAGAAATTGTTGACGCCATAGAGATCTATCTGGGCCAGGACGACCATCATATCTACAAGGCCTACGACGGAGAACAGGCCATTGAGGTGCTGAAAAAGGAGGACATTCACCTGCTGATCATGGACATTATGATGCCGAAACTGGACGGTATCCGGGCAACCCTTAAGATTCGGGAGAGCAGCAGTATCCCCATCATTATTCTCTCCGCCAAGTCCGAGGACACGGACAAGATTCTGGGGCTGAACATTGGGGCGGATGACTATATCACCAAACCCTTTAACCCCCTGGAACTGGCCGCCCGGGTGAAGTCCAATCTGCGCAGGTACACTTCCCTTGGCAGTCTGAACCCGGAGAGCAAGGCCCTGTACCAGGTGGGGGGACTTGTGATCAACGATGACACCAGGCAGGTGACTGTGGACGGGGAGCCTGTGAAGCTGACTCCCATTGAGTACAGTATTCTGCTGCTTCTGGTTAAAAACCAGGGCCGTGTCTTCTCCATTGACCAGATCTATGAGAGTATTTGGAACGAAGATGCCATCGGAGCGGACAACACTGTGGCGGTACACATCCGCCACATCCGGGAGAAAATTGAGATCAATCCCAGGGAACCCAGATATCTGAAAGTGGTCTGGGGCGTGGGCTACAAGATTGACAAACAGGCGTGAGGAAAGTATGAAAAAGCCAATATGGAAGAGGCTGGGGGCCCTGCTGCTGCAGCACCTCCTGGCCGCATGCATTCTGGTGGCGGTGGCGGGGCTTCTGCTCAATTCCTACATTGCAGTGGATACCATTGACGGGGTTCAGGTCTACAGGATTTTTCCCATGGACAGGAAACAGGAGTTTGAGGAGTCGGAGATCTACCACGCCCTGTTCCGAAACGCGGTCTCCGACATCACCCAGCTGGTGGCCATCAAAGGGCAGCTGGAGACAGAGGGCGTCCTGGATCCTGCCAAGAATATAGATGTGACAGAGTATGCCAGGCAGACAGGCACGGACCGGGGCTGCAGGCTGTCAGTCGTGTACGAGCTGGACAATATTGTCAAATGGGGAAAGTACGGCGTGGAGTACAGCAACCGTATTATGAGTATGTCCGAATTTGTGAACTATTTCGGCAACTGTTTCTATCCGGAAAATTTTGAGCTGGACGAGTTCGGGCTGCTGGCGTTTACAGGGTTTAACCGGGTGGACCGTCTCGGCGCTGAGGAGGCGCCGCCGGAAGAGGGAGAGGAAATTCTGGAGGATGCTTCCCTCATCCAGATTGCCGAAAAGATGAAGGAGTACACGGAAACCCAGCTGGAGGATCTGGTTTTTTCCTATATCATTACCCAGAATGTGGCGGATTTTGACATGTCCAGGGAGGATGACGGCAGGCTCATTGTGTCCATTCCCATGCTCAACTGCCGCTATGCCACAGTGGACGGGAAAAAGCAGCTGACCTATTATGCGGACAACTGGGTGGACTATATGCTGCTGCAGGAGAACGTGGCGGCGGCCGTGGAGAGCCTTACCCGGGACTATCAGCGCTACCAGGTCTGCAACACGGCCTACAGGGAAGGAAACAGCAATGTAAAGTTCATGGTGCGCATGATGACCGACGACGGCATTCTCACCTACACCAATGTGAAGCAGCTGAAAGACCTGGAGGACAACGAGGTCACAGAGTTTTTCGGGGAATTCCGGAGATACCTGATCTACTATCCGGATAGCCTGGTGTACATGGGGAACACTGTCCTGGATGAGACGGAGATTGACGATTATATCAGCATCTACGGCTATGCCTACCCTGACACCACCCATATCTGGATCGGCATAGACGCAGGCTACTCTGTGGAGGGGGATGCCTTTTACAGCGCCAATGCGCTCTATCAGAAGATTGTGCCAAATGTGGACAGGATTCTGGGGATGATTGTGGTTCTGGCTCTGGTTTGGCTGGGACTGGTGATCTGCCTGACAGTGAGCACGGCCGAGGCTGTAGAGACAGGGGCCGGAGCGGGAGGGAAGCGTTTTGACCGGATTTGGACGGAAGTCATGGCGCTGCTGGGGGCGGCGCTGGTCTACGGGGGTGTGCTGGGACACAGGCTGATAATGGACATTGCAGGCACGGCGGGGGTGATACCCACGCAGCTTCTGGGAATTCAGATGACTGTATTGTGGCAGTATGGTGTCTTTGCCCTCTACGGATTCTACTTAAGCGCTGCTTTCAGCCTGCTCTGGTACAGCCTGGTACGGCGGGTCAGGGCGGAAAACCTGTGGAAGGGCAGTTTTCTGTATTTTATCTGCCAGTGGCTGGGCAGGTCTGTCCGGTTTATTCTGCGGCATAAAAACTCCGCTGTCAGCACCCTTCTGCCCTACAATGTGTTTCTGTTCTTCAATCTGGCAGGAATTGTCTCTGTCTATGAGCTCTGGGAGAGCCAGTTCTGGGTACTGAGTCTTATGGGATGTCTGGTGGTGCTGGACGGTTTGGTGGGAGTGCTTTTGTTCCGCCGCAGCGCAGAGCAGATTGAGATCATGGAAGGCATTAACAGGATTCGGAAGGGGGAGGAAGAGTTTAAGATTGATACGGAAAGTCTTCACGGCTCCAGCAGGGAGATGGCGGACGCTGTGAACAACATCGGGGAGGGAATCCGGGAAGCGGTAAAGACAAGCATGAAGGATGAAAAGCTGAAGTCGGATTTGATCACCAATGTCTCCCACGACATCAAAACGCCCCTTACGTCCATAATCAATTATGTGGACCTGCTGAAACGGCAGAAGATTGAGCAGGAGCCCGCCAGGGGTTACATCGCCATCCTGGACAGCAAGGCACAGCGCCTGAAACAGCTCACGGACGATCTGGTGGAAGCCTCCAAGATCTCCTCCGGCAGTCTGGTGCTTGAACTTGAGAAACTGAATGTGGCCGAACTTCTGAATCAGGGCCTGGGAGAGTTTTCCGAGAAACTGGAGGAGTGCCGTCTGCAGGTGGTCTTTGAGGGCGGAGATCTGCCCGCCTATATCTACGCGGACAGCCGCAGAATGTGGCGGGTGGTGGAAAATCTGTTCAACAATATCTGCAAATACGCCCTGGAAGGCACCCGGGTCTATGTGGACATTGCAGGGCAGGAGGGGAGGATTGTGGTCTCCGTGAAGAACATCTCCCGACAGCAGATGAGCGTCCGGCCGGAAGAGCTGGCGGAACGGTTTATCCGGGGAGATTCCTCCCGGACCACGGAGGGAAGCGGTCTGGGGCTTTCCATCGCAAAAAGCCTGGTGCAGGTTCAGGGGGGGACTTTTGAGATTCTTCTGGACGGGGATCTGTTCAAGGTGGTGTTTTCCTTCCCGGAATACACGGAGACGGTAGAAGAAACAGAGAAACGCCTGCCGGTATAAAGGCAGGCGTTCCAGGTGGAAGAGATAAATTATTCTCCCTCCGGCGCCGTTATACTCCGGCGGCTGTTGTAGGCATTCAGGATGCCATGAATCTTCTCCGCGGTGGTGAGAGCGTTGTTCAGGGATGTGTCATGATTCATAAAATCAATCAGGGAGGCAATGAACTTGCTCATGCCCGCCTCAATAAAATAGGGCTTGCTGTGGAGTTCCGGGGGAAGATAGGTCAGGTCCGTAGTGACCACTTTGTCAAAGTATCCCTTTTCATAGGCCTCGTCAAAGGCTTTCAGCCCGTCGGTGAACAGGCCGAAGGTGCAGCAGACAAAGATTCTTCTGGCATTCATCTTCTTCAGCTGCTTGGCGGTGTCCAGCATACTCTGGCCGGAGGAGATAATGTCGTCAATGATGATAATGTCTTTGCCGTCGATATTGTCCCCCAGGAATTCATGGGCTACAATGGGGTTTCTTCCGTTGATGATGGTGGAATAATCCCTGCGCTTGTAGAACATGCCCGTGTCCACCCCCAGGACATTGGCAAAGTAGACGGCCCGGTCCAGGGCGCCTTCGTCAGGGCTGATCACCAGCAGATGATTCTTGTCCACAATCAGATCCTCCTCCGAGTTCAGGAGTACCTTGATAAATTGGTAGGGAGAGATGAAATCGTCAAAGCCGCTTAAGGGTATGGCGTTCTGTACCCTGGGGTCGTGGGCGTCAAAGGTGATAAAATTACTGATGCCCATGCCCTGGAGTTCCCTCAGCGCATAGGCGCAGTCCAGGGATTCCCGGCCGCTTCTCTTGTGCTGGCGGCCCTCATAGAGGAAAGGCATGATCACATTGATCCGGTGGGCCTTGCCGTTGCAGGCTGCAATGACACGCTTTAAATCTTGATAGTGATCATCCGGCGACATATGGTTGGTATAACCGTTCATGGTGTATGTAATACTGTGATTGCAGACGTCCACCAGGAGGAACAGATCTTTTCCCCGGATGGACTCATGGAAGGTGGCTTTACCTTCCCCGCTTCCAAAGCGGGGTGTCTCAAAGTCCACCAGATAGTTGTCCTCGCTGTAGCCGTGAAAGGCAGGGTCTTTTTTTACCTTGTCATTGTGTATGCTTCTGCGGAATTCAACCAGATAATCGTTGATCTGCCGTCCCATTTTGCTGGCGGAGCGCAGGGCAACGATTTTTAAGGGGGCAATGGGCATGGCATTTTCAAGTTCGTGTAAATTAGGCATGAAAACCTCCCTCGTATAGATTAGCATTTGTAGTTCTGATATGTTTATATTACATCCAGTGGCTGTGGCGCGTCAAGAAATTTCTTGCAGGATGGGAAAGCCGGAGGGCGGTCCCTGAGATGGGCGCCGCCGGAGAGGCTGTGGACGTACAATCAGGGAAAGGCGGTAAAATATGGGTGGAAAGACACACAAGATCAGCAGAGTACTCCCGGGCAGCATTGGGGAGGAGCTGGGGATAGAGGCCGGGGACAGGCTTCTGGCCGTGGGGGAAACGGAGATAGAGGACATATTTGACTATCAGTTCCTGATTCAGGAGGAGTATGTGGAAGTCCTGGTGGAGAAGGGGGACGGGGAACAGTGGCTGCTGGAGGTGGAAAAGGATCCTCAGGAAGACCTGGGCCTGGAGTTTGAGAACGGGCTTATGGATGAGTACCGGCACTGCTGCAACAAGTGTATTTTCTGTTTTATCGACCAGATGCCTCCGGGAATGCGGGAGACGCTGTACTTTAAGGATGATGATTCCCGGCTTTCCTTTCTGCAGGGGAATTATGTGACACTGACCAATATGTCGGATCGGGACATAGAGAGAATATGCCGCTACCGGCTTTCGCCCATCAATGTCTCTGTTCACACTATGAATCCTGCCCTGCGCTGCAAAATGCTGAACAACCGTTTTGCCGGGGAGGCCCTGAAAAAGCTGGATGTGCTGCGGGAGGCAGGGATCAGGATGAACGGACAGATTGTGCTCTGCCGGGGGATCAACGACGGGGAGGAGCTCTCCCGCAGCATCAGGCAGCTGATGGAGTACATTCCCTGTATGGAAAGTCTCTCGGTGGTGCCTGTGGGCCTGACCCGGTACAGGGAAGGGCTGTATCCCCTGGAGCCTTTTACCCGGGAGGACGCTGCGGAAGTGGTGGACAGGATAGAGGCTTTCCAGAGAGTGTGCATGGAAAGGCACGGCATTCATTTTGTCCACGCCAGCGACGAGTGGTATGTGCTGGCAGGCAGGGACATGCCGGAGGAGGAGCGCTACGACGGCTATCTTCAGCTGGAGAACGGCGTGGGCATGCTGCGACTTCTGCGGGAAGAGTTTGAGGAGGGTCTGAAGCAGAACGTCCGTAAGGGCACCTGTTCCATGGAAAAGGTCTCTCTCTCCATGGCCACAGGCCATCTGGCCGCTCCGGAGATCCGCAGAATGGCGGACAGGATGATGGAGGCGTTCCCCCAGCTGGAGATTGCCGTGTATCCTGTGACAAACTATTTCTTTGGAGAGCAGATCACCGTGTCAGGGCTGATCACGGGAGCGGATTTGATGGAGCAGCTTCAGGGCAGGCCCCTGGGCCGGTGTCTCCTGCTGCCCTGCAACATGCTCCGAAGGGGAGAAGATATATTTTTGGACGATGTGAGAGTGGGAGAAGTGGAAAAAGCTTTACAAGTTCCGATTAATATTGTAAAATCAAGCGGATATGATTTTGTGGAGGCAGTTCTGAACGCCGGCCGTTTTGGGAGCTGATATCAGAATCACAGGAAGAGAAAAGGGCGTTTTCTGTAAAAAGCAGGAAATTCCCGGAAACTGCCTGGAGAACGGGCAGGGGAGGTGAAATGGCATGACAGAGAGTGAAAATACGGCGTCCCGCGCCAACAGGCCTGTGGTGGCCGTGGTAGGACGCCCCAATGTAGGGAAATCAACCCTGTTCAACGCACTGGCTGGGGAGACCATATCCATTGTGAAGGATACCCCCGGCATCACCAGGGACAGGATATATGCGGATGTGAGCTGGCTTGACAGGACCTTCACCCTTATCGACACAGGGGGAATAGAGCCGGACAGCCAGGATGTGATTCTGTCTCAGATGAGGGCGCAGGCCCAGATTGCCATAGAGACGGCGGATGTGATTATCTTTCTGGTGGACGTGAAACAGGGACTTGTGGACGCGGACGCCAAGGTGGCGGACATGCTGCGGCGCTCCCGGAAGCCGGTGGTGCTGGTGGTGAACAAAGTGGACAGCTATAAGAAATATATGGCGGAGGTGTACGAGTTCTATAACCTGGGCATTGGGGAGCCGCATCCGATCTCTGCGGTGAACAGGCTTGGCCTGGGGGATATGCTGGAGGAGCTTGTGTCTCACTTTGAGGATCCCTCCCAGGAACAGGAGGAGGACGATGAAAGGCCCAGGGTGGCCATTGTGGGGAAACCCAATGTGGGGAAGTCCTCTCTGATCAACAGACTTCTGGGGGAGGATCGGCTTATCGTGTCCGATATCGCCGGCACCACCCGGGATGCCGTGGACACGGAGATCACCTACAGGGGCAAAGAGTATGTCTTTATTGACACTGCGGGAATCCGCCGGAAGAACAAGGTCAAGGAGGAGCTGGAGCGTTTCATGGTTCTGCGGGCCGTGACCGCCGTGGGTAAGGCGGATATTGTGGTTCTGGTGATCGACGCGGTGGAAGGGGTCACGGAGCAGGATGCAAAGATTGCAGGAATCGCCCATGAGCGTGGAAAAGCCGTAATTATCGCGGTAAACAAATGGGATGCGGTGAAAAAGGACGACAAGACCATATACCGGGTGGAAGAGAAGGTGCGCGATACCCTGTCCTTCATGCCCTATGGGGAAGTTCTGTTTATCTCCGCCCTCACGGGACAGCGTCTGGGGAAGCTTTTTGAGACCATTGACATGGTGAGTGAAAATCATGCCATGAGGGTGGGCACCGGGGTGCTGAACGAGATTATGACGGAGGCCGTGGCCCTGCAGCAGCCGCCCACGGACAAGGGCAGGAGGCTGAAGCTGTACTATATCACCCAGGTGGCGGTGAAACCTCCCACGTTTGTGATCTTTGTCAACGACAAGGAGCTGATGCATTTTTCCTATACCAGATATATTGAAAACCAGATCAGGCAGACCTTCGGATTCCGGGGAACGCCCCTGCGGTTTATCATCAGAGAACGGAACGAAAAGGAGCAGCAGATTTAGGTTATGGAGAGAATCATTTGTTTGCTGATAGGCTATGTGTTCGGCCTGTTCCAGACGGCATATTTTTATGGAAAGAGCAAGGGAATCGACATCAGGCAGTATGGCAGCGGCAATTCCGGCACCACCAACGCCCTGCGGGTGCTGGGAACCAAGGCCGGGCTGATTGTGCTGCTGGGAGACTGTCTGAAGTGTATTGCAGCGGTGACTGTGGTACGGATGATCTACGGAGACCACCAGGAAATAATCTATCTGCTCTGCCTCTATGGGGGAGCGGGCGCGGTGCTGGGACATAATTTTCCCTTCTACATGAATTTCCGGGGAGGGAAAGGGATTGCGGCCACTGCGGGGCTGATTCTGTCCTTCCACCCTTATTTCATCCTTATGGGAGTGACCATTTTCTTTGGTATATTTTTCACCACACATATGGTTTCACTGGGCTCTCTGCTTGTGTACGCAGGTTTTGTGGTGGAGATGGTGGTCTGTGGGCAGATGGGAGTGTTTGGGGAGATGTCCCAGGCCCATCTGTATGAAATGTATGCCCTGTCGGTGATTCTGGCGGCTATGGCTTACTGGCGGCACAGACAGAATATTGTGCGTCTGCTTCACGGGACGGAGAGAAAGACCTATCTGCGCAAAAAGAATAAACTGGATTAAAACAAGGCCGGCAGGGAAACGGGGGTATTTCCCGGGGCGGAAAAGAGGGATTATGGCAAAGGTAAGTATTATTGGAGGGGGCAGCTGGGGGATTGCACTGGGAGCCCTTCTGGGAAGAAACGGACACCGGGTGACAGTGTGGTCGGCACTGGAGCAGGAGATTGCCATGCTGCGGGAAAACCATGAGCACAGAATGCTGCCGGGGGTGATACTGCCGGAGGATGTGGTGTATACCACCCAGGACAGGGAGGCAGTGGAGGGGCAGGATCTGCTGGTGATGGCGGTGGCAAGTTCCTACACCAGGCAGACTGCCAGGCGTCTGGGGAGCCTGGTTTCCCCGGGACAGAAAATCGTAAATGTGGCGAAGGGGATTGAGGAGCGCACTCTGATGACCCTGGCCCAGATCATAGAAGAGGAGATCCCCGGGGCGGATGTGGCGGTGATGTCCGGCCCCTCCCACGCGGAGGAAGTGGGGCGCAGTCTGCCCACAACCATTGTGGTGGGAGCCGGAAGCAGGGAGACCGCCGAGTATATCCAGAACCTGTTTATGAACGAAGTGTTCCGGGTCTACATCAGCCCCGATATGCTGGGCATGGAGCTGGGAGGAGCGCTGAAAAATGTGGTGGCTCTGGCCGCAGGGATCGCCGACGGCCTGGGATATGGGGACAATACCAAGGCGGCTCTGATCACCCGCGGTATCACGGAAATCGCCAGGCTGGGCATTGCCATGGGAGGAAAATTCGAGACCTTCTGCGGCCTTACAGGCATCGGGGATCTGATTGTCACATGCGCCAGCATGCACTCCAGGAACCGCCGGGCCGGCATCCTTATCGGCCAGGGAAAAACCTGCCAGGAGGCCATGGATGAGGTGAAAATGGTGGTGGAGGGCGTACACTCTGCAAAGGCCGCCATGGCCCTGGCTGAAAAATACAGTGTGCAGCTGCCCATTATAGAGCAGGTAAATAAAGTGCTCTTTGAGGGCAAAAACGCCGCCAGCGCGGTGAATGAACTGATGCTCCGGGACAGGAAAGAAGAAGTGCCTGATTTTCCCTGGCTGGAGAAACAGCCCTGGCAGTAAGGAGGCCACAAGTTATTTCTGTGCAATCCCTAATATTTGGTGACAAGCCGGGACAATGGTGGTATAATTGTGAGGCACTGGGGTCTGTTTTAAGTGGTTTTTAAGTGGATTCCAGGTTGTTGACACTTAGAAAAGAGGTTGATCAGGATGGCTGCATCCAGTGGAAAAAAATCTGCCGCCCGGAGGAAAAGTCCTGGCAAAGGCGCCTCCGGGGCGCGTAAAAAGAAAGCCCAGGCCGCCAGGGCCCAGGACAGCGCCCTTTTTCATGAGATAGGGCTGATTGTGCTCTTTGCCGCCATGGTGTTTTTATTCTGCTGTAATCTGGGGATAATCGGTCCGGTGGGGGACGCTGTCAGCGGGGTGTTGTTCGGTCTGTTTGGTCTGACAGCCTATGCAGTGCCCATACTTCTGTTCCTGGCTGCGGCATTCTGGTCCGCAAATCTGGGAAATCCCAATATGGCCAGGAAACTTACAGCGGGAGTGGTACTCTTTGTGATGACAGGGGTGATCTGCGACCTGCTGGCGGGATACGGGGCGGGCATGGACGGCTACAGTGCCAAGGTTATATATGAAAACTGTCAGGAAAATAAATACGGGGGCGGGATTCTCTCAGGCAGTATCCGCTATTTCCTGCAGCATTATCTTGCCACCATCGGCACCGTTCTGGTGGTGCTGCTGTGCTTTGTGGTGTGTCTGATTCTGCTGACGGAAAAGTCTCTGCTGAGCAGCATGAAAAAGGGCGGAAACCGGGTGCGGGAACTGTCCAGAGAACAGCTTGAAATCCTCAGACAGGAGCAGGAGGAATATGCTCTGAGACGTCAGGAAGAGGCTGAGATACGAAGGCAGGAACAGGAAGAGAGAGCCCAGCTGCGCAGGCAGGAACAGGAAGAGCAGAGCATAAGGCGCAGGGAACAGGCGGCTCTAAGGCGTCAGGAGCAGAGTCTGCAGCGGGAGAGAAGGGCACAGGAGCGCAGGATCAGGGCGGAGGAAAAAGAGAACGAGAAGATACTGCGCATGGAAAGGAAGGTATCGGGGGTTATCCTGGATACCGCCCTGCCCAGGCCGGGTGGCAGCACCCGCCGTGACGATATGCATGAGATTTTCCTGGAGGAGGGCCCTCTGGCAGAGTCCGGTTTTGCCGGAGAACAGCAGGATGCCCTGGAACAGAGTACAGCGGAGAACTACTGGGAGGCAGGCCAGCGCCGGGAAGCCGATAAGGGACAGAATATTCCGGAAGAGGACTGGGGAGCCGGTCAGTCCCAGGGTACGCCGGATCTGTCCTGGAGCGCCGGTCAGCCCCAGGACATTCCGGAGGAAGACTGGGACGGCGGGGACTATGCCGGAGCGAATCTGGAAGAAGGAGAAGGACAGGCCGGGCAGGACTTTGGAGCCGGAGAAATGCACCAGGTGGTGTTCCAGGAGGAACCATTAGAAGAATTAGACGAAGATCTGTCCTCTGTGAAGATACATAAAGAAGGCATGGACGAGGAAGGCCGGGAGATACCTGGCGAAGCAGAGCGTCCGGTGGTGGAAGCCAGGGTTCGGCCGGAGGAAGCTGACCAGCCGGCTCAAAGGGATCGACCGGATCAGTCTATGCCGGAGACGGAAGAGGCAGTCCAGCCGAAACAGTATTTTTTCCCGCCTCTTTCTCTCCTGCACAAGCTTCCGGCCGCCACAGGGGATTCGGCCAGGGAGCTGCGGGAGACGGCCATGCGCCTGCAGCAGACGCTGGCGACCTTTGGCGTGAAAGTTACAATCACGGATATCAGCCAGGGCCCCAGCGTAACCCGGTATGAACTTCAGCCGGAGCAGGGGGTGAAGGTGTCCAAGATTGTGGGACTGACCGACGATATCAAGCTGAATCTGGCCGCCACGGACATCCGCATTGAAGCGCCCATCCCGGGCAAGGCGGCTGTGGGCATTGAAGTCCCCAACAAGGAAAACATGCCCGTGGCCCTGCGGGATCTGCTGGAGACAAAAGAGTTTCAGGAGTTTCCCTCCAACATTGCCTTTGCGGTGGGAAAGGATATCGGGGGCAAAGCGGTGGTGTCGGATATCGCCAAAATGCCCCACATGCTCATTGCCGGGGCCACAGGTTCCGGTAAATCGGTCTGCATCAACACCCTGATTATGAGCATTCTGTACAAAGCTCATCCCGACGATGTAAAGCTCATTATGGTTGACCCGAAAGTGGTGGAGCTGAGTGTCTACAATGGCATTCCTCACCTGCTGGTGCCGGTGGTGACAGACCCCAAGAAGGCTTCCGCGGCCCTGCACTGGGGTGTGGCGGAGATGGATGACCGGTATAAGAAATTTGCGGAATACAATGTGAGGGATCTGAAGGGATACAACAAAAAGATAGAGGCGCAGGGAGGATCCAAGCTGCCGCAGATTGTGATTATTGTGGACGAGCTGGCGGATCTGATGATGGTCTGTCCTGGGGAAGTGGAAGAGTCCATCTGCCGTCTGGCCCAGCTGGCCAGAGCCGCAGGCATCCATCTGATCATCGCCACACAGCGCCCCAGCGTGGATGTAATCACCGGACTTATCAAAGCAAACATGCCCAGCAGGGCGGCTTTTTCCGTCTCCAGCGGTGTGGATTCCCGCACCATTCTGGACATGGTGGGGGCGGAGAAACTTCTGGGGAAGGGGGACATGCTCTTTTACCCCCAGGGGTACTCCAAGCCGGCCCGTGTGCAGGGGGCTTTTGTGTCAGACCAGGAAGTCTCCGATGTGGTGGAGTTCCTGAAAAACCAGGTATTGGGCAATATTTACGCAGAGGATATTGAGGAGAAGATCAAAAGTATTGGGTCTTCTTCCGGCGGAAGATTTTCCGGGAGCAGCGAGGTGGACGACCTGTTTGAAAAGGCAGGCCACTTGATTATAGACAAGGACAAGGCGTCCATCGGCATGCTGCAGAGAGCTCTGCAAATCGGCTTTAACAGAGCCGCCAGAATCATGGACCAGCTCTGCCAGTACGGTGTGGTGGGTGAAGAGGAAGGGACAAAACCCAGGAAAATCCTCATGAGTCCTGAGCAGTTTGAGCAGCTTCTGGAGGAAGTGGGATAGGCCAGGCAGAGGCAGGGGGCTGTCCGGACAGGACGGGTATACCCGGAAAGGATGAATGTCATGAAAACAGACCACGTCAAGACTGATATTATGATCGCACAGGAGGCGGTGATGGAGCCTGTGGGCAGGGTGGCCCAGGGGCTCGGTATACCGGAGGATGCCTTGGAGTATTATGGAAAGTACAAGGCAAAACTCTCAGAGGAATACCTGGATGGCCTGAAGGAGAAAAAGGACGGAAAGCTGATTCTGGTGACGGCCATCAATCCCACTCCTGCAGGGGAGGGAAAGACCACCACCAGCGTGGGACTGGGACAGGCTTTCGCCCGTCTGGGGAAGAAGGCCGTGGTGGCGCTGCGGGAGCCCTCCCTGGGGCCCTGCTTCGGTATCAAAGGCGGCGCCGCAGGAGGCGGCTATTCTCAGGTGGTGCCCATGGAAGAGCTGAACCTGCATTTTACCGGCGATTTTCATGCGGTTACGTCCGCCAACAACCTTCTTGCTGCCCTTCTGGACAACCATATTCAGCAGGGAAATGAACTGCAGATCGACAGCAGACAGATTGTGTGGAAGCGCTGTATGGATATGAATGACAGAGTGCTGCGCAATGTTGTCACAGGGCTGGGGAGCAAACTGGACGGATTTGTGAGAGAGGATCATTTTGTCATCACGGTTGCCAGTGAGATCATGGCCATTCTCTGTCTGGCTGAGGACATGAAGGATCTGAAGGCGCGTCTGGCAAGGATTATTGTGGCATATAACTATGGAGGAGAACCTGTGACAGCAGCGGATCTGCAGGCGGTGGGAGCCATGGCCGCCCTGCTGAAAGACGCTATGAAGCCCAATCTGATCCAGACGCTGGAGCACACTCCCGTGCTGGTTCACGGAGGACCTTTTGCCAATATCGCTCATGGCTGCAACTCTGTCAGGGCCACCAGAACTGCTCTGAAGACGGCCGATTACTGCATCACGGAGGCAGGGTTCGGCGCCGATCTGGGAGCGGAGAAATTTTTTGACATTAAATGCCGTATGGCGGGTTTAAAGCCTGATGCGGCGGTGCTGGTGGCGACCATCCGCGCGCTGAAATACAACGGCGGCGTGGCCAAGGCAGATCTGGGACAGGAGGATCTTGCCGCCCTGGAAAAGGGGATTGCCAACCTGGAAAAACATATGGAGAATCTGCAGAAATATGGCGTTCCGGTGGTGGTAACGCTGAACCATTTTATGACGGACACTCAGGCGGAGATAGATTTTGTAAAAGAGTTCTGCCAGAAGAGAAACTGCCGTTTTGCCCTGTCCCAGGTTTGGGAGAAAGGGGGAGAGGGCGGCGTGGAGCTGGCGGAAAAGCTCCTGGAAACCCTTGCACAGGAGGAAAGCCATTTTCATGTGCTGTATGAGGACGAGGTCTCTCTGGAGGACAAGATCAGAACTGTGGCGGGTGAGATCTACGGCGCGGGCAGTGTGGCTTTCTCCCCTGCGGCAAAGAAACAGCTTCAGAGGCTCACGGAGCTTGGGTTTGGCGGATTTCCTGTCTGCATGGCCAAGAACCAGTATTCCCTGTCGGATGATCCGAAACTTCTGGGACGTCCGGAAGGGTTTGAACTCACAGTCAGGGAGGCTTATGTGTCGGCGGGAGCCGGATTTGTGGTGGCTCTCACAGGGGATGTAGTGACCATGCCGGGGCTTTCAAAAAAGCCTGCAGCCTATGGTATCGATGTCAGTGAAGATGGTGTGATCACAGGATTGTTCTAAACTGGATTCGAGGTAATACATGTATGAAATGTCCCAATTGCGGTGAGGAGATGGCCGAGGACAGGCTGTATTGTGAACATTGTGGAGAGGACATCCATATTGTGCCGGATTTTGAGCCTGAGCTGGAGCGGAACCTGGAACAGAGTATCAGTGCGATCATGGAGGATCTGCAGGAGCCGTCGGACAGCTTGCAGCCGCCGGGAAGGATGGCGGCTGCAGCTTCACCGGAAAAGCCGCCATCGTCCAAAAATGCGGCGCAGGAGTATTCCCCCGGGAGGCAGTCACAGCCCGGTAAAACTGCGTCAAATTCTCCTGGGGGGAAGCAGCCCCTTTCAAACAAGACGGCCCAAGGGTCACTTTCAGGAAAGGCATTGTCATGTGGAAAAGCGGGCACGGCAGCTCCTCTGGGAAAGCCGCCTGCCGGTAAAGGGAGACAGGTTCGCAGGAAAAACCTTCTTCCGAAAATACTTCTGGGTGTGATGGTTTTCTTTGTCATAGCTGTCATTGTGTTTGTCAGAATGGTATACAACTATTTTTCCCTGGACTACCAGGTGGGCAGGGCGGAACAGTATGCCGCAGCCGGAAAATATGACAGCGCGATCTCCTGCTACAGCCGTGCCCTGGAGCTGGACAGGGGAAATGTGGAGCTGACGTTCAGTCTGGCGGAGATGTATCTTTTGAAGAACAATAAGGTTGAATATGAGTATTTCCTGCGGGAAATCATCCACAGTGAAACTGTCACCTCCGAGCAGCTGGAGCGGGCTTACGGCAAGCTGATTGTTATCTATCGGGACAGGGGAGATTACCAGACCATCAATGACATGCTTCTGGCAAGTGAAAACGAGACATTGATGTCCACATACCAGAGCTATATCGCCAGGGCGCCGGAGTTTAACCTGAATGAAGGATATTACACTGGTGTCCAGCCCCTGAAACTGACTGCGCTGGGAACCGGAAGGATATATTTTACCATGGACGGGAGTATGCCCACCCAGGAGAGTGAGCAGTATACAGCCCCCATAATTCTGGAAAACGGAGATTATATTATCACAGCCTATTTTGTCAATGACAATGGCGTGGCCAGCGAGAAGGTGTCCAAGGAATATCATATCCAGAATGACGAGATCCCGGCTCCACAGATCAGTGTCTACAGCGGGGAATATTATGCTCCAATCAATATTGAGATCCTGGACGGAGGGGAGGATGTATATTATACCATGGACGGCAGTGATCCCACGGTTTCCTCCACACCCTACTCGGGGCCGATACCCATGCCTCTGGGGAATTCTATTTTTAAGTTTGTCAGGATTGTGGACGGGGTGACGGGAACGGTGGATGAGATGCATTACCGCCTGGTGCTGAACACAGATCTGACGCCTCAGCAGGCGGTGGACTTGATAACGGAATATTCTCTGGTGACAGGTAAGATTTATGATAAAGCAGGGCATTTTGACGATAGTGGCGCCATGTACTATTATGAATATCAGCATGTGGCAAACATCAACCAGGTAGCGGATTTCTACGTGATCGCTGAGTTTTTCCAGGATCCGGATGTTGCTTCTGCCAAGACGGGAAATTATTTTGCCGTGGATGTGTACAATGGCACCCGCTATAAGCTTCAACAGGATAACCGCAAGCGTTATAAGTTGACTGAGATAGAGAAAGAAGCTCAGGCTGCGGCGGAGATTTATGTTGAGAGGAACGCCGGGGAGGCAGGAGAGACCGGGACAGATTCTCAGGGGCAGTCGGAGGAGCCTCGGACAGAGACGGAATCCCATGAGGGAGTGGAGGGAACTCCATGAGAGAGTGGAGGACTTGGCTTTGGAGGGATGGAACTTCATGAGAGTCTGTGGATAACTGGCCAGGAAGCGGAAACTTTTCGGATGCAGAAATTAGGAGAGGTGGATCAAATGTATAAAATTGTAAAAAAACAGGAGTTGACCACAAACATTTATCTCATGGATGTGGAGGCGAAAAGGGTTGCAAAGTCCTGTCAGCCTGGACAGTTTGTCATTGTGCGGATGGGGCAGGATGGGGAGAGAATTCCTTTGACCATCTGTGATTATGACAGGGAAAAGGGAACTGTAACCATTGTGTTTCAGTGTGTGGGCGCCGCCACCCATTTGATGGCAGAACTGCAGGAGGGAGATTCTTTCCATGATTTTGCAGGTCCTTTGGGTTGTCCTTCTGAGCTTGTAAAGGAGACTCCTCAGGAGCTGCAGAAGAAGAAAATTCTGTTTGTGGCAGGGGGCGTGGGAGCTGCCCCTGTGTATCCTCAGGTGAAATGGCTTCATGAGAATGGTGTGGAAGCCGATGTGATTGTGGGAAGCAAGACCAAGAGCCTGTTGATCCTGGAAAAGGAGATGGAGGCTGTGGCCGGAAATCTTTACATAACCACGGATGATGGTTCCTATGGCAGAAGCGGCATGGTGACACAGACCATCAAGGATCTGGTGGCAGAGGGAAAACACTATGATCTGTGTATTGCCATCGGTCCTATGATCATGATGAAATTTGTGTGTCTGTTAACAAAGGAGCTGAATCTTCCTACGGTCGTAAGCCTGAATCCAATCATGGTGGACGGCACTGGCATGTGCGGTGCATGCCGTGTGACAGTGGACGGAAAAGTGAAGTTTGCCTGTGTGGATGGGCCTGAATTTGACGGACACGGAGTGAATTTTGACGAAGCCATGAGGCGCCAGCAGATCTACAAGACGGCTGAAGGCAGAGCCATGCTGAAGGTGCAGGAGGGAGATACCCACCACGGCGGATGCGGGAACTGCGGGGACTGAATTTGACGGAGGCAGGCTGGATTTAGACAGGAAAACGGTTTTGGATAGATGAGTATGGAGGACATAAAATGGATGTGTTAAAAAGAGTTCCGGTGAGAGAGCAGGATGCCAAAGAGCGCGCCGCCAATTTCCAGGAAGTCTGCCTGGGATATAATCAGGAAGAGGCTCAGGCGGAAGCTTCCAGGTGCATAAACTGCAAGAATGCACAGTGTGTCAAGGGGTGTCCTGTGGCGATCAATATTCCGGGTTTTGTTGAAAAGGTAAAGGAAGGAAAGATCGAGGAGGCCTACCAGATCATCAGTCAGGACAGTGCGCTTCCTGCGGTCTGTGGCCGTGTATGTCCCCAGGAGTCCCAGTGTGAAGGCAAATGCATCAGGGGGATCAAGGGAGATCCGGTCTCCATCGGCAAACTGGAGCGTTTTGTGGCCGACTGGGCCAGGGAAAAGGGGATCAAGCCCGCAGGCGCAGCCCAGAAAAAGGGCAGGAGCGTTGCGGTCATAGGTTCCGGTCCTGCCGGACTGACCTGTGCCGGAGATCTGGCAAAAATGGGATATGATGTGACTATTTTTGAAGCGCTTCACGAGCCCGGGGGCGTGTTGGTTTACGGTATTCCTGAGTTCCGTCTTCCCAAGGAGGAAGTGGTGGCAGCGGAGATTGAGAATGTGAAATCTCTGGGAGTTAAGATAGAGACCAATGTGGTAGTGGGAAAATCCGTTACCATTGACGAACTGATTCAGGAGGAGGGTTTTGACGCCGTGTTCATCGGTTCCGGTGCAGGTCTGCCTAAGTTTATGGGGATTCCCGGAGAGAACGCAAACGGTGTCTTTTCTGCCAATGAGTATCTGACCAGAAGCAATCTGATGAAAGCTTTTGAGGGTGGTTCTCAAACGCCTATTATGCAGAGCAGAAAGGTGGCTGTGGTAGGAGGCGGCAATGTGGCCATGGATGCTGCCAGGACGGCACTGCGCCTGGGAGCAGAAGTGCATATTGTCTACCGCCGCAGTGAGGAGGAGCTGCCTGCCAGGGTGGAGGAAGTTCACCACGCCAAAGAAGAGGGCATTATTTTTGACCTGCTGACCAATCCCACGGAAATCCTGGCGGATGAAAAAGGCTGGGTTACGGGCATGAAATGTATCAGGATGGAACTGGGCGAGCCGGATGCTTCCGGGCGCAGGCGGCCTGTGGAGATTCCCGGTTCCGAGTTTACCATGGAGCTTGACACGGTGATCATGTCCCTGGGCACATCCCCCAATCCCCTGATCTCCTCCACCACAGAGGGGCTGGAGACCAACAAATGGAAATGTATTGTGGCTCAGGAGGAGAACGGCCAGACCAGCAAGGCAGGCGTTTACGCCGGCGGCGATGCCGTCACAGGGGCCGCCACCGTAATTCTAGCCATGGGCGCCGGAAAGTCGGCAGCGAAAGGGATAGACGAATACCTCAGCGGCAGGTAACTCGGCGGCCTTGGCTTACGATGGGCGCCGGAAAGTCGGCAGCAAAAGGGATAGACGAATACCTCAGCGGCAGGTAACTTGGGAGGTTTGATATGGTCAAACATATTGTACTGTGGAATTTTGTGGCAGAGCTTTCAGATGCTGAGAAAACAGCAGCAGGAAATAAAATGAAAGAATTACTGGAGCCCATAAAAGAGCTTGTGCCGGGAACAGTGGAAATCCAGGTGATTTCAAATCAGCTCTCCTCCAGCAACCGGGATATAGCTCTGGTTTCCACTTTTGAGACGGTGGAGGCACTGGCAGCTTACCAGAATCATCCTGCTCATGTGGAGGCAGGAAAATATGTGAGAAGCGTCACCTGTGACAGGACTTGTATGGATTATGAATTTATGCCACAGCCCTGAAAGCAGCGATTAATCTATATTTAAATGCATATCAGCGGCGGTTTTGCGTTTACACCGATTCTAAAGAAGAAAGAAGGTAGAAAATATGCCTTGGTGTCCGAAATGCAAAAGTGAGTACAGGGAAAAGTTTACAGTTTGCCCCAGGTGCGGCTGTGAACTTGTGAAGGCTGCTCCATTGCACAGAATGGAGCAGAGATCGGATTTTGTGTCCGGATCCGCAGGGCCGGGGGATAACCCGGGTCTGCGGAAGTCCTGTGCTGCCGCCGTAAAACCCTGGCAGAAAGAAAACTTTGGGTGTCACTTTACTGTCTGGGTGACGCTGTTCCTGGGGAGTCTGGGCATGGCGGGTATCAGTTTGTGTATTTTCGGTGTAATTTCTTTGGAATGCGAAGATTCCTATCTTTTTTACGGCGTTGCATCCGCTGTCTTTATTCTGTTTATTATCTCTGGATTTATGTCCCTGAAAAAAGCTCTGATCTTTGAGAAAAGATCTCGATCCCAAAATTTCCTCAGAAGTACCATGCTGAAATGGTGCGGGCAGAACCTGCAGGCGGAAGAACTGGACAGGCATATCGGCGCGGATTCTGCGTCTTCGGAGGAAATACTTTATTCTAAAAGATGTGAAAATATCAAAGCCAGAATTAACTATGCATTTGTGAATGTGGACCAGAAGTTTCTGGAAAAATTTGTCGCTGACAGTGTATATGATATGATTTATGGCGGAAAGGGAGACAAAAAAACATGAAAATAACCATAGCCTGTGTGGGAAAAGTAAAAGAAAAATTTTACCGGGAGGCAATTCAGGAATATGTAAAACGCCTCAGCGCTTACTGCAGGCTGGAATTTATAGAAGTGGCGGATGAGAAGACGCCGGATGGCGCCAGCGCTGCCCTGGAAGAGCAGATTAAGGAAAAAGAAGCCCTGCGTCTGTTGGACAAAATCCGGAGTGACGCCTTTGTCTGTACCCTGGAAATCACCGGAAAACGTCTCTCATCAGAAGGATTGGCAGAAATGCTGGAGCAGTTGGCGGTAGGTGGTTCCAGCCATATTGTGTTTGTCATTGGCGGTTCTCTGGGACTGCATGAATCCTTGCGCAAACGTGCGGACATGGCCCTGAGTTTTTCGGATATGACATTTCCCCACCAGCTCATGCGAGTTATTCTTCTGGAACAGATTTATCGGGCGTACCGAATCATTAATCACCAGCCGTACCATAAGTAAAGGCGGAGTTTTGAGGAAGGCCGGAAAGTGCAGAAAAGCTAAGATTTAGGCGGGAAATAGAGGGTTGGCAAAAGTTGTTTTAAGATAATAGTATGAGATTTTTCGCACTTAAGGTTATTATGGAGAACCATACATAAGTAAGGACGCAAAGATGGACGGTTTCAGGAGACATATAGAGATGGATTTTATGTTGAACTTAACTTAAAGTTGTGCTCTGTGACTGGCACACAACTTTTCGGGTATGGCAGAGAGCGAAATATTCCCTTATAATAAAAGAAACATTCTGTTTCGGGAAAGAAGTCAGACTGGAATAATAGGAAAGAGGCGAAAAAATGTTTGACAATGTGAAAGCGGGAAAGCAGGTTTGTCAGAGTTATTGGGATGTACGATAGATCAGATTATATATCCTTCTCCTATGCCTGCTGTAAAGGCCAATTTTGAGCATATTTTGCTGCCATATGCGCCTATTGCGGATTTCACAGGCAGGAGCTGGCCACGTAGCATGTCTCAGCCGGCAATACTTTCGGCTGTCAAACTATTTATGGGCCTTGAGGAACGCAGAGATATGATGAAACGTCAGATAAATGACGATACAGAATATATTCTCCAAGCTGCATTTTCCGGCAACAGCTTTGGTTACTCCTGGGGATTTGATGATATCTGGGAGGGATGTCTTGCGGTATACGGATTGACATGCGAAGTTTTTGCCAGCACTGAGTATTCACAGGAAGTATTTATTCAAATGGCAATAGATAATATAAAGGGAGGATATCCGTTAGTTGTTATCCCGCATGAATATGAGGAAACAATACTTGCAACCGGATATTCTGATCAGGGCAGAATTTTGAGAGGTATATCTTTTCTGGATGGTGATGATGAAAAAAATTCCATCATGTCTTTTGGGAATCTGAAAAGGTATTCCGAGTGGTATGCGAAAGATTGTGTCATGGTTCTTATCAAACCTGGTATGAAAATGAATTCGGTTGTTGATAAATGCAGAGAAACCTTGCGAAAAGGTTATGTGCTATTAAGCAATAAAAGGCATTTATTTGATCAGCCTCTTGCAGGATATGGAGTGGTTATTTATGATAATTGGTGCGAAGAACTCCGAAAGGAGACGAATCAGGATTTGGTGGACATAAAATGTATGTTTCCACATTTTTTCATACACTATGAAGGGAAGCTTAGAATTCGGGAATTTCTTGAACTCTGCACGCATTTGATGCAGGAGATTGACAAAAGCGCATTTAAAACTGCAATATCAAAATATGATGAAATATTGTCTATCAGTGAAAAATGTATGCATGAAATGCTTCCTAAAACTCCACTGAATGCGGCGGAAGCCGGAATCAAAAGACAGGCATATATGGGGATTTTGCAAAGATGCAAGGATTTGGAAGAGGAAGCCCTGGCGGCAATAAGTTCTTATGGGGGAAATACGGTATGAAATCTTCGGAATTTATTTGCTGTGAGAACGGTGCAGACAAGACCAAACTGATGAGAGTAAGCTGGCTCAAAATGGGGATGTAAAGGAATTCAGAAACTCCTATGCGGGAAAAAGCATCCCAGTCAGGACCGACCGGACATCCCAATACAATTATGAAGGAAGAAATTCTGTCGGTTTTGGAAGAGCACTTGAGATTGGAGGAAAGAAATTTGATCCGTACCGTGGATATTACTCCTGATAACTGGAGACTGGATTTGAAAGTAGCTGATTCGCAGAAAACCTATGTGGCAGATTCTGCTGTTTTACTGGCAAGGGCTTATGCCTATCGGAATCAAAACAGCCGTGCGTTTATAATTTACAATGATGAAACTCCAGTGGGTATGGGCTTGTACTATGATTGCCCAAAATCCAATAGTTATGATTTCTGCCAGATGTTTATCGACCAGCGATTTCAGGGTTGTGGGTACGGTAAAGCTGCAATAAAGCTGGTGTTGGATGATATGAAAAAAGAAGGTAAGTATGGTAAAGTAGCCTTGTGTTGCATTGAGGGGAACGATGTCGCCAGGAAGCTGTATGAACAATTTGGTTTTGTGGAAGTTGGCAGTGATGGGGATGAAATTATTATGGAGATGTCTCTGACATAGCGCTTATTGACTTTGCAAAAATGTTAGCTGTTATTTTATCAGAATATAGGAGAAAAAGATGATTACATATGAAGATATTAGTCGGAATGCGAAGGCCCTTCTTCAATTCTGTGAATATCCTGCAGTCCAGTACAAAGTAAAATTTTCTATATTAGGTGTTCCTTACGGGGATAGCGAACTGTCTCTTTTGCGGAAAGATTTTTTGAAAAGCGATATTGTGGAGGAGATGTATCAGACACAGGACAGCTATGGCGGGTGGGGATCTTTTCAGTCAAAAGATTATTCCGTAAAGGCAAAAATACCTACTTCCAGTGTAGGAATTGAGCGCTGCCTGTACATTGGCCTGACCGTGGAAGACCGGGATATTTTATTTATGGCGGAGGAATACCTGAAAGAACTGCTTCTGGGTACAAGTCATGAAAAAATTAGGGAGAAAAACGAACGGGCCGTTCCATGGCACAGGGCGAGGGTGTGTAATCTTCTGGAGGCCATTACACCGAATTCTCCGATATGTGACGAAACATGGCGTCAATGGCTGTTCATAGCAGGCAGGGCTTATGAGGATGGGGAATATTCATATGAGAGGGACAAAGCCGCGCAGCATGAGGTGTTTCTTACCAGGGAAAGCAGATTGGTTCCCATGCAGAGTGAACTGTTGTTAAAGAGGCGGGAGGAAATAAAAGTTTCTCTTGAGGAGGCCATGCTGCGGCATTTGGGGGGCCACGCCTGCGAAAATGGATATTTTTGGGATAAGACGCCGAAGAGTCTTCCGGAGCAATTCAGGTACGATAAGACAAGAAGATGGTTTAAGACATTTAATTATATCAATCAGTTCAGAGGTTCTGCGATATACCTGAAAGGTGCTGTAGATTGGATTATGGAAAATGCACGGGAAGACGGGTTGTGGGACTGGGGAACCCAGTTTAAGGATCCATGGGGATATTTCGGTTATTTTTCTTGTAATAGAAATTATAAACATAATCGGGTAGTGGACTGTACGATTGAAATATTAGATTTTTTAAAATGTTATATTGATAACAATACGGCCGCACACGCTTGAGTCCTCAGCCCAATCATTACCATGGAAGATCTGCATTTACAGACTTTTCTTCATAGTGGCATTGTACCGGTGGAGCTGTACAAGTTCTGCATCAGCCTGCAAAATACCTTTTCCCAGGATCTTGCTGCCATTCTACTGCGTAATCAAGATCTTTTTTGCGAATATCAAAAGGGGCGGCATCCTGCTGATTCTGGGGCTTTTGACTTTTCCGGACAACATGCTTGCAGCAAATGAGGTGCCGCGGATCGTCCGGCAATTCGGGCTTGACAGCTCGGTCAGGGTAAACATGATGCCCGTGGCCCACGCAACAACCACAGAAGTCAACCTGACGCGCCCGGTGGCAAGGGCCACAGGAAAATGATGTGAGAAACAAATTTTCTGCTTGCCATTATATCGGCATACCGATATAATGGAATGTGAGAGGAGTGAACCGTATGATGATAAACCGTCTGCTTGAAAAGCGGAATATGACCAAATACCGCCTTGCCGTTGATGCAGGTATCCCCCACGCTACGCTGAATGATATTTGCAGTGGGAAAACGAAGCTGGAAAAATGCTCTGCCGAGACGGTATATAAATTAGCAAAGGCTCTTGGTGTGACAATGGAAATGCTTACCGAGGGTGGAATCCGGGCTTCCGAACGTGAACGCGTGTATGAACACGGACTGCCGGACTATCTCCAGCACGATCTGGACGCATATAAGGAAGGGTTGAAAAATAAATCTTCTATTATGGACTGCTTATGGGGGGAACTGTACGGCAGCATCAATATGGCAGAAATCAGCGAAGGCGTGATCACGCCGGAACATGCAGACTATCTGCGACGGAAATATTTATGAAAGTGAGCAATGGCATGAATGCAAAAATTGATTTTACAGACTGTCCGCGCTTGTTTGACCGGGCATATAACGGCGCAAATGGTAAGAAAATTGCAGTGGAATATGAAGGAAGGCCGTATATGCTAAAATTTCCTCCGTCCGGCGATGGAAAGCCGACGGAACTGTCCTATACCAATAGCTGTATCAGCGAACACATTGCGAGCAGTATTTTCAATCTTCTCGGTATCAAAGCGCAGGAAACCATGCTCGGAACATTTACGGTGAACGGCAAGCAGAAGATAGTTTGTGCCTGCCTTGATTTCACGGAGGGAGGCAAGCAGTTTTATGATTTCTGTTCCATCAAGAATACTGTCCTGGATTCAGATTCCAATGGCAGTGGAACCGAGCTAAATGATATTCTGGAAGCCATTGAAAAGCAGCAATATGTCGATCCGATCCTTCTAAAGGAACACTTCTGGGAGATGTTTGCCGCAGACGCACTGCTGGGAAACTTTGACCGCCATAACGGCAACTGGGGATTTTTATACGATCCAAAGGAAAAGAAGCGTGAGATCGCGCCAGTCTATGATTGTGGAAGTTGTCTGTTGCCGCAGGCAGACGATACAATCATGCAGTCGGTGCTAAAAGATAAAGAAGCGCTGAATCTGCGAATTTACCGTTTCCCCACCTCTGCGGTTAAGCAGCATGGGAATAAGATCAATTATTATAATTTTATGGAAAGCGCCGCATACGAGGACTGTAATCAGGTGGTAAGGCGGATTTATGAACGGGCAGATATGGAGCAGATCGGAGCATTGATTGACCGGACGCCATATATTTCTGAGCTGCAAAAGGAATTTTATAAGCGGTATATTTCGGCAAGATTGGACTTGATCATCCGTCCCGTTTACGAAATGACGGAACAAACAGCCGAACAGACCGGTCCGGCAATGATTATGTAACAGAATATTTTTTATACAAGCCATCGCTTTATTGCGGTGGCTTATCTATATTTTCTATAAGTTGCATCAGCCGGGCGGTAACAACATTACCCATATAATGGATGTGAACATGGATTGTGGTCAGCGGGAGCGTAATGTATTCACACAGCGGAAGAGCGTCAAAACCGACAATCGCAATATCTTCTGGAATTTTATATCCGGCTTCTTTCAGTGCTTTGCTGACACCGATGGCAATGTGATCGTTGTCAGCAAAGTAACAGCCTGCCAGTTCTTCACCTGCCTGGCTCAGTGTTTTCATAGAAGATCTGCATTTACAGACTTTTCTTTATAGTCTCTTATAATATGGCATAAATTATCATTCTTCTACAAAATGATTATTATACATATTCCAATATTTTATATATATAAAGTCATTGTTGCTGTCAAAATTTAATTGGTACATTCTGGATATTATAAGAATATTTTTAGGCTGCCACTGTTCTTCATACGAATAGCAATATTTCATGCCTGCATTTTGCATAACCCTTCCGCTTCCGGGATTATTTCTGTCGTGGGTGCATCCGGTTCCGGGAAAACAACACTGCTTAATTTAATCGCCACAATAGACAGGCCAACGAATGGGACCATACGGATCAGCGGGCAGAACATCGTGGATATCCCGGAGGAAGCTGCCGCAGAATTTCGCCGCAGGCATTTAGGCTTTGTTTTCCAGGAATACAATCTGCTTGAAACCTTGACGATCTATGAAAATATTGCGCTTGCCTTGACAATGAAAGCGGTTTCTAAAGAAAGCATCCGTCCAATGATTCAAAACGTATCGTCTTTGCTCATAAATCTGCTCCTTTACAATAAAATAGAGCGCATAGACTGATTTTGTTCTGTTGCCGATTTACTGTCGGCTCTCGTTCTGAATTTGATTGCGGCCCGCCGCAGCTCATGTTATACTTTAATTACAGGGCAATCCCGACGCCCATGTCTTAAAGCAAAGATAGGAGGACTATCCACATGACCCATGACATCATCGCCTGGCTGTTGGCCGCCGGCAACCCGGCCGTCCAGCATCGGACGAAAACAGAATTGCTCGGACAGGAAGACGACCTGGCCGAGACCTTGGCCTGGATCACGCAGAAGCTGCCCGCCGACTGGCACAAGACAAAAGGCTTGTGGTATGTGTACTATGTCAACGCACTGGCGGAATGCGGCCTGAACCGTTCCCTTCTTCCCCCTGAGTGGTTCGAACCGGCCATGGACAGAATCCAGACAAAATTCGACTTTAGCTGCGAATCCTTTATGCTCCTACAGGCCATGGTCGCCCTTGGCTTCGCTGAAACTCCGGAAATACAGAAGCTGCTGGGGCAGCTGTGCCCCGGCAGACTGACCGATGGGGGTTTTCTCTGCGAGCGAAGAAAGCACAAACTGGACTATGTCCCGAAAAGCTGCTATAAAGCGGATTATTTTGCCCTTCGTCTATGCTCCTGCTGCCGCAGAAAAGGCATCTCCCTGGATATAGAGGACAAACTGATTGCCTATTTCCTGGACAGAAATCTGCTGTTCAGCCGACAGAACCCGGACAGGCTGGTCTTCACCGATAAGGAGGGCTGGCGGATTTCGGACGCATTCTATCCCTTCGAACCCATGCGAATCGGAATCCAGAACATCATGGAGACCATTTCTTCCCTGGGATACGGGAATGCGCCTGCCGCGTCAGCCGGGTGGAAGTATCTGGATGGGGCAAAAGATGAGACGGGGCGCGTAATCCTGTCCGGCACCCTGACGAAATCCTATCTGCCAAAGGAAAAAGTCGGCAAGCCCAGCGCCTGGGCAACGTTCTACGCAATTCTGGCCGAAAAGAAGCGGTAATCCGTCTTTCTGGAGTTTTTTATAAAAAAATTTGCCCCACAACAGCTTTTGCTGCCTCTGAAACAATTCCCTGATTCCAAAATTCTTTACGGAGTCCGTAACCGAAGTCGTGATGTTCTTCCATGTCAACTTTGTATTAACTTCCTCATCTTTAAGAATGAGAAAAAGTGCTTCCATATCTTCTTCCGCAAATTTTCTTAAAATCAAACGTTCCGTTTTTAAGACAGGTGTATTGTATTATCAAATCAGCCGGTTTCTCAATCAGCAGCCAGACAGGGACAGCATTGCGCTATCCGTCTGGGACACAAACACTCCGGTATGGTCAATACCAGAACCGTCAGTCAACTCTGTTAAGCAGTAGAACAACTTCCGTTTGGAACGCCGTAATCTGCCTGATCACATAGTCCATACCAGGATTTACAAACGTCACTTTCAACCGTTATACCTCTAATTCGTATAAGGCCATAGATCTTCCGTTAGGATAGTCAATAATGTCCACGATTTTATAGCCGGCGTTCAGATAAATCTTTCTGACTGCCTTTTCGTCCAATCCGGTGTCCAGTCGGATATATCGCATACCACGCTTGCGGCATTCTGCCCGGATTGCTTCTGTGACCAGTTTTGTCATACCAATACCGGCGAATCTGCGGCGGACACAGAATTTATGAAGATAGGCGGCTTCATATCTGGGTGCATTGGGCCAGTAACTGCCATCTGCCCATTGCAGAATAAAAGCACAGGCAATTTCACTGTCAATCGTACCAATGCAGAAATTCTCCGGCTGGGCATCGGAGGTGATCAGTTCCTCCTTTGTCAGCCATTCTTCGGGCCAGACCCGGTATCCTTGCTTCCGGCCCCATGCCGCAACTTCACGCATCACAGAAATTGCGGTGTCTGTTTCATTAAAATGAATCTCTAATCTGCTCATTGCTTTTATCCTTTCACGGCAGTCATCATAAACTGATAACCGCCGATTTTCATTTCCAATGCCAAATCACCCTAAGGCTGGGCAGCCAGTTCTCCTCTATTTCCGCAATTCTGTTTAAGCCAATTCCGCACATATTCACAGTAATCCTTTTCATCGCAGAAACACAGGAAATACACATAGCATTGTGCCATATAGTATTTTACGGCATCTACATTGCAGTTGCCATATTTCTGATAACCTTTTATGAACAGTTGCTGCTCCTTATGGGTTTTTAAAAATCGTTGACCGGGGCGGAGAAACAGTGCCCAGGCAATATCAAAATCCCGGTTTCCGTATCCGGCAAGCTCAAAATCAAGAATCGCACTTATATGCTGATCTTTCCAAAGAACATTTGCATAATGGAAGTCGCCATGACAAAAGACAGTTTCCCCCTGCAAAGGTTTGCGGTCAAAGTAATCTGCCAGAAACAGCAAATTCAGTTTTTTCAACACTTCATCGCCGGGACGATGATAGAACTTCCGATCAACCTGCGGTTTCGCAGAAACATTTAGCTTATGCAGTCGTCCTAATGCTTCTCCGTATTTTTCCATATAGGTAAGAGCAACTGAGTCTGCGTTATCTCCTGCGATGGCAGATAATCGCAGTCCCGGCAATTCAGCGGTAACTGAAAATAAACCGTGTTCACGGTCATAGTCAAGAACCTTTGGGAAGATGGGGGCATCAAGTTGGGCCAGAATATTTACTTCATTGTCAATATCGGCTCCTTTTTGCCGGGCAACTTTAATGTAGGCCGTGGTTTCATTGCCGTTTACAATGCCACGAACATGAAATACATCATTTCCCGCATGGGGATAACCTAATAATTCATCGAGCTGGAAATTACGATAATTTAAAGCAAAAGGATCACAAGTTTCCCGCCAACGCTTCGGGTGTACCATACGCTGTGTATCCATCGACTGTCCTCCCGGATATAAAAGTCCCAACTAATTATAGCACCAGGATATGATCTTTTCCACAATTTTCCTGTATCAAGTAAAAAGCGGGAGTGCATCGTCCGGAATGAACTCCCGCTGAAAATTTATCGTTCCGGTTCCTGCCGTTTCGGTTTTTCTTGCTGCTGCACTTTCTGCTTCTGGCGCAGAAACTCCCGGACAGACTGTGCTTTCCGATTTAAAATATGCCGCGGTTCCGTCATCAGAATAAGCCGGCTATTTACTATGAAACAGAATCTTGCGGGGGATAAAAAAGCGCAGACTGTCCCTATAAC